>Ga0209292_1000043_pt1 | contig 184814 bp, 155 predicted proteins | sample GOMGulsemesocosm_2_FD_184634 | JGI IMG/M metagenome (GOLD analysis project Ga0209292, IMG submission 184634) | Methane-oxidizing microbial communities from mesocosms in the Gulf of Mexico - GOM9C Gulf of Mexico (SPAdes) (version 2) | ecosystem: Environmental > Aquatic > Marine > Cold seeps...
TAGGACAAGAAGTTCTTTCAAGAAATGTAAGAAGCACTTCAACACAAGTAGATATGTCTAACTTAACAGCTGGAGCATACATTGTTAATGTAACAGTTGATAATGTTGTGAAATCTATAAAAGTGATTAAACAATAAGCATTTTTTTTAAAAATGAATAAAGGCTACTCGAAAGAGTAGCTTTTTTTTATTTATTTAGGTTAGTTTTTTATATTTTTTAACTAAATTAGCATTCTATTAATTATTTTAACAACATAATATGAAAAAAATTACCTTATTGTTAATTGCTGTACTTTCGTGTTGGCAAATTAACGCACAAGTAAGTTCCTATTCTTTTGCCGCAGGCACAGGGGGAGTATTAGATTTAATGACTGGATCCACCCAGTTGATAGCTTCAGCATCTGATGATGGTGTTTCTGCTGTTACAGGTATAGGATTTACGTTTAATTTTGCAGGAGTAGATTATACTCAATTTTCAGTTAACGCAAATGGAAATGTTCGCTTAGGTGCTACCGAAGTAACTTCTCAATGGGTAAATACCGCTGCAAATGCAGATTTGACCTCACCTTTAATTATGGCATATTGGGATGACTTAGCTACTGGTTCTGTAGCAGGTGGTGGAAATGTAACTTACAAATTAACAGGAACAGCTCCAAATCAAAAATTGATTATTGAATGGTTTGTTACTATTCCAAGAAATACAGGAGGGGCTGCAAACGCAAAATTCCAATGTGTTTTAGAAGAAACAACAAATGTAATTACATTTGTTTATGGTACAGGAATGGTTGCTAATCCAGACAATTCTGGATATACTATAGGTCTTGCTACATCAGCAACTTTATTTAATACAGTTGATGCTACTGCGAATACAGCATCTCAAGCTATATTTAAAACGGATAATACTGTAGCGATTCCAAGTGGAACAACTTATACTTGGACACCACCTACATGTCCAGGGTCTACTGGATTAACAGTGAATTCTGTTTCAACTGATGAGGCTACAGTAACATGGACACCTCCAACTTCAGTTCCTACTAATGGTTATGAATATGTTATTACATCTACGCAAGGAGAGCCTTCAGGAGCAGGTACTGCAACTACAGCTAATACTGCTTCAGCTACTTCATTGACTTCTAATACTGTTTATTATGTATATGTAAGATCAAATTGTGGTTCATCTTTTGGAAATTGGGTTGCCGTTGGAACATTTACAACTTTATGTGATCCTTTTGGCGATTTTACAGAGGATTTTGATGCAACATCTACAGGTGTATTACCAAACTGTTGGTCATCAATAAAGAACTCAACAAGTATTTATTCATACGTTCAAGTTTCTTTTAATTGGACTGCTCAATCAAATAGTGTTGAATTGTATAATTCAGATGACGCAAATGCAGAATTGTTTTTAGTAACACCAAGCTTGACAGATTTACCAAATGGTACACACAGATTAAAATTTAAAGTTAGTGGAGGAACAGACTATCCTTTATTTATAGGAACAATGTCAGACCCTACTAACCCAACTACGTTTAATGCTATGGAGCAAGTTTTAACATCTGGAAATGGATATGATGAATATGTTATCAATTTTTCAAATACTACAACAGATACATATATTGCATTTCAACATGGTTTAGGAGGTACATACAGATCAATTTATATTGATGATGTTGTTTGGCAACCTATCCCTTCTTGTATTGAACCTACATTATTAGGAGCATCAAACATTACTATAAATTCTGCTGAATTAAGTTGGACAGAAATGGCTTCAGCTACTTCATGGAATATTGAGTATGGCCCATCTGGATATACTCAAGGTACAGGTACAGTAGTAAGTGGAGTTACAAATAGTTATGTATTACCTGGATTAACGGATAATACAGAATATGATTATTATGTACAAGCTGATTGTGGTGGTACAGATGGTGTGAGTTATTGGGTAGGACCTTATACATTTACTACTTCTTGTAATCCATTTGGCGATTTTACTGAAGATTTTGAATCAACTGCAGGTGGTGAAATCACAAACTGTTGGTCTTCTTATGTGAATGCAACTAGTCAATATGCTGTAGTAGATGTGGTTACATGGAATGGTTATAATTCATCTAATAGTGTTGAATTATATAATTCAAGTGATGAAACTGCGGAATTATATTTAGTTACTCCAAATTTAACTGATTTACCAAACGGTACTCATAGATTAAAATTCAGAATGAGTGGAGGTACAGGTTATACTTTATTTGTAGGTACAATGTCTGATCCAACAAACAATGCTACATTTACAGAAGTAGAGCCATTACAAGCACCTGATGGATTTAATGAATATATTATTGACTTCTCAGGAGTTTCAACTACTGATGGATATATCGCTTTCAAACATGGTTTAGGAGGTACTTATAGAACTATTTATATTGATAATGTTGTTTGGGAACCAGTTCCTACTACTCCTCCAGCATGTGCTTCAAATGTTGTTGCTACTCCAGACGCTGCTTGTGGAAATTATGCTAACTCAATTGATTGGGATACAACTATTGGAGCTGATGGTTACTATTTAACTATAGGAACTACTACTGGTGGAACTGACATTTTAAATAATGAAAATATAGGTAATATCACTTCTTATTCTTTTGTAGGTGATTTTAATACTACTTATTACTATACACTGGTTCCTTTCAATAGTTTTGGATCAGCAACTGGATGTACTGAACAATCATTTACTACTTTTGCTACAGGTTGTTATTGTAGTTCAGACCCTATTTCAGTTGATAATTCAGGAATTACAAATGTACAATTGGGAACAACAGATTTCCCTAATGGACCTGTTACTTATTTCGATCACACGGCAACAACCGTTACTTTACAACAAGGCTTAAATACAAACGTTCAAGTTTCATTTGCAACAGGATATACTTATAATACTTATATCTGGATTGATTTTAATGATAACTTAACTTTTGAAGCTTCTGAAATTGTTTATTCAGGAGAATCATCATCTGTTAATCCAACTATTTTAAATGCTTCATTTGTAATGCCAGCAACGGCTACAATAGGAACACATAGAATGAGATTAGCAGCAGCAGATTATATGCCAACAGCAGATCCATGTTATTCTGGATATTACGGAGTTACTTTAGATTTTTCTGTTGATATTGTAGTCCCTTCATGTACACCAGCTTCAGCTACTGCTACAGTTTCAGCAGATTGTGCAAACAACCAATATTTTGTAGATGTAAATGTTACGGCTTTAGGAAGCGGTACACCTTCAGTTAGTGACGGAACAAACACATGGCCAGTAACTGCTACAGGAGTAGTTCAAGCAGGTCCATTTGCAAGTGGTTCTTCAGTTACATTAACTGTTTTACACGGATCTGATTCAACATGTGATTTACCATTAGGAACATTTACTTATGCTTGTCCACCAGCTAATGACGATTTATGTAACGCAATAGCTCTTACATTAAATGCAGCAGCTACTGGTACTGATTATAGTCTTTCAGCAGCAACAGGACAAACTTCTGAACCAGTTCCAAGTTGTTTTAGTGGTGGAATTGATGGTTCTGTATGGTTTAGTTTTATAGCTCCTGCTTCAGGATCTGTGGATGTAACTACTGACTTTGCTGGAGGTAGTTTATCAGGCGGAGACACAGAAATAGCTGTTTATGATGCAACAGGAGTAACTTGTTCAGATTTAACAACTTTAGGTGCTAATATTGGTTGCGACCAAGATGGAGGTTCAACAGTTAATTACTCCTCTTTCTTATCTTTAGCAGGTTTAACAGCTGGAAATACATATTATATTCAAGTGGATAGATATACTGGAACAACAGCAGGAACATTTGGTATTCAAGTGAACACAACTTTAAGTGCTGATTCGTTTGACAATACTAGTTTTGCAGCTTATCCAAATCCAGTTAAAGATGTATTAAATTTATCTTACTCAACAGAAATTACTTCTGTTAAAGTAATTAATTTATTAGGACAAGAAGTTCTTTCAAGAAATGTAGGAAGCACTTCAACACAAGTAGATATGTCTAACTTAACAGCTGGAGCATATATTGTTAATGTAACAGTTGATAATGTTGTGAAATCTATAAAAGTGATTAAACAATAAGTTTTAATAAAAACATAATTTTTTAAAAGAGCTACTCGAAAGAGTAGCTTTTTTGTTATAAATTAATTTAATACATTTGACCTGTAAAACAATTGGTTATGAAAATATTTTTACTTTTTGTATTTCTTATTATTAGTGCAGATTTTTATTCTCAAATTGCAATTTCTGAGAATTTTAATGCTTCAACTACTTTGCCTTCAGGATGGACATCTAATAGGTTTTCTGGAACTGCCACACAATCTTGTGAAGGAAATTCATTTAGATGTAGTTTATATTCAGGAACAACATCTACAACAGGGACACTTTCAAGTCCTAATTATACTTCAATTTCTAATGGGCAGAATGTTGTAGTTACATTTGATTACAAAATTGTGAATTTTTCGACAGCTACGGTGGCAACACCAGCAGGTTGGGGAAACTTACAAGTTCAAATTTCCCAAGATAATGGTGTGAACTGGACTACTGAATTCACCCTTAATGATTCAAATCATACGATTAGTAATGTTTGTGCTAATAAATCTTTTACTATTCCTGCTTCATCGGTATTGAATGGAAGTGATTTTAAACTTCGCTTTTTAACTACATGGAGTTCTGGTGACTACTATTTCTATTTAGACAATATAAATGCATCTCAATCTTCATCAGTTCCAAATTGTAATGCAGTAATGATGATTCCTGCAAACAATGCTACAAATGTCAGTGAAACTACTAATCTTACATGGTCTGCTGCTACAGGATTTCCAACGGCTTATATTTTAAGAGTAGGAATAACTTCTGGTGGAACCGAAATAGTTAATGATGTAAATGTAGGAAATGTTACTTTTTATGATTTACCACTTTTATCATATTCAACTGTTTACTATGTAACGATTACTCCATATAATTCAAATGGAAGTGCCATTGGTTGCTCAGAATATAGTTTTACAACAACTGTTGCACCACCAATTGGAAATCTATGTGAAAACCCAATAATAATAAATACATTGCCATATTCAACCTCTAATAATACTTCAAATTTTGGAGATGATTATAGTGGTGGACAAGGTTCAAATTGTGGAAGCAATACTCAGTTTTATTTAGATGGAGATGATGTAGTTTACAAATACACAGCAACTTCAACTGGGTTTATAAATATTAATTTAACACCTGCTACGACTAATGATATCTATTCTGGCATTTTTGTATATGGAAGCTGTGCTGATATTGGAACAAATTGTTTAGCAGGAGTTGCAAACGGGACTTCAAATATTAGAACAATTAGTCAATTTCCTGTAACAAATGGAGAATCTTATTACTTTTTAATTTCATCTTATCCTACACCACAATCAATTGCATATACATTGGATGTGCAATTAGCTACTTGTACAAATCCATCAGCAACATATTCAATTGTTCCAGACTGTACAAATGGAAACAACCAATTTTTTGTAAATACAAACGTTACTAGTTTAGGTTCTGCAACGTCAGTTTCTGTTTCTGATAATCTTGGAAGTAGTCCAATAAATTTATCTACTACAGGGAATGCTCAGTTAGGTCCTTTTCAAAATGCAACGTCAGTTTTAGTATATGTTACTAATAACCAAGATAATTCTTGTGTCTTAACAAGTCCATTTTTAACACAGTCTAATTGTCCTCCTAATAATGATGATTGCATTGGGGCTGTAGAGTTAATTCCAGGGTCCACTTTTGTACAAAATGAAATTTTAACAGCAAATTATGGAGCACTTCCATCCGTAGTTCCTAATCCAGGATGTGCAGGCTCTGTGTTTTTAGATGTATGGTATAAAGTAGTTATTCCTTCAACAGGAAATATTACGATAGAAACAGGACAGGAGCCTGGAGGATTGACAGATACTGGATTGGCTCTTTATGAAGGCGATTGTTCAAATTTAACTTTATTGCAATGTGATAATGACAGCGGAACAGATTCTTTCCATTCTAAGATTGCTTTGACTGGAAGAACGCCGGGAGAAACTATTTATGCAAGAGTTTGGGATTTTGGAGGAAATGATTTTTCATTGTTCAAAATTTCTGCCTATGATGGTACTTTGGGAAACGAAAGTTTTGATTTGTCTAATTTTATAGTATATCCAAATCCAGTTAAAGATATTTTTAAGGTTAAAACTTTAACAAAATTAGAATCAATAACAATAACAAATATTTTGGGACAGCAAGTATTTAAGAAAGATATTAATGAAACAGAAGTTGAACTTGACTTATCAGAATTAGAAGCAGGGAATTATATTGCAACTATTGTTATTGGTGATTTAATAAAGAAGATTAAATTTATAAAACAATAAAAAGTAAAGCCACTCAAAAAAGAGTGGTTTTTTTTATAAAAAAAGTATATTTGTTGTATGAATTTTTCCTTTATTATTCCTGTTTATAATCGTCCAGAAGAAACGAAAGAATTGTTAGAAAGTTTATCTAATCAAATCGATACTGGTTTTGAAATTGTTATTATTGAAGACGGTTCTTCTTTAAAATCAGATGAAGTCGTAATAACTTTTACTAACAAATTAAACATTTCATATTTATATAAAACAAATACGGGTCCTGGAGATTCTAGAAACTATGGAATGCAAAAAGCTAAAGGTAATTATTATATTATTTTAGATTCAGACTGTATTCTGCCACCAGATTATTTTATAAATGTTAAAAAAGCACTTCAAAAAGATTATGTAGATTGTTTTGGAGGTCCTGATAAGGCTTTGGATAGTTTTTCTGATACACAAAAGGCTATTAATTATGCAATGACTTCTTTTTTAACAACCGGAGGAATTAGAGGAGGAAGTGAAAAGGTGGGAAAATTTCAACCCAGAAGTTTTAATATGGGTTTATCTAAAAAAGCTTTTGAAGATTCAAATGGTTTTGGTTTAATACATCCAGGCGAAGACCCTGATTTATCTATACGTCTATGGAAAAAAGGATACCAAACAAGATTGATAAAAGAAGCTTATGTTTATCACAAAAGAAGAATTGATTGGAATAAATTTTATACTCAAGTTAATAAGTTTGGAAAAGCAAGGCCAATATTAGACTCTTGGTATCCAGAATATGCAAAAATTACTTTTTGGTTACCAACTTTATTTTTAGGATTTATTTTTTTTGCATTAGTAATGCTTTTATTCTCTTTTTATTTGCCTATAATTATATTAATAGTATACTTTTTAGCGTTATTTATAGATAGTACTTTGAGAAATAAAAACGGTAAAGTAGGGATAATGTCAATAATAGCTACTTTGATTCAGTTTTATGGGTATGGGAAAGGTTTTCTGGAGTCTTTTTTTAAAGTTAAGCTATTAAAAGTGAAACCAGAGCAAGCTTTTCCATCATTATTTTTTAAGAAAAAATGACAAAAATAATAGGTTTAACAGGAGGAATTGGTAGCGGGAAAACTACCGTAGCTAAATACTTAATTGGAAAAAATATTCCTGTTTATATTGCTGATGATGAAGCAAAAAAAATAACTAATTCAAAAAGAGTAACTTCAAAAATAGTAGAAGTTTTTGGAATTGAAATTCTAGAAAATGGTAAAATAAATAGAGAAGCATTAGCAAAAATTGTCTTTTCAAATAAAGAAAAGTTAGCCCAACTCAACTCAATTATACATCCAGAAGTAAAGAAGCATTTTGAAAAGTGGTTAATAAGTAAATCTTCTTATGATTTTGTTGTAAAAGAATCAGCTATTTTATTTGAATCAGGTTCATATTTAGATTGTGATGCAATAATACTAGTGACAGCACCTTTAGAAATTAGAATTGAGCGTACTATGCTTCGTGATAAAAGCGATAGAGAGACTGTTTTGCAACGTATTAATAATCAAATGTCTGAAGAAGAAAAAAGGGCAAAGAGCCATTTTATAATTCAAAACATATCCCTTCAAGAAACTTATTATCAAATTAATGAACTGTTAAAAAAATTAAAATAACATAATTTGGGTAGTATTTGTTAATGTTTGGTTAATGTATATTCATAGATTATGTTAAAATGTTAATTTTGTATTGATGAATAAAGCCAGGTTTCGAATATTAGTCTTTTTTATGAGTGTTTCTCTTATAGGGCTAATTTTAATTAAATTTTATTGGATTAACTTGTTGTTACAAAAAAACAACGAACAGTTTAAACAGCATGTGCAGCAAGTTATAGGTAATGTTTCTCAAAAGATAAATGAAAGAGAGGCGTATTCTTTTATGCAAAGATATAATCAGATAAAAGATAGTTTAGGGAAATTACCAAAGCAAAGCGACATTAGAAATTTTTATTTTATTTCTAAAAACGACAATACCAATGAAACAATAATTTATTCGAATTCAATTATTCCTCAAGATTATGATATAAATTCATCGTTCTTTGATAAAAAAGCAGATTCTGTGCCTATTAAAAATTATGTAGCCGAAAGGAAAACAGAAATATTTAATAATAATGGATTTGATAATGCTACTGTTGGATTAAGAAATACACCAAACGTTACTATTGAAAATAAAGGAAGTTTAGATGTGCTAGACAGAGCTCAGTTTGAAATAGCGTTTAAAGATGTGATGTCACAAAAATCATTATATGAAAGATTGTCAAAAGATGATTTAGAAAGAATTTTATATCATGAATTGAATAAGTATGAGGTAAAAACACCATTTGAATTTGGTGTATATAACAATGGATTAGCTACTAAATTAAAGTCAGAAAACTTTAAATACGATAAAGAAGATACTTTTGGCGTTCCAATTTTACAAGATATTGATGGAAATAGTAGATACCAATTATTAGTAACATTTCCACAAAAAAGCAAATACGTTTTGTCGTCTATAATTTCGGTTGTTGCATTGTCGTTGTTACTTACTATGATTATAATTTTTACTTATGCTAGTGCATTAAAGCAATTGATTACACAAAAACAAATTTCAGAGATTAAGTCCGATTTTATAAATAATATGACACATGAGTTTAAAACACCTATTGCTACTATAAATTTAGCTTTAGATGCTATTAAGAACCCTAAGATTATTGATGATAAAGAAAAAGTACAACGTTATCTTCAAATGATTAAAGATGAAAATAAACGTATGCATGCTCAAGTAGAAAACGTATTACGAATATCTAAACTAGAAAAGAAAGAGCTTGATATTATAAAAGAGCCGCATAATATTCATGATATTATTGAAGATGCAGTAGATCATATTAGTTTAATTGTTGAAGATAGAGAAGGAGAAGTAACTACAAATTTTGAGGCAACTAGAACAACAGCATTATTAAATGATTCACACTTTACTAATGTGATTGTAAATATATTAGACAATGCTATTAAGTATTCTAATGAAAGACCAATAATAAATATACAAACAGAAAATGTTAGAGATTTTATTCTCATAAAAATTAAAGATAACGGAATAGGAATGAGTAAGGTAGCTCAGAAAAAAGCTTTTGATAAGTTTTTTAGAGAACACACTGGAGACGTTCATAATGTTAAAGGACACGGTTTAGGATTATCTTATGTTAAGCAAATTATAGATGATCACAATGGATATATTTCTGTTGAAAGTGAGAAAGGAAAAGGAAGTACTTTCACTATAAAAATGCCAATTATTAATTAAAGAAAAATAAAGAAATACTATGGAAGCAGTTAAGAAAATATTACTAGTAGAAGATGATCCAAATTTTGGAGCAATATTAAAGGATTATTTAATGTTAAATGATTTTGATGTAACACATGCCAAAAATGGGATGGAAGGTTTCGAAAAATTCAAAAAAGACACATACGATTTATGTATCTTAGATGTAATGATGCCTTACAAAGATGGATACACTTTAGCTAGAGAAATTCGCGAAAAAAATCAAGATGTGCCTATCGTTTTTTTAACAGCAAAGTCTATGAAAGAAGATGTGTTAAAAGGATATAAAGTAGGAGCAGATGATTATTTGAATAAGCCATTTGATAGTGAAGTTTTATTAATGAAAATTAAAGCTATTATTCAAAGAAAAAGCGCGGAAACTAAACCAGATTCTACAGTATTTGAATTTACAATTGGTAAATTTCACTTAAATTCTAAATTAAGACAATTATCATTTGATGGCCAAGAACCAATTAAATTATCGCCAAAAGAATGTGAATTGTTAAAAATGTTAGCTTTACATGAAGACGATGTTATGCCAAGAGAATTGGCCTTAACAAAAATATGGAGAGATGATAATTATTTCACTTCAAGAAGTATGGATGTTTATATTGCTAAACTTCGTAAATACTTAAAATTAGATGAAAATGTAGAAATACTAAACATTCATGGTGAAGGATTTAGATTAGTTGTAAAGAAATAATTGATACTGCAAAAAGTTAAAAGCTCTGAATTGATATTATTCAGAGCTTTTTTATTTCCATTCGATTTTCAATGCATAAGCAACTTTGCCTTCTTTTGATAGCGTAAAAATGCTTTCGTTTTCTACTGAATTAGTCATAATTTCAGCTTCATCATATAAATTCAATTCCCGCATAAAATTCATATCAAGAGCTTTAACTTCACTCATTAATAGTTTATTCGGATTTTCATAATCGAAACACCATTCTAAATATTTGACATTATTAGCATGATTGACAATATCTAAATCTGAAAAAACTACTTTTTTATTTCCAATTTTTTCAAATACATCATTAGTATTTATTTTTTCGGTTGGTTTTAAAGTGGCATCTGTATTAAATCTTTCAAAATGGTCATGATTTAAAACCAAGATATCAGGTCTTCTAGTTTGGGTATTGATTACAACCCAAAAAGTTTCACAACCTGCAATTTTTTCACCATTTAGATACATTTCTAAGCAACGAATAGAACGTGAATTTTCTAAAGATTTAATCCAAGTTTTCATTACGATTTTATCACGCCATTTGGGTAATTTAGCGATTTCAACACGCATTCTACTCAAAACCCAAGCCTGATCATGTCTTTGCAAATCAGAATAACTAATGCCACCTAAATCCGCATGATTTCCTGCTGTTATTTGAATAAAATTGCATAAATCAGTGTACTTTAATAAACCATTTGGGTAACAGTTTAGAAAAGTAAGCTCAAATTCTTGTTCATATATTGAGGCAAAATTAGGATTGATTTCCATTTTTTATAGTAGTTGAAATTATTGTTGTAATTTTTGAAATATCTGTTTGAAAATTAAACCAATGTGTATCTTCATTTCTTCTAAACCAAGTCAACTGACGTTTGGCAAACCTTCTGGTATTTATTTTTATTTGTTCAATAGCAAAATCTAATGTTGTTTTTTCATCGAAATAATCAAACAATTCTCTATAACCAACCGTTTGTAAAGCATTTAATTCTTTGTATGGATAAACACTTCTAGCTTCTTCTAGTAAGCCTTCATTCATCATTATATCAACCCTTTGATTAATTCTATTGTACATGATTTCTCTTTCAGCTTCTAATCCAATCACAATTGGAATAAAATTTCGTTGATTTTTTTTCTGATTCAAGAATGATGAATAAGGTAAATTTGAAGCCATGCAAACTTCTACAAAACGCATCATTCGTTGTGGGTTTTGTAAGGTTTGAGGATTCTCTTTTAAAAGAGTAGAATAGTAGTTGTTATCTAATTCTTGTAATTTATTTTGCAAGAATTCAATGCCGTCAATTTCATAATGTTTTCTAACGTTTTCACGGATACTAGCTTCAATTTCAGGGAAATCGTCAAAGCCTTGTAAAATAGCATTCACATATAAACCAGAACCTCCAACAACAATTTGTATATTATTCTTTTGAAATAATTCATCTAATTTAAGAATTGCTTCCTTTTCAAAATCGCCAACCGTATAATTTTCAAAAATTGATTTGTTTTGAATGAAATGATGAGTTACTGTGGTTAATTCATTTTCATTAGGAACAGCCGTACCTATTTTCATTTCTTTAAAAAACTGACGACTATCACATGAAAGAATTTCGCAACCAAAATACTGAGCTAATTTGATACTTAAAGCTGTTTTGCCAATTGCTGTTGGACCAACGATTACGATTAGATAATTATTCAAGTTCAAGTTTTTAAAGTTGTTTAAATTGATATATTTTGGTTTTATGGCTTATCAAAAATTAAAAAATGTATTGAAAAAGTTTTGAAGCAAACGATTCTTAAGATATATCCTAATCATGAAAACCTGTCATTATCCATATAGTATAATAAATGATTTATTTGTTTCACAAAGGCTGAAATTTTGCCCATCTTAAGTTGGTTACTTCCTTAAGGACAAATATACAATAATTAAAATTTTACAATTTTTAGATTTTTGTTTTTTCGCATATAAGATTGAATAATAGAACGAGTATCTCTATTATTTTGCATAGGAATAATAAGGTTTCGTAGAATCTCAATATTATTAATTTGATAATTCAAATCATAGAAACAATAGCCTTTGTATATACCATTCTCTATTAATATAGCACTGCGTTCATCATAAGATCTACCTCTATCAATGATTACCATATTGTTGTTTTCAAACGAGTTGTTTTGGATAAAATCATGTACTCGTTTGTTATATTCTTCAGTATTTTCTTTGCCTATACAAGCCCCAAAACATTGTTTTATGTCATATTGAAAACAACTTTTTTTAGTGTCATAAATTCCATTTATTTTCTGACATAAATTGTATTTTTCAGTAATTTTAAATAAAGCCGTTTTTCCTTCTTGAATAGAAGCAAATGAAGTTATTTCTTTTTTTCGACCATCAGTTTTGTCTAATTTTAATGCTAAATAGCCTTCCTTAGTTTTTTCAGTATAAAGAGACCAGTTAAACAATGTCTTTCTTTGTGCTCTGTTATAAATAGGTTTGTTAATCTTTATTTCTTCACTTTCTTTTAGAAGAGCAATTAATTCTGAACCCGTTTCCTCATAGGTTACCGCATAAACTTGCTTTTGAATTTTAATTGATTTTGAAACTTTGGATGTAAAGTGTTGGCTAATTCTATTTTTAATATTTTTACTTTTACCTATATAAATTAAATCTCCTTTTTCATTGTGAATATAGTAAATTCCTGTTTTTGAAGGTAGTCCTTCAACTATATCTAATAGTTTTGGAGCCATTCCTGGTTTTACTTCAGTTTTGATATAACTTTTTACAATTTCTTTTGAGGTGTCTTTTGACAATAAAAGCTTAAAAAGTTTCACAGTAGCTAAAGCATCACCACTTGCACGATGCCTATCTGTAACTGGAATTCCAAGAGAGCGAACTAATTTCCCTAAACTATAAGAAGCTTGGTCAGGAATTAGTTTTTTGGATAATTCAACTGTACATATTGTAGGACGAACAAAATTATAACCTAATCGATCAAATTCGGTTCTAAGAATTCTGTAATCAAAAGAAGAGTTATGAGCAACAAGAATACATCCTTCAGTAATTTCGATAATTCTTTTAGCTACTTCAAAAAATTTAGGTGCTGAGCGCAACATTGCATTGTTAATTCCCGTTAACTTCACAACAAAAGGTTGAATAGTTTTTTCAGGATTAACGAGACTAATGAATTGGTCTATCACTTCATGGCCATTATATTTGTATATAGCTATTTCGGTAATTCCTTCTTCGTTAAATTGACCACCAGTGGTTTCTATGTCGAGGATTGCGTAAATTTTTCTTTTTCTTTTTTATGTTGCAAAGAAACAAAGTTACAAAGTATTTTTGTTATCTTTTCTCTTGTTTCTTTTTTCTATTATCTTTTTCCAAAGATACTACTTCCAATTCGAACCATTGAACTTCCACATTCAATAGCTAGTTGGTAATCGCCTGACATTCCCATTGATAATGTGTCTATTTGGTATTGTTCAGTGTATATTTTTTCAAATATAGACTTCAAATGTAAAAATTCCTTTTTAATTTGTGCTTGATTTTTGGTAAAAGTTGCCATACCCATTAGACCAACAACTTTTATGTTTTCAAATTCACCTTTACTCTTTTGAATTTGTTTCAGAATTTCATCTAATTCATTTTCATCTAAGCCAAACTTTGTTTCCTCTTCAGCAATATGTATTTGTAATAAACAATTAATAATTCTATTGTGTTTTTTGGCTTGTTTATTTATTTCTTGAAGTAATTTCAGACTATCTACACCATGAATTAAATTCACATATTCAGCCATATATTTGACTTTGTTAGTTTGAACATGACCAATCATGTGCCATTCAATATCTTTGGGCATTTGTTCCCATTTTTCGGTCATTTCTTGGATTTTATTTTCTCCAAAAATGCGTTGACCAGCATTGTAAGCTTCCATCAAATCTGCCACAGGTTTAGTTTTTGAAACGGCAACAAGTATTACATTTGAAGGTAATTGAGATTTTATGGTTTGTAAGTTGTTTTTTATTGACATTTTTTGAGTTCTTGAATTTTATTGAATAAGAATGAAACCTCTTTTTTGTTTAAAAGTATTGAGTTATTATCATAAAAAAGTCAGTACCTGAAGTCTAATCTTTTCTATAATTAATTTAAAGGCATGAATTTTAATCAAGTCTTTTTTTTGAATTACAACTCATAAACCATCAAGCCACTTCTAAATTTAGGTTCAATATATGTACTTTTTGGAGGCATAATTAAATTATTGTCTGCAAAGTCTTTAATTTCATTAATATTGGAAGGATAAAGCATAAATCCTACTTCAAATTCTCCTTCATCAACTACTAATTTTATAGCTGTAACGGGTTGTTTACCTGAAATATAATCAATTCGTTCATCATTTCTTAAATCTCCAATACCTAAAATAGGATGTAATACTTTATCATATAAAATCTGGGCATCTAAATTTTCCAAAACACTAGTTTCATTATTGTTTTTTTTATAGAAAAGAGCATAGAAATCACCATCTAAATACATACCAAATTCAAATTTGTCTTGCGGTTTCCATAGTTCCTGTTCCTTGATTTTTATGATAAAATTTTCTTCTAATTTTTTTAAGAAATCTTCTTTAGAGTAACCGTTCAAATCGCGAACTATTCGGTTGTATTCATAAATTTTAACATTACTTTCCGGAATCAAAAAACTCATAAAATAACTCAACTTTTCATTGCCTGAATGTTTATCTTCCTCATACAATAATTCTGCAGAGGCTGAACGATGATGTCCATCTGCAATATATAAACTAGGGATGTTCTCAAAATGCTCTTTTAACCAATTGATATCACTATGAGTGTCAATCTTCCAAAGAGAATGTTTTTCTTTATTTGTAGTTGAAAACTGATACAAAGGTTCACTTTTCTTTTTTAGCAAAATCCAAGTGTTTAATTCTACACTATCTGGATATGTTATCAAAACAGGTTCAGTATTAAATTGTATTTGATGTAAATAATCTTTAAATAATTCTACTCTATATTGCAATGTATCTTCATGCTTTTTAATAACATCATTTTGATAATCTTCAACCGAAGTTCCTGCAATTATTCCAGTGAATTTTTGAATTTTAGATTGAATTTCATAAACATAAAATGCAGGAGTTTCTTCTTGTATAAATATTTTTTCGTTTTTGAAATCTTGGTACTTTAAAGCAACACCCTTAAAACGTTTATCTAAGCTAATCTTTTGCACATTAGCAAACGCAGGATTTATGACATGTAAAAAAGAATAAGGGTTAAAGTTTAACCAAGCTGCTAGTTCAGCAGCACTATAATCATCATAATTTCTACATGAAACTAACCCAACTTTATCAGGTGCTGGACGAACCGCTTTAAAAGGAATTATTTTGCTCATTTATAAGTTATTAGTGAAAAGGAATTGGTAATCATATTTTTGATAATTACCAATCACTAATTACTATTTACTAAATTGTTTTGAAATTTTTTCTGCTTTTCTACTTTCAGCATAGTCATAAAATCCTTCTCCTGATTTTGCTCCTAATTTGCCAGCCATTACCATATTAACTAATAGGGGACAAGGAGCGTATTTTGGGTTTTTAAAACCATCATACATTACATTTAAAATTGATAAGCAAACATCTAGTCCAATAAAATCAGCTAATTGTAATGGACCCATTGGATGAGCCATACCCAATTTCATAACGGTGTCAATTTCTTCAACACCTGCAACACCATTGTATAAAGTTTCGATAGCTTCATTAATCATTGGCATAAGGATTCTATTGGCAACAAAACCTGGATAATCGTTAACCTCTGTTGGGGTTTTACCTAACTTAATAGATAAATTCATAATAATTTTTGTTACTTCATCAGAAGTATTATAACCACGAATGATTTCAACTAATTTCATAATAGGCACAGGATTCATAAAATGCATTCCTATAACACGCTCTGGGTGAACAACCTGTGCTGCAATTTGGGTAATAGAAATTGATGAAGTATTTGAAGCTAAAATAACATCATGATTACAAGTGTCACTCAATTGTTTGAAAATATTCATTTTTAAAGCAACGTTTTCTGTTGCAGCTTCCACTACTAAATCACAACCAACAACGCCATCTTTGATGTCAGTATATGTTACAATGTTAGAAATTGTTTTATGTTTATCGTCTTCCGATATTGTTCCTTTTGAAACCATTCTATTTAAGTTATTAGCAATAGTTGCCATTCCTTTTTCTAATGATTTTTCAGAAATATCGATTAATTTTACAGTAAATCCTGATTGAGCAAAGGTATGAGCAATTCCATTTCCCATTGTTCCAGCTCCAATTACAGCTATTTGTTTCATTTTTAATATTGGGTTTTTAATATTTCACCATTAAGATATTAAGAAAATTAAGGCTCAATGGTTTGTTTTTTTTATTACATTTGAAAATAAAAATTATTTTTTCATGGAATCAATAATCATATAAGCAACTCTTAATGCTTCTGTACCATCTTCTAAAGTCACAATTGGTGTAGTGTTATTGTTTATAGCATCCGCAAAAGTTTCTAATTCATCTAAAATAGCATTATTTGCATTTACCTCAGGATTATCAAAGTAAATTTGTTTTTTCTCACCTTCAGCATTTTGTAAAATCATATCAAAATCACCAGGAACTTCTGGAGCTTCTTTCATCTTTACTACTTCACAAATTTTATCTAAATAATCAACAGAAATATAGGCGTCTTTTTGAAAAAAACGCGATTTACGCATATTTTTCATTGAAATTCTACTAGAAGTAATGTTAGCCACACATCCATTTTTAAATTCAATTCGGGCATTGGCAATGTCTGGAGATTGACTTAAAACGGAAACACCACTTGCATGAACTTCTTTTACTTTTGATTTTACAACACTTAAAATGGCATCAATATCATGTATCATTAAATCTAAAACAACAGGAACATCAGTACCACGAGGATTAAATTCAGCTAAACGATGAGTTTCAATAAACATTGGATTTTCAATCTGATTTTTAACAGCAATAAAAGCAGGATTGAATCGTTCCACATGACCCACTTGCCCTTTTACGTTGTATTCTTTTGATAAAGAAATAATTTCTTCTGCTTCATCAATTGTTGTAGAAATTGGTTTTTCTATAAAAACATGTTTACCACTCTTAATAGCTACTTTAGCACATTTATAATGAGAAAGAGTAGGAGTTACAATATCCACAACATCAACTGCATGAATTAATTTAGCAATTGTTTCAAACTGTTTGTAACCAAATTCAGCCGCGACTTTTTTTCCATTTTCTTGGTTCTCATCATAAAAACCAACTAATTCATATTTTTGAGATTGTTGTAATAATCGTAAATGTATTTTTCCTAGATGACCAGCACCTAAAACGCCGACTTTTATCATAAAATTAAAATTTCTCAAATGTACTATTTTTGTTTAAAGATTAAAAGTTAAAGATTGTAAAGTTTTTGAAAAAATGGATTTGGAAATTGAGATATAAAAGGTATTTTTACCAAACAAATTTAACCCAAATTGAAGAACACTGCCAAACATCAAGGACTTAGAAATCAATTATCCAAACTACTTGAAGAAAAAGGGATTATAGATAAAAAAGTATTGGAAGCCATTAAAACAATTCCAAGACATTTATTTTTAAATTCAAGTTTTGAAGATTTTGCATATCAAGATAAGGCTTTTCCAATTGCTGCAGATCAAACTATATCACAGCCATATACTGTTGCATTTCAAAGCCAACTATTAGAAGTGAAAAAAGATGATAAGATATTAGAAATTGGTACAGGAAGTGGTTATCAAACAGCTGTTTTATGTGCAATGGGAGCTATAGTGTATACTATTGAAAGACAGAATGAACTATTTAAAAAAACCTCTTTATTATTGCCAAAATTAGGAATAAGACCAAAAAAAATGATTTTTGGAGATGGTTACAAAGGGTTACCTGAATTTGCTCCTTTTGATGGAATAATTGTTACAGCTGGAGCTCCTTTTATTCCGCAACCTTTAATGGCTCAGCTTAAAGTAGGAGGTAAGCTGGTTATTCCATTAGGAGAGGAACATCAAATAATGACAATGTTAATTCGTAAAAATGAAACTCAATTTGAAAAACATGAATTTGGAGAATTTAGATTTGTTCCCCTTTTAGAAGATAAAAATTAATTAAAAGCAATAAGGAGAAAATTATTTTCTCCTTATTGCTTTATAATAGAAAGGTAGCGTTCTAGGCTTTCTTTTTCTGTTTGTGCTATAAAACACAAAAAATCTTCTTTATTGTTTGAAATTTGAGCTGCTTCTAAAGCTTTGTAATAGTTCATTCGAGTATTATAATCTCCCTTTATATTTGCTATAACAAAGCCGTTTTGTAGTAAAATTAAATTCATAATCAAGCGTGAAGCCCTTCCATTTCCATCAACGAATGGATGAATAGTAACTAATCTTTCATGCATTTCTGCAGCTAAAATTATGGGATGTAATTTGTTTTTATTTTCTAAAAACCAAATAAAGTAATCTTCCATAGCTTTTGCTACTAAATAAGGTTGTGGAGGCATGTGAGAACTGCCTTTTATCATTACTTGTACTTTTCTGTATTTTCCAGCATCTTCAGGTATAATTCCTCTAAGAATTAAATTATGAATAGATAGTAATTCTCTTTCGTTTAAGTGAAAATTACGTTCAATTAATTGTTTTATATAACTGATTGCTTCTTGATGATTAATAGCTTCAAGATGCTCTCGCATACTTTTTCCTGAAACTGTTAACCCTTCATTTATGACCAAATCTGTTTCACGAAGCGTTAATGTATTTCCTTCTATTCGATTGCTTTCAAAAGTGTATTCTAATTCTAATGCTTGAGCAATTCTAAAACTATCAAATTGACGAAATTTGTCTAACTCTTTTTTTAATAAATCAGTCTGTTTTAGTATATTTTGTAGGTTCTTTGAAAGTGGCTTCCTTTTAAAGGAAGCATTATATCTCATTTCTTCTTCTGCAACCATTAAGGCTTTTAACCCAAATTCTTCTTCATCTTTTAATTCATATAAGATTCTTGATTTTATCCATTCGATAATTAAGGTTTCGTATTCAATTTCTAATACTTCTGATAATTTTTTGATTTGTTCTTTTGTAGGCTTTCTTGTACCACTTTCAAATTTACTTATTAATGCTTGATCAATGCCAATTAGCTGGGCTAATTCACGGGTTTTAAGTTTCTTTTTTTTTCGGGCATTTTTTAGTAGGACATTCATAATAATTTGACAAAATTAATCATGACAAATATAGTCATTTTTTTTGGTAAAAAAAATCTAAAAGGCTTTTTTTATCCTATCAATGTCTCTTTTTGTATCTTGTTCTTTTAAAGATTCTCTTTTATCATAATTTTTCTTTCCACGAGCTAATGCAATTTCTAATTTAGCTAAACCTTTTTCGTTGGTATATAATTTTAAAGGAACAATCGTTAATCCTTTGTTTTGACTGTCTTTTTCAAGTTTTTTTAATTCTTTACGGTTTAAAAGTAATTTACGCTCACTTTTAGTTTTATGATTATAATGAGTTCCGTACTGATATTCTTCAATGTGTGAATTGATAATAAAAAGTTCATTATTGTGAAATTCACAAAAGCTTTCAGCAATTGATGCTTTTCCTAATCGAATTGATTTAATTTCTGTACCAGTTAACACAATTCCAGCATTGTATTTGTCTAATATTTCATAGTCAAAACGTGCTCTTTTATTAAGTATGTTAATGATTTTTTGCATAGGAATGCAAATGTAAGGCAAAACATTAAATCTGCAATAATTTTAAGCTTTAAAAAAAATTAAACAATGATTTTTGTCAGTTTATGAATATTTTGTTGTTAATACCTTTGGCTTATAATTTTAAAATAAAAATAAAATGAAAAAATTAATTTTAATTGCAGTAGTATCGTTTTTTAGTCTTTCCTTATATTCTCAAGATGGATTACAAGGAACTTGGTTTGCAACTTCTCAGTTTGGATATACACAAACAAAAAGTGGAGATGCAAAAGCAACTAATTTTACAATTTTACCTATAGTTGGTACTTTTGTGACTCCTTCAGTAGCTGTTGGAGTTGGAGTTGGGATGATAAATGTTAAAAATGAAGATGCTTTAGGAACAAATGCAAAAACTAGCTTATTTGTAGCTCAACCTTTAGTAAGAAAGTATTGGAATGTTGTCGGAAATTTTTATTTCTTTGGTCAATTAGCAGCTCCTATTATTACTGGTAAAGAAAAAGAAAGTGATTTAAAAATTAGCCAATATGGACTTGCAGCTTCTGGTGGTTTTGATTTTTTTGTGACTAAAAATTTCTCAGTTGAATTTTCTTATAATTTAGCAAATTTTAGCTCTACAACTTTAGATCCTGCATCTGGTGAAAAAACTACAGTTACAGATTTCTCTTTGGCACATGTTGCTAATGTTGAATCTGCTTATAATGGAGCAATGGCAGGAAGTAATCCTACTTTAACAACACCTTTATCATTTGGATTTAAATTTTTGTTCTAAACAAAATCAACATAGTATTTTTATAAAAAAGTTCATTAGTTTGGACTTTTTTATTGTTTTGTATTCTTACAAAATGATTTTTTTACGATAAGAAAAGTTTTTAATCGATAAAAGTTGACATTAATCGGAAAGATAAACTAAGTTCTTAATAGTTAGTTTATTTCATTAAGAATAAATTTTTTATCTACTTAATTTTGGATAGTAATCTAAAAATAATTTATGACAAAAGTTTTTGCCTCACTACTTTTATTAGTTTTTTTTAATTTTTGTGAAAACAAAACAAAAGAAAAAATAGAGATAGAAAATCAATGTAAAGAAGATTCTATCCGCCCACTTATTGAATCAGTTAACAAAGGTATAATAATAATGCCTGAAAGTAGAATAGAGGAATAATCTGTTTTCATGTTTAGCTGATTATAAAAAGATTTATAATTTAGTTCCTGTTAGATTGAAAAAGGTGCTGTCTTAAAAAAAACAACACCTTTTTTATAAAATTGCAATAGTAAAATTGCATTTAAATTGTTCAAGGGGTTCTAAAATTTGAATTCCTTCTTTTTCAAAAATATTTCCTGAAGATGTTTCAAGGTCAGCGTGACCTTGCCATGGCTCAATACACAAAAAAGGAGCGCCTTGTTTAGTCCAAATTCCCAAAAATGGAAATCCATCAAAATTTATTTTTAAATAAGGTTTGTCTTGGTACAAAACGTTAATTATATTTGAATTTAAAGACTTAAAAACCAATGCATCTCTATTAAATAAGGAATAGACTAAAGAGAATTTTCCGTTTTCGGTTTTAATTTTGAGAGTCTCATTATTAAATAAATCATTTTTTAATAGATGACTAATAACTTCATCATCATTATTAAAACACAAGGAATAATCTTCAAAATTATTAGGTAGCGAAAATGCTGGATGAGCACCAATATTAAATGGCATTTTTTCTGAAGAATTATTTTTTATAATGTATTCTGTTTTTAATTCATTATCATTTAAAAAGTACCCTATTTGTAATTCAAAAGCAAATGGAAATAAAGCAAATGTTTCCTTATTTTCCTGTAAAGAAAAAAGGACATAATTTTCAGTTTGTTCTTTTACTTTAAATTTTTTCTCTCTAGCAAAACCATGTCTTGATAGATGAAATGTTTTGCCATTTATTTGATATGAATCATTTTTTAAACGACCAACAATAGGAAACAAAACAGGAGAAGTCTTATTCCAAAATTGTTCATCAATTGTCCAAATATAATTAGTATCATATTTAGTAAAAGCTTCTAATTCGGCTCCTTGATGTAAAATTGAAGCAGTGTATTGATTACTTCTTAAAATAACTTTCATATTATTCATCTGCTATTCCTTTCCAGTTTCTAATAATCCTACTGATGAAAAATAACGCAATAACACAAAAAAGAAAGTTTAATGAAATCATATTTGTAATATTTTCATTCATCCAAGTATAAATCGGATTATAGGTATATTTATCATGTATATTATAAAAAGGTCTAAAATGTTGCATAATCATAAAGTAAATCAAAGGAATCATAAAAGGGAAACTCCACAATAAAATATTTAAAATTACTTTTGAAAAACCAATGCCTCGTTTTTTTATATAAATTCTAAAGAAATAGATTTTAAATATAGTAAATGTTACTAAAACCATATAAAAGTAGGTGAGATCAGAATGTATAAATAGCATAAAAATTCCAAATAAAATATTTAAAACACCTACTGTTACAATTGCAATCAACCAACTTTTACCAGAGGTCACCTTAAAAGAAAATACTAATAAAGATAAACCTAATGCACTACATAGAAAAGTTAATAATAATTCATATTCAAGTAAAGGATTGGTAATCGCTCTACTAACAATATAATATTTTGATTTCAAAATATCTTGTTGAACAAAATAATTGGAGTATTTATTATTACGTTCGTTATAGTCATCTGATTCGTATATATCTACAACTGAAGTTACATAATTGTTTTCTGCTTCGTATTCTTTAAAATAAGGTTTTATATAGCTAAAAGCAGTAAAATTAGGATATTTATAAACTTCATTAAACCATTTTTCAGTAGTTAAGTTGGTCTTCAATTGATGCTCATTTACTAACTGTAAATAATTATTCATCAAAGACTTTATTTCATTTTTATTATCAGCAATCAACCAATTCTTAACTTGTAAAACGTTCAAAGAATCCTCTTCTCTAGAGATTAAACTAAAATCATGAGATTTTCTATTAATTATTGAAAACTGAAAATATTTTTTACCTTCAAATTCCATTGAATCTTTATAAATAATTTTACGGTATTGATATTCACCTTCAATTATAGTATCTTTTAAAATTGAATTCAAGGAGTCAACTTCAGTATTATCAAAATAACCATCAATAAATAAGTCAGCTAAACTAATAGTTTTACATCTTTTTGTAGCGTCCTCTTTTGAAAAGTAACTTCTTTCATGTAAATGTTCACCTATTTTAAAAGGCAGGTAAAAAGAAACCAATAAAAAACAAATCACAAAAATTTGAAACCATTCATAGAATAAAGCATTTTTACTCTTATTATAAAAAGATTTTAATGCATTGTTTTTAAAATAATAAAACAGCCAAATAATTAAAATTAAAGCAACTAGTAAGACACCAAACATTATAGCAGTTATTTCAATATCATATGATTTTTTTCCAGTAAAATCTATACTACCATTTAAATAACCAATTCCAAAATACAAGATTTGAAATAGTATTCCAATAAAAAGCATTGGAACAAATTTTGTATTCCAAATTGAAGGGTATTTTAATAATATCTTTTTTTGAATATTTTTAAACATAGAAGTAGAGTTAGTTTACAAAAAAACGTCTGGTAGAATTAGAAATATTTCGCATATAACTAATCGTAATATTTTGATTAATAACAGTTTTCATAAAGTCAGCTACTGTTATTTTTAAAGGAAAGGTACCTATTAAAGTTCCTCCGTTTTGTTCAATACTAATCATATTAATCGTTTCAAAGGCAGCTTTCAATTGACTCAAAGATTGTATGCTTTCAAACTCAATCACTAGATATTTTTCTTCATTTTCAGAGCTAGTATTTAAGTTCTTTTGTATCCCTTTTTTTAAGAAAACTACTTGATTAGAGGTTTTTTCTACTTCGTATAATTGTTGAGAGCTTAATACTATGGCAATTGGTCTAAAAGGAGAATTAGCAATATTCCTAAAATCGTCTAAAATCGTTTGCTGTGCTAATATATCTAAATTAGCCAAAGGCTCATCAATTAATAATATTTTAGGCTTACGAAGCAACATCCTAGCCAATTCAAAACGCATTTTATAACCTGAAGATAAATTATTCCAACTGTGATTTCTATATTTTCTAAGACCTAATCTTGTAATGATTAAATCAACAACTAAATTGTTTTCTTCGGGTAAAAAACCATAGCAACTAGCTGTAAATTCGAGATTTTCATACATGGCACCTCGCCAAGTTTCAGTTCGTTGCGGAATATAAACCAATTTAGTTCGCAAATCAAATTGGTCTTTAAAATCAAAATGATAGTCAATACTTCCAGTTGTTGGGTACAATTCCCCACATAAACTTCTCAATAAAGTAGTTTTTCCATTTCCATTTTCGCCAACTAAGCCAATAATTTCACCAGTTTTTATTTCTAAATTTATGGGGCCTAGAGTAAATGAAGAATAACTTTTACTCATGTTTTTGACCGAAATAATAGTTTGATGTTCGTTGAAATTTTTAGCATTTAAAAAAGAATATAATTCGTTTAATAAGAGTGTTAGCTTTTCTTTTTTTTCAGCTTCATTGGTTTCATTTGTATCTAACCAATTTAAAAAAGAATTAGTTTTCTTGTAAAAATTAATATTTTCAGAATCCAAAGTAAAGTCAATGACCCTTTTAATAACTTTATTATAATCTTCAAAAGCTAATAATTCATTTACTTGGTTGAATTGTTTTTCAAATTCGGTCATATGCTAAGGTATAAAGTTTCGTTTTAAAATAGAATAGATTACGGTATCAATAAATGTGCCGTTATAATATTCATTTTCGACTAAATGAGCTTCTTTTATAAAGCCATTTTTTTGTAGTACTTTTTCTGAAGCAATATTGTTTGGATCAATAATTGCTTCAATAGAATGTAAATTCAGTGTGTTAAAACCATAATCTAAAAGTGATTTTACTGCTTCACTAACATATCCTTTATTGTTATATTCAGGTAGAATCATATAACCTATTTCAGCACGATGATTTTCAGGTTGAATTTTATAATGGCCAATTAAACCAATCATTTTTTGATTCTCCTTTAAACAAATAGCCCAATTAATACCCTCATTGGATATAATTCTTTCTTGAATCATTTTGATGTGATCTAATGCTCCATCAATATCTTTTACTAAAGGTCTTGGAACATATTTCATTGTTTCAGGATTACTTCTTAGTTTAAAGATAATAGAAGCATCCTCATTTGTAATAGCTCTAAAAATCAAGCGTTCAGATTCTAAAAGGGGGAATGGATTAAAGTTTATGGATAACATTAAGAAAATTTTATAATGTGAAGATAGTAATTAATTACAATTGCTATCCAATTTTTTCGTTAATTTGCTTATAAATGCTAAAAAATATTAACTATAAATAAATAAAAATGAAGAACATTTTCTCTAAAGCTATAACTGTTGTGGCTTTATGTATTGGATTTTCTAGTGTAACAGCACAAGAGTCTAAATACAGTTATGTAGATGCTTTTGCACCCAACTTTTATACTAAAAACGGAAATGAATTTCGTTCAGCGAGCGGAAAACCAGGTCCAAAATATTGGCAAAATAGAGCAGATTATAAATTAACGACTAATTTAAATGAAGCTTCTAACCAAATTAGTGGTTCAGTTGAATTAACATACACAAATAATAGTCCAGATGAAATGGAATTTATTTGGATGTATTTAGACCAAAACTTATTTGCGAAAGATTCTCGTGGAAATGCAGTTGTGCCTATTAGTGGTTCAAGAAATGGAGCTAAAGGTGAAGAATTTGATGGTGGGCAAAAAATTGCTAAATTATTAGTGGATGGAAAGGTAGCTAAATATGAAATCGTTGATACACGTATGAAAGTTACATTAAATTCTCCGTTAAAAGCTAATGGTGGAAAAATTAAATTGAATATTGATTTTTCATTCATTTCTCCTGAATATGGTTCAGATAGAATGGGTTATTTGCCAACGAAGAATGGGACAATTTATACGATTGCACAATGGTATCCTAAAATGGCAGTTTATGATGATGTGAGAGGATGGAATACGCAACCTTATCTTGGAGCAGGAGAGTTTTATTGTGAATATGGTGACTTTGAAGTAGCAATTACAGTACCATCAAATCATTTTGTGGTTTGTTCAGGTGAAATTACAAATGCTTCTCAAGTAATGAGTTCTGCAGAGCAAGCTAGTTGGGCAAAAGCAAAAGAAAGTGAAGCAACTGTAATGATTCGCTCATTAGAAGCGGTTAAAAGTGCTAAAGCTTCAGGAACAAAGACATGGAAGTTTAAAATGACAAACTCACGTGATGTTGCTTGGGCATCTTCAGCAGCCTTTATCATTGATGCAGCTCGAATTAATTTGCCAAGTGGAAAAAAAGCTATGGCTATTTCAGCTTATCCAGAAGAAAGTGAAGGACAAAAAGCATGGAGTCGTTCTACAGAATATACAAAAGCAAGTATTGAAGGTTATTCTAAAAGATGGTTTGAATATCCTTATCCAGCAGCAGTTAACGTGGCAGGAAATGAAGGCGGAATGGAATACCCTGGAATTGTATTTTGTAAATATACTTCAAAAGGATCTAGTTTATGGGGTGTAACAGACCACGAATTTGGACATGCTTGGTTTCCTATGATTGTTGGTTCGAATGAAAGACAATTTGCTTGGATGGATGAAGGTTTTAATACATTTATTAATGGAGTAAGTGCAGAAGATTTTAATGCAGGAGAATATAAAGATAAGAAATTCAATATGCATAGAATGGCTGAAATGCTAACTAACCCAAAATTAGAACCAGTATACACAGCGCCAGATGGATTAAAAGAGCGTAATTTAGGTATCTTGGCTTATATGAAGCCAGGATCAGCTTTGGCAATTTTACGTGAAAATATATTAGGTAAAGAACGTTTTGATAAAGCGTTTAGAACATATGTAGAAAGATGGGCATTTAAACACCCAACACCTGATGATTTCTTCAGAACAATAGAAAATGTTTCAGGAGAAGATTTAGGTTGGTTCTGGAGAGGTTGGATTATTAATAATTGGAGATTAGATCAAACAATTAAAGAAGTTAAATATGTTAAGAATGATCCAAAAAATGGAGCAGTAATAACTATTGAAAACCTAGAAAAAATGGCAATGCCAGTTGAAATTGAAATTGAAACAGTTTCTGGTAAAAAAGAAATTGTAAAATTACCAGTAGAGATTTGGCAACGTAATACAAGTTGGTCTTTTAACTATGATTCAACAGAAGAAATTAAGAAGGTAACGATTGATCCAGAAAATGCTTTGCCAGATGTTAACGATGACAATAACGAATGGAAATCGGAAGGATATGAAGCACCTAAACCAGGTAAATATGCGGCTTATGTTGGAGACTATTCTAGCAAACAGATTCCAGTAAAAGTAACTATTTATGAAGAGGGTGATAAATTAATTATGGCTGCTAATGGCGATGAAATTGAAGCAGAAGAAAAAGGAGATAATACTTTTGTTGTTGAAGAACAAGGGTTAGAAATTAAATTTGCTGATGATAAAAAAAGCTTTAAGTTAAATGTTGGTGGTCAAAGTTTTGATTTTACTAAAGAATAATAAAGTATTAATTACCATTTAAAAAAGAGCTCCACATCTTTATGTGGAGCTCTTTTGTTATATTTTATTCGTAAAAAGGATTATTACCAATTAGTATATTACTCACTAACATTTGAAAGTAAATGTTTAGTATTTAATAATTGATTAAAGATTGAGGAAGATGTGAGGTGATTTTTTTTTGAAATTTATTTTCGTTTACGAATCAATGCAGATATAAGAGAAACAACTATACCAATAGGTAGAATTTCTGCATAAGTTAAAAGAATTACATAGAAAGGATTTTTATACCATTCTTTCATTCTATTCATTTCTTCTGTTTTAGCAGCTAAATCTTCAGCAGAAGTATTTTTCAATATCATGTCACTATATTGTTCCATAAAGTTTGGAAAAAAATTATAGTAAATTATTAACCAAACAATTACATATATAGTAGAAATAACTAATGAAATTAAAAGACCAGTTAAAAAGGCTTTTCCAAAAGTAATAACTCCACCATTAGCATCGCGTTGTTGTTTAATTCCTTTAACAACGAAGAAGAAAGCTAATAACATGCTAATAAAACCTATAATAGCATTAGGTTCATTCTCAGGATTGGATTTCATATAAAGCGTCATAGAAGCCATGACAATTGAAACGATTATACCACCAAAGAGACCATTTTTTAAAATAATGTTTTTCATAATTTTTGATATTAGTTTGTTATTCAAAAGTATAAATATTATTTTAGTCAATGGCATTTAACCATTTTGTGATAGTCGAAATTAAATTTTCTTGATGATTATTAACATCCTCTTTTGAAGAAAAAGTTACTATAGCTCTATCATTAGAAGCCCATTTTAGAAGTACAAAATCTATTTTAATTAATTTTTCTTGCGGTTGCATTTTTGGCAAAGCTCCACGATGTAAAATTAATCGAACCTCTTTTTTATTAGAAAAATTAAAGGTTAAGCAATCCTCGTTGTTGATTTGATAACTCGGTGCATTCCATTTAATGTGTTCATTTAGTTTTGGAAAATGCGTTAGAATAATATTTCTTAGCTCAAGAAATTCTAGCTTTAATGAATGATTTAATTGATTAATAAATTCGCCTACCTCATTTTGATTCATTTCTTTCATGCTATGCGATTTAATTTATTTTTGAATATTTTCAGAAAAGTAAATATAAGAAAAAATCTATGATTTTTATTTTGTTGAGGCAATCAAAGGTTATTAGAAATATGAAATTTACTTGTGTATCAATAATTTGAAAAAATAATTAACAAGGGTTAAATTTTAATTCTATAAAAAAATCACAAAATCTTATAAAATTAAATATACGTTCTGATAGTAAGTTTGTAATGTTATTAATATTAAAATAAAGTATTATGAAGAGTATATGTGTTTTATTTGCCTCATTGGCATTCTTATCTTGTAAAAATACAGATAGATCAGATTTAGATGTAGCCAAACAGGCTAGTATAGATTCTATGGAAATTGTTATTGCTAAACAAAAAGTTATTGATTCCATGAATAGAATTAATCAACAAAAAGAAGTAGTTATTATAAATCAAACGACTGCAACACCTGAAAAGAAAAAAATGAGTAGTACTTTAAAAGGAGCACTAATTGGAGCAGGAGTAGGAGCGGCAACTGGAGCTGTAGTAAGTAAGAAAAAAGGAGAAGGAGCTATTATTGGAGGTTTAGCAGGAGCTGGAGTTGGTGCAGGTACAGGAGCTATTATTGACGGAAAAAAGGAAAAATAATATAAATAAATTGGTTAGTTGAAATTACATCCTCTCAAGTGTGATTTTGCAAAGAACCCTTTCAGCTACTACTGAAAGGGTTTTATTTTATGGATATTCAATATTTTTTGAATATAAATCTTAATCTAAATTTTCTAATGCCATTGTGAATTCTTTTTTGAACTCCATTTTAATTAGCATTTTTAAATCTAATAATTCCAGAGCTGTATCCATGTAGCCTAAACACTATAATTTAAAGTAACAAATTCTCAGGTCATTTTATAGTACTTTTTCTTTATTTACCGTAAGATTCATTACTAAATTATTTTTCATGTTTTTTAGTTTAAATGTTTATCAATATATTCTTTAAGTGAGATATTTATTATGTGATTCCAACCATTTTCAAAGTTTTTAGGAGCAAAATCAGGATTTGTTTTAGGAAATGTTTCTAATCCTGCATGAGTTAATATTAACTTTGTTTTTTTGCCTAAATCAATTAATTCAAAAGTTAAATAGGAAATACCTTCATATCCTTCATATTTCCAACTATAGGTTAGTTTTTTGCTTGGAATTACTTCGGTAACTTCACATAAGTGGACATATTGAGTGTTGTCTTCTGAGCAACCTATAAATTGAAACTTGAAGCCTATTTCTGCTTTAAATTCTTCTAGATCAAAATACCAAAGTTTCATTAAATCTTTTTCAGTAATGGCTTTCCAAAGTTTTTCGCAAGTTGTGTCAAAAACACGCTCAATGTAAAACGGGTTCGTTTTCATAATTTTTTATGGATTGGTTTCAACATATTTTTTGAAATTATCTAGAATGGACTGCCAGCCGTTTTTTTGCATTTCAATTGGGTTTTCTTTCTCAGGATCGAATGTTACAATAACTTCTGTTTGATTTTCTAAATCTATAAATTTTACATTTGATGTTCTTCCTCCAAATTCTTGGGTAAACTCTTTACCATCAATAATTTTAGTGTAAGTTGTTTCAAAGTCAAAACCAAAACTTCCATCTTTCGCTTCCATTCTAGCTTTATATTTTCCGCCAATTTGCATATCGTTTTCCGCTTTTGGACAATGCCAAGAAGGATCTGCAAAGTTCCAATTTACAATATGACTTGGATTGGTGTAATAATTCCAAACTTTTTTAACATCTGCATTTATGGTTGTAGTAACCTTAATTTTTTCACTCATTTTTTAATTTATTTTAGTCAACTAAAGAGCTGTATTTGTTCTTGTTTTCAATGATTACCCATAAATTGATAACTAATAAAATTAAAGCCACAGGAAATCCAGTAGTATCTGTGATTGTATTGGTTAAAAAAATGCCTACCATTACAGGAAGAATAATAATTGCTCCTAAAGCTCGTGTTTTAGGAAGTATAAATAATATACCACCAACAATTTCTACTAATCCAACAAGAGGTAATAACCAACCAATTTCCATAAATGCATTAAATACTTTTGTCATTTTTTCCGGCATTTCACAAGGCATTGGCATATAGTGAAAGAATTTGTCTAATCCTGCATTGATGAACATAAGTCCAAACAATAAACTTAAAACGAAAAGGAGTTTGTTTTTCATAATTTATTTATTTTAAGGTTAATAGTACTTTATCTAATTCGCTGAATCGGTCTTCCCATATTCTTCGAAATTGTTCTAACCATTTATCTAATTCTTTCATTTTACGGACTTCTAAATGGTAATAAATTTCACGCCCATCTTGTTTTTGACCTACTAGATTACACTCTGTTAAAATTTTTAAATGCTTTGAAACAGCTTGTCTTGATGTATCAAAGTGTTCCGCTATAGCATTTGGTGTCATTGCCTGCATTGCAATTAAGCTGATTATTGCTCTTCTTGTTGGATCTGCAATGGCTTGATAAATATCTCTTCTCATTTCCATGACTCTATAGGCTATTATGTGATTGTAAATATAAGTGCAATTATTTGGTTGCGCAAATATTTTTATATTTTTTTGAATTGTAGACAAGAATTGTAAATAAAAAAAAAACAGAGGTTACAATTGTAATCTCTGTTTTTAAGTAAAGTATTTTAAAATAATTTATTCACACCAAACAACTAATGTGACTTCAATGATTCCATTAGTATTTACAAGCTCTTGTGAAAGAGTTATTGTTGAAGAGTTTGTGCCACAAAAATAATCTTGATAAGATCCAAAAGTATAAGTTCCTGGAGTTAGATTGTAAAAACAATTTCCTTGACCATAATCTTGATCGTTTGGATTGCCAGGATAGATATATTCATTAGTATTTGTGTTTTGAGCATAAAATCCAGCAGTATAAGTTGTAGGATTTCCTTGAGAATCTACTGTTTTTATACATACGGTATAAGTTGTCTCAATTAATGTGATGATAGATTCAATATAAGAAATAGAATCAGCGGCTAAATTGTACTGTTTTGTAAGAGTAGCGCGTATAGGTTTAATTAAGCTTATGGCTTCATTTGTGTTGTTTGCATTAATAGCTGTTGTTATTTGATTAGTTAAATCCATTAAAATATCATTTTGGTTAACCAATTCATTAGCATTGTTACTAATAGTTGCAGTTGAAAATGGAATTGTAGAATTGCTTTGTGCTAAACCAATAAAATATTGCATATCATCAGATTCGTTTAAAACTGAATTGACATGGTAGTTCATTTTGTCTGCAAAAAGTGTTGCGTTTGGATTTCCAAGAATAGTCAATTGTTTAGCTAGTTGATTAACCGCTGTTCTAGCTACTGAAACTTCTTGTTGAATGTTTTCTGCTGATTGAATAGCATAGTTTAAGTCTTGTACTACAACAGATTGAGCTACTGTTTGACCAAATACACCAAGCGTTAGGGTTAACGCTAAAAAGATAATTTTTTTCATGTTTAAAATGTTTAAGATTAGGGACAATTCAAAGTTAGTATGTAATTGTTTACTTAAATCATTAATCAGTTTATCTAATTATTAAAAATGAAAGCGTTATAAGGGTATATTTTTTTGATTTTTAAATAGTATAGTAATATAGTTTTAACATTGCTATATTACTTTTATAGTTTTATAAATTCACAATGAGATAGTTTACTATTTTAAACGTTCTAAAACACCTTTTCGTTTTACAATATTTTTATAATCCCATTGAATTTTTTTTGATTTTTGAATCCAGCGTTCTACATCTTTACTATTTATTTTATCTGCGGAAGTATAGATAATTGAGGCATCTTTAAATTTACCAGTACTATTTTTTAAATCCTCTTCTTCAAAACTGGCACCACTCCAAAACATAAGTTGCAAACCATTTTTTAATTTACTATATCCTACAATTGGATTGCCTTCTATAAACCAAACAGGATGTGCATGCCAAATTTTGTTTTCAGCTTCGGGTAGATGTTTTAAAATAATGTTTGCCAAAGTATTGCAAATAACTTTGTTTTCTTCAGTTTGAGTATTATTGTAGTTTTGAATTTCTGGATGCATGTTTTCCTGATTTTGCTGTGTACAAGATAAAAAAATATATTTTTTAAGCAGGTATTTAATTTAGATTAAGTTTTGTAAAATTCTTTTTTTGTAGAAGAGTATTGTATTAAAAAAATAGTGCTACAACTATTAAATGATTATAGGGTAGAGTTAGATTTTTGAGCTAACATAAAATTATTTTTATTTAGAAAGTATGATCTTTTTTATCGTAATTGCTCCAGAATGATCTTGAATCTTTAAAAAGTAAAAGCCATTAGAGTTATTAATGAGATTTACTTCACATGTAGTTTCCGAAAGTTTGTTTTTCAATAGAATTAGCTGACCGATGGTATTATAAACTTCTATTTTTTTAAGGGTATTATTTTCTAATTTTATTTGAAAAATTCCTTGAGATGGATTTGGGAAAATCGTTATTTCTTTTTTAATTAATGCTGTTTCATTTGTATTTAAAGTAGTACAAGTAGCAGTAGATAAAATAGAATCAAAGTTTCCGCTAGTAATATCATTATTCCAAATTTCCCAATAACAAACATTGTTTGAGATAGCTAAATTTAAAGCTGCAGGCATTCCTCCTGTTCCAAAAGCGCTTGGATTTGATTCTCCACTAGCAGCCATTTGAATCCCTGTGAAATTGTTTTCGGTAGTTGAATTTTGTAAAATAGTATATTGAGACGGATAAACCGTTGTATTGTTTTGTGTCCACCACCAAGCATTGGCACCGTACCGACTTCCAATATTTAATTTAGCATAACTATAAAGTGAATTAGCAACTGCATCACTAGTGTTCACAGGATGAAAGTCATTGGTTAAATAATGATTAGGGAACGCACTGTTATATTCATCAATTACATCTTCCCAAGAATCTATCACCAGTTGGTCTGTGTAACCCAGTGTAGCATAAGATGGAGTAGGCATATAAGGCAATTGCATTTCAAAACCATTGGTTGAAGAATTTGTCATGTAGACTAATTGAATGGTTGTATTGTTTTCGTATCGATCTCCTAATTCCGCTATAAATTCTTTCCATTTGGTTAAGAAAACGCTATTCCAGGGCACAGGAATTGTACCGCTAAATGGTAGTGTAAAACTCATGGAACTTGCTCCAAGATTGTAAAGCCAATCAGGAGAATTTGGGCCTGTACCTACAGCAAGTGCTATTTTTTTTCCATAGGATTCAGCTGCCGCAATTTGATTATCAATTAAAGCCCAATTATAAACATTATCAGCTGTTTCTATATCTTTCCAAACTACTCTTATAAGAATTCCATTTACATAAGATTTAGTAGCAACAGCAGGCACAACTGAACCAGAACCGATACCTGTGGAAGGAGGACAGCTACACCAAACGCCACTAGGTGGTGGATAATTAGGTTGTGCAATACAAATAAAAGCATTAGTAAAGAAGCATCCGATTGAAAATAAAACTAATAGAAAATACTTCATTATTTAAATCTTTATAGTAATGAATTAGAGTAATACAAATAGGAATAACCTTTTGATTTGTAAATATATAAAAAAACTTTCAGCAAGATTTTAGTATTTCTAATTAGTAATTGGTTTTTTATTCCAATTTTTTAGAAAACAACCATTTAGGAATTGCATCACCCAAAAATGGAGCACTAATTATATTTTCATGACCAATGCCTTCTAATTCCCAAAAGAGAATTTTAGGATTGGATTTAAGTTCTTCAAAGAATTGTAAATCACTTTCAATGGTGTTATCGGTATCTTTATTTCCATGAATTAACCAAATAGGTTTGTTTTTTAAAACAGCTATTCTATCAAATTGCGGAATTCCTGCAAAACTGACACCAGCAGCAAATAAATCTGGACGTAATGAAAGGGCATTTATAGTTGTAGAAGCCCCCATAGAATAACCCACAACATAAATTCTTTTTAAATCAATGGGTAAAATTGTTTTTAGGGAATCTATTAAATCAAATACGGTTTCTAGACAAGGTTCAGATTTTGAAGTTAGAACGTTTCGATTTTTATCTAAAGTATAATTAGATGATCTGGTAGGAAATTGTGGTGCCACAACAAATGCTGGATATTTGGATTGAATAGAAGGTTCTGCCCAAAGTTTAGCCATCGCCCAAAGTTGTTTTTCATTATCAGTACCAATAGCACCTGAACCATGAAATACTATAACCAAAGGATATTTTTTATTCGTTTCAACAGATTTTGGTTGCAAAAAACGATAATTAATCGTTGTATTATTTGAGTAAGTTTTGGTTTCAAATAAGTCTTTATCAATGCCTCTTATTTTAGCTAGAAGATTTCTAGTTGCTGTTGTGTCTGTTTCTTTTGGAATGAGTTGTTTTTCGGCTATCTTTTGTGTATTTGTACACGATAACAAAAGAAAGGAAACAAGTGCAAAGAAAATTGAATTAAATTGAATCTTCATGATAATGTTGTTGAAAAGTAAAGGTAAAAAAAATCCTCAATGTGGGTTGAGGAGTTATAATTATATTTTTTTGTTAAACTTTCTTTATGAATATAATTCAAATATAATTCTTCTTAATTATATCCTTACAAATTAAACAATTAATTTTCAATTAGTTTTGAGGTTTTCCATAAAGTATTAATTTTTAATTCTATTTTATTAATACTAAACTTATGCTAAAATTTTTGAAAAGTGCCTTATTAGCTGTAAATTTAAAGTATTAATTAAAAACAATAATTTATTATGCAAATACAGATTAACACAGACAATAATATTGAAGGGAATCAGCGATTGGTCAATTTTTTTACAACAGAAATTACAAATGAGTTAGATCGTTTTGAACATTTTGTCACAAGAGTAGAAGTTCATTTTGGTGATGAAAATAGTGAGAAGTTTGGTAAAGAAGATAAAAGATGTCTTATAGAAGCAAGAATTGCAAAAAAACAACCAGTAGCTGTTACTGCGTATGAAGACACGGTTGAGAAAGCTTTTCATGCAGCATTAGAAAAAGTTAAAAGAGTTTTAGATGACACACATGAAAAAATGAGAGTTTATTAAGCTAAATAAATATAATTTATAAGCCCAATTGATTTTTTGATTGGGTTTTTTTATGCCTTGATTTTTTTAAAATCTAAATTTTATAAAGAGCTATTCTAATGATATTCCTAATAGAAAGGTAAATGTGTGGTGAAATTTTGAAGTGATTTCAACATGATAAGATAGAAGGAAAGTGAGTTTTTATAACTGAGGAAAGTTCAAAAAAAAAACACCCAATATCCTTTTACAGCTATTGAGTGTTTTCAACTAACCAAAACTAAACAATTCTCAATTACGAGTTACAAATTTAAAATTACTCATTCGTAATTGTTTTTATTTTTTATTTCTAAAAACCAATTTTCCATCAAAACTATCTAACAATATAACGCTATCAGTTGTAACCTTTCCAGCTAATATATCTTTGGATAGTTCATTTAAGACTTCTCTTTGTATTATTCTTTTTACAGGTCTTGCTCCATATTGTGGATCAAATCCTTTTTCGGCTAAGTAATCAATTGCTTCTGCTGTTGCATCCATAGTTATTTGTTGGAGTGCTAACATTTTTGTGACACTTTTTAACTGTATGCTAACAATTTCTCTAATATTAGCATTGGTCAATGGTGTGAACAATACAATTTCATCAATACGATTGATAAACTCAGGTCGAACGGTTTGTTTTAAAAGACCTAACACTTCTATTTTTGCAGCTTCAGTTGCAGCTTCAACGCTTCCTTTTAGGTTGTCAAATTTTTCTTGTATAATTCCACTTCCCATATTAGAGGTCATTATGATAATCGTGTTTTTAAAATCTGCCAGACGTCCTTTGTTATCGGTTAAACGACCTTCATCTAATACTTGTAACAAAATGTTAAACGTATCAGGATGTGCTTTTTCAATTTCATCTAACAATATCACAGAATAGGGTTTTCTTCTAACAGCTTCTGTTAATTGTCCTCCTTCATCATAACCTACATATCCTGGAGGCGCACCAACCAAACGACTTACACTATGACGTTCTTGATATTCACTCATATCAATACGAGTTAAGGCACTTTCATCATCAAAAAGATATTCGGCTAATGCTTTAGCTAATTCTGTTTTTCCAACACCTGTTGTACCTAAAAATAAGAAGGAACCGATAGGTTTTTTCATATCTTGTAGTCCAGCTCTACTTCTACGAACAGCATCACTTACAGCAGCAATAGCTTCTTCTTGCCCCACTACACGTTTGTGTAATTCGTTTTCTAAGTTTAGTAGTTTTTCGCGTTCCCCTTGCAGCATTTTCATTACAGGAATACCTGTCCATTTAGCAACAACTTCTGCTATATCTTCTCGAGTAACTTCTTCTTTAATTAAGGAAGTTCCTGCTTGATTTTCTGCCAATTGTACTTGCAAAGCATCAAGATTTTCTTGAGCATCTTTGATTTTTCCATAACGAATTTCAGCTACTTTTCCATAATCTCCATCACGCTCAGCTCTTTCAGCTTCTAATTTTAAATCTTCAATTTCTTGTTTTATATTTTGAATGTTATCTACAACATCTTTTTCAGCTTTCCATTTGCTAAATATTTCGTTTCTTTCTTCTTTTAAATTAGCCAGTTCTAGGCCAAGACCTTTTAATTTGGTTTCGTCATTTTCGCGTTTAATGGCTTCAATTTCAATTTCTAATTGCATAATTCTCCTATCCAAAACATCTAATTCTTCTGGTTTTGAATTGATTTCCATTCGCAATTTTGAAGCAGCTTCGTCCATTAAGTCAATAGCTTTATCAGGAAGAAATCGGTTTGTAATATAACGTTGCGATAATTCAACAGCACCAATAATAGCATCATCTTGAATTCGAACTTTGTGATGCGTTTCATATTTTTCTTTAATTCCTCTAAGAATTGAAATGGCACTTTCTGTATCAGGCTCGTCTACAATTACTTTTTGAAAACGTCGTTCTAAAGCTTTATCTTTTTCAAAATATTTTTGATATTCATCTAAAGTTGTAGCACCAATGGCTCTAAGTTCACCACGAGCTAAGGCAGGTTTTAAAATGTTAGCAGCATCCATGGCTCCTTCACCACCACCAGCACCAACTAGCGTGTGAATTTCATCAATAAAAAGTACAATATCACCTTCAGCGGAAGTTACTTCTTTTACAACAGCTTTTAATCGTTCTTCAAATTCACCTTTATATTTGGCACCTGCTATTAAAGCTCCCATATCTAATGAAAAAACGATTTTGTCTTTCAAATTTTCGGGTACGTCACCATCTACGATTCGGTGTGCTAAACCTTCTGCAATCGCTGTTTTACCTACACCAGGTTCTCCAACTAACATAGGATTGTTTTTGGTTCTTCTGGTTAATATTTGTAAAACTCTTCTAATTTCTTCATCTCTACCAATTACAGGATCTAGTTTTCCGTTTCTAGCTAATTCGTTAAGATTTTTTGCATACTTATTTAAAGCATTATAAGTTTCTTCAGCAGAAGCAGAAGTTACCCTTTCTCCTTTGCGTAATTCTGCAATAGCACTTTCTAATCCCTTTTGGGTTACCCCTTGGTCTTTTAAAATTTGAGCTACTTTACTTTTTGATTTAAAAATAGCCAATACTAAATGTTCAATTGAAACAAATTCATCGTCCATTTTTTTAGCTATTGCAATTGCTTCGTTTAGCATAAAAGAGGCATCACGAGACAATTGAATTTCACCACCTGTTACTTTTGGAAAACTTTGTAATGTACTATCCAACACTTTTTTGAATAGGTCGATATTTACATTTAGTTTTTTTAGAATAAAAGGTGTTACGTTTTCATCAACTTCTAATAAGCCTTTAAAAATGTGCTCGTTTTCGATTTGTTGATGTCCAAGACTTTGTGCAATTTGCTGTGCTTGTTGCAAAGCTTCTTGCGATTTGATTGTTAAATTATTTAAGTTCATATATTTATTTGCTTTTTCAATATCTAAGTTATTTAAGTTTTATATTTCAAATACAAAAGATTTGTACTTACATATTGATCTATTTTTTGTTTTACATTTGCCATGAGTAATTCAATAAACGTACCTTTACAAAATTAGCGACAAAATGGCTGTTTTTATATGATAATTATCATAAAACACAGTCAAAATGTCTTGATTTTGCCTATTTAGCACCAAACTTATGAAAAGAGTATTGATTTTTATATTGTTTATTCTGTTGTTATCTTGTAACGAAACTTCTAATAAGAAATCAGTTAAAAATACATTACCTAATTATGATGCACTAGCTTCTTTGGATATAAAGTTAAGAAAACCACGAAAAGGAGAGTGGTTAGCAATTCATAAAGAAAAAGGGCAAACTTTTAATCAATATGTAAAAGATAAACCAGTTCATCCATCTAAAGGTACTAATTGTATATATATTCAACCGATTGGAACATTTACTCCTTGGGAAAAGAAAATAATTGATTTAAATACTGAATATATTCGTTTGTTTTTTGGATTAAAAGTGGTGCAATTAAAACCTATTAGTGAATCAAAAATCCCAAAAAATAAAAAAAGGAACTATTTGGGTTCAGAACAATTAGATGCTGGTTATATTATTAATGAGATATTACCTAACGAAAAACCAAAAGATGCCATTGTACTGATGGCTTTAACTGCAAAAGACTTATATCCTAAACCGGAATGGAATTTTGTTTTTGGTTTAGCTAATTACAAATCAAAAACAGGAATTACTTCCATTTATAGATATTCTAATAGTAGCATTGATGTCAATAATTATAAACATTGTCTTGAACGTATTATAAAGACTTCTACACATGAAATTAGCCACATGCTAGGAGTTAAACATTGTATTAATGCACTTTGTCTTATGAATGGTGTAAATAGTTTAGAGGAAGCTGATGCTAGATATAATGCTTTGTGTTCAGAATGTTTATCTAAACTATCATGGAATCTTGATTTTGAGAATGTGCTTAGATTAAATCAATTGATAGATTTCATGAATAAACATCATTTAGAGAAAGATGTTTTAGTTTTAACAAGGCAAAGAGATTGCATGATGAAAGAATAGGAGTTGTATTTATTGACTATTTCAGTAACTTTGTAAAAAAAGAATATGAGTTTTTTAGATAAAATTTTTGGAAGTAGTTCTGCAGAAAATGAAAAAGAAGGAGAGGCAAAGTTTCATACTTTAGAATTGATAGCACAGTTAGATGAAATTGATGCCATTTCTGAATTAAAACCAGTAGTCATTTTTAAGCATAGTACAAGATGTAGTATTAGTCGTTTTGTGTTAAAGCAATTTGACGTTGCTTATAATTATGAGGAAGATAAGATAGATTGGTATTTATTAGATTTATTGAATCATAGAGATGTTTCTAACGAAATAGCATATAGATATAATATACAACATCAATCGCCTCAAATCATTGTGATTAAAAAGGGTAAGGCAGTTTATAATGCTTCTCATGATGGAATTGATGTTAACGATTTAAAGCAATTTGTATAATAAACCTTAGCTCTTCATAATGAAAAACGTTCTCTATTTAGTATTATTCACCTTTTTATTTTCGAGTTGTAGCACTTCTAAAAAACTATCTTTTTTAGTTGGAACCTATACCGATAATAATACTCAAGGAATTAATTATATTGATTTTAATGCTAAAACGAATAAGATTATATTAAACTCAATTATTCCGGAAATAAATAATCCATCATTTGTAATTGCTAATAAGGCAAAATCAATAGTTGTTTCGGTTGAAGAAACGCATAGTAAAACAGGAGGAAAGGTAACTTCGTTTGTTTTTGATGCTAAATTAAAATCATTTAAGAGAGTTAATACGGTTGCTACTTTAGGAGATGATCCTTGTTATGTTTCCTTTAGTCCTGATGAAAAATATATAGTTGTAGGAAATTATTCTGGAGGAAATTATAGTGTTTTTCCAATTGATACTTCTGGGAAAATAGGAGATAAAATACAACTAGTAAAGCATGAAGGGAAAAGTGCTAATAAAGATAGACAAAGAAGACCACATGTCCATTCTGTAGTTTTTCATCCCAAAGAAAATATACTTTTTATTGCTGATTTAGGAAATGATACAGTTGAAGTAGTGCCTTTTAATTCAAATGGGGATTCTTTTTTAGAAACAGAAAATTCGTTTTCTTACCATGCGATTCCGGGTTCTGGTCCAAGACATATAGTGTTTGATAAATCAGGAGAAAATATGTTTATTACTTTTGAGTTAACAAATGAAGTTGGAATAGCTAAATATAAGAACAATAAATTGGAATTATTGCAGTCTATATTGTTAACCGATACACCAACAAAAACAGGTTCAGCAGCTGAATTGCGTTTAAGTGATGATGGAAATTTTCTATATGCTTCAGTAAGAGGAAATGATAATATTTTAGTGGTTTTACAAAAGCGAGAAGATGGAAATTGGGAAAAGATTCAAACCGTTTCAACAGATTTATCTCCTCGAAATTTTATTTTAGCTAATGATGAAGAAACAGTTTTAGTTGCTAACCAAGATTCTAATTCAATTTGGGTTTTTAATAGAGATAAGAAAACAGGCTTATTAACTAAAATTAGTACTAATTTTTCAATTAATAAACCTGTTTATTTTTGTCCTTTTTAGAATTGTTGTTTTCTAAATCTATTTCTTGTGATGATATTTTTTAAGTTAGCTTTTAAATCTTGACCTGAATCATAGACCATTTGTTCGTTACTAGGGAAAGGAACGGCTCTTCTGTCAAAATACTGATAGTAATTTTCTTCACAAGCACGTTTATCTCCTGTATATTTAGCATAGACATAATCAAAAATGTATTCACTAGTTAATGGAAATGTTTCTAACAATTGGTTTGATTTTAAATCAATATAATCAACTTTTGCTGTTACTTGTGCCGATTTGTATTGTCTGTATTCATAGATAGAGGCTTTAATAGTTTTGAAGTTGTCTACTTTAATAGGGTTACCTAAGCTATCCTTAACTACATTTCCATTTGAATCTAATAAAGTTTTTGTTCCGTCTTTGATTTGTTTTTCTTTATAAAATTCTTTTTCTTTAATTTGTTCAGGTGAGATGTTTATTTGACGGAAATTCACTACTAAGCCATAGTCATAATCAACTCCTTTAATTTTATTATTGTGATAAACAGTCCATTGATCGTTTAAACCATACGTACTAAAATCTAATAAATCATTTTGTAAACGAACAGGAATAACCATGTTAGTTTCGTTTTTGGTATATACGTTAACGTAATCTGTACCCTTAATTTTTGCTGTTTGAATAAGTTGGCCTACATCTTTAAAATTGGGACTTAATTCATCTAAATACACCAAATCATCATAAGCACGACGATAGCTCATTTTATCTTTAGTTGCTAATAATGCTTTTGAATTATCATATAAATGTTTAGCTAATGCATTTTTACTGCTTACAATTTGATCTGTGTAATCACTGAAAATAAACTCAGCATTTCTTCCTTCTTTTAATAGTTTTAATGGTAATAAAGGACGAATTATTTCTTGTCTACGATTTAAATTTACATAGGTGTCGTAAATTTTTTCAAGATTTCTTGGGTTAGCATCTTTAAACCAAGCATCTACATTTCTTAAATCACGTTCGTTAGCTTTCTCATAGGCTTCCTGTAATAAATAAATATAATCTTGTTTGCCTTTAGCGTTTTTATTATTCTTTAAACTTTGAACAGCTTTATCCATTGCTTCATCGTAGTTTCCCGAGCTTAGTAGGTTTTGCGTTTGCTTTACGCCACAAGCAATCAATAATAAAGAAATGAATAGTAGGGTAGTTTTCTTCATGAGGTAAAAGTTTTAACAAATATATTTATTTTTTAGAGCCATTTTAAAATTATGTTAGGTATAAGACAAAAAAAATGCCATTCTTATAAGAACAGCATTTTTCGATATAAATAAAAGAGTAGTTATTTAATTTTAATAGCAGGGAGCAATTTCCCCTTACATTCACCAAAACCTATGCGAACATTATTGCTTTCACAATAACCTCTCATTATTACGGTATCATTATCATTAATGAATTTACGTTCAGTTCCGTCGTTTAATTTTATAGGGTTTTTTCCACCCCATGAAAGCTCAAGCATAGAGCCAAAACTATCAGGCGTTGGTCCTGAAATAGTTCCACTTCCCATCATATCTCCAGAATTTACTCTACATCCATTTACAGTATGATGTGCTAATTGTTGAGCCATAGTCCAATACATGTATTTGAAATTAGATCTAGTTACAATTGTTTCATCTGCATTTTCAGGTTGAATACTTACTTCTAAATTGATATCAAAAGTATGTTTATCTTTTTGTTGTAAATACTTCATTGGAGAAGGAGACTGTTCAGGGCTTTTTGTTTTATATGGCTCTAATGCGTCCATGGTAACAATCCAAGGTGAAATAGTAGAGGCAAAGTTTTTAGCTAAGAAGGGACCAAGAGGCACATATTCCCATTTTTGAATATCTCTAGCGCTCCAATCGTTAAATAATACCATACCAAAGATATAATCTTCAGCTTCATCAACAGGTAGTGGTTCTCCCAAAACATTGGCATCTGTAGTAATAAAAGCCATTTCTAATTCAAAATCCACTAATTTAGAAGGGCCAAAAACAGGTTCAGTTGCGTCTGCAGGCATGGTTTGTCCGTTAGGTCTTCTAACATTAATTCCACTAGGAACAATAGTTGAACTTCTACCATGATATCCTACAGGAATGTGTAACCAGTTTGGTAACAAAGCATTTTCTGGATCACGAAACATTTTACCTACGTTTGTTGCATGTTCTTTTGAGCTATAAAAATCAGTATAATCACCAATTTGAACAGGTAAAAGCATTTCAACATCTTCTAATTTAAAGATAACAACGTCTTTATGTTTCTTATTATCTCTTAGTTTTGGGTTGTTTTCATCAAAAATTTCGGCTAATCTGTTTCTTACCAAGCGCCATGTTTTTTTTCCATCAGAAATGAAATCGTTTAAAGTATCTTGCATAAACATATCATCAGTTAGATCTATTCCTTCAAAATATCCTAATTGTTGTAAAGCTCCCATGTCAATGGCATACTCGCCAATACGAGTTCCTATGGTAATTACGTCTTCTTTTGTTATGAAAACACCAAAAGGAATATTTTGAATTGGAAAGTCACTATTGGCAGGAACAGAAATCCAAGATTTTCTTTTAGGGTCGTTTGCTATATTTGGCATATTTGTATTGTTGATTTGTTGTTGAAAAATTAATAACCAAATATAAAGTTTACTATCAATTTAACAAACGTTTTTTGTAATTTTGAAGAAAATTTAACGAAAATTCATCCCAATGCAACGCGACGAACAAATCTTTGACCTAATTCTTGATGAACAAGACAGACAAATTCACGGAATTGAATTAATTGCTTCAGAAAATTTTGTAAGCGACCAAGTAATGGAAGCTGCAGGTTCAGTATTAACCAATAAATATGCTGAAGGTTATCCAGGTAAGCGTTATTATGGAGGTTGTGAAGTTGTTGATATAGTAGAACAAATCGCAATAGATAGAGCTAAAGAATTGTTTGGAGCTCAATATGTTAATGTACAACCTCATAGTGGTTCTCAAGCTAATACAGCAGTGTTTTTTGCTTGTTTAAAGCCAGGAGATAAAATTTTAGGATTTGATTTATCACATGGAGGGCACTTAACTCATGGTTCCCCTGTAAATTTTTCAGGAAGATTATATAATCCAGTTTTTTATGGAGTTGATAAAGAAACGGGTGTTTTGAATTATGATAAAATTCAAGAGATAGCAACAAAAGAGCAACCAAAAATGATTATTGCTGGAGCATCTGCTTATTCTCGTGATATGGATTTTGAAAGATTTAGAGCTATCGCAGATTCAGTAGGAGCTATTTTATTAGCCGATATTTCACATCCAGCAGGATTAATTGCAAAAGGATTACTAAATGACCCAATACCACATTGCCATATAGTTACTACCACAACTCATAAAACCTTAAGAGGTCCTAGAGGAGGAATGATTATGATGGGTAAAGATTTTGAGAATCCTTGGGGATTAACTACTCCTAAAGGAGAAATAAGAATGATGTCACATATTTTAGACATGGCTGTTTTTCCAGGTAATCAAGGAGGACCATTAATGCATATAATTGCAGCTAAAGCTGTTGCATTTGGAGAAGCACTTACAGATGAATTCTTTAGATATACATTGCAAGTACAAAAAAATGCTAAAGCTATGGCTGAAGCTTTTGTAAAAAGAGGATATGATATTATTTCTGGAGGAACAGATAATCATATGATGTTGATTGATTTAAGAAATAAAAATATTACAGGTAAAGAAGCTGAAAATGCTTTAGTTAAAGCTGAAATTACTGTAAACAAAAATATGGTACCCTTTGATGATAAATCACCATTTGTTACTTCTGGGATTCGTGTTGGTACTCCAGCAATCACAACGCGTGGTTTAGTTGAAGAAGATATGGAAACCATAGTAGCATTAATTGATAGAGTAATTTCAAATCATACAGATGAAGCTGTTTTAGAACAAGTAGGAGATGAGGTAAATCAATTAATGGGTGAAAGAGCTATGTTTGTGTTTTAAAACCAATTTTTTTTATAATACTTCAAAAATCACTTTAGTTTATTAAAATTAAAGTGATTTTTTTATACTCAATTCTTAATTATCTATTAATAAAACAAATTTAACAGTAGTATCTTTTTACAATTAATTATCTTTGCACACGATAAAAAAAACTTTTTTACTGAACTAATTTTTGATATGAAATAGCCATGATTTGCAAGATGCAAATTTTAATAAAAATTTTCCTCATGGCATTACATTTGACTAAAAAAACAATTAATATCTTCAAATGAATAAATCTATCTTTTCTATACTGTTTTCAACTCGTTTAATGGCTTTTTTATTTCTTGCTTTTGCTTTTGCAATGGCAAGGGGAACATTTATTGAAGATGAGTACAATACAGATGTAGCTCGAAAAATAATATACAATTCTTGGTGGTTTGAAACCATTATGGTATTTTTTGTAATCAATTTTTTTGGAAACATAAAGAAATATCAACTGCATAAAAAAGAAAAATGGGCAACTTTACTTTTGCATTTATCTTTCATTTTTATTCTAATAGGAGCATTTATTACTAGGTATATTAGCTATGAAGGAATGATGCCTATTAGAGAAGGACAAACGGAATCTGTATTCTATTCTGATAAAACTTTTTTAACAGCCATGGTTGATGGTGAGTATGAAGGAGAGATGAAACGCAAAACTTTTGAGAAAAACGTATTGTTAACAGGTAAGAACAATTTTTTTGCTAATAATAATTTTTCTATTGAAAATCAATTTAATGGTATTCCTTTTGAAATAGAATATGAAGATTTCATTATGAATGCAAAAGAAACACTTGAACCAAATGAGAGTGGACAATATTATTTAAAATTGGTTGAATCTGGTGATGGAACAAGACATGAACATTATTTAAGAGAAGGACAAGTTCAAAACATTCACAATATTCTTTATGCCTTTAATAAATATACAGATGGTGCTATAAATATCACTAAATTAGAAGAAGCTTATACTATTCAAGCTCCTTTTGAAGGAGATTTTATGCGAATGGCAGATAAATTTCAAGGAAAAGTACAGAAAGATTCAACTCAAGTATTAATGCTTCGTTCCCTATATAATTTAGGAGGAAGCCAATTTGTTATACCAGAACCTGCAATTAAAGGAAATTTAGTTAACAAATCAAATAATGATTACAAAGATAAATCGTCAGATGATGTTTTAATTTTAAAAATAAAGACACAAGGAAAAGAAGAAAAAATAACACTTACTGGTTCAAAAGGAAAACAAGGTGTTCCACAAAATGTAAAAGTGGGAGATTTAGATTTTACATTATTTTATGGAAGTAAAGCTTATAATTTGCCTTTTTCAATCAAGTTAGATGATTTTATTGCGGATAAATACCCAGGTACAGAGAAAAGCTATTCAGCTTATAAAAGTAAATTAGAGATAGCAGATAAACGTCAGAACAAAGTATTTAAAGACAGCGTTTTTATGAATAATATATTGGATTATGATGGATATCGTTTCTTTCAAGCAGGATTTGACCCAGATGAAAAAGGAACCAATTTATCTGTTAATCATGATTCTTGGGGAACTTGGACTACTTACATAGGGTACTTTTTACTATACATAGGTCTTATGGCTATTCTATTTGATAAAAACACTCGTTTTGCAGATGTTAAGCGTAAATTAGAAAACGTTAAATTGAAGAAATCTAAATTGTTAACTATTGGATTTTTATTGTTTTCAATGTTAGGTTTTTCTCAACATAATCATGAAAATACTTCTTCAAATGAAAATGCTATAAAGGCATTAGAATTTATTAAAAAATATAATGTTTCAAGTGAGCAAGCTGATAAATTTGGAGAAATTGTAATACAAGATGCAGGAGGAAGAATGAAGCCAATCAATACTTTTTCTTCTGAATTATTACGTAAAGTTTCTAAAAGTGAAACGTATGAGGGAATGGATTCTGATCAAGTATTGCTTTCAATGGTTCAATTTCCTGAATATTGGTATAATATTCCAATTATTTATTTGAAAAGAGGTAATGATAGTATAAGAAAGATTGCAGGAATAGATAAAGAAGCAAAATATGCTATGTTAATTAACTTTTTTGATGAGAAAGGAAATTACAAATTAGAACCTTTTTTAGAACAAGCCTATAAAGAAGCAATCCCTAATCAATTTCAAAAAGATTTTATAGAGACAGATAAAAAAGTAAATTTATTATATTCGGCTATTAGTGGACAAATATTGAAAATTTTTCCAATCCCTAATGATGCCAATAACAAGTGGGTTTCGTTTTTAGAAATAGGAGAAGATACAGGTACATCTTTAGATACTATAAAGAACATATTACCATTTTATTTAAATGCTATTAATAAAGCATCACAGACAAATGATTATACTTTGCCAAATAGCATTTTGATTGGTTTAAAGAAATATCAAAAATTATATGGAGCAAAAGTTATTCCTAGTGACAAAAAAACACATTCTGAAATTCTTTATAATAAATATGATATTTTTAAAAAATTACATTATTGGTACTTGTTAGCTGGAATTTTGATGTTGATTTTTGTATTAATTCAAATGTTTAAAGACTCAAAATTCATTCGATATACAATTAATGGATTTCATATTTTAATAGCTTTATTCTTTGTTTTACATACAATTGGTTTAATTGTTCGTTGGTATATTTCTGGTCATGCTCCTTGGAGTGATGCTTATGAAAGTATGATTTATGTAGCTTGGGCAACCATGTTTTTTGGTTTGGCTTTTGATATCAAATCTAAGCTTACAGTAGCATCTACAGCTTTTGTAGTTTCTATGATATTAATGGTAGCTCATTGGCAATGGATGGATCCAGCTATAGGGAACCTTCAACCTGTTTTAAATTCTTATTGGTTAATGATTCACGTAGCTGTTATTGTAGCTAGTTATGGACCGTTTACATTAGCAATGATGCTAGGTTTAGTAGCTTTATTCTTGATGATCTTTACTACAAAAAGTAATAAAGAACGAATGAAGTTAAGTATTCAAGAAATTACCTATATAAATGAATTAGCATTAACTGTTGGTTTAGTAATGTTAACCATTGGAAATTTCCTTGGAGGACAATGGGCTAACGAAAGTTGGGGAAGATACTGGGGTTGGGATCCAAAAGAAACTTGGGCTTTAATTAGTATTATGATTTATGCTTTTGTAATTCATGCTCGATTTGTTCCAGCTTTAAGAGGTTTATGGATTTATAATACAATGAGCGTTTTAGCTTTTGCTTCAATCTTAATGACTTATTTTGGAGTAAATTTCCATTTAAGTGGAATGCACTCTTATGCTTCGGGAGAAAAGCAAAATGTAACTTATTATATTTATATATTAGCTGTAGTGTTAGCAATTGCAGGGTTAGCCTTGTTTAAGTATAAGAAATTTTATAAAAAATAGCCTTCTATTGAATTAAAGATTTCTTAATAATTGATTTGTTTGTAAGCTTTTTTGTAAATTTGAAATAAGAATGAAAAGAATTTATTACATATCATTTATTTTAATATTAGGGTTTTTATCAAGTCCCGTGAATTCTTATGCTTGTAAAGTATCGAAAGAAATTAAAATTGAAATTGAAAGAAATTGTTGCCACACAAAAGATGATTCTACAGCTAGTCAAAAGATAGATAAACACTGTTGTAAAGAAACAAAGTCTGAGAAAAAATCTTGTGATGGAAGTTGTAGCAATTCTGATTGTAATGTTACTTCAGTTTTTTCAAGTATTTTACCTGTTTTGTCTTTTAATATAAAAGAAAATATTTTTATATTTCAAGATAAAATACTTAATTTTAGTTATTTAGAAAAACAAAATTCAATTCCGTATTTTACTGTTTGGTCTCCTCCAAAAATAAGTTAATTCTTTTTTGATAGCCATAATTGTGGCATTTTGTGAGTATTTATATGCTCATATTCAAAATATAATTAACCTAAAAAAAGTAAAATGAAATCAATAAAAAACATATTGATGGCAGTGATATTGTTGTTGTCAAGTAGTGCAATTAATGCACAAATCAAGAATCTTAAAACAGAAACAGTAGCAATTCAAGGCAATTGTGGAATGTGTAAAAAGGCCATTGAGAAGGCTGGAAATCTTAAAAATACTGCTTCAGTAGATTGGAATGCAGACACAAAAACAGCTTCAATTTCTTATGATGCTAAAAAAACAAATAAAGAAGAAATTTTAAAAAGAATTGCCTTGGTTGGATATGATAGTGATTCATTTTTAGCTCCAGATGATGTTTACAATAACTTACCAGGATGTTGCCAATATGAAAGAGTAAATAAAGCTCAAGTGGTTGAAAAGTCTAAAGAAGAAACAGAAAGTATTGTGAAATTAGTTCAAGAAGATAAACCATTAACAACTGTTTTGAATACCTATTTTGAATTGAAAGATGCATTAGTACAGACAGATTCAAAACTTGCTTCAGAAAAGGCAGATGCATTATTAGCATCCATTGAAAAAGTAGATATGAGTACATTAGAAATGGACGTTCACATGATATGGATGAAGGTTTTAAAACCTCTAAAAGAAAATGCAAAAGCAATTTCTGATTCTAAAAATGTTGAAAATCAAAGAAAACAATTTAGTACATTATCAGATGAAATGTATAAGATAATGAAAGTATTAAAATTAGAAGATACTGTATATTTTCAACATTGTCCCATGGCAAATAATGGTGAAGGAGCTAATTGGTTAAGCAAGGAAGAGAAAATAAAGAATCCATATTATGGAGAAAAGATGCTAAGTTGCGGAAAAACAGTTGAAACCATAAAATAAGCATGAAGTTGTATATTAAAAATATGGTATGTAACCGATGTATTTTAGTAGTTAAGTCTGAGCTAGAAAAGCTCGGACTTAATGTACTTGCTATCGAATTAGGTGAAGTAAAACTATCTAATTCATTATCACAAACTAAAATACAACAAGTAAATCAGCTTTTAAAAGGCTTCGGATTTGAACTTTTAGATGATAAAAATAGCCAATTAATTGAAAAAATTAAAAACATACTGATTGACTTAATTCAAAATAAGCATAACGATATCAATATAAACCTTTCTGAATATTTAATAAGTAAACTTCATCATGATTATAGTAAAATCAGTAATTTATTTTCAGAGATTGAAGGAATTAGTATTGAAAAATATTTTATTAACCTTAAAATTGAGAAAGTAAAAGAGCTAATTGTATATGATGAATTATCCTTTTCTGAAATTGCTAATTTATTGAATTATAGTAGTGTTGCCCATTTGAGTAATCAGTTTAAAAAGGTAACAGGATTTTCACCAACTTACTTTAAAAAGCTAAAAGGCATTAAACGAATCCAAATAGATCAATTATAAATTTTGCAAATCATATCCATAATTGTGTAAGCCATACAAGGTTATAATTTCGAAATTTACACTATAAAATTCTAAGATTATGACTCATAAATATAAAGTTGAAGGGATGACCTGTTCAGTTTGTGTTGCCAATGTTAAGGCTAGTTTATCTAAAGTAGAACATATTACCCATGTAGAGGTTTCAAAAGAAGATAAACAAGCCATTATTTCTATGACAGAGCATGTTGAACTTAATGTACTACAAGAAGCCCTTGGAGGAAAAGACAGTAATTACCAAATTTCACTGCCAGACACAAAAACAGAACACAAATCAAGTTGTTGTTCCACTCATAAAGAGGAAGATAAGCAAAAACATACACAGCATGAAGGAAAGTATTATTGTCCTATGCATTGTGAAGGAGACAAAGTCTATGATAAACCAGGTGACTGCCCAGTTTGTGGAATGGATTTGATAAAACAGCCTTCAAGCATTCAAAAGACACAGTACACTTGTCCCATGCATCCAGAAGTTATTACAGATGAACCAGGAAGCTGCCCTATTTGTGGAATGGATTTAGTTCCGATGGAGCCCAATGATTCAGAAGAAGATAATACTTATAAAAGATTATTACACAAAATGAAAATTGCTTTACTGTTTAGTATTCCAATATTCATTATTTCTATGTCTGAAATGATTCACAACAATCCCTTATATAAAATTATGGAATTAAGTAAATGGAATTGGATTCAATTTGGTTTAACAATTCCAGTTGTTTTTTATGCATGTTGGATGTTTTTCGAAAGAGCATGGAAATCCATTATCAATTGGAATTTAAACATGTTTACATTAATTGGAATAGGAACAGGAGTGGCCTTTCTTTTTAGTGTTTTTGGGATGTTATTTCCAACAATTTTTCCTAATGAGTTTAAAACAGAAAGCGGAACAGTTCACTTGTATTTTGAAGCTACAGCAGTTGTTTTAACTTTAGTGTTACTGGGACAACTCTTAGAAGCAAAAGCACACAGTAAAACAAGCGGTGCAATTAAGGAGCTATTAAAATTAGCACCAACTAATGCTACACTAGTAATAGATGGAGAAGAAAAAGTAATTTCCATTCATGATATTAAAAAAGGAGATATTATTCGAGTAAAACCTGGAGAAAAAGTCCCTGTGGATGGTATAATCACAGAGGGAAATAGTACAATTGATGAGTCAATGATTTCAGGAGAGCCTATTCCTGTGGATAAAAAGAAAGATGATGCTGTAAGTTCAGGTACTATAAATGGAACAAGATCGTTTTTAATGGTTGCAGAAAGAGTAGGTTCAGAAACCATATTAGCGCAAATTGTTCAAATGGTTAGTGATGCAAGTCGTTCAAGAGCACCAATTCAAAATTTAGTAGATAAAGTGGCTAAATATTTTGTACCTATTGTTGTGGTAATTTCAATTATAACTTTTATTATTTGGTGGCAAATTGGACCAGAACCTAAGCTGGTTTATGCTTTTGTAAATGCTATTGCTGTTTTAATAATTGCCTGTCCATGTGCTTTAGGTTTAGCAACTCCAATGTCTGTAATGGTAGGAGTAGGGAAAGGAGCAAAATCAGGTGTGTTAATCAAGAATGCAGAAGCTATTGAGAAAATGAATAAGATTGACGTATTAATTACGGATAAAACAGGAACGCTTACAGAAGGGAAACCATCCGTTGAAAAGATTATTTTAAAGGAAGGAAACGAAAAAGAAGTATTAGGCAAAATTGCATCACTGAATCAAAATAGCGAACACCCATTAGCAATTGCCATAGTTGCATTTGCTAAATCAAAAAAGGCAATATTCAATTCCGTTGAAAATTTTGAATCTTTTACAGGAAAAGGAGTAACAGGTTTGATTAATAAAGAAAAGATTAGCCTTGGGAACAAAAAATTATTAGAGCAAGAAAAAGTAGCAGATTTTTCAAAAATTGAAGCAGAAGTAATTGCAGAACAAAAGCAAGGGAAAACAGTTTCTTATATTGCAATTAATGAAAAAGTTGTAGGTTATATAACGATTACAGATGCTATAAAAGAAACCAGTTTTGAGGCTATTGCCACATTAAAAAAACAAGGAGTTGAAGTAATAATGTTGACAGGTGATAATGAAAATACAGCTAGATCAGCTGCTTCAAGCTTAAATCTTACTGATTTTAAAGCAAGTTGTTTGCCACAAGATAAATTAGAGTATATAAAAGCGTTACAAGCCAAAGGAAAAATTGTTGCTATGGCCGGTGATGGAATTAATGATGCTCCAGCATTAGCACAGTCCGACATTGGAATCGCAATGGGAACAGGAACTGATGTTGCTATTGAAAGTGCTAAAATTACGCTTGTAAAAGGAGATTTACAAGGAATTGTAAAAGCAAAGAAATTAAGTCACGAAGTAATGAAAAACATCAAGCAAAACTTATTTTTCGCCTTTATTTACAATACTATTGGAATACCAATTGCGGCAGGAGCTTTATTTCCTGTATTCGGAATTTTATTATCTCCAATGATTGCTGCTTTAGCCATGAGTTTTAGTTCGGTTTCTGTGATTGCTAATGCTTTACGATTACGAACCATAAAAATTTAAAATGAAAAAAAGAATATATATAATCGTCGTATTATTATTAACTGTTACTACCACTTTTGCCCAAAATGTAGTACGATATGATTTGCATGTAAAGGACTCTATTGTTAATTTTTCGGGAAAAGAAAGAAGAGCCATTGCCGTAAATGGACAAATTCCGATGCCAACATTAACGTTTACAGAAGGAGATATTGCTGAGATTCATGTTTATAACGAATTAAAAGAAGGGACTTCATTACATTGGCACGGATTATATTTACCAAATGAAGAGGATGGAGTTCCCTATTTAACACAATTGCCAATTGAGCCTGGAACGGAACATGTATATCGTTTTCCAATTATTCAATCTGGAACACATTGGTATCATAGCCATAGTGGAATGCAAGAACAAATAGGAATGTATGGCTCTTTAATTCTAAAGAAAAAGGCAGGAGATATAACCTTTAGAGAAGAGATAGATAATATACCTCAAGTTCCAATAATTCTTAGTGAATGGACAGATTATAATCCTAAGAATATTCATAGAATGCTTCACAATGCTTCCGATTGGTTTGCAATTAAAAAGGGTACTACACAAAGTTATGCAGAAGCCATTAAAGAAGGTCATTTTAAAACCAAATTGACAAATGAATGGAAACGTATGTTAGCTATGGATGTAAGTGATGTTTATTATGATAAATTTTTAATAAATGGACAGAATGAGAGTCAATTATCTCAATTTAAAGCAGGTGAAAAGGTGAGATTACGAATTGCAAATGGTGGAGCCTCTTCTTATTTTTGGTTAACCTATGCTGGAGGAAAAATGACTGTTGTGGCTAATGATGGTAACGATGTAGAACCCGTTGAGGTAGATCGATTAATTATTGGTGTATCAGAAACCTATGATGTAATTGTAACCATTCCAGCAGAAAACACATCTTATCAGTTTTTAGCAACATCAGAAGATAGAACCAAATCAGCTTCAATTTACATTGGAGAGGGAATTAAACAATTAGTTAGTCCAATGCCAAGATTAAATTATTTTGAAGGAATGAAAATGATGAATAATATGATGAACATGGATGGCACAATGGATGACATGGGAATGGATATGAGTTTGCAAAAAATGGATATGAATACGGTTATGTATCCTGAAATAGCAGGGAATTCGGTAAAAATGAAAGATAATGATATGAAAATGAGCTATTCTAATCCTAAAAAAGGGGCAAGTTTAGTGACTTTAAATTATGCAATGCTAAAATCTCCAACTAAAACCACTCTTCCTGAAAATGCACTTATAAGAGAATTAAGATTTGAATTAACAGGTAATATGAACCGTTATGTTTGGAGTATTGACAATAAAGTACTTGCTGAAACCGATAAAATTTTAATTAAGAAAGGAGAGGTTGTTCGTATTACACTATATAATAATTCGATGATGCGTCACCCAATGCATTTGCACGGTCATGATTTTAGAGTAGTAAACGGGCAAGGAGAGTATGCTCCTTTAAAAAATGTATTAGACATTATGCCAATGGAAACAGACACAATCGAGTTTGCGGCAAATGCTGATGGAGATTGGTTTTTTCATTGTCATATTTTATATCACATGATGGCTGGAATGAATAGGGTTTTTAGTTATGAAAATTCCCAACCTAATCCTTATTTACCTAATAAAGAAAAAGCCTATAAAATGTTACAAGCAGAGAGCAATCCACTTCACTTTATGGCAGAAAATGATTTTGCAACCAACGGGAATGATGGTATGGCAATGTTACAAAATACCCGTTGGAGTTTAAAAACGGAATGGCGATTGGGTTATAATGATCATCATGGCTATGAATCAGAAACGCATATTGGCAGATATATTGGGAGAAATCAGTGGTTTATGCCATTTATTGGTTTTGATGCACGATATAGAAAATTGAATCATGGTGAAGTTGAGAAAAACTTATTCGGACAAAAAAGCACGAAAGACAAGCGTATTCAAGCTAGTTTAGGATTTGCTTATACATTACCCATGTTAGTAGTTTTTCAGTCAGAAATGTATCATGATGGAAATTTTAGAATGCAACTAATGCGAGAAGATATTCCTGTTTCAAAGCATTTGAAAATGGCTTTTATGGTCAATACAGATAAAGAATATATGGCAGGTTTTAAATATATTGTAGGTAAAAATATAGGAATCACTTCACATTATGATAGTGATATGGGAATTGGTTTTGGAGTTAATTTAAATTATTAATTATTTTTTTTTCAACCCTTTATTTTTAAGAATTTGTCTTCTTTCTTTATGTCTCATATAAGTATAATGATGTTGAATGGTATTGATAAAACTCAAAATCATACCAATTCCAGCAATTATATAAAGAATGGTAAAAATTTTTCCTACATCTGTTTTAGGGGCAAAGTCGCCAAATCCAATTGTTGTTAGGGTTACAACAGAAAAATAAATAGAATCAACATAAGACCAGCCTTCAACAAAGTGATATACTAAGGTTCCCATAATTAAAATAATTATAGTTGTGAATAGTAAATCTCTATATTCATCATCTTTGATAAATGAAATCAAGGTTCTTATAAAAAACATAAATTACATTTTATGAATTAGTTACATTGTAAATTTAAACATTTTAAAGCAAAAAAGGTTATCAATACAATAAACTTTGTTAATATTATTTCCTAAAAATGCTTAAATATCTTGCTTATATATCCAAAACAATTTTTATCTTGCTAAAAAAGATTTATTTATGAATTATGTAGTTATTGTTACTATTTGTGCCCTTTTATTATTAGCATATGCTTTTACTGTATCTTCAAATAAAACGCAGATACCATCAGTAATTTTGTTAATTTTAATGGGATGGCTTGTAAAACAAGGTATAGATATTTTGCATATTGTAATTCCAGATTTAAATCCATTGTTACCTTTTTTTGGTACTGTAGGGCTTATTTTAATTGTCCTTGAAGGCTCATTAGAGTTACAATTTAACAAACGAAAACTGCCTTTTATTGGAAAGACTTTTGTAACAGCCATTGTTCCTTTATTGATAACGGCTTTTGCAATAGGGCATTTTTTCTATTATTTTTTAGATGCCGATTACAAACAAGGATTGATAAATGCTATCCCTCTATGTATCATAAGTAGTGCTATTGCGATTTCTAGTGTTGGAAATTTAGGTTCTTTTAATAAAGAATTTGCTATATATGAGAGTAGTTTATCTGATATCATTGGAGTATTATTTTTTAATTTTTTAGTTTTAAATGAAGTTATTGATATTGAGACAGTAGGGCATTTTGGATTAGAGATATTAATTATGTTAATCATTTCATTTATAGCTACTGCCTTTTTAGCTTTTTTATTAAGTCGAATAGACCATCATGTGAAGTTTGTTCCAATTGTACTTTTAATTATATTAATCTATGCTGTTTCTGAAATATACCATTTACCAGCCTTAATTTTTATTATGATTTTTGGTCTTATTATGGGTAATTTTGATGAATTAGAACGTTTTAATTGGATAAAAAGGCTAAAACCAAGAGCTTTAGACAAGGAAGTATTTAAGTTTAAAGAACTAACAGTAGAAGCTGCTTTTTTAGTTCGTTCACTTTTCTTTATTTTGTTTGGTTTTTTAATCAAAACTGAAGATGTAATAAATCCACATACATTTGAATTAGCTCTAGGAATAGTTGGACTTATTTATTTGGTTAGAGCCGTTCAATTAAAGATATATAAAGTAAAATTAATGCCTTTATTATTTGTAGCTCCTAGAGGATTAATTACGATTCTACTTTTTATTGGAATTCCTTCGACTTTAAAAATTCCACTAGTAAATAGAGCCTTAATTATTCAGATAATAGTTTTGACAGCTTTAATTATGATGTTTGGTTTAATGTTTAATAAAAATAATTCAGAAAAAGACGAATCAAAAAAGGATAAAAATGATTCAAATTTAAAAATAGATATTGACGTTCCGCTATAAGATTAAAAACAAAAAATCCGTTTCGTAATTAAACTAGACGGATTTTTAAAATCAAACTTAACTAAACTTAATCAATTTAAAAGCAGTATTTATTTTCTGCAATTAATTTAGAGGCTATTTTTTCACGAAGACCTATTACATTTGGCATATTCGTATATTTTGTAAATCGTTTAAGTCCCATTAACATCATTCGTTGTTCATCGCCTTCTGCAAAAGAAACAATACCTTCTTTTCCTTTTTGGTTGACAATGTCTACTGCTTTGTATAAATATAATTGAGCCATTGCAATTTGTTCTTGCACTTTATCAGCACCTTCTTTTTTAGCTAATTTTTCTGTTCTAAGAATAGTACTTTCGGCCATATAAATTTCAATTAAGATATCTGAAGCAGCCATTAATAATTGTTGGTGTGCTTCTAATTCTGGACCAAATTTTTGAACTGCTGCACCAGAAACCATTAAAAACACTTTCTTTAATTTAGCAATCATATCTTTTTCTTCAGCAAATAATTCAGAAAAATCAGGTGTATCAAAAGAAGGTATTCCCATTAGTTCTTCACCAACAGCCATTGCAGGACCTAATAAGTCAACATGACCTTTCATTGCTTTTTTAACTAACATTCCAACCGATAACATTCTATTGATTTCGTTAGTACCTTCATAAATTCTTGAAATACGAGCATCTCTCCATGCACTTTCCATAGGAGCATCTTCAGAGAATCCCATTCCACCAAAAATTTGAATTCCTTCATCTGTACAGCTTTGTACGTCTTCAGAAACGGCTACTTTTAGAATAGAGCATTCAATTGCAAATTCTTCAACCCCTTTTAATTCTGCTTCTTGATGTGTACTTCCCTCATTAATTCTAATATTGATTCTAGTTTCTATATCGTGAGCAGCTCTGTATGTTGCACTTTCTCCAGCATAGGAGTTTGTTGCCATTTCTGCTAATTTTGCTTGAATAGCTCCAAAACTTGAGATAGGAACATTAAATTGAAATCTTTCGTTTGCATAGTTTACAGCAGTAGAGATGGTTCTTCTTTGTGCTTCTAAACAAGCAGCAGCCAATTTAATACGGCCTACATTAAGCGCATTCATCGCAATTTTAAAACCTTCTCCACGACCAGCTAGCATATTTTCTACAGGAACTTTTGTTTCGTTAAAGAAAACCTGACGAGTAGAAGAAGAGCGAATTCCTAATTTGTGTTCTTCATCACCTAATGAAATTCCGTTTGATGGATCATTTTCTACAATAAAACCTGTGATGTTTTTATCATCTTCAATACGAGCGAAAACAATGAATAATGAACAGAATCCAGCATTTGAAATCCACATTTTTCCACCAGTAATTTTATAATGTGTACCATCTTCAGACAGTACAGCTTTAGTTTTTCCAGAATTAGCATCAGAACCTGCACCTGGTTCAGTTAAACAGTAAGCACCAAACCATTCTCCAGAAGCTAATTTAGGTACATATTTTTGTTTTTGTTCTTCAGTTCCATATAATGTAATAGGCATTGTTCCAATTCCTGTATGTGCGCCAAAAGCTGTTGAGAATGATCCCGTAGCTCCAGAAATATAGTCACAAACTAAAACCGTATTTGTAAATCCCATTCCCATTCCGCCATAGGCTTCAGGAACTGAAATACTTAGGTATCCTAATTCTCCCGCTTTACGCATTACTTCTTCAGTTAATGCATAGTCTTTCTTTTCAAAGCGCTCTTTGTTAGGCCATAACTCTTTGTCTACGAATTCGATAACCGAATCACGCATCATTATTTGTTCTTCTGAAAAATCTTCTGGTGTGAAGACGTCTTCGCATTTTGTTTCTTTTACAAGGAATTGACCTCCTCTTAATATATCTGCCATGATTTATAGTTTGTTATGTTATATTTTTTTAATCAGTATTTCTAACTTTTCTTATTTCAAAAATTCATATATTCCTGCCGTACCTTGACCTGTACCTACACACATGGTTACCATTCCGTATTTTGCATTTCCACGTTTGCGCATTTCGTCAAATAATTGAACCGATAATTTTGCACCTGTACAACCAAGAGGATGACCTAATGCAATAGCTCCACCATTAACGTTTACGATATCCGGATTTAAACCTAATTCACGAATAACTGCTAAAGACTGTGAGGCAAATGCTTCATTTAATTCAATTAAGTCAATATCTGATTGTTTTAAACCTGCTTGTTTAAGAGCTTTCGGAATTGCTTTTACTGGACCAATACCCATAATTCTTGGTTCAACGCCTGCAGAAGCAAAGTTTACTAATCTTGCAATTGGTTCGAGGTTTAATTCTTTTACCATTTCTTCACTCATTACCAATACAAATGCAGCACCATCGCTCATTTGAGAAGAATTACCCGCAGTTACGCTTCCATCAGCAGCAAATACAGGACGTAAATTAGCTAATGCTTCTATTGAAGTCCCAGCTCTTGGTCCTTCATCTTTATTTACAACATAAGAGCGTGTTTCTTTTTTACCGTTTGTGTTTACAAATGTTTCTTCCACAGTGATAGGAACAATTTGTGCATCAAATTTGCCTTCAGCTTGTGCTTTTAAGGCCTTCATGTGTGAATGATATGCAAACTCATCTTGATCTTCACGAGACACGTTAAATTGTTTTGCAACAGCTTCAGCAGTTAATCCCATTCCCCAATAATAATCTTCATGTCCAGCTTTTGAGACTTTATAATCGGGAGTTGGTTTATAACCACCCATCGGAATAAAACTCATGCTTTCGGCACCACCAGCAATAATACAATCGGCCATTCCTGCTTGAATTTTTGCAGTTGCCATACCAATAGTTTCAATTCCAGAGGCGCAATACCTATTTACTGTAACTCCAGGAACATCTTCTACTTTTAATCCCATTAATGAAATTAAACGGGCAACGTTAAGTCCTTGCTCTGCTTCAGGCATTGCATTTCCAACCATAACATCGTCAATACGAGTTTTGTCGAAGTTAGGTAATTCGTTCATAATGTATTCAATGGTTTCTGCGGCCAATTCATCTGGTCTTTTGAAACGAAATACTCCTTTTGGTGCTTTTCCTACTGCAGTACGATAAGCTTTTACTATATATGCTGTTTTACTCATTTTTTCTGTTATTTAGTATATTGTATTGTTGTATAATGTATTTTGTATTTTCCTTGGTATTATGAAATTACAATATATTCTACTTCAAATCTAACGTTTTTTGAAGTTTAATAATCATATTTTGAATGTGTTGTATTTCAGATTCTAATAATTTAAAATCATTTTCATTAATAAAATTTAAATTTTTACAAATAGTTAATTGTGTTTCAAATTCAAAAGAAGAACCTAATGCAATTCCTAAAAAGTTGTTTAAATCTTTATCAGTTTTTCTTCCACAACCTTCTGCAATATTTGATGGGATAGAAACAGCACATCTTCTTATTTGAGAAGTTAATCCGTAAATTTCTTCTTTGGGAAAAAATTGTGTTTTTAAATAAGTTTCAGTAACTAGTTCTATTGCTTTTTGTCAAACTTTTAATTCTTTAAAATAATTCATCTTTTTTAATTTTGTATGACTGTTATTGTATAGTGAATTTTATTTTATACACGAAAGTACTTTTAAAAATTATCTAATAAATTTACAATTTACAAAATACACTATACAATTAATTTCTTAATGGTTTTCCTTTAGTTAACATAAATTGGATTCTTTCTAAAGATTTTCTTTCACCTGTTAGTGATAAGAATGCTTCTCTTTCTAAATCTAATAAGTATTGTTCTGTTACTAATGTAGGTTCTGATAAATCTCCTCCAGCCATTACGTAAGCTAATTTATTAGCAATTTTTTTATCATGTTCTGAAATGTATTTACCAGCTTCCATGCTATCTGTTCCAACTAAGAACATTCCTAAAGCTTGTTTTCCTAGTACTTTGATATCTTTTCTTCTTGGAGCTTGTGTGTATCCTTGTTCAGCCATTTGTAAGGCTACTTGTTTGGCTGTAGCAATTTGACGGTCTTTATTTACAACTACTATATCTCTACCTTTTAATAAGACTCCGTTATCAAATCCTTCATAAGCAGAAGTAGCTACTTTAGCCATACCTACTGTTAAAAAATATTCTTGAAGTACATTTAGCTCAACATCGTTTTTATGGAATGTATCAGCAGCTCTTAAAGCCATTTCTTTAGAACCACCACCACCAGGAATTACACCTACGCCAAACTCTACTAAACCTATATAAGTTTCAGCTGCAGCTACAGCTCTATCAGCATGCATTGTTAATTCACAACCACCACCAAGAGTCATTCCATGAGGAGCTGCAATTACGGGAATAGCTGAATAACGGCAACGCATCATAGTGTCTTGGAACATTTTGATAGCCATGTTTAGTTCATCATATTCTTGCTCAACTGCCATCATAAAAATCATTCCTAAATTAGCTCCAACAGAGAAGTTAGCTCCTTGATTCCCTATTACTAATCCGTTATATTCTTTTTCAGCAATGTCAATGGCTTTGTTTATTCCTTGAAGAACTCCAGCACCAATTGAGTTCATTTTTGATGTAAATTCTAAGTTGATGATTCCATCGCCTAAATCCGTAATGATAGAATCATTGTTATTCCATACTTTTTTGCTTTCGCGAATATTATTTAGGATAATAAAAGCATCTTGACCTGGAATCTTTTCAGCTTTTTTATTAGCAATAGAGTAGTAGTATGTTGCACCTTCTTTAACAGAATAGAAAGAAGTGACTCCAGAAGCTAACATTTCGTTAACCCAAGCAGCTGGTTCATAACCTTCTACTTTCATTAATTCAATTCCTTTTTCAACGCCAATAGCATCCCAAATTTCGAATGGCCCATTTTCCCAGCCAAATCCAGCTTTCATGGCATCGTCAATTTTGTATAAATCATTTGTGATTTCAGGGATACGATTTGAACAATATTGAAACATTGAAGTGAAATTCTTTCTGTAAAAATCCCCAGCTTTGTCTTTTCCTTTTACTAAAACTTTAAAACGATCAATAGGTTTGTCGATAGTTTTTGTTAATTCTAAAGTAGCAAATGAGGCCTTTTTATTTGTTCTATATTCTAATGTATCTAAATCTAATGTAAGGATGTCTTTTCCTTCTTTTTTGTAGAAACCTTGACCTGTTTTGCTTCCAAGCCAATTGTTTTCCATCATTTTGTTTACAAATTCAGGAAGTTTGAATAATTCATGAGATTCGTCGTTTGGGCAATTCTCATAAATTCCGTTTGCTACGTGAACTAAAGTATCTAAACCAACCACATCAACAGTTCTAAAAGTTGCTGATTTTGGTCGACCTATAACAGGCCCTGTTAATTTATCAACTTCTTCAACGGTTAATCCCATTTCTTTAACTAGATGGAATAAGCTTTGAATACCAAAAATTCCAATTCGGTTTCCAATAAATGCAGGAGTATCTTTTGCTACAACAGAAGTTTTTCCTAAGAATTTTTCACCGTAACTATTTAAAAAATCTAGCACTTCTTGAGAAGTTTGTGGGCCAGGAATAATTTCAAATAATTTTAAGTAACGTGCTGGGTTGAAAAAGTGTGTTCCACAAAAGTGTTTTTGGAAATCTTCACTTCTTCCTTCACTCATAAAATGGATTGGAATACCAGAAGTGTTTGATGTAATTAATGTTCCTGGTTTTCTGTATTTTTCGACTTGTTCAAAAACTAATTTTTTGATATCTAGTCTTTCCACAACTACTTCTATAATCCAATCAGCAGTTGCTATTTTGTCCATATCATCTGTTGTGTTTCCAGTAGTGATTCTGTTAGCAAAACTAGGATGATAAATAGGAGAGGGTTTAGATTTTAAAGCATTAGTCAAATGTTCGTTTACTAAACGATTTCTTACCGCTTTACTTTCTAGTGTTAGCCCTTTTTTTTGTTCAGCATCTGTTAATTCTCTTGGAACGATGTCTAATAGTAAGACTTCTACACCAATATTGGCAAAATGACAAGCAATTCCGCTTCCCATAATTCCTGAGCCAATAACAGCTACTTTTTTAATATTACGTTTCATTTGTAAAATTTTATTTATTTTGTAATTCTTCTTCTAAAAATATTTTCTTATCTGCAATCAATTCGTTAATGATTTCAGCCACTTCCATAAAGTGTTTCAACTTTTCTTCGGTAACAGCCTCTTTAACAGTTTCATTAAACTTAACAACTGTTGATTTGGATAATTCTCTTTTTTCTTGACCAAATGGAGTTAAACTTATAATTACGCCTCTACCATCAGTAGGGTTTTTCTTTCGAGTTATCATACCTTTTTCTTCCATAGACTTCAATGTTCTAGTAAGACTGGTTGCTTCCATTCCCATTTTTGGACCTAGAGCTGTAGAAGGAGTTCCTTTTTCTTTGTCAATACTTAGCAGAGCGAAACCAGTAGCCATTGTTGCACCGTACTTTGAAGCTTCTTCATTGTACATTCTTGCAACAGCTTGCCAAGTAGCTCTTAGTGCATAATCTATTGTTTTATCTTTCATAATGGCGTTTATTGATTATCAAAGATAAAAAAAAAATACTATGCATGCATAGTATTTTTAGAAAATTTTATATTTATTTTATACTAATCTATAATTTTACTTTAAAATAATAATAATTTTATGTTTATTTAATTTTAATATTGACAAATTCTTAACTTTTAATGTAAAATAAAAACTCTTCTATAATTAGAAGAGTTTAAAATGTGTTATTCGTGCAAATATATTTTACTATATAAATTATGATACATTTCTTTTATGATTTTTCGTCTTAATTTCATTGTAGGTGTTAATTGTCCAGCATCAATAGACCATACATCAGGAGTTAGTTCAAAACGTTTTACTTTTTCCCAATTTCCAAATTTTTCATTAGCTTCATCAACTTCTTCTTGGATTCTTGCTATTACATCTTTATTTGCAACTATTTCTTCATTTGTAGTACCAATATTAATTTTTTTGCGATTTGCCCAATCTTTTACAAACTCGAAGTTAGGTTGAATAAATGCTGCAGGCATTTTTTCACCATCACCAATTACCATTATTTGTTCAATAAAACGAGATTGTTTGAATGTATTTTCTAAAACTTGAGGAGCAACATATTTTCCACCAGAAGTTTTGAACATTTCTTTTTTACGGTCCGTGATTTTCAAGAAACCATCAGCATCAAATTCTCCAATATCTCCAGTGTGAAAATATCCATCAATTAGAACCTCTTTAGTTTTTTCTTCGTCTTTATAATAACCCATCATTACATTAGAACCTCTGCATATTATTTCACCATCTTCTGCTATTTTTACATCAACTCCTTTTATAGGTTTTCCTACTGTTCCTATTCTAAATCCGTGGTCTCTCATATCATTTACAGAAATAACAGGCGAAGTTTCAGATAATCCATAGCCTTCCATGATTGGAATTCCTGCGGCTGCAAATACTCTAGTTAATCTTGGTTGTAAGGCAGCACTTCCAGATACCATTAAATTTAATTCTCCCCCAAGACCTTCTTGCCATTTTGAAAAAATCAATTTTCTAGCAATTTTTAATTGAAATTCATACCACCAACCATTTGCTTTATAAGGTTCGTATTTTAGACCTAAATCGATTGCCCAAAAGAAGAGTTTCTTTTTAATGCCCGTTAATTCTGTTCCTTTTGCATATATTTTATCATATACTTTTTCAAGCAGACGTGGAACAGCTGTCATTACATTTGGTTTTACTTCTTTTAAATTGTCGCTCATTTTTTCAATGCTCTCTGCGAAGTAGATTGATACACCACAATATTGATATAAATATAATATCATTCTTTCAAAGATGTGGCAAATAGGAAGGAAGCTTAATGAACGTGTATTTCCATTTTCAAATGGAACTCTAAAGGAACTTGACAGTACATTAGAAACTATATTTTCATGTGAAAGCATTACACCCTTTGGTCTACCAGTTGTTCCTGAAGTATAAATTATTGTCGCTAAGTCTGTCGTTACAACATTTTCTTTTCTCGTTTCAACTTCTTGTTGGTTTGAATCATCTTCGCCAAGTTGTAGAATTTCTGTCCAATTTTTACATCCTTCAATTTGATTAAAAGAATAAATTTCTTTTAGTGCGGGAACGTTATGACGAATTTGAGTTATTTTATGATATACTTCTTGATCCGATATGATACAATATATAGCACCTGAATGATTTAAAATATATTCATAATCTTCTTCTGAAATTGTAGGGTAGATAGGAACATTTTGAGCACCAATTTGTAGGATACCGATATCACATATATTCCATTCTGTTCTATTGTTAGAGGATATAATAGCTATTTTATCATTTTTATTGATTCCTAATCTCAATAAAGCTCTTGATATTGTATTTGCTTTATTAATATATTCTTGAGTGGATGTTTTTACCCATTCATTACCATATTTAGTAACAAAGGCATCTGATATATTGTATTTTTCTAATTGGTAATAAGGAAAGTCAAATAATCTTGTTATTGCATTCATATTTTTGCATAATTAAGTGAATGCAAAGTAATAAAATTAAATTAATTAAGCAATTTTTTAAGAATATGATAATTAGAATAGTATATCTTATTGAATACAAGAATATTATGCATGCATAATAAATTAAAACACCCTTTAATTTGCTTGTTAAAGGGTGTTTTAGTTGTGTTATTTTTTCTCAATCCATTCTCTTGCATTCACAAAAGCTTCAATCCAAGGAGAAACTTTGTCTTCTCTATCTTTTGGATAATGAGCCCAATTCCAAGGGAATGTGGAGCGTTCAATATGTGGCATCATTACTAGATGTCTTCCAGTAACATCACACATCATTGCTGTGTTAAAGTCAGAACCATTAGGATTTGCGGGATAAGTTTCATAACCATATTTAGCTACAATGTTGTATTTGTCTTCAGTATAAGGTAAGTTAAATTTTCCTTCTCCATGAGAAATCCAAACGCCTAATGTACTTCCGGCTAAAGTTTTTAGCATTACTGAATTGTTTTCTTGGATTTTAACAGAGGTAAATCCGCTTTCATGTTTGTTAGAATCGTTGTGTTTCATTTTTCCATGAACTTCATGTTCAGGGTTGATAACTTCTAACTCCATAAATAATTGGCAACCATTACAAATTCCGACAGAAAGTGTATCTTCTCTTTTGAAGAAGTTTTTAAGAGCTAAATTAGCTTTCTCATTGTATAGGAATGCACCAGCCCAGCCTTTTGCACTTCCTAAAACATCAGAATTTGAGAATCCTCCAACAGCACCTATGAATTGAATATCTTCTAAGGTTTCACGACCTGAAATTAAATCAGTCATGTGTACGTCTTTTACGTCAAAACCAGCTAGGTACATGGCATTTGCCATTTCTCTTTCAGAATTACTTCCTTTTTCACGGATGATAGCTGCTTTTGGTCTAGGTTTAGTTTCATCAACAACAGGATTTAATCCTGTAAAATGGGCAGGGAAACTATATTGTAAAGATTGATTAGCAAAATTTTCAAATCGTTCTAATGATTTTCCGTTTTTAGTTTGTTTTTGATCTAAAAGGAATGAGGTTTCGAACCACATTTCTCTATAATCTCGAACTGAAAATTCAAGGTTATTGATTGTAAGTTTATCTGAATTTTGTGATGTACCAATTTTAAAATATTCTAAATTTTCAAATGCTTTTTCAAATATTGCATCCTCTTTAGCTTGGAGTACTACTCCAATATTTTCAGAGAATAAAATTTTGACTAAATCTTTTTCAGTAAATGATTCAAAAGAAATGTTAGCTCCTAAGTTAACATCGGCAAAACACATTTCTAATAGTGTTGTGATTAAACCACCACTTCCTATGTCGTGCCCTGCTACAATTTGGTTCGCTTTAATTAATTCTTGAATGGTATTGAATGCCTTTTTGAAAAAGTCAGCATCTTTAATAGAAGGAACATCGTTTCCTATTTTGTTTAAAGTTTGAGCAAATGAACTTCCAGCTAATTTAAAATTGTCTTGTGATAAATTGATGTAATATATTGATCCTCCATTTTTTTGAAGAACTGGTTCAACTACTTTAGTAATATCTGAACAATTTCCAGCAGCTGAAATAATAACAGTTCCTGGAGCTATAACTTCGTCGTTTGGATATTTTTGTTTCATTGAAAGTGAATCTTTTCCTGTAGGGATGTTGATTCCTAATTCAATAGCAAAATCAGAGCAAGCTTTAACAGCTTCATATAAACGAGCATCTTCTCCTTCATTTTTGCAAGCCCACATCCAGTTTGCGGATAAGGAAACACTTTTTAAATTATCTTTTAAAGGAGCAAATAGTATGTTTGATAAGGCTTCAGCAATAGCAGTTCTGCTTCCAGCAGCTGGATTTGCTAAAGCTGCAATAGGGGAGTGCCCAATAGAGGTTGCAATACCTTCTTTTCCATTATAATCTAGTGCCATAACACCCACATTATTTAATGGCAATTGAATAGGTCCAGCACATTGTTGTTTGGCAACTTTTCCACCTACACAACGGTCTACTTTATTAGTTAACCAATCTTTACAAGCGACTGCTTCAAGTTTTAATATTTCTTCTAAATAGCTTGGAATAGCTTCTTGGTTATATGCTGCTTCAGAGTAATTTCTTGAGATGGTAACATCATCCATTATGGTTTTTGGTGAGCTACCAAACATATCTTCTAATGCAAAATCCATAGGTTTAGCACCTGTTGTTTTGCTCTCGAAGGTAAATCTATGATTATTTGTTACATCACCCACTTGATACATAGGGGAGCGTTCTCTATCTGCAATTTTTTGTAAAGTATCTATATCTTTTTGACCAATAACTAATCCCATTCTTTCTTGAGATTCGTTACCAATAATTTCTTTTGCAGAAAGTGTTGGGTCACCTACAGGTAATTTGTCTAAATCTATTAAACCTCCAGTTTCTTCCACTAATTCAGATAAACAATTTAAATGGCCACCAGCCCCGTGATCATGGATAGAAACAATTGGATTTATTTCACTTTCTACTAAACCGCGAATGGCGTTAGCAGCACGCTTTTGCATTTCAGGATTAGAACGTTGAATAGCATTTAGTTCAATACCAGAGCCAAAAGCACCTGTATCAGCGGAGGAAACAGCAGCTCCACCCATTCCAATTCTATAGTTTTCTCCTCCTAATATGACAATTTTATCGCCAGGGGATGGCTTCTCTTTTTGAGCTTGAGTAGCTTTTCCATAGCCAATTCCACCAGCTTGCATTATTACTTTATCGTATCCTAATTTTCTTCCTTCTTCTTCATGTTCGAAAGTTAAGATAGATCCTGTAATTAGAGGTTGTCCAAATTTATTTCCAAAATCAGATGCTCCATTTGAAGCTTTAATTAGGATGTCCATTGGTGTTTGGTATAACCATTTTCTCTCAGTCATTCCATTTTCATAAGCTCTGTTGTTTGTTAAACGAGAATATGAAGTCATGTAAACAGCAGTTCCTGCTAGAGGTAATGATCCTTGTCCGCCAGCTAATCTATCGCGAATTTCTCCACCAGAGCCAGTTGCAGCTCCATTGAAAGGTTCAACAGTTGTTGGGAAATTATGTGTTTCTGCTTTCAAAGAGATTACAGATTCAAAATTGGTTTTAGTATAAAAATCGGGTTTATCAGCACTTTTAGGAGCAAATTGTTCTACAACAGGACCTTTTATAAAGGCTACATTGTCTTTATAGGCAGAAACAATATCATTTGGGTTTTCAGCTGAAGTTTTCTTAATTAATTTGAATAAAGATGTTTCTTTTTCGACACCATCGATAACAAAAGTACCGTTAAAGATTTTGTGACGACAATGCTCTGAATTCACTTGAGAGAAACCAAATACTTCTGAATCCGTAAGTTTTCGATTTAGTTTTTTAGCAAGATTTTCTAAATAAGTTACTTCTTCTTCACTTAAAGCTAATCCTTCCTGTTTATTGTAGGCTGCAATATCTTCAATTTCTAAGATAGCTTCAGGCTTAATATTTATTGTGAAAATTTCTTGATTGAGCTCATTGTACTTTTGTGAAAGCATTGGATCAAAATCACTAAAATTTTCAGTGACTTTATAGAATTCTTCAATTCGTATAATGTCTTCAATTCCCATGTTTTGGGTAATTTCAACAGCATTTGTACTCCAAGGTGTAATCATGGCAGCACGTGGTCCAACAAAAAAATCCGCAAGTACGGATTTTTCAATTTTATGTGCGTTGCCAAATAACCAATTTAATTTTGAGATAGTTTCTGCTGAAAGTTCGTTTTGCGCTTGTACGGCAAAAACTGTATTACTCTCGTTTCCGAAGAAATGAATCATTGTGTTGTTGTTTGTTGTTGTAGGTGCAAATTTACTTTAAAAAGTAGAATTTACAAAGTGCGTATAAAATACTTTTTAACTATTTTTTCAAGTAGTATGTTAAAACAAAAATGCTTCCTTTTTAGGGGAAGCATTTTATGATTAATTAATAATGATGCTTTTTGTTTTTATTTTGTCCTTACAGGCTATTTTTAGCATATATACACCTGCTTGTAAATTGGAAATATTTATTGTTGAGCTAGAAATATTATCTTTTGAGTATATTACTTTTCCTAGTGTAGAAATGACCTCAATAGAATAGTTTTCTTGTATATTTATATCAATAGTAAAAATTCCATTTGAAGGATTTGGATAAACAGAAAAACTAAATTCTGTTTCTGTACTATTAATTGTTTCTGTTTTAGAAGCAGTTGATTTGTTACCAATTCCACTACATGTATCAGTACTGTATACTGTCCAATCACTAGATTTGTTAAATGTAGTTTTGGGTACTACTACATTAGAATTTCTTCTTAAAGTTTCATTAACTGCAAAATTAGCTGATCCGCCATTATAAGTTCCAATAATATCAATCAAAGTTCCGTTTTTAAATAAACCAACAGCATCATTTCCGTTGAATGTTAATTCTGTGGCTGTTGTAGAAATATTTGCGTTTGATGTGGAATAGCAGTTAGAGGCAATAGAACTATTAACTAAAACAAATTTGGCTCCATTTGCTAAAGAACCAGATAGTGAAATTCCTGTGCTCCAAGATCCTGAACCGTTTGTTTGTTTTTTGATAACATAGCTTGATAAACTAACAGAATTTCCGGTGTTATTAGCAATTTCTAGTGCTTTATTGTTTGATGAACCTTCTAAGTATTCAGAAAAATATAAATCTGTTACTAAAGAAGTTGACGAAGTTGTTGCGTTTATTGAAGAGCTATTTGAAGAATAATTCCCAGCGGCATCTTTTGCTTTAACGTAAAATGTATATGTAGTTGAGCTAGTTAATCCAGTAATTGATACTGAATTTGTGGAAACGGTTGATTTCAAACTTCCATTCATATATACATCATATCCAGTTACGCTTATATTATCTGAAGAGGCAGTCCAATTTAATTGCAATGAACTTGAAGTAATATTTGAAGAAGAAAGGTTTGTAGGAGTCGACAGAGCTGTTGTGTCAGATGAACTTCCTCCCCAAATTTGACCTACATATTCTGGGTGATCGATAAATGGATTTCTGTTGTTTTGACGAGCGTATATGGCATTGTTTCTTGCAATTTCTCTTGCGCTAACAGGATCTTGATTATGCCAAGAAATAAGCATGTTTAAAAATGGAGTTGTAAAAACTTGATTGCTTGTTCCGTTAAACATAGCATAAGAATAGTTAGCCACTGTATTTTCATAGCGGGTTGCAAAATAAAAATACATTCTAGCAATATCTCCTTTGAATTCATCTATAGGCTCAAAAACAGTTCCTGAGTAACCAGAAACAGCACTACTTCCTAATTTACTTCCGTTTTGAGATGTCCATGTAGCGTTTGCGACATTGCCATGAGGATAGTTAGCACGCATACCATTCACTTTTCCATCAGTTGGAGGAATGTGGTGAGCATCTGAAACCATTGGAGAAGAAGAATTAAAAACAGATTGTGGGATCATGTGTTCTCTGTTGTAACAGTTTCCTTCAGTACTATAATTTCCACATTGATCTGTGCTATAACTGTAAACATAGGGATCGGTTCCGGAGGGATTTTCTGAATAGATATCAATGATGGAATTGTCGTTTTCATATTGATTGTCTCTGTCAGAGGTAGAATAAGTTGTCCACAGACCACTATATCCTTTGTCGGAATGTCCTTTAATTTTGTTATAAAGTTGGGTTTTTAAGGTGTAACCAGTCCCTGTAGCAGTATTGTAATAGCCAGAAGGGATTTGAGCTATTAAAATAAAAGGCATGATAAATGCGAACAATAATAATTTTGTCTTCATAGGTTAAAGTTTTTGGGTTGGTTTAAATGTAATAAAAAAAGAGGTTACTTTATTTAATACCCTAAAAACTTAATAGAATTATAAACTTAAAAAAATATTGCAAAAAAAAACTGCCATTATTAATGGCAGTTTCTAAAATTTTATTTTCTTTTTTTGGAAATAACTTCCATAGTTTTAGTTTCTTTTCCTTCGGAATTAACATCAAACATTTCCATTTTTTGATTAGCATCATCCGTATAGGTTATTATTTCTTTTATGTTTTTTTCTTTTTTAGTAACAGGATCAACCATTGTTCCTGTTAAAGTCATTGTTTTTGAAGCTTCGTCATAAGTTCCTTTTGTAACGGCTATACCTGTACCCATATTGTCAATCCAAGTTGAAATAAATTGATTAGTAGCATTGTCATAAGCAACTAATGCTCTTCCTTCAAAATCTTGTCCCCACACTTTTCCTTTGTGAATACCTTCTTGATAACGACCACCTAAAATCATGTTATAATTCACAACTATTGTTGATTTCATAGGTTCAGGATTATCTGGCATCCAAAAAATTAACTCTGAATCCCAAGTTCCAGTATCTTTGGCTAGCATTTCATGTGCTTTTGATGGCATCATGTAATCTTCAAATGCTTTTGCTACTGCGGCTGAATCTGGTGTAACTTCGACAGTTTCTTCAATAACCGTTTCAGGAGTTGTTTCTGCTGGTTCTGTTTTTTCTTCTTCTGCTTTTTTACATGAAGAAATACTAAGAGTAATTGCCAATAATGGTAAAATAATTTTTTTCATGATGTTTTTATTTAATTGATTAGTTATTCAAAGATAATAAAATTATAAGCACCTATATCAGGATTGCTATTTGAATTGGTAGGTCTTACTTTATTTAGTATGTCATTAAAATTGGGGCTTAAATTTAGGCCACTATTTATAGCAACAGATTCTTCTCCTATAATTAATTGATTGTCATTTGGATTTAAAAAATCAGGTTTATTTGTTAATGAACTTGAAGCCCTGATGCAATTTATAAAACTATTTGTATCATTAAAATTGTATAATGGATTTCCAGCAAATTGGTTATTTGTATCCATAAATTTTATTAAGCAATTAGTGTATTTGTAGTTAAAAACGGTTCCTTCTTTTTTATGTGAAATTGCTAAATTACTTGAGCCATATATGATGCAGTTAATAAAATCAGCTTTTGTTAAAGCGTAATCTATACTTCCGTCATAATCATCTAACAAGACACATGTTTGATTTGGGGCTGGCCAATAGTTTGCAAAAGTACAATGTGTAAATTCATAACTTCCGCCAAAAGAGCAAGCTAAACTAGCTTCACCGCAGTTATTTGTGACTATGTTCTTACCAGTCATATTTCCTGTTCGGGCTAATATTCCAACGTTAGAGCAGTTGTAAATTTGAGTATTAGAAATGGTTAAAGTGGGAGTAGTAGTTCCATCATTTCCAGTAATTAACAAGCCTACGGTTGCGTTTTTAAGAGTTAAGTTTTGTATAGAATTATCAGTACTTCCTTGTGTTAACCAAATAGTTCCCCATTGTCCAGGAACATTAGAATAATCAGGCTCTAATCGATCTCCTTCAAAGATAACTTCATTTTCCAAATTCTCAGTATTAGATGGTGTACCTTCAATATGTAATGATCCATTATTTGCAACAATTAAACCAGATTCAGCATGAAAGTGTATTCTTGCACCTGCTTCCACGACTAAAGTTTTGTTAGAAGGAACAGCGGCATATCCATAAACCACATAAGGTTTTGTATTGTTCCAAATTAATTCATTTCCGTTAACAGGATCATTTTCATCTAAAAAGAAACCATATATTTCATCGTCTCCAATAGGTAAAGTTTCTGTTGTTCCATCACTGTATTTTTTTGGATATAGAAAATAGGCATCCTGAATTAAGGTTACCAATTCTACTTTTTGAAGGTTAGAAGTTGTTCCAAATTCAATAAAATCAGTATATAAAAAATCAGTTGGATTGGTAATAGCAACATCAGCTGTGACTTCAATGAAGACAAACAAGCTGTCTTTGGCAAGCATTTCAATATTAGAAAATTCTTTTCCTGGGATTCCATCAACCATTAAACGGTATTTTGAAGCTTGTCCTTTGTTTAATCGTATGTTTGGTATGGAAATGTTTTTATCACTTCGGTTGTAAACTTTTAAGGTATAAGTACTAGATCCTATGTTTGTAAAAACGGTGTCTAAATAAACGGTGTCCTTTGAAAATTCTAATCCACCAGCACTTGGTTCGAAATCAAAATCACTTCTACAAGAAGTTAATGAAGCTATAATTGCAATAAAAAGTAATCCTATATAATGACGCATAATTATTTTTGAATTTTCGTAAAAGTAATTATTAATTTGAAAAGGTATTTATGTAAACGAAAAAAAATCAATTTTAGTTTCAATTAACATTCTATTATAATAATGTATTACACTTAAAATTTAAAAAATCAGTAATTTTGCTGAAATTTAAAAATATGTTTGATAAAGATAAGATGCTTCAACTTTGTAACGATTGGTCAAAAAACACTTTGATGGAAACGTTAGAAATTGAATATATAGATGCTGGTGAAGACTTTTTAACTGCAAAAATGCCAGTAAATCCTAGAGTTCATCAACCTATGGGGTTATTACATGGAGGGGCTTCAGTGGCATTAGCCGAAAGTGTAGGAAGTGCTGCTTCAATTATGTTTGTAAATCCAGAAAGGCAAGAAGTTAGAGGAATAGAGATATCAGCAAACCATCTGCGTGCAAAACGTGAGGGAACTGTTTTTTGTACAGCAAAAATTGTTCATAAAGGTAGAAGTATTCATTTGTGGGAAATTAAGATTACGGATGAAGATAATAGATTGGTTTGTTTGTGTAAACTGACCAATATGATTTTACCTCGAAAAGAACGTTAAAATGAAAATTTTCGAAAAAGCTACAAATCATTTTCAATCCAATTTGCCTTTTGTTTTATATGTAAAGCCAAATGAGGATATACTTAAAGGTTTATTTCAGCAAGACGATTCACAGCATACTTTTGCTAATCAAGAGGGCTTTGTTTTTGCGTCTTTTGATGGAGAGAAACAAATAGTTATTACTAAAGAAGATTCTGAAAGCTTTAGTGAGAAAATTCAATGGGAAGAAGATTATACTATTGCTTCATTAAAAATAAGCTCAACAGTTGAACAGAAAAATGCTTTTGAGAGTTTAGTAAAAAAATCAGTTGAGGTAATTAAACAAGCTGAATTTGATAAACTTGTAGTTTCTCGTAAAATTGATTTTTCAAATCAAATTGATGTTTTTCAATCATATAAAAATTTAGTAAAAAAATACCCATCGGCTTTTTGTTATTTGTTTTTTCATCCCAAAATAGGGATGTGGATGGGAGCTACTCCTGAGCAATTAATAAAGATTAATGAAAATCAATTTGAAACTGTTGCATTAGCAGGAACTCAATTGTTTTCTGATGATTTAAATTGGACACAAAAAGAAGTTTTAGAGCAACAATTTGTTACTGATTTTATAGTGTCGACTATAAAACCTTTTGTTTCTGAAATTGAGGTTTCAAAACCATTTACAATACAGGCAGGGAAATTAGCTCATATAAAAACTGAAATTTCAGGAAAGCTTTTAAATGTGTCTAGGGCTGTTGATTTAATTACTACTTTACATCCAACTCCAGCTGTTTGTGGTTTGCCAAAAGAAAAAGCAAAGCATTTCATTACAGCAAATGAGGGATATAATAGAAAATTTTATGCAGGCTATATAGGAGAATGGAATATTGAAAATAAAGTTGATTTATTTGTTAACTTGCGTTGTATAGAGATAGGTGAAAGCAATTCAATATATGTTGGTTGTGGTATTACAAAAGATAGCGTTGCAGAAAATGAATTTTTTGAAACAGAGAATAAATCAGAAACAATAAAGCAAATTTTAATAGAAAGAAATAGATGAAATTAGATATACTAGCATTTGGTGCTCATCCTGATGATGTGGAGTTAAGTGCATCAGGAACTATTGCAAAAGAGGTTTCCTTGGGTAAGAAAGTAGGAATTATTGACTTAACAAGAGGAGAGTTAGGTTCAAGAGGTTCTGCAGAAATTAGAGATGAAGAAGCTCTTAAAGCAGCGGAGATACTTGGTATTTCAGTAAGAGAAAATTTAAGGTTTAGAGATGGATTTTTTGTGAATGATGAAAAACATCAAATAGAAATCATAAAAATGATTCGAAAATACAAACCTGAGATTGTATTGTGTAATGCAATAGATGATAGACATATTGACCACGGAAAAGGAAGTAAGTTAGTTAGTGATGCTTGTTTTTTATCGGGATTAATTAAGATTGAAACAGAGTTAGATGGGCAGAAACAGGAAGTTTGGAGACCTAAACAAGTTTATCATTACATTCAATGGAAAAATATTGAACCTGATTTTGTGGTAGATATAACCGGATTTATGGATGTAAAAGTAGATTCAATATTAGCTTATAGTTCTCAGTTTTATACAGCGGATTCGAAGGAGCCTATTACACCAATTGCAACAAAAAATTTCTTAGATTCAGTAACCTATCGCTCACAAGACTTAGGAAGAATAGTTGGAGTAGATTTTGCTGAAGGATATACTGTGGAAAGATATTTGGCAGTCAATAGTTTAAGTGATTTAAAGTAAAAATATTATTTTTTTGTTTGCAGAATAGAAGAATAGTAGTATATTTGCACTCGTTAAATAAATGGTGATTGTAGCTCAGTTGGTTAGAGCATCGGTTTGTGGTACCGAGGGTCGTGGGTTCGAGCCCCATCATTCACCCTTAAGCTAAAAAGCTTCGAAGTAATTCGGAGCTTTTTTTATTTTATGCTATTCCATAAAGAAAATAATCCAATGATTAATATCAAAAGTAGAGATATTTTTTTGAACTTTTCTTGTGGGATAATGTTCAATATTTTTTGACCAATCCAAGTCCCTACAAATCCTATTACAAATAAGAAAGGGATATAAATTATTATTTCTTTTGTAATATAACCGTTAAAAAAATATACAAAGCTTCTGGTTATATCAACGCCAAAATCTATTGTTGCAGAGGTAGCTACAAATACACTTTTTTCTAAATTAAAAGCAGCCATTGTAATTCCTCGAATCGCTCCACCTGTTCCTAAAAAACCAGCTACAAAACCTGATAGTGAACCACCAATTAAACTTTCTTTCATTCTTGACGGAATAACTAATGTGTCTTTAATGAGGAATAGTAAACTCAATGATATTAAGAATATACTTAAGCTTAATTCTAAAATATTTGAGTCAATATAATTACTCAAAATACTTCCAATTATAACAAATAATACAGAAGGAATTCCTATTTGGAGTAATATTTTTTTATTTAATCCTTTTTTAAAAAGGTAAATTTTACTGATGTTGCTTGATAGGTGAAAGATAGCTGTGATGCCTAGAACAGTATGGAAATCAAAGAAAATAGCAGTAAACGGCACGAAGAAAACAGAAGATCCAAAACCACCTATGGTTCCAATTATTTCGGCAATTAATGCTAAAAGTAAAAATAAAATACTCCTATCTATTGTCATAAAAAAAGCACTCATTACGAGTGCTGTATTTGTTATTCACCATTTCTGTCAGCAATGATTCTTTTTTCTCTATTAGCTATTTCCCATGCATCTGCAAATGCTAATTGTGCTCTTTTAGCCATTAATTCATAATTAATTTTATCAGGAGTATCTGTTGCTTTATGATAATCAGCATGTACTCCATTGAAGAAGAAAATTGCTGGAACACCATTTTTTGCAAAATTATAATGATCTGAACGGAAATAAATTTTCTCCTTGTCATTTCTGTCATTATATTTATAATCTAGATTTAGACCTACATATTTTGTATTCATTTCTTCATTTATTTGGTGTAATTCTGTACTTAATCTATCAGAACCAATTACATAAATATAATTAGGATTCTCTTCATGACTTGGGTCAACACGGCCAATCATATCAATATTAATATCAACAATCGTATTTTTTAAAGGGAATAGTGGATTTTCAGAATAATAACGAGAACCATGCAATCCTTTTTCTTCTGCTGTTACATGTAAAAATAAGATAGAACGTTTTGGTCCATGTCCTTCTTTTTTTGCTTGAGCAAATGCTTGAGCCATTTCTAAAAGAGCAACAGTACCAGAACCATCATCATCGGCACCATTATAAATTTCACCATTTTTTACACCCACATGATCGTAATGTGCAGATATAACTACAATCTCGTCAGGAAATTCACTGCCAGGAATGAATGCCCAAATGTTTTCTGAATCTGCCCCTTTATTTCCAAATTTTTTGGTCATAAATTCAGCTGGGATTTTTTGATAGTAGCTGTCGGCACCTTTTGGATAACTTATGCCTAAGCTTTTATAATAATTAATTATATACTCACCTGCTTTTTTTTGCCCCTCTGAGCCAGTATCTCTTCCTTCCATTTCATCACTAGCTACAATATATAGATGTTTACTTAAATCTGTTTTGTCGATGTAGTCCATGTAAGTTCCCGCATTTATTTCTTTTTTCTTTTTTAAAGAAGAGGATGAACCACAACTGTATAAGGCTAATCCGATAAGGCTATAGGCAATTATTTTTTTCATTTGTTATATGTTAATCAATTTGTAGTATTTCAAAAATAGGATAATTAATTTAAAATTGATTTAAATTTAACTTATTAGTATTGATTTATAATAAAATGTTTCATCTTAAATAGATTTAATTTAAAAGTTTATTTTTGTAAAAAAAAATAACATGTTCAAATTAAAACTTCCAACTGACCCAAGATGGGCAAGAATAGCAGAATCAAATATTGAAGAAGTATTGTCAGATCATGCTTGGTGTGAACAAAAGGCTGTGACTAATTGTATCACATTAATTACCATGTTGCCCGAACATACACATATTATTACCGAGTTAATCAAAATTGCCAAAGAAGAGATGGAACATTTTGAACAAGTTCATGAAATAATTAAGTCAAATGGGTGGGTTTTAGGCAGAGAAAGAAAAGATCATTATGTGAATGAGTTGTATCAATTTATGAGAAAGGGTGGAAGTAGACAAGCTCATTTAGTAGAAAGATTATTGTTTTCGGCAATGATTGAAGCTAGAAGTTGTGAGCGTTTTAAAGTTTTGTCAGATACTATTGAGGACAAGGAATTGGCTCAGTTTTATAGAGACTTAATGATAAGTGAAGCGAACCATTATACAGTCTTTTTAGGGTTTGCAAATGAACTAGGAGAGGGAATTGATGTTAAAAAACGTTGGGAAGAATGGCTTGCTTATGAAGCAGAAATAATTAAGAGTTATGGCAATTCTGAAGCTATACATGGGTAATTAGTTTATTAGAGCTAAATTTTTTTATTCTTTTCCTCTATCCATTTACTCATGTACATTGTACTTTTTAAAGTGTGGTAATTTAAGATTTGCCCCATAAAATTTTGACTTCGATGAAGTTCAATGTTTTCAGAAAGATGATTTAATTTTTCAATAAAATCTTTTTCAAATTCTTTTTTATTAAAAAGGGTATTGATAATAGTTATTCCGTTTAACTGACTTTTATTCCAAGTAGATTCATTTGAATATAAGTCAATTGCTTTTGAAGCAAATTCTTCAACATAATCTTCAATAAATCCATTCCAATTTAGATTGTCATGCATGGCTTCAGCACCAATAGATGTTGTTACATTTGGTGTGCCATAAAGCATTGATTCTATTAGTTTTCCTTTAATTCCTGCACCATATTTTAAAGGAGCTAATAACACTCTATATTTTTTAAAGACTTCTGCACTATTTTCTGCTCTTCCTTTAATAATAAACCCCTCTTTTTCGTTATGAAGTTGAATTGCTTTTTGAGGAATATATGCTCCATAAATATGCAATTCAGCTTTTGGTAATTTTTTTCGAATTAAAGCCCAATAGTTTAGTTTTAATTCAAGCACAGCATCCCAGTTAGGTTGGTGATAAAAATTTCCTATTGAAAAAAAGTGTTCTCTTTCATTGAATTTTGGATATTCATTAAGGATAGTATCATTTATTGCGTCATACATCATAGGGATATAATGTAATAAGTTGCTTGGTATATTAAATGTGTTTGTTAGTAAACCATATTCGTATTTAGAGATAATTAAGGTTAAATCACATCTATAAATTGAAGCTATCTCTCGTTTTGCAATTTCATTTTGAAGATGTTTTGTTTCACAAGTTATTTTTTGTTTATAGGCTTGAGCTCTTGCTTCACGCAAAAAATGTAAATCTTCTGAATCTAATATTTGGAGTGCATTCGGGCAGTTTTGTGTAACACGCCATCCAAATTGCTCTTCAGTCATGAAGCGGTCAAAAAGAACGATGCTTGGATTTTGAGATTTTATAAAATCATCAAATGAATTGTTATTTAGTTGAATAGTAAAAGATTCTATTCCTAGATTATTTAAATTAGTTGAGTAATCAGAAGTAGAAGCGATAGAAGCAAAGGCAATTTTGTAGTCTAATTTTTTAAAAATAGTAATTAGTTGTATTATGCGTTGACCTGCTGCTGTGGAATTAGGTTCAGGCCAAACACTACCTAGAATAACAATTTTTTTCATATATAAAATCTTGTTGTAAAGGTATAAAATATTTTTATGAAGTATAAAAAATTGATTTTTAACAAGATATAAATTATTTTAAAAAATATTTAATTTTATATTAAAAAAGGTTTGTAGAAATAAAAAATGATACTATATTTGCACTCGCAATACGGGAGTAGTGCGATATATTGGAGAAATGGCAGAGCGGTCGAATGCGGCAGTCTTGAAAACTGTTGACTGTAACAGGTCCGGGGGTTCGAATCCCTCTTTCTCCGCGAGCTGAAAAGCAAATGGTAACAAAACCCACTAAATTCAACAATTTAGTGGGTTTTTTCTTTTAGGGCTATATCAAATTATTCATTAAATCTCAAAGTTTAGGTGTCTTTCAAGGTGTCACTAAAAAATTAAATTTTAAGTGACTCCTCTCAATGAAAAACACCGCTACTACAAGGTGTTCAACAACATATTCAAAAAATGTACATCTTGTGTGTAGTTATTAAATCGAATAAATTTAATACTAACTTTAAGGTCACCAATTATGAACACATCTGTATCAATTCTCTTTTACATCAAGAGAGCAAAAGTCAACAATTTAGGAGTTTGTCCAATTTATGCAAGAGTTACTATCAATGCAAAGCGTTTTGAATTTAGTACAAACAAGTATATCAATCCAGAAAAATGGACATCAGAAGGTACTAAAGTTAAAGGTACTTCCGAAGAAGCTAGAACAATAAACAGTCATCTTGATTATTTGAAAAATCAAGTGTTAGAAGCTGAAAAAAGACTATTTAAAAAAGATATTCCTGTTAGTACTGAAAATCTTAAAAATGAATTGTTTGGATTAGCTGAGACTAAACGAATGTTAGTTCCTATTTTCCAAGACCACAACAACAAAATCAAAGAATTAGTTGGTAAAGAATATGCACCAGGAACATTAGAGCGTTACACCACTTCTTTGAAACATACCATTGAGTTCATGCAATGGAAATATAATATTTCTGATATTGATATAACCAAGATTGATCACGCTTTTATAACCGATTATGAATTCTGGTTAAGAAGTGTTAGAAATTGTGCAAATAATACAGCTGTAAAATATATTAAGAACTTCAATAAAATTATTAAGATATGTTTGGCCAATGACTGGCTAGATAAAAATCCATTTGCAAATTATAAATCAAAAGTTAAAGAAGTAGAACGTGTTTATTTATCTGAAGTTGAAATTCAAAGTATTATTGAAAAAGAATTCAAAACTGAAAGACTTTCACTTGTCCGCGATATATTCCTTTTTAGCTGTTTTACTGGTTTGGCGTACATTGATGTCAAAAACTTAACAAAGTCGCATATAAGCTTTGGAATTGATGGTGAGAAATGGATATTTACACACAGACAGAAAACAGAAAGTGCTTCTAAAATTCCAATCTTACCAGTTACTCAAATGATAATTGATAAATATGAAAACCATCCACAAAGCAATAATCAAGAAAAATTACTTCCTATTTTATCTAATCAAAAAATGAATGCCTATTTAAAAGAAATAGCAGCTGTTTGCGAGATTGAAAAAGAATTAACCTTTCACATTGCAAGACATACATTTGCGACTACTGTAACGCTTACTAATGGAGTCCCAATCGAAAGTGTTAGCAAAATGCTTGGACATAAAAATTTGAGAACAACACAACATTATGCAAAAGTATTGGATAGAAAAGTTAGTGAGGATATGAAAATTTTGAAAGATAAATTTAGTTCTAGTTTTAAGTTGAATAGTAAAGAAGCGTAAAAATTCGTAAAAATTCGTAAAAATTAAAAATTAATTTTACTACATTTACAGCTGTGAAATTTTTAAGCTACATATTATCAATCTATTTAGTAGTCCTTTCATGTTTGCCATGTGCAGATGTGGAAGCATCTAATTTTACGCATACTCTAAGTAAAATAGAGACAAACTCTGATAATCATTCACACGATCAGGAAAATGATGCTTGTTCTCCTTTTTGTATTTGTAACTGTTGCGGACAAAGTGTATTGTCTTATGTGCCTACAGTAGCTTTTAATTTTCATACCTCAATTGAAGAAATTCAAACGCTAAACTCCATTTACAAATCTAATTTATATTCCAATTTCTTTGGGAGTATTTGGCAACCACCTCAAATAGTATAATGAAGCCCGAGTAGTTTCGGGTTAGAAACTTGTGTTTTTACCACAAATTATGGCAAATTTTTAATTTGCTAATTTCTAATTCATTATAATATTTTCAATGTTAGACAAAATCATACAATTCAGTATAAAGAACAAATTCATTATACTACTTTTTACACTTGTGTTAATAGCTTGGGGAAGCTACTCTTTAAAAAACCTACCACTTGACGCATTACCAGATGTTACTAATAATCAAGTGCAAATTATTACAAATGCACCCACTTTAGCCAGTCAAGAAATTGAGCAACTCATTACATATCCATTAGAGCAATCATTAAAAACAATTCCAAAAGTTACAGAACTGCGAAGTATTTCTCGTTTTGGACTTTCTGTTGTTACTGTTGTTTTTAAAGATGATGTAGATATTTATTGGGCAAGAAATCAAATTTTTCAACGAATAAGCCAAGCCAAAGAAAATATCCCAGCTTATGCAGGTTCTCCAGAAATGGCTCCCATTTCAACTGGTTTAGGAGAAATATTTCAATACGATGTATATGCTAAAAAAGGATATGAAGATAAATACGATGCAATCAAATTAAGAACTATCCAAGATTGGATTATCATTCCACAATTACAAGGGATTGAAGGTGTTGCAGAAGTTGCTACTTGGGGTGGTAAATTAAAACAGTTTGAAATAGCTGTTAAACCAAATACTTTAAAGAGTTTAGATGTAACCATAACTGAAATTTTTGAAGCTTTAGAAAAAAACAACCAAAATACTGGGGGTGCATATATAGAAAAAGATCAAATGACCTACTTTATTCGTGGTGTAGGTATGGCAACCGGAAGTAAGGATTTAGAAAATGTTGTTGTAAAAAACAGAAACGGTGCACCTGTTTTAATTCGTGATGTAGCTTCAGTTAATGAAGGATATGCTATGCGATATGGAGCAGCTACAAAAGATGGTAAAGGTGAAATTGTTTGTGGAATGGCATTAATGCTAAAAGGAGAAAATTCTAAAGCAGTTGTAGAACGAGTGAAAGAAAAAATGGCTCAAATCAACAAAACACTTCCTGAAGGAGTCGTTGCAGAAGCTTTTATAGATCGTGGAAAATTAGTAGATAGTGCAATAGGTACTGTTACTAAAAATTTATTAGAGGGAGCATTAATCGTAATTTTTGTTCTGATTTTATTTTTAGGAAATCTTCGTGCTGGTTTAATCGTAGCTTCTGTTATTCCATTATCAATGCTCTTTGCTGTTATTTTGATGAATCAGTTTGGTGTTAGTGGAAACTTAATGAGTTTAGGTGCTATCGATTTTGGTATTATTGTCGATGGTGCAGTAATTATTGTGGAAGCCACAATGCATCATTTACAAAAACTCAAGAGACAAAAGAACTTAACACAATTAGAAATGGATAGCGAAGTGTATAAATCTGCTTCCAAAATTCGTAATAGTGCAGCATTTGGAGAAATAATAATTTTAATTGTGTATTTACCAATATTAGCATTAGTTGGAACCGAAGGTAAAATGTTCAAGCCAATGGCAATGACGGTAGGATTTGCAGTAATTGGAGCTTTCGTACTTTCTTTAACTTATGTACCTATGATGAGTGCAATGTTCTTATCTAAAAAAACAGAGCATAAAGAAAACTTTAGCGATAAAATGATGGCATGGTTTGAAAAAATATACACTCCATTTTTAGACAAAGCATTACAAATCAAAAAAGTAGTTTTAGGAATTGCTGTCGGATTATTTGTAATGGCATTGGTAGTTTTCCAAAATATGGGTGGTGAATTTATACCTACAATCGAAGAAGGAGATTTAGCCATTAATGCAACGATAATGACAGGAAGTTCATTAACGCAGATGATTGAAACAACTACTAAATACGAAAAAATTCTAAAAGCAAAATTTCCAGAAATTAAAACCATTGTTACAAAAATTGGTAGTGGTGAAATACCAACAGACCCAATGCCTATTGAAAGTGGTGATTTAATTATTGTTTTAAAAGATAAATCAGAATGGACTTCTGCTGATAATTGGGAAGATTTAGCCAATCTAATGAAAGAAGAAATGGAAGTTATTCCTGGTGCTAATATTGAAGTTTCCCAACCCATACAAATGCGTTTTAACGAATTAATGACGGGTAGTAGAAGTGATATTGCTATAAAGATTTTTGGGGATGATTTGGAAATATTAGATGTAAAAGCTAAAGAATTAATTTCAAAAGTCAATAAAATTGAAGGTGTGGGTGATTTAAAAGCCGATAAAGTAACAGGTTTACCACAAATTACAATAAAATATGATTATGATAAAATAGCTTTATATGGACTAAATATAACAGACGTAAATAAGATAGTCAGAGCTTCTTTTGCAGGTGAAAGTGCAGGTAAAATTTATGAAGAAAGCAAACGTTTTGATGTTGTAGTTAGAATGAATGCTGAAAATCGTAGTGATATTTCAGATGTTTCAAACCTATTTATTCCATTACCAAGCGGCCAACAAGTTCCACTGTATCAAGTAGCTTCTGTTGAATACGAACAAGGACCAGTTCAAGTTTCTCGAGAAAATGGAAAACGAAGAATAACTGTGGGTTTAAATGTTCGTGGTCGTGATGTGAAAAGTGTAGTCGAAGAAATTCAACAAAAATTAGAAAACAATTATAAACTTCCAGCAGGATATTACATCACTTATGGTGGTCAATTTGAAAATTTAGTAGAAGCTAACAAACGACTTTCTGTAGCCTTACCAATTGCATTGGCATTAATCATGGTGTTGTTATTCTTCACATTCCATAGCATGAAACAAGCCTTATTAATTTTTACAGCTATACCATTATCAGCAATTGGTGGTGTTTTTGCTTTATGGATGAGAGGAATGCCATTTAGTATTTCAGCTGGTATTGGTTTTATTGCTTTATTCGGTATTGCTGTTTTAAATGGAATTGTACTAATCTCCTTTTTCAACCAATTAAAATCAGAAGGAATTACAGACCCATTACAACGCGTTTTAATTGGAACAAAAACCAGACTTAGACCTGTATTAATGACTGCTGCTGTTGCTTCTTTAGGGTTTTTACCAATGGCTTTATCAACAAGTGGTGGTGCGGAAGTGCAAAAACCATTAGCAACGGTTGTTATCGGTGGCTTATTTTCTGCAACCTTACTAACCTTAATCGTTCTACCTATTCTTTATTTATTAGTTGAGAAAGGTTTTAAAAAAAGAAAAAAAATGTCAAATTCAATCATGACCCTAATCGTATTATTTATTAGTACGTTTTCATTTGCTCAAAACAGCAAACCCATAACTTTAGAACAAGCTATTACAATGGCTAAAACCAATAATATGGATTTAAAAATTGCCGATAAGGAAATTGAAAAACAAACAGTTCTTAAGAAAACAGCTTTTCAAGCAGATCCTTTGCAAATTGAATACATGGGTGGACAATACAATAGTGTAGATTATGATAATAATGTAAGTATTCAGCAATATTTTCCAATTGGTGGAAGTACAAAAGCAAACAGACAGCTTCAGGAAGAATTAGCAAAATTGGCTGAAAAACGAAAGGCTTTATCTGAATATGAAATTGAAAAAGCGGTAACTATTGCTTACTATCAATATTTATATGGTATTTCAATCCAAAAGCTAAATGACGAATTGTTTGATGTGTATTCAAAATTTCTAAAAAATGCAGAACTTCGTTTTAAAACAGGTGAAAGCGGAAACATAGAAGTAATTAGTGCAAAAGCTAAAGTAAAGGAAATAGAAACCTTAAAAGAACAAATGCTTCTTGATTTAGTAATCTACCAAAAACAGTTACAGTATTTTATACAGACAAATGAAGATATACTTCCAGAGAGTACAACTCCTTTAAAATATATACATGCAGCTGCTTTAAATGAAAATAAGGTAGAAACATTAGTAAGTGATTATTATACCCAACAAGCAACGGTTTTTGAAAAAGAATCAAATGCTTTTAAGAAATCTAGAGCACCAAAATTAGGCTTGGGTTACTTTGGTCAAACATTAAACAAAGAATCTTATTTTCAAGGATTTACTGTTGGTTTGCAAATTCCTTTGTTTAGCGGTGCAAATACAGCTCGTGCTAAAGCTTCTGAAATAAGTATGTCGCAATCGCAATTAGAATTTGATAAAACAAAATTAACTTTAAAACTGCAAAAAGAACAATTAGTAAACCAATTTTCTAAACAAGAAAAAGCAATTCAATATTTTGAAAAAGAAGGGTTAAAATATGCAGAACAGATAATCACTACTGCTCAAAAAAGTTATGCCAATGGCGATATGAGTTACTGGTCTTACATCAGTTTCTTAAATCAAGCCATTGATATTAAAAAGCAAAATATCGAAGCAGTAAACGCTTACAATCAAAGTGCTATTCAAATGCAATTTCCATCTTCCAATAACAATTAATACTCACGATAATGATCAATATATCTTTAAAACCAAATTATAAAATAGGTTCAATTTTTAAAATATTTCTTCTTTCTTCTTTCCTCTTGATTCTAAACTCATGTGGAGAAAAGAAAACAGAAGAAGAACATGAAGAAGAAAAATCGGAAACAGAAGTTGCATTAACAACAGCTCAATTCGAAACCGTGGGCATTGAAATGGGTAGTATTGAAATGAAAAACCTCAATACAATCATCAAAGCCAATGGTTACACAACTGTTCCACCTCAAAACCGAGCAGATGTTTCAACCTTAATTGGTGGAGTGGTAAAAGACATCTTTGTATTAGAGGGTACTTATGTAGCAAAAGGAAAAACATTGGCTACACTTCAAAACCTTCAAGTGGCAGAAATGCAAGAAGATTACAATGCTGCTGTAGCAAATATTGAATATTTACAATTAGAATACAATCGTCAAAAAACTTTGAGTGAAGAAGATGTAAATCCTCGCAAAGTATTTCAAGAAGTAAAAGCAAAATTAGCAGTTGAAAGAGCAAGAGCGCAAGCCACTAAAAACAAATTACAAGCTTTAAATGTTAGTCTATCAGGTAACTCATCTTTAATTCCAATTATTTCTCCAATAAGTGGTTATGTGGGTAAAATAGGCATTACAAAAGGAACCTTTGCAGATACAGGAATAAGTCTTTTTGAAGTAATTGACAATACACAAATGCACCTTGATTTAAATGTTTTTGAAAAAGATTTAGGTAAAATTTCTATTGGCCAAGAAGTTGATTTTGTATTAACCAATCAATCTAATAAAGTGATTAAAGGAAAAATATTTGGTATTAACAAATCCTTTTCAAACGAAAGTAAATCGGTTGCAGTACATGCCAAGATTAATGAAAATGACACAAAAGATTTAATTTCTGGAATGTATGTGGCAGCTAATATTAACATTACAAATCAAACGGTTCAAGCATTACCTAAAGACGCAATTGTAAGAAACGGAGATAAATATTATATTTATATGCAAGAAGAACATGCAAAAGAAACTCCAAAAGCAAAAAAAGAAGCACACGTTCATAAAGAAGGAGAAGCACATAATCATGACGAAGAAGCTACAGAAAAAGAACACGACGAAGTACACTTTAAAGCAATTGAAGTAGTTCCAGGAACGACCAATTTAGGATATACTGAAGTTAAATTAGTAGATGAAATTCCAACAAATGCAAAAATAGTTGTAAAAGGAGCATTCTATTTATTAGCAGCTTCAAAAGGTGGTGGTGAACATGAACATTAAAAAAAGATGAAAATTATGAAAAATTCAATTTTAAAATCAAATATTGACAAATTGGGGACAATAGGGCTTTTTATTACAGCCTTATTCTCACCTTGTTGTTTTCCTTTATTTGCCTTTGGTGCATCTGCGCTTGGATTAGGAAGTATAGAATTATTTGGAGGATGGACAATGTGGGTTTTTCAAACGATGGTTTTAATTTCAATTGGAGGGCTTTATATTTCTTATAGAAAACATTTTTGTTCGTATCCTTTGTTAATTGCAATTCCGAGTGGAATAATTATATTTTTTGCTTATTATTTTATCAAAATAGAAAATTCAACTTACTTGATTTATATTGGAATGTTTGGACTTCTTATTGCTACAATCGTAAATTTTTACCAAAATAGGCTTCACGGAAATTGTAAAACTTGCACAACCTATGAAGGAAAAACGGTTGAATTAAAATCAACTTTAACTTGCCCCAATTGTGGATATAGAAAAGTAGAAATGATGCCAACCGATGCTTGTCAATATTTTTATGAATGTAAAAAATGCAAGAAAATTTTAAAACCTTTAAAAGGAGACTGTTGCGTGTATTGTAGTTACGGTTCAATAAAATGCCCCCCAATTCAAGCAGATAATAATTGTTGTTAATTAATATTATAAAACAAAGTTCAATTTAAATTTAGAAAAAAATGAAAAATCTATTAAAATTAATGCTTTTAGTATTTGCTGTATTCTTTATTTCAAATAATGCAATGGCACAAAAAGGAACTCGAAAAGTAGTTATCAAAACAGTCTTAAATTGTAATCATTGCAAAGTATGTGAAACTTGTGGTTTAAAATTTCAAACAGAAATGCTTAAAATTAAAGGAGTAAAAATGTATGAATTAGATGATGCAGCAATGATGTTTACGGTTTATTTTAATCCCAAAAAAACCAATGTTCAAACAATTAGAGAAGAAATTTCTAAATTAGGTTACGATGCTGATGATATAAAAGCAACACCTGAAGGAATTGCAACTTTAGATGGATGTTGTAAAATATAAATTATGAAAAACAAAGATAAAATAGACGATGCAGAATGCTGTAGAATAGAAGAAAAAATTAATAAAGCAGAAGAGCAACATGCAGAAGATGACGGACATGATCACGACCATGCTTCTAAAGTAAAATCTACTTTCCAATTATTTTTACCAGCAATAATAAGTTTCGGGTTATTATTGTTGGCTATTGGTTTTGATAATTATTTTACCCAATCTTGGTTTACAGGTTGGGTTAGAATAGTTTGGTATATTGCAGCCTATATACCAGTCGGATTTCCAGTAGTAAAAGAAGCCATACAAAGCATTCGTAAAAGTGATGTATTCTCTGAATTTTTACTAATGTCTATTGCTACAATTGGGGCATTTGCTATTGGTGAATATCCTGAAGGTGTTGCAGTAATGTTATTTTATGCTATCGGAGAAATTTTTCAATCATTGGCAGTACAAAGAGCCAAAAGAAACATCAAAACATTATTAGACCAAAGACCTGATGAAGTTACTATTATAGAGAATAATGTAGCTAAAACCATTAAAGCTTCAACGGCTAAAATCGGAGATATTATCCAACTAAAAGCTGGTGAAAAATTAGGTTTAGATGGAGAATTACTATCAGATAAAGCTTCCTTCAATACAGCAGCTCTTACGGGAGAAAGTAAACCAGATTCAAAACTAAAAGGAGAAACAGTTTTAGCAGGAATGATTAATTTAAATGCTGTTTCTCAAGTTAAAGTAACAACAGCATATACAGATAGTAAGTTGTCTAAAATTCTGGAAATGGTGCAAGAAGCAACATCTAAAAAAGCTCCAACCGAGTTGTTCATTAGAAAATTTGCTAAAATCTACACACCTATAGTAGTGTTTTTAGCCATTGGTATATGTTTAGTTCCAATACTTTTTGTAGAAAATTACGTTTTTAACGATTGGTTGTATAGAGCTTTAATCTTCTTGGTAATTTCATGTCCTTGTGCATTAGTGATAAGTATTCCATTAGGATATTTTGGTGGAATTGGAGCAGCTTCTAAAAACGGAATCCTTTTCAAAGGAAGTAATTTTTTAGATGTAATGGCTTCTATCCAAAACGTAGTGATGGACAAAACAGGAACCATGACAGAAGGTGTTTTTAAAGTACAAGAAGTAGTTTTTAAATCGGAATTTGACCAAAAAGAAATACTTCAATTAGTAAACGCTATTGAAAGCCAAAGTACACATCCAGTAGCTACAGCTATTCATGATTTTGTTGGAGAAATAGATAGAAAAATCAGTCTTAAGGAAGTTGAAGAAATAGCTGGACACGGTTTAAAAGCTAGTGCAAATGGTAAAGAACTTTTAGTGGGAAACTTTAAATTAATGGATAAGTTTTCTATTAAATATGATATTGATCCATCAAGTATTGTCTATACTTTAATTGCAGTAGCGTATGACAATAATTTTGTGGGTTATTTAACCATTGCAGATAGTATAAAAGATGATGCACAACAAACTATCGATAAACTAAAAGCATTAGGAATCAAAACTACTATGTTAAGTGGAGATAAAAACAATGTAGTACAATTTGTGGCTCAAAAATTAGGAATTACAAATGCGTTTGGTGATTTATTACCAGAAGATAAAGTAAATAAAGTCAAAGAAATTATAGCTAAAAACCAAACAGTAGCTTTTGTAGGTGATGGTGTTAATGATGCACCAGTAGTCGCTTTAAGCAATGTGGGTATAGCAATGGGAGGTTTAGGTAGTGATGCAACAATTGAAACTGCTGATGTAGTAATTCAAGACGATAAACCTTCAAAAATTCCAATAGCAATAAACATTGGAAAACAAACCAAGAAAATTGTTTGGCAAAATATCACTTTAGCTTTTACAGTAAAAGCGATAGTTCTAATTCTAGGTGCTGGTGGTTTAGCTACGATGTGGGAAGCGGTTTTTGCCGATGTAGGAGTCGCTTTATTAGCAATATTAAACGCTGTTAGAATACAACGAATGAAGTTTTGATTGTATTATTAACATTTTCTTTATAAAAATTAATTTATTTTGATTAACTTTGATACGTTTTATAACAAAAAATGAAAAAGTCATACATCATAATAATATTGCTTTTAGGTATATTTTTTATTCCTAACAGCTCTTTTGCATGTGGTAGTGACAATCAACAATCTTGTGAAAAAGAAGTTTCTACTTCTAATACAAAAGAAAAAAGCTGTTGTGACAACAGCATGGATGATGAAGGATGTAATGGAAGTTGCGGACACTCAAATTGCACAACAACTTCTTCTGTTAGTTTCAGTGCTTTTTTCTTTAATGAAATAGAATTTACAAATAATAATTTTGATTTTTCTACAAGTAAAACAAAATTTTACCATACTGTAAACTTACCTTCAGATGGTTATTCTTCTATATGGCTTATACCTAAAATAAGCTAAATTTAAAATTTGACAGCCATACTTATGTCAAATTTATAGCATTTGCTATTTTTTATAACAGACTTTTGAATCTTAAATTATCATGTTTAACATGCTTATTTAATTTATTATAGCTGCTATTCAATTTAAATTTATTTCAAAAAATCATTCAAAAAAAAATTCTTTTTGAATACTAAAATCATATAAAATGAAAAAATCATTAGTAAAAATAATGATAGCAATCACAGTATTGTTATCTACCACTATAAATGCACAAACAAAAAACACAAAAACGGAGGAAATTAAAGTTTCAGGGAATTGTGGAATGTGTAAAAAAACGATAGAAAAAGCAGGAAACATCAAAGATATTGCTACAGTAGTATGGAACAAAGAAACTAAAATAGCAACAGTAACATACGATGAATCTAAAACAAATAAAGAAGAAATAGCAAAGCGTATAGCTATAGCTGGATATGATTCAGAACTTGCCAAAGCAAAAGATGAGGATTACGACAACCTTCCTGGTTGTTGTCTGTATGACCGCGAGTAATTGTGCTTTAATCAGTTGTAATTAACCTATTCCTCTAAAGCAAAAAAATTTTAGAGGAATATTGAAAACTTGATTGCCAAAATATTTGGTAAATAATATTTCTATGGTTATAAATTTTATATTCAGATGTTAAATAAAATAATTAAATATTTCCTTGAAAATAGATTAGTAACTGTTCTTATTCTGATGGTTCTAATTTTATGGGGTATTTCCACAGCTCCGTTTAACTGGAAAATACCTTTCCTTCCTTCTGATTCAGTTGCGGTTGATGCTATTCCAGATATTGGTGAAAATCAACAAATTGTTTTTACACAATGGCAAGGTAGATCACCACAGGATATTGAAGACCAAATATCTTACCCTTTAACCACCTATTTATTAGGTATTCCAGGTGTAAAATCCATTAGAAGTAATTCTATTTTTGGTTTTTCAAGTATTTATATAATCTTCGATGATGATATTGAATTCTACTGGTCTAGATCCAGAATACTTGAAAAATTAAATTCATTACCTAATAGTTTATTACCTGAAAATGTAAAACCATCACTCGGACCAGATGCAACAGCATTAGGGCAAGTGTATTGGTACACAGTTGAAGGAAGAGATAAAGATGGAAATCCAACAGGTGGATGGGATTTACAAGAAATTAGAACAGCACAAGATTTCTATATTAAATATGGATTAAATGCTGTGCAAGGAGTTTCAGAAGTAGCATCTATCGGAGGTTTTGTAAAAGAGTACCAAATAGACGTTAATCCTGATGCATTAAAAGCTTACAATATTAGTTTGATGCAAGTAATGACTGCGGTACAAAAATCAAATAAAGATGTTGGTGCAAAAACTATTGAAATTAACCAGGCCGAATATTTAGTCAGAGGTCTTGGTTATGTGAAAAAAGTAGAAGACATTGAATTGGCTGTTGTTGCAGTTAAAGATAATGTTCCAATAAGAATAAAAGATATAGGTGTAGTTGCATTAGGACCCTCAACTAGAAGAGGAATTTTAGATAAAGGTGGTGCTGAAGTGGTTGGTGGTGTTGTCATTGCACGATATGGCTCTAATCCATTAGAAGTAATTAATGGTGTAAAATCTAAAATTAGTGAAATTGCATCTGGTTTACCTAAAAAAACATTAGCTAATGGTGTTGTAAGTCAATTAACAATTGTTCCTTTTTATGATCGAACAGATTTAATTCATGAAACAATAGGAACGTTAGAAACAGCACTTTCTCATGAAGTTCTAATCAGTATTATTGTTGTTTTGCTTTTAGTTTTTAATTTAAGAGCCTCTTTAATAATTTCCAGTTTATTACCCGTTGGTGTTTTAATGACTTTTATTGTCATGCGTTATGCTGGTGTAGATGCAAATGTTGTTGCATTATCCGGTATTGCTATTGCTATTGGAGTAATGGTAGATGTTGGAGTCGTCTTTGTCGAAAATATTATTCGACATCTCGAAATGCCACATAATGAAGGGGCAAAAGGGGCAAAACTTATGCAAGTAATTTATGAAGCAACTACTGAAGTTGTTTCTGCTATTACAACTGCTTTAGCAACTACGGTAGTTAGTTTTATTCCTGTTTTTGCAATGGAATCTGCCGAGGGTAAATTGTTTAGACCATTAGCATTTACTAAAACCTTTGCTCTTTTAGGAGCTTTTGTACTTGGAATTGTAGTGCTTCCCTCTTTAGCTAATTATTTATTTGGGATTGATTATGATAAAAAAAGAATAAAACGTTTCTGGTCATATGTATTTATTTCAGGAGGTATTTTATTAAGTATTTATTTCAAAATTTGGATTCCATTGGGATTAACTTTTATGGGTATGTATGACTTGTTCAATCACAAAATTCCTCAAAAATTCCAAACCTATACAAAACATTTTAATTTAGCAATAGTATTATTTATTGTTTCTTTTTTCCTTACGGAAGAATGGATGCCATTAGGCCCGCAAATAAGTATTATAGGTAATTATCTATTTGTAATTGTTTTGTTAGGAATAATAATAGGTGCACTCCTATATATTGTAAGTTCCTACGAAAAAGTACTTCGTTGGTGTTTAGAAAATAAGGGCAAATTCATGTTATTACCAATGATAACATTACTATTCGGTTTGTTGGTATGGATAGGTTTTGACAGTACGTTTGGTTTTGTAGCTAAAGGATTTGATAAATTAGGTTGGAATATTAGAGAAACTAAAGCATGGTCAGTTCCATCTCATACTTTTCCAGGCATTGGTTCCGAGTTTATGCCAACGCTTAACGAAGGAAGTTATTTATTAATGCCTACATCAATGCCTCATGCAGGTGTAGAACAAAACAGAAAAGTGGTTGGTCAATTAGATATGATTTTGAATCATATTCCCGAAGTCGATATGGCTGTTGGTAAATTAGGACGTGTAGAAAGTGCTTTAGACCCTGCTCCTATTTCTATGTATGAAAATATTATCAATTATAAACCAGAATTCATTTTAGATCCTGATGGGCATCGAATGCGATTTAAGACAGACAATAAAGGACGTTTCATTACAAAATCTGGAGATAGTCTTTCACATGATGAGGCTTTAAAACAGGCTATTTCGATTAAAAACCTTATTCCAGATGATGATGGTACTTTCTATAGAAATTGGCGAGATATAATTCAATCACCAGATGATATTTGGAATGAAATTGTAAAAGCATCAAAGATACCTGGTGTTACATCAGCTCCTAAATTACAACCTATAGAAACACGTTTGGTAATGCTCCAAACCGGTATGAGAGCACCTATGGGAATAAAAGTTTTTGGTCCCGATTTAAAAACAATTGAAGAATTCGGTTTAGAATTGGAAGCCATTATTAAAGAAGTGCCTTCCGTAAAACGTGAAGCAGTTTTTGCGGATAGAATTGTAGGAAAACCTTATTTGCATTTGAACATTGACAGAGAAAAAATTGCACGTTTTGGTCTAAATGTAGAAGATATCCAACAAACAATAGAAACAGCAATTGGTGGAATGAAAATTTCTTCAACGGTTGAAGGTCGGGAACGTTACCCTATTCGAGTTCGTTATCCTAGAGAATTGAGAGATAGCCCCGAAGCTCTGAGTAAAATATTAGTTGCAACTCCAACTGGAGCACAAATTCCATTAGGGCAATTGGTACAGTTTGAATACAAAAAAGGACCTCAAGCGATTAAAAGTGAAGATACTTTTTTGGTTGGATTTGTACTTTTCGATAAAAATGATGGATATGCAGAAGTCGATGTAGTGAATGATGCACAAAAAGCTATTCAAGCTAAAATCGATTTGGGCGAATTAACAGTCCCTCAAGGAGTGAACTATAAGTTTTCAGGAAGTTACGAAAATCAAATTAGAGCTATGAAAAGGCTTTCTATTGTAATTCCAATTTGTTTGGTTGTTATCTTTTTATTACTCTATTTTCAATTCAAAACGGTTATTGCATCGTCCATCCATTTCTCTGGAGTTTTTGTTGCTTTTGCAGGTGGATTTATCATGTTATGGCTATATGGTCAAGGCTGGTTTATGAATTTTACAATTGCAGATGTAAACATGCGAGATTTATTCCAAATGCATTCTATTAATTTAAGTGTTGCAGTTTGGGTAGGTTTTATTGCTTTGTTTGGAATAGCAACAGATGATGGTGTAATAATGGGAACTTATATTCATCAAGTCTTTGAAGAAAAAAATCCACAAACGGTAAATGAAGTTAGAGAAGCAGTTGTTGAAGCAGGTAAAATGAGAGTTCGTCCTGCAGTAATGACAGCTGCAACAACAATTATTGCTTTACTTCCTGTTTTAACCTCAACAGGAAAAGGTTCAGATATTATGATTCCAATGGCTATTCCAACTTTTGGCGGTATGACCATTCAAATTATGACCATGTTTGTAGTGCCAGTATTACAAGCGTATTGGAGAGAAACAGTAATTAAAAATAAAGAAAAAAGAAATGCGTAAAATACTAATCATATTCATTCTATTTTTTGCTTATAATGTTGAAGGTCAAACTATAAACGACTATTATATTATTGCTGCAGAAAATAATCCAGAATTAAAAGCAAAGTATAAGGAGTTTGAAGCAGCCATGCAAAAAATACCACAAGTAAGTTCTTTACCAGATCCAAATCTTTCCATGGGTTATTTTATTTCACCCGTAGAAACAAGACTTGGCCCTCAAAATATGCGATTTTCACTAACGCAAATGTTTCCTTGGTTTGGCACTTTAAAAGCCCAAAAAAATGCTACAACCTTAATGGCTGAAAGTAAATATCAAGCCTTTTTAAATGCTAAAAATCTACTGTATTCTCAAGTTGCTACTGCTTATTATCCATTGTATGAGTTGATAAAACTAAAAGAAATTGAACAAGAAAACATCAAAATTCTTGAATCATATAAAAATATTGCCAATGCAAAATTTGAAAACGGTAAAGGAAGTTTAGTAGATGTCTTACGTGTAGATATAATGATTAAAGATGCACAAACTAATTTAGAAATTTTAACTAAAAAAGAACCTGCATTAACATCTTGGTTGAATAGTATTCTAAATAGAAAGTACGATGAAAAAATTGTAGTGGCTCAAGAAATAGAAGTAATTGAATTACCAATAGAATACCGCAAAGATTCTATAACCACTAACCCAATTCTACAAGAGCTTGAATTAAAAAAACAAGCTTCAGAAGTAGCTATTGAAGTAGCCAGAAAACAAGGTTTACCTAAATTAGGTCTTGGTTTAGATTATGTTTTGGTAGGAAAAGGAATGAATAACTTTCCTGATTCTGGTAAAGATATTATCATGCCAATGGTTTCGGTAAGTTTACCAATTTTTAGAAAAAAATACAATGCTGCAACGAAAGAAGCAAAACTAATGCAAGAAAGTTATGCTTTTCAAAAAGAAGCGTATGAAAACAAATTAAACGGCACGTACTATAAACTTGTTTTTGAATTAGAAAAGGAAAGAGATTTATTAAAATTATATGAAGGTCAAGTACTAACACTTTCTAAAAGTTTGAATCTACTATTCGCTTATTACAGTAATGCGAATAAAGATTTTGAAGAAGTATTACGAATGCAACAAGAGCTTTTAAAGTATCAAAAAATGCAGTTGTCAAGTACTAGTACTTTTTATATAAAATTAGCTGAATTGGATTATTTAACAGCAAAACAATTTTAATTATGAACTTAGATAAAAAAACAAAAATATTATTAGCAGTAACTTTATTAGTTGGGCTATTATTAGGTGCTCTATTCTTTGGTGGAAGCACTAAAGAAGAAGATAATAAAACTGAAGCCAAATCAAAAGTAGAAGTTTGGACGTGTTCCATGCATCCACAAATTAGACAACCAGAACCTGGTGATTGTCCTATATGTGGTATGGATTTAATTCCTTTAGAATCAGGTAATGATGATATTGATCCCGAAGCAATTAGTATGTCTGAATCAGCGATGATTATTGCAGGAATCTCTACTTACAGAGTAGGAAATACAGATGGCGTAAAAGAAATTTCATTGAATGGAAAAATTGAAGTGAATGAGAAAACAGTTTATAGTCAATCATCACATATTCCAGGTCGTATTGAAAAGATTCAAGTTTCTTTTGTAGGCGAATATGTTAAAAAAGGACAAGTGGTTGCTTATGTGTATTCTCCGGAATTAGCGAGTGCACAACAAGAACTTATTGAAGCTTATAGTGTAAAAGACCTTCAGCCTCAATTATTCGAATCGGTAAAAATGAAATTAAAAAACTGGAAAGTTTCAGATACTACTATTAACAGTATTATTTCTTCAGGTAAAACACAAGATAAGTTTCCTGTTTATGCGGATGTTTCAGGCTATATCATTAAAAAAAATGTAGAACTAGGAGATTATCTGCAAAAAGGACAAACCCTCTATGATGTTGCAGATTTATCAACCGTTTGGGTACTTTTTGAAATTTACGAATCGGATATGAGTTGGGTTAAAAAAGGAGATAAAATCAATTATACAGTGGCATCTTTCCCAGGAGAAACATTTTCAGGAACAATTGCATTTATTGACCCTTTTATAAACCCAATGACTCGAATTGCAAAAGCAAGAGTTGAAGTAGCTAATTCTGGATTAAAATTCAAACCTGAAATGTTTACTACAGGTACTTTAAAAACTAAAATTACAAGCAATAAATCAACATTAAGTGTTCCTAAATCGGCAGTGATGTGGACTGGAAAACGCTCTATCGTGTACATTAAAAATGAAACAGATAAAGGAATAACTTTCAAATTACGCGAAGTTACATTAGGACCACTTTTGGGGAATGATTATATAATTGAAAAAGGTTTAGAAGTTGGTGAAGAAATTGTTGCAAATGGTACTTTTAATGTGGATGCAGCTGCACAATTAGCAGGAAAACCAAGCATGATGAATTTAGAAGGCGGGAAAGTAAATACAGGTCATAATCATGGAGGTGCAACAATGCCTATGAGTGAGGATAAAAAAGTAGTATTAAAAACAGAAAAAACAACGATTAGTGCTGAAGCTAAAAAGAGTTTACAACCATTATATAAAGATTATTTTGAATTTAAAGATGCCTTAACAAAAGATGATTTTAATTCGGCTAAAAAAGCCTTGTTAGCATTTGAAAAATCTTTTAATAAAATAAATATGAGCGTATTTAAAGGAGAATCTCATAAAGTATGGATGAATTATCAAACAGAGCTGAAAAAGCAAACACTTCATGCTACACATATAAAAAATAGTAAAGAATTAAGAATATCATTTGAACCAATATCAAACGTAATGATAGCAATGACAAAGGCTTTTAATCCTTTAAATGGAAGTTCTTATGTTCAGTTTTGTCCTATGGCTAATAGTGACAAAGGTGCAAATTGGTTAAGTAAAGAGAATAAAGTAGTTAATCCATATTTTGGAGCTTCCATGTTAAAATGTGGAGAAGTCAAGGAAACAATTAATAACAAATAAATTTTAAAATCATGAAAAAAGTAATCGGAATTTTAGCAGTAGCTTTATTAAGTGTAACTATCTCTTGTAAAGACAACAAAGGAGAACAAAAAGATGAAATGCATAATGAAATGAGCGATAATCATGTTAAGTATGCTTGTCCAATGAAATGCGAAGGCGATAAAACCTATGATGAAGCAGGTTCATGCCCAAAATGTGGTATGGATTTAGAAGCGGTTGAAGCATATGACCATTCAGAGATGAATCATGAAGAAGGACATGACCATGGTAATAGCGAAAGTACAGAAAGAGAAATCACTCAAAACAATTCAAAAAACACTGCTACTTCAGCGATACTTGATGCTTATTTTGAAATCAAAAATGGTTTAGTAGCAGACAGTAAAGAGAAAACAGCAAATGGAGGAAATTCTCTTTTAACAGCTATTTCTAAATTTGATATGTCAAAATTATCGCAAGAAACACATAAAGAATATATGGAAATTCAAGAAAGTGCAAAAGAACATGCAGAACATATCGTAAAAAGCCCTATTGATCACCAAAGAGAACACTTTGAAGCTTTAAGTACAGATATTACTGATTTGGTAGCACTTCTTGGAACTGATAAAGTTATTTATCAAGATTTTTGCCCTATGGTAAACAACAACAAAGGAGCACATTGGTTAAGCGAAGTGAAAGAAATTAAAAACCCATATTTTGGCTCAAAAATGCTAAAATGTGGAAGTGTAAAAAAGCAAATTAACTAAATGAAAATTTCTAAAATCATCTTACTGATTTTAACGATTGTGTTTGTGGGAATTCAATTTATTCCCACAAAACGCAATCAAAGTGAAAGTGTACCCAATACTGATTTTATGATAGTTAATAATGTGCCTAATAATATTAAAGCTACATTACAAACTTCTTGTTACGATTGCCACAGTAATAACACGTCCTATCCGTGGTACAATACAGTACAGCCTGTAGCTTGGTTTTTAGAAAATCATATCGAAGAAGGTAAAGCAGAATTAAACTTTAGTGAATGGGATAACTACTCAAACAGAAGAAAAAAAAGTAAATTAAAATCCATTGTTAGTCAAATTAAAGATAACAAGATGCCTTTAAGTTCGTATACATTTATTCATAAAAATACCATTATTTCAAATAATCAAAAAAAAGAAATTATAGCTTGGATTAATGAAATAGACACTAATTGAATGAAATTATAATTATAAAACAAAAACTATGACTAAAATTAAATATATTATTATCTTATTATTATTTACTTTAAATTCAATTTTTGGTCAATCAGAGGAAGGAAATATAGACAATTTACCAGTGCATGAATATACCATTACTTTAAAAGAAGAATTGGTTAGTAAAGCTGGAAAACAGGTAAAAGGAATGACAGTTAACGGTACAATACCTGGGCCAACTTTAGAGTTTACAGAAGGTGAATATGCTGTGATTTACGTTAAAAATGAAATGAGTGTAGAAACTTCTGTACATTGGCACGGGTTGCTATTACCTAATTTTTACGATGGAGTTCCTTATTTAAATACTCCTCCCATAGAAGCAGGTCAGACACAAAAATATGAGTTTCCAATTAAACAATCTGGTACATATTGGTATCATTCGCATACCATGTTACAAGAACAAAGTGGTGTTTATGGATCCATTGTCATTAAACCTAAAACCAAAATTTTAAACTATGATAAAGATTTGGTTTTAGTTTTATCTGATTGGACAAATGAAAAGCCAATGAATGTTTTGAGAAACTTAAAACGAGGTAACGAATGGTATAACATCAAAAAAGGGACTGCTACTCCATTAAATCAAGTAATTGCACGTGGAGGTTTTAGTGCTCAATTAAATTTTTGGAGACAAAGAATGGAAAGTGCTGATATTGCAGATGTTTATTATCCAGCATTTTTAATTAATGGTAAGCAAAGTATTGAATATCCAGAATTTAAACCAGGTGAAAAAGTACGATTGAGAATTATTGACGGTTCAGCCTCAACATCTTTTTGGATGACTTTTGGAGGTGAAACACCACTTTTAGTTGCTGCTGATGGTAATGATGTTGTGCCAGTTAAAAAGAATAAAACATTTATTGCAGTTGCAGAAACCTATGATTTTATTGTAATTATTCCAGAAAGTGGGAAAATTGAATATAAAATCACTGCACAAGATGGTTCTGGAACTGCAACAGCATATTTAGGTAAGGGAACTGTTTTACCAGCAATGGAAATTCCAAAACCAGATAAAATTGGCATGATGAAAAAAATGTCTAAAATGAAAATGAAAATGGGTGCGCATGCCTTAAAATTCCAACCCAACAAGGACGAGCGTTTTGAAATGAAAGACGAGTACGGAATGCACATGGAAGGAATGTCTGGAATGAATATGGATAAAATGGAAGGAATGAAAATGGACAACATGAAATCCAAAGATTCTATGAATATGAATCATTCTAAAATGGACGGAATGAAAATGGAAAATGACGATAAAATGCAAGGAATGGATATGTATGCAGAATATAATTACGATTACTTAAAATCTTCTAATAAAACCAATTACGATAAAAATGTTCCTGTAAAAGAAGTTTTGTTGAATCTTACCGGAAATATGAATAGATACATTTGGAGTTTAAATGGTGTACCTTTATCTGAAGCAGATAAAATCAAAATAAGTAGTAAAGAAGTCACACGTATTACTTTTAATAATCTTACGATGATGCACCATCCAATGCATTTACATGGTCATTTTTTTAGAGTTATTAATGAGAATGGTGATTATTCTCCCTTAAAACATACCGTTAATGTTCCACCAATGCAAAAGGTGGTCATTGAATTTTATGGTAATAACGGAGATGAGTATGGCGATTGGTTTTTTCATTGTCATATACTTTATCACATGATGGGTGGAATGGCACGAATAGTTTCTTATGATACACCTAGAAATCCAAAAATGAAGGAATACCCAGAACAAAAATTAATTAACGAAACAAATAAATGGTATTCCTGGGGAATGATTAATGCAGCATCCCATACAACTGGATTTAATTTAATGACATCAAATTTAAGAAATCAATTTAATGCTTCACTTGAATATGGTTGGAATAAAAATTTAGAAACTGAAGTTACTTACGAACGGTATCTACACGATTATTTAAGAGTTTTTGGAGGTGTTAACATCGAAAATGAAAATGAAAAAAGTTTAGACCAATTTAAAACAACTGCTGTTGCTGGTATAAGGTTTTTAACTCCTTACTTATTTAGTTTGGACGCTAGGATTGACAATGAATTGAGACCTAGATTTTCTTTAGGAAGAAGTATAATGATTTTTCCTAAATTGTCTATTTTCGGATATTATGAATACCAATTAGATTTAGGAATTGTAAATAATCTTCCATCAAATAGAAACTATAGTTCTGAAACAGTATGGAGTGCAGGTGCATCATACATACTATCAAGAAATTTTTCAGCATTTAGTAGTTATGATAATCGATTCGGTGTAGGTGTTGGGCTAATGACTAGGTTTTAAATCTAAGCAATAGTATTAAATAGTAAATTGATTTTTTCATAATAACGTAACTATAAAAACAAAATCAATTTAAAATATAAAAAAAGCAAAATGTTATAATTTACTTCACTTCTAATGCACTAATTTTAAATAATATAAAATAAATAAATCATGGAACACACTACACAACATTCAAAGAAAAATCCCTATCCGAAATTTGCTATTATAATAGCAGTATCTTTTGTAATTATGTATTTAGTAATGTTTTTAAACGTTGCCGAATTCGATCATATTTTCAACAGTATTACTAGAGTTTACATGACAACATTAATGGTGTCTTCAATGGCAATTAGTATGCTATTATTCATGTGGAAAATGTATCCCAATAAAAAACTAAACTACAGTATTATAGTCTTTTCTACAATCACTTTTTTAGGAACTTTATTACTATTAAGAACTCAAACTCCAATAAGTGATATTCAATGGATGAAAGCGATGATTCCACATCATTCCTCAGCCATTATGACTAGTAGTAATGCAAGTTTTAAAGATCCTGAGGTACAAAAATTGGCAAATGACATAATTGAAGCACAAGAAAAAGAAATCAAACAAATGAAAGAAATGATTAACCGTCTAGAAAATAAATAATTCTTCATGAAATTACACATCAAAAATATGGTATGTAAGCGATGTATTTTAGTAGTTAAGTCTGAGTTAGAAAAACTTGGGCTTAACTATCTATCCGTTGAGTTAGGTGAAGTAACCTTTCAAAACGAAATATCTCAAAATGATAAAATAGGTATATCTAAACATCTTGAAGCACTTGGGTTCGAAATTTTGAACGATACAAATAGCAAAATAATAGAAAAAATTAAAAGTAGTCTCATTGATTTAATTCAAAATAAAAACAACAACACAAAGGATAATCTTTCCAACTATCTGAAAGAAAAACTACATCAAGATTACAGTAAGTTAAGCAACTTATTTTCTCAAATTGAAGGAATTAGTATTGAAAAATATTTTATCAATTTAAAAATCGAAAAAGTAAAAGAATTACTATTTTATGATGAATTATCATTATCTGAAATAGCCTATTCATTAAATTACAGTAGTGTTTCGCACTTAAGTCATCAATTTAAAAAAGTTACAGGTTTTAGTCCCACCTATTTCAAAAAATTAAAAGAAAATAAACGTAAAGAAATAGATCTATTATAAAATTGTACAAATCATATCCATAATTATACAAACAGAAGTAGCTTGAGTTTTCGAAATTTGTACTATTAAAATAACAAAATTATGAAATTGCTTGAAACAAGTAGTTTGTGTAAGCAAATACCATTAATCTAAAAAGCGATTCCTTAGGTTACTGGTATAAAATAAAAATCAAACATATGAAACATACATACCACATTGAAGGAATGACCTGCTCTGGTTGTGAAGCCAAAGTTAAAAAAGATTTATCTAATGTTGAAAATGTTACTGAAGTAGAAGTTTCTAAAGAAGATAAAAAAGCATCAATCATCATGTCAAAACATGTTGAAATAGAAGTTTTACAAAATGCTTTAGGAGGAAAAGAGAGTAAATATCAAATTTCTTTACCTATTAATAATTCTAAAGAAGTTGTTCAAGAAAGTTGTTGTTCTACTGGAGAAAAAGAACATAAACATCATGAAATAAAACACACCCATCAAGCTGGTAAATATTATTGTCCTATGCATTGTGAGGGTGATAAAATTTATGATAAAGCTGGTGATTGCCCTGTTTGTGGAATGGATTTAGTAAAAGAGCCAGAGGTTATTCAAAGCACAAAATATACTTGTCCCATGCATCCTGAAATCATTCAAGATAAGCTAGGTAGTTGTCCTATTTGTGGAATGGATTTAGTACCAATGGAACCAACCGAATCGGAAGAAGATAAAACCTATCAAAAGTTATGGTACAAAATGAAAATTGCTACAATTTTCACCTTGCCTATTTTTATCATTACCATGTCTGATATGATTCCTAACAACCCATTGTACCAACTAATGGATTTACAATATTGGAATTGGATTCAATTTATATTAACAATTCCTGTCGTTTTTTATGCTTGTTGGATGTTTTTTGAAAGAGCATGGAAATCAATCGTAAATTGGAATTTAAACATGTTCACTTTAATAGGCATTGGAACAGGAGTTGCTTTCATTTTCAGTAGTATTGGATTATTATTTCCAGATATTTTTCCAGACCAATTCAAAACTTCCGAAGGCACCGTTCATTTGTATTTTGAAGCTACTGCCGTAGTTTTAACCTTAGTTTTATTAGGTCAACTTTTAGAAGCTAAAGCACACAGTAGAACTAGTGGAGCTATTAAAGAACTACTAAAATTAGCACCAACAGAAGCAACTTTAGTACTGGATGGCGAAGAAAAAGTAATTTCAATTCACGACATTAAAAAAGGAGATATACTTAGAGTAAAACCAGGTGAAAAAATTCCAGTTGATGGAATCATTACTGAAGGAAATAGTACCATTGATGAATCAATGATTACGGGAGAACCTATACCCGTTGATAAAAAAATTGAGGATAAAGTAAGTTCTGGAACAATCAACGGTACAAAATCATTTTTGATGATTGCCGAAAAAGTAGGTTCAGAAACTTTATTATCTCAAATTGTGCAAATGGTTTCAGATGCAAGTCGTTCGAGAGCTCCAATTCAAAATTTAGTAGATAAAATTTCAAAATATTTTGTACCAATTGTGGTACTCATAGCTGTTATTACATTTTTTGTTTGGTGGATTATCGGTCCAGAACCCAAGTTAGTGTATGGTTTTATAAATGCTATTGCAGTATTAATAATTGCTTGTCCATGCGCTTTAGGTTTAGCAACACCAATGTCAGTAATGGTCGGAGTTGGTAAAGGTGCAAAATCAGGAGTATTAATTAAAAATGCTGAAGCCATTGAGAAAATGGATAAAATTGATGTTTTAATCACAGATAAAACGGGAACTTTAACCGAAGGAAAACCGTCAGTTGAAAAAATCGTAGTAAAAGATGTAGATGAAAACATAGTTTTAGGAAAAATTGCCTCACTAAATCAAAATAGTGAACATCCATTAGCAACAGCAGTTGTAAATTTTGCTAAAGCTAAAAACACTCAGTTTTTTAAAGTAGAAAACTTTGATGCTGTAACAGGTAAAGGAGTTATTGGGTTTATTGACACTATAAAAGTCAGCTTAGGGAATAAAAAACTAATCGAGCTAGAAGGAATTAAAGATTTTTCAAATATTGAGCAAGAAGTTATTGCAGAACAAAAGTTAGGAAAAACGGTATCTTATATTGCTATTGATAAAAAAGTAGTAGGTTATATCACAATTACCGATGCAATTAAAAAATCGAGTTTAGAGGCTATTAACGAACTAAAGCGTCAGGGAGTTCAAGTCATAATGTTAACAGGAGATAATGAAAATACGGCAAAAGCAGTAGCTTCTGAACTAAACTTAACCGATTTTAAAGCAAGTTGTTTGCCACAAGATAAATTAGAATACATCAAAGAGCTACAAGCCAAAGGTAAAATAGTAGCAATGGCAGGTGATGGTATAAACGATGCACCAGCATTAGCACAATCCGACATTGGAATAGCAATGGGAACAGGAACAGATGTGGCCATTGAAAGTGCTAAAATTACTTTAGTAAAAGGGGATTTAAAAGGAATAGTGAAAGCTAAAAATTTAAGTCACGCAGTAATGAAAAACATCAAGCAAAATCTGTTTTTTGCTTTTATCTATAATGTTTTAGGAGTTCCAATAGCAGCAGGTGTTTTATTTCCTGTTTTTGGGATATTACTTTCTCCAATGATTGCAGCTTTAGCTATGAGTTTTAGCTCTGTATCAGTAATTGCTAATGCATTACGATTAAGAACTATGAAATTATAAAAATTAACCCTCCACTCAAATTAATCCTTATGTTTACCTAAACAAAAGCAGTTTTTCAATTTTATACACTCAACATGTTATATACAATTCCTAACTAATTCAAAATTAATTTAAAACAAAAAAAGCGACATTTACTGTAACAGCTCTATTTCTTCCTATTCCTCCAACTATCATTTCGTTTATACCCATTCCGCTCCTCATAAATCCTACCCCTCAAATAAAGACCCAAAAACCAAGCAGCAACTAGACCAATTATCTCCCACCATTCCATAATTAAATTTTAAAATTTGGCTCAAAATAATAAGCGAAATTTTATTCTTGTATGCATTTCCAAAGTTTAACTATGCAAAAATGAAACGAACAATAAATTAGTATTAATTATAAAAAAAGATGCTTTACAGCATCTTCATGAGTTATCATTTCTTCTTCGGCACAGGTGGCTTTAATGAAGATGTATTACCAAGTGTGTCTTTATTATCTCGTTGTCGTCTGTCTGGTTTTCCTGTGGAGTCAGCAATTCTTTTTGGTCCGGGTTTGAGTGCCATAATTTTAAGATTTAATTGGTTAGATATCAAAGATATAAATAAAACTGAGACAGATTAAAAAAACTTTATGTCATAACCTTTCATCAAAAATAGAACAGAAACAAAAAGTGAAGTAGTGCTAGTAGCCTTTAATCCCGAATTGACAATAAGTTATCCCAATTTGACAAGTATGCTTACTCACACAAATTAATAAAATAGTGGTTTAGACTAATTTTAGTCTGGTTTATTTTATTACCATCTGAAATACATTTAACTAGTCTCAAATCAGTAAATCCACAGGTGTTATTTAGTAAGTCATTTGAAAACCAGTTTAATGGTGATTGGATTTTACCATCAATAAGCTCCTGAATCCAATTATTGATAGTATTATACCAATAATTTCCATCTTCATTTTGAACATAGCCAATTATGGCACTATGATCTAAATTAACACCGTGTACATTATTTTTAAATCTTTCAATGCCTCCAGATAATTTGGTTGGATTGTCGCCCAAAACATATTCTCTCTCTCTATTTTTAGGCATTGAGGTTGTTAATCGTTTAGCCTCAATTGTAAAAAAAGGAGTTGGGTCTGAAAAATGTCTAAACACACCAATATCAACTCGTCTATCAATTCCTTTTGCTTGCTTTTGTTTAGTCTCAGCTTGAAAGATAAATGCCTGACTTTTTGAAAAATAACTTAATGTTTTACCAAGTTGCTCGTTTAGATTTTCTTCAGATTCATTTACTTTACCTTTAAAATGCTCCTGAAATTTGCATAAAGTTTCTTCTAGAAAAATAATTAATTTTTCTTTGATTGTTCCTTTCTTGATAGAAGGATTGGGAACATTAGATACATGATTATAGTTGTCTTTTAGCATTAGTATCCAGCATTATAAAGATCAACAATAGTTTCATCAGCATCTCTTAAAGCAATAGATTGCAACCAGTATCTTAATTCTTTTGGTTTAACTAAATATATTAAATCACCATCATAAACTTTAACAACTCTATTTATTCTATAACTAGTTCCCAATTTATTATAAACCAATTGAGCAATGTGGTTTTCAATTTCATTTTCCTTTCTAAGTGTTTTAGAAAAAGTCATTTCATTACCATATTCAAAAACAGTACAAATAAAGGATTCCGTTTGATAAATGCCTTTCTGAACGTATTTTTTTGATTCAGTTTCAAATAATAAATTTAAAACTTCGCAAAATATTTCTCCAAAACTTATTAATTCCTTTTCAGAAGTCGATTCTAAAACTTTTACATTAGTATCTTTCCCTAAATATTCCAATCCATATTTTAAAGTATCATCAATCAGAATTTCATCAAATTTCGTCAATTCAATTTCTTTCTCATCTTCTGGAAATGGAAGATTCATAATGTCTTTTTTTAAGACTGTAAATGTAGATCTACTAATTCCTGCTCGACCACTTGTCGTAATAAGAAAAAATCTATAAAGCTGATTTTTGTAGATTCTATTTTTTAATTTAAGAAGGTCATCAATATCTTCTTTTGGTGAATGAATGCCGATAATATCATGTCGATAAGTTAGATATTGCTTACTTATATCAACAGGTATTGTAGTTTTTCCGATACGTTCTTTAATGAGTAGTAGTGGAGGAGAAAATATTTCTTCTATTCTTAATGCTTCATAATATTCCTGTTCAAATTCTTTTACTATTTCATTGAAGGCTATGCCTTCTTCTGTAAAACTTTCAGTAGGTAAATTTGCTTTTCTATAAATTATACTATTTCCATCTTTATTCTTTTTATTTCCGCTAATAAATCCTTCGCCAAAATACCATCCAAAATTATTTTTTTTCTTTTCTAAATAATCACTTAAAACTGGGAGTTTTATTAATCTTGTTATGATAGCTGGCAAACGTCCACCACCTAACAAATTAGATTTCCAAACAAAAGGATTGTCTAAAGCATCTAGTTTACTAACTTTATGAAAGTCATAGTGGTCAATTTCAAAGTATTGTCGCTCTTTGGCAGTTTTTAACTTTTTAACTGTAATATGATAAATTGGATTTGTATCAGGAGCTTTGTTTTCTAGGAAAAAGGCAGAAACAGCAACATTTTTCTCATTTCCTTTATTCTTAAAAAGAATATTACTTAAATAAGTAAAATCTATTATTTGTGGGATATTGTATACACTAAATAACCACTTTCTAAAATTTATTGGCTTTTGAGAATTATTATATAATAATGGACCAGAAGGTAAAATAAAAGAAAGCAATCCTTTCTCTTTTTTTACAAGATTCATACCAAGGATAGTAAACAATAAAGCACTTTGATTATTTGGAACTTGTTCTACCAATTTTAATCCAGTAATCAAACTATTAATTTTTGTTTCTCTTGATCCGTACTCTATAAAAGGTGGGTTCCCTATAATTAAATCAAATTTTTTATCAGTGTTTTCAGGATACCAGTCAAAAAAATCTGAACCTACAACATTATCATTTAAATTATCAAAACGCAGGTTTTCCCAAATGACTTTTGGAGATAAAATATCACAAAGAGTCAAACTTAAACTAAAAATAGCTAAGTCAACAGCTTCATTGGCAATATCAATACCATAGATACTTTCTTTTAATAATTTCTTAAGATCTTCCAAATTCTCTTTTCCAGGTACAATCCATTTTCCTGTTTTTTCATAATTAGAAACCCTCCACCAATCGATAATTCGTTTGTAGGCAGAAACTAAAAAAATTCCAGAACCACAAGCAGGGTCAAGTATCTTAAAATCTTCTTTTGGTTGATTAATTGGCATGCATTCATCAATCATAAAGCTAACTAAATACGAAGGAGTATAAGCAACTCCAGTACTATTATCAGCTTCAAGAAACATTTCATAAATGCTACTGATTAACTCAATTGGTAAATAATTAAAAGAATACAATCTCCAAAAAACAAATTGATTTTTATCCAATACTCCGGATAAAAAATCAGCTAAAGGTGATAAATCTTTGTCTCTGAGTTGCTCTTTAAAATCATCTGATAAATAAAATATTTTACCATTGAAATGATTACTAAGGTAATCAAATAGGTTAATAGTGAATTCATTGCCTTTTCGAATTGTTGCAGTAAAATCAGTTGAAAATCCAAACTTTTCTTGATTAAAAAAATCAGATGTAAAAACTCTGGTTTCATTTCCATTTTCATCAGTATCAACTCTTTCTTCAAGATATTTTACTAAAATACCTAAAACTAAAAGTTTACTAGCAATTTCCTTATCTAATTTTATTACATCAAGAAATTGATTTCTAGTTATCTTAAGTTGAGAAATAAGTTTTTCATAAGCAGTCTCTCCATAACCAAAATCATATTTAGTTTCTTCCCAAAAGGAACCATTGTCAAATTTCTTTGCAGAATATTCTTTATATTTCTTTATTGCATCACCAGCAATACTTAAAGTTTCAAAAGGGGAAATATGTAAATCACCGCTTTTATTTTGCTCTACAGGTTTTGAAGAATTAAAGAATTTTATTTCAGTTTTAGTGATTACAAGGTATAATCTAACTTCTGTACTACTCCAAACATTTTTATGGATTTCTACGATATCTTCTTCGTTTGAAGTAAAATCAAAAATATAAAGTTGTGGTTTTGATGGTCTGTTTAAATCAGGGAAATTTCTAAAATAAACTGCGTTAGCCCCAACTTTTTTTGCTTTTTCAAGTGATAACCTTTGGTAGTAATTTACAGAAGAGTCTTCAAGTTCTGAAACATGTATTAAGCCAAAAGAATTACCATCAGTATTGACCATCTCTAATTGAGAAAGGCCACTAATAAATTCTTTTGATTGTATACTCATTATTTTTTTACTATTAAAATACAAAAATGCAACATTTTCATCAAATTATAGAAAGTTTAAGGCTCTATTTTCAAATGTTTTTACCCAAATTTATTCACAAAATCCATTTTAAAAACCAATCTTTTATTCAATGATAAGTCAAGATACTTAATATAACTTGATTTTAAAATCATAAATTAAACAAAAATAGATGCCTAAGCATCTATTTCTTCTTTTTCCATCTATCGTTCCTCTTATACCCATTCTTCTCCTCATAAATCCTACCCTTCAAATAAAGACCCAAAAACCAAGCAGCAACTAGACCAATTATCTCCCACCATTCCATAATTAAATTTTAAAATTTGGCTCAAAATAATAAGCGAAATTTTATTCCACTATGCATTTCCAAAGTTTAACTATGCAAAAATGAAACGAACAATAAATTAGTTTTAATCATAAAAAAAGATGCCTCACAGCATCTTTATTGTTCATCATTTCTTCTTCGGCACAGGTGGCTTTAATGAAGGTGTATTGCCAGGTGTGTCTTTATTGTCTCGTTGTCGTCTGTCTGGTTTTCCTGTTGAATCAGCAATTCTTTTTGGTCCGGGTTTGAGTGCCATAATTTTAGATTGTTTAAATTGTTTAATAAAATAGTTATTATCTAGAAAATAACTCTAAAATTCCAAAATTTCTAAAAGAATTGAAAGGTTATTTTCTTGCTTATATGAATTATCATACTAATCCAGAGTTCCAGTTTTGAGCAACAAATTCATTAAGTTCTTTTCTCATCACAATATTACTTGCTTGAGGCAATCTTATTAATTTCTCTACTTTTTGAAAACTAGCTTTAGTTTTTTCAACTTTATAACCTTTAACAAAAGCATTACAGAACCATACAACCTCATAAAGCTCTTTTTTATTTACTCTTTCACGGTCGCGAATTGCAGTATAATTGGGGTCATCCCCATCTGTAGTAGTGTTGACATAATCATCTTTAATTAAGTCATTTTCATCATAATCTATCATAGTTTTAAATTTAAAATTTATCAAACATAAGTTGAATTTATCAAACTATTTTACGGTTTTCCACATTCTAATAAAATTTTTTTATAAAAAACCAAAGTAACCCTTTTACTCAATATTATCAATACGTATAAATACCCGTTTTTCAATTTCCTATAAAACAAAAAAAGATGCCTAAGCACCTATTTTTTCTTCCTCCATCTATCATTTCGTTTATACCCATTCCGCTCCTCATAAATCCTACCCCTCAAATAAAGACCCAAAAACCAAGCAACTGCCAAACCAATTATCTCCCACCATTCCATAAATAAATTTTAAAATTCGGCTCAAAATAATAAGCAATATTTTATTCCACTATGCATTTCCAAAGTTTAACTATGTAAAAACGAAAAGTTTTAATCATAAAAAAAGATGCCGAAGCATCTTTATATTCATTTAATTGCTAATTCTTCTAGTATGTTGCTAATACGAAAGGATTTGTACGTAAAAAACTTTAACTGTTAGTTGTTATTTTTTTTTGTTCAATTTTTTGTTTCTGATTTTTAAGATAGTCATCCATTGAGAAAAAAGATAAACCTTTTGCATTCCAATCAGTAGCATTTTTAAAATCATTTTTTGATAAATACGCTTCTGAAATCCAAAAAAAGACGTAAGGATTGTCAATTTCGTGTCTGCTACTTTTTTCTGAAGCTTGTAACATTAAAGCCAAACCTTCATCTATTTCTCCAAAATATCTAAAAAGAGAAGAACCTTTACTAAATAACGTTTCGGGCATGTCAGGAGTAATCAGCAATGCATTATCATAACATTCCATTTCTAGTTTGTGTTGACCAATATTCATATACGAATTACCGAGATTATTCCATACTTCTGATTTATTAGGATTTATTTTTATTGCTTGTTCAAAATAATTAATTGACTTCTCGTACTCATTTATTTTAGTTAAGGCAGATCCATAATTGTAAAACAATTGGTACGAAGAATAACCACTTAAAAGGATTTCTTCATATAATTCAATTGCTTCCAATATTCTATAATTATCATTATTTATGAAACCTTGTTCTGTCAAAATAGAAGCTTTGTTAAGAGCGAAATTATCTTGATATTCAATATCTAAAGCCTTATTAATACTAATTAATGCTTTTTGATAGTTAAACAATTGATACTCTGATAATGCAATAGCTTCAAGTATTGATGTGTCTTTAGGATTTTGCTTAATCAGGTCATAGAAGTATGATAATGCTTTTTCATATTTATGCTCAAAAAATGATTTCCAAGCAATTTCATTTTCATCATCTATCTTAGGAATATCATATAGTAAATTCCTTTTACTGAAAATTTCTTCAACATATTGAGATACATTTTCCCAATTAGTTTTACTTAATCTATTGAATCTTGGAACTGAAATTACGTAACTTTCATTTTTCAAAGTCAAATCAACAGTAGTATTTTCAAACCACATCCAAAATGCTTCATTTTCTTCCACAATATATGCAACAACCATAGTTGGCTCAAGTTTATTAAGCCATCTATTAATAGTTGTCTTTTTAAGTTTAATTTTGATTGTTTTGTTATTTGACTCGTTTTCTTTACCTTTTAATTGTATTGTAAAATTTTTCCCTGTTACTTTATTATCCCTTGCTATTTCGCAATTAAAATCAGTTCCATAATCAATTTTAAATGGATTTAAGACCCAGCCTAGAGGAATGCAATTATTTAAAAACCGTTCTGATAAAGTTTCTATTTCGTGATTACGATGTCTATTTGGTAAGTCTTCCAATATGAGTTGTTTTTACGATTTTTTTTATTAAAATAGCAACTAACTAGTATATAGCTCTGTTTTTATAAGACCTATCACTCCAATTTTAGCTGGACAGCTCTGCCAGCGATCAAACTATATTCCTTATCAAATATATTTACTTTTTCTTACAAATTATCCTGAATTGACAGGTACATAAATAAAAAAAAGATGCTTCGGCTTCTTTTAAGCACTCAATGAACTCTAGTTGTTTGCAGAAGTAATTTTTATGGTTTTGAATATGGTTCTTTGTCAATTATTGCTTTTCTTATTTTTGCTTTAAAATATTGTGTCATGTCTTTTTCATTTTCAAGAATATTAATAAATTCTTCAAGGTCAGTTAGCACTAAAATGGCTTTATTTACTAATGCTTCTTTACTTGCAATAATTCCTGAATCTGAAAAACCTGATGCAGAAATAAAAATTCCTTGCGCACTTGTTCTGTGATAAATTCTTCCTAAATGTGCAAAAATATCTTCACTTCCAACTTTGTCTTTTTTCCATTTCATTTCAACCAAATAAATTTGGTTATCAATTTCTATTACTCCATCAATTTGTTCAATATTTCCTTCACCATTATCTCCTTTTCGAGCAAATGCTTCTCTAACAAGTATTCCGTAAATGGAAAAAAGTGAATTTAAAACGCCTTCTAATTTTTTACCTCTTTCTTGTGGATTAGTTATACTGAAAAGACCATAAAAATCTTTTTTAGTTAATTCAATCTGTTCAGTTCGCTTTTTTATTTCTGCAACTTTTTTATTATAATCTTCACTATGTTTTGTTTGTGCATTTTCTTTTTCCTGTTTCATTCTTGTAAATGTATCTTTTACGTTTACAATATTTCTAATTTCTGCAACAAGTCCTTTTGCTTTATATTGGTCTGTTTCCCAACAATTAGTAAATGATTCAAATTCTACAACACGTTTTAAAAGTTCCCTCCTTTCTCGAATATAAGCATCTGTTTTTTCATTTATTCTTGTTAGAATAGTTCTGGCAATTTCATATTTATTTATACTATCCTTATTAGAGTCTAGTCTGTCAGAAAGGTCTTTAAGTAATTTCTCAGCAATTCCTGCACCTCGAAAAAATAAAATTACCGATTTTTTTGAACGGTTCAAGATAGGTATAGTTTCAACAAGAAGTTCAAAGAGTTCTGGTGGATAATGAAACGTGTCAGTTTGTGTCATTTTTAGTCTTTTCGGGTATTATTTCTGCCAACCTGTAGATTGACGATACAAATCTTCGAAAATACACCCAAAATATAGGTAGATTGGCGAAGCTTTGTTTTACTTTATATTATTATCAAATATATTTATTTTTTCTTACAAATCATCCTGAATTGACAAAACCATAAACAAAAAAAGATGCTTAAGCATCTTTTTTAAATTTAGATAATAAATCATAACTTTTTATAACTGTTTTCTTTAAAAATTCATAGTAGTCTCTTTTCTCCTGATTTAGTTTAACTTCAAGCTTGAGCGATTCTTCTATAATTTTTAATAATTCATCTTTGGTTTTCAAAATAAATAACTCATGAAAATTTACTTCTAATTTCTCCGCTATATAGTAGATTTTATCCCAACCGCTAATATTTTCAAAACGTTCAACTCTACCAATCATTACTGATGTATATCCAAGAGACGATCCTAAATCTTGCTGAGACAATTTCGAAAACAATCGGGCATATCTAAGAACACATCCAATCTGGATATTTAATATTTCTAATTCAATTTTTTTATATTCTCTCATGAAGTAAAATTTAAAAAAAAGAGAGAAATTATTCGATACATATTTGTATCGTATAACTTTTTTATTATATTTGTCAAAATAATTATGTCTTAAAGATGTAATTTTGCGATTCTTCATATGAATACTTGAAGCATTCGCTTTGAATCTCGACTTTGAAAACTGGTAATTTTTGCAACGAGATGATAAGTATGATGCTCACGTCAATACCGGCGTGGGCTCTCTTATTGTTGCAGGGTATACCAGTACCTCAAAGTCAGTAAGTTGAGTTCCACGCTTTTTGTTTTCCCACGTAGGTGGGAATTTTGAAATCCCTATAAAAAAGGGAACCTCATCCAAAAAATTCAGGAACTCCTCAAAAAAATAGCCATCAGTTGGCTATTCCTCAGATTCTCAGCACTGCTTTTTTTTCAAAAAGTGTCGCGTAATGATCATAATCATTTATTTTTTTTAGTTAGTTGGAAAGATGTCGCTCAACCTTGCCTACAACAAGCACAAGCGACATACTTTCCTTAACCTTTAAAACCAATGCCTATGCAATAAAAAAAACATTGTTCGACTCTCGACTTTTGACTTTTCAACTTTCGACTCAAAAAAAAGCCCTCTAGCCTGCGACCAAACATTCTAGAGAGCAAGTACTAACAAAACCAAAGTTTCATTAAAACCATTTCAAAAGTATGAATAAAAATCAACTTTTCAAGATTGGGGCAGCCACACTTTTGCCCAAACTAATCGTAATCTTCTCCCTGTTTGCCCTAACAGCCACTCATGCCCAAACCAATACGATAAAAGGAAACGTAACGGATACTAGCGGCAGTTTACCAGGGGTCAACGTAATAATAAAAGGGGGAGAAAAAGGAACCCTAACCGATTTCAACGGTCAGTATCAAATAACAGCAAGATCCACAGACACACTAGTGTTTTCATATATGGGCTACAAAACAAAGGAGGTACCCATTGCCAATCGTGCAGTAATAAATGTAGCCTTGCAAGAAGACACCACACAACTCAAAGAAATAGTCCTCAATGCAGGGTATTACTCGGTAAAAGACAAAGAACGCACTGGTAGCATAGCAAGAATCTCCGCAAAAGACATAGAAACACAACCCGTTCCAAACGTTTTAGCAACCATGCAAGGACGAATGGCAGGCGTAAACATAGTCCAAGAAACAGGTATTGCCGGCGGTGGATTCAAAATAAATATTAGAGGAGTCAATAGTTTAAGAGAAGATGCTAACAATCCACTCTACATTATAGATGGAGTTCCCTACAGTACAGATGCCATTAGCGATCCACAAACCTCAACCTCAACAATCGGAAACGGCAATCCTCTGGCAAGCATCAACCCAAATGATATCGAAAGCATTGAAGTGCTAAAAGATGCCGATGCTACAGCCATTTATGGTTCCCGAGGGGCAAATGGAGTAGTGCTAATTACCACAAAAAAAGGAAAATCAGGCAAAACAACCTTTACAGTCACAACCAGTTCAGCTGTGGGTTCTGTAAGCAAAATGATGGACTTAATGAATACCGAACAATACCTGCAAATGAGAAAGAAAGCATTTGCCAATGACGGCATCACAAACTTTCCGGCAAATGCCCATGATGTCAACGGCAACTGGGATCAAAACCGCTACACCGATTGGCAAAAAGTCTTAATCGGTGGCACGGCAGAAGTCAACAACATACAAGCAACCCTAAGCGGTGGAAACGAACAAACCAGTTTTCTAGTGAGCGGAAATTACAGAACCGAAAGCAGTGTATTTCCCGGAGATTTTTTATACAAACGAGGAGGAGCGCGTCTAAATATGAATCATCGCTCTGATGATAATAAATTTACAGTCCAATTTTCAGGCAGCTACACAGCACAAAACAACGATTTGCCTTGGATAGACTATGTAACCTTATCCCGCCAATTAGCACCCAATGCACCGGAACTTTATGATGTAGAAGGAAATTTAAATTGGGAAAACAACACTTGGACAAACCCACTCTCAAACAACGTAAGAAAGTGCCTAACCTTCACAACCGATTTAATCGCAAACACAGTACTTTCGTATAAACTGGCAGACAATTTAGTCCTAAAATCAAGCTTTGGAATCTCCGACCTAAACAATGAGGACAGCCGTGCAACACCTTCCACCACCTACAATCCTTCATTCAATCTAAGCAGTCAATATTCATCCATCTACCTAAACAATTTGCGAAGACGTTCCTGGATCATGGAACCCCAAGTAACATGGAATAAAGAATTTGAAAAGACAACACTAGACATCTTGGTGGGAGCAACGTTCCAAAAGCAATCCAGTGCCAAACAACTGGCATTTGCTACAGGTTTTTCAAGCAACAGCCTCTTATATGATTTGTCTGCCGCTTCACAAGTCTTAATCAGAAACAACGAGCAAATAGAATACAAATACCAAGCCTTCTTCGGAAGAGCAAATTATAGCTACGCAAAAAAATACATACTGAACCTTACAGCCAGAAGAGACGGTTCAAGCCGTTTCAGCACCGGCAATCAGTTTTCTACCTTCGGGGCAATTGGTACAGCTTGGCTGTTCCATAAAGAAGATTTTTTAAAAGGTACAGAAGCGTTTCTAAGTTTTGGAAAAATAAGAGCCAGCTACGGAACAACAGGTAGTGACCAAATTGGAGATTACCAATACCTAAACACTTATTCATCTTCCGGAATTAGCTATGGTGGAATCATCGGTTTGCAACCTTCTAGATTGTACAACCCCAACTTTGGATGGGAGTCTAATAAAAAAATAGAAGCGGCTTTAGAACTGGGTTTTTTAAACGACCGCATACTGTTCACGGCGGCAACATACCGAAACCGTTCCTCTAATCAATTGGTGGGCTTACCGCTACCTGGAACCACAGGTTTCACCTCCATTCAAACCAATTTAAACGCTACAGTAGAGAATCGTGGAATAGAGTTCACCCTAAGAACAGAAAACATCCAAAACGATAATTTTTCATGGATTTCAAATTTCAACATCACCAAAGCAGGCAATAAATTACTCGCATTTCCGGGATTAGAAACCTCAGCATACCGCAATCAATATGTAGTCGGTCAACCAACAACGATTCAAAAATTATTTCAATTTACAGGCGTTGACCCGCAAACAGGACTATACCAGTTCACCGATTTCAATGGGGATGGTATAATTTCACACGAATACGATCGCCAAGTAGTCAAAGATGTCAATCCTGATTTCTATGGTGGACTGCAAAATGTACTAAACTACAAAGGATTCCAATTGGATTTCTTGTTTCAGTTTGTCAAACAGCAGAACTTCAATTTTGCCAATACCCAAAAGTTTGCAGGACACTTCATCAACCAACCGGTCGAGTACCTAAACAGTTGGCAAGAACCAGGCGATACAGCTTCATATCAATTGTTTGCTACCAATGCAAACCAACAAGCAACCCAGCGAAGCGACTTTTTTGGTTTAAGCAATGCGGCGATTAGTGATGCCTCATTCATCAGATTAAAAAATATTTCGTTAGCCTATACACTACCAAAAAGTATAATGCCTAACATAGGGTGTCGCTTGGCATTGGAAGGACAAAACCTGCTAACCTTTACAAAGTACAAAGGAGCTGATCCTGAATTCACACAAGGAGGCTTACTACCACCTTTAAAGATATATGCATTGAATGTTCAACTTACTTTTTAATGAAAAATACCATGAAAAATCAAATCAAAAAACACACTTTACAGTTAATAATGGTAATACTAGCAGTAACGATACACGCATGTGACGATTTTGTTACAGTAGACGCACCAAATTCACAATTAACAACACCGGCAGTTTTTGAAGATGCCTTAACAGCAACGGTAGCATTAACAGATATCTATGCAAAAATGCGTGAAAATGGCTTTCTTTCCGGCAGACCCAATGGTTTCAATTGCTTAGCAGGTACATATAGCGATGAGCTGATTTCTTTTGAAGTCGGAAACAATACCTCAGAAAGCTTTTTCAACAATGCGTTATTGTCAACCAATGCTAGTATCAATACACTTTGGCGAAACAGTTACAACCAAATCTATGCGGCTAATGCCGTAATAGAAGGGGTCGATAATGCAACGGCTTTGTCAGAAGCGGTAAAAAATCAAATCAAGGGAGAAGCGTTGTTCATTAGAGCCTTCCTACACTTTCAATTAATGTCCGTTTTTGGCGCTGTACCATATATCACAACTACAGACTACAATCAAAACAGTACCGTGGAACGTATGGATACAGAACAAATATTTCAACAACTAATTTCCGATTTAGAAAATGCAGGCACTAGAGTAAATATGACATATCTCGATTCAGGAAGAATCCGTCCCAATAAGGCAGCCATTCAAGGGTTACTGGCAAGAGTGTATTTATATCATGGCGACTATGCAGAAGCGTCTAATATGGCTTCCGCTGTGCTAAACGAAACGGCATTATACCAGTTAGAACAAAACCTAGACGAAGAGTTTTTAAAACAATCCAGTGGAACAATTTGGCAATTATCTCCAGGGGCAACAGGGGCCAACACCTATGAAGGAAATTCATTCATTTTCTTCACGGGACCACCTAGTAAATTTGCACTAACAGCAGAGCTAGTGGCTCAATTCGAAAACAATGATTTGCGAAAGCTGCATTGGGTGAAACAAATAACAAACGGTAGCCAAATTTGGTATCATGCGTACAAGTACAAAAAAGATATGGCAACAGCTACCTCCTTAGAAAACTCAATTATCTTGCGATTGGCAGAGCAGTATTTAATTCGTGCGGAGGCAAGAGCCAAACAAGGCGACCTAATTGGAGCTAAAGAAGACCTAAATGCAATCAGACAGCGAGCAGGACTTCCCAACACGCTTGCTATAACGGCAGAAGAAATCCTGACGGCCATTCAGCAAGAACGCAGGTTAGAGTTATTCACCGAGTTAGGACATCGTTTTTTAGACTTAAAACGATTAGGACAATTAGATACAGTGTTAGGAACGAAACCGGGTTGGTCAAGCACAGATCAATTATGGCCTTTGCCACAGGCAGAAATGGATGCAAATCCTTTTTTAACACCACAAAATCCGGGCTACTAATATGAAAGTACAAGGGATAAAAAAGATAAAACGAACGGGCTACAAGCTTATGCTTATAATGCTCCTAACAGGCTACGCTTACAGTCAAGCACAACACAAAAAGGCAATAATAGAAGCCGATTATAAAACATGGGGAACCATGTTCAAGCACACCGTTTCAGATAAGGGGTCTTGGGCAACAGCCTACATGCATTATGAAGATAGTCCGGACACATTGCACATTGTCCAAACAAATGGGAAGAAAACGTATAAAGTGGCCCATCCAAGAGAAGGACATTTTTTTGGGGAAAACAAATATGCAGTAGTAGATGAAACAAATACCTTATGCTTGTTAGACTTAATAACAGGTTTTCAACAAAGAATTCCAGACGTAAAGGCATTTGCTGTGACAGCCCAACACAACTATTTAATCACACTCGAAAACAAACCCAATCAAAAAGAAATGTGCATCCGAAATGACAAAGGGCAAGTAATAGAAGCTTTAAAGGGAATAACAGCTTTTAAAATGAGTCCATCTACTAAGGAAATGGTAGGTATGGGTAACTCTGAAGGGGAAAACCAACTCTATTGGATTAATCTGGATAAGACCATAACAAAAACGGTGATAGAAAAAGAACCTTCACAGCAATGGTCAAATACAACATGGAGTGCAAGCAGTCGTTCATTTGCTTATCTAAAAAAAGAAAAGGACAACGTAGAGGCAAGCATTTGTTTTTATGACGTATCGACTAAACAAAAAAGGCAATTCAATAAGGAATCGTTGAATTTTCCTAAAGACTATTCTTTGGAGGTAGACAACATAAACCTATCGATTTCACCGGATGACAAACGTGTGGTTCTGGCAGTTCGCAAACAACAAAGCAGCGATCCTTCGTCAAAAATTGTAGAGATATGGTGCGGAACGGATGGCATGGTCTATCCCAAGAGAAAAAAAATAGCAGCAATTGAACAAACTATTCGATATGGCGTTTGGTGGCCACAAGAGAATAAATACCAATTCATAACAAGTGATAGTAAGCCTTTTTACCTACTCAATCCTACCATGGATTATGCAATTACTTACAGTAGTTCAGATAAAGAACCGCACTACACCATGAAAGCACTAGTGGACTATTATGTAAAAAATCTGGAAACGGGAGAAGAAAAACTAGTAATAGAAAATCAATCCAGTGCCGAAGGCTTACTAAGTTTTTCTCCTAACGGCCAATATATAGCCTATTGCAAGGAAACAAGTTGGCAGTTGTTCGACCTAAAAAATCAAAAAAACATACCGCTCCCAAACACAGCTGCAATAAACTGGAACAGCTTAGATTACGGCAAAAAAAGTGCGTACCGCTTTGGAGGTTGGGGAGCAAACCACGATTGCCTATTGCTATATGATCAATACGATGTTTGGAAAATACCGTTGAATGGAACAAAACCTATTCGTTTAACAAACGGTAGAGAAAAAGAAATCACATTTAGGATAATACATTTTACAAGAAACAACGTAGTAAAGTTTTCAGGAAGCGTAGATGTCGATACGACAAAAGACATGGTACTTTCAGCTACAGGTGAGAATGCTACGGGCTATTTTATTAGAAAACCAAATGGAACAATCAAACCGATGGTTTACAACGATTACTTAAACAAAGAGTTACAAAAAGCTTCGGATGCTCCATGCTACGTTTACCAATCCCAACATTTTTCACAGCCACAAGCATTAAATAAGTATGAGGCAAAAACAGAGGAATCAAACAAGGTCTACCAAAGCAACCCACACTACCAGAACTATTTGTGGGGCAAACAGGAACAGATACAGTACAAAAATGCCAAAAGCGAAACACTGAAAGGTACTTTATATTATCCTGTAGAGTACGAGGCAAACAAAAAATACCCAATGGTGGTCTCTATTTACGAAGAACTCAATTATTTAAAGCACTATTACTTTAGCCCAACCAAATACAATCCATCAGGTTTTAATGTTACTAATTTAACCAGCCAAGGCTATTTTGTATTACTACCAGACATTGAGTATGAATTAGGGAGTCCGGGCATATCGGCAACGGATTGTGTAGTAGCTGCAACCAATGAAGTACTTCGCAAAGACATCGTATCACCAGATAAAATAGCCTTAATAGGACATTCCTTTGGAGGCTATGAAACGAATTTCATTAGTACACAAACCAACCTTTTCAAGACGGCGATATCGGGAGCATCTGTTTTCGACTTACCAAGTTGGTACCTGTCAATAAGCAATAGTACTGGAGATCCCGAAATGTGGCGTTTTGAAAGTCAACAATGGCGAATGGGAAATTCCTTATATAACGACAGAGAAGGGTATGAGCGTAATTCACCCTCAACGTGGGTTGAAAATATAAGTACTCCTATACTACTTTGGACAGGAGAAAAAGACCCACAAATAAATCCGAATCAAACCATCGCATTTTATCTTGCGCTGCGAAGGCTCAATAAAGATGTCATTTTACTCAATTATGCCAATGAATCACATTCATTGCTAAAAAAAGAAAGTCAAGTAGATTTGTACAACCGATTAAACGATTGGCTAAACTACCATCTAAAAGACCAGTCACCTGCTGAATGGATAATAAAGGGTACTAAATAATAAATGCAGGCTATATAGAATACAGCCTGCATAAATTTAACGCATCCTTACTATGGTCGATGCGTCAATACTTCTCCACAAAAAGAAGCTGGTGTAGGTTTGCCAAACAATTGGTCAGACCCACTCATACAAATCACAGATCCTTCATTATTACAATCTGCAATATACTCACACTCTATCGGTGAAACTTGTTTCCATCCTTGAACGGCCAAAGTAGCCGAACTAGAGTTTGAATTACTGGTACTCACAGCACCAGCAGAAGCCAAGGCAAAAGCAAATACAGGTAGTATTGCTTTTAAAAATACATTTTTCATATGTGTTAAATTTTGGTTTATAATAGTGATCTACTCTTTTCTACAGGTTTTCGATCTTATCCCTGTAACCGGCCGGTTAATCTTTAGTAAGTTTGATAATGTTTCCGAATTTCGTTCCCTAAGGAATAAGAAACAATATGGGTTCCTATAAGGGCATAAAAATGGGTATCTGTAACGACAATATCATTTAGTGTAACTCCATCAATGTTTTTAATGTAAAAACTAATCAAATACCTTTGACTACTTATATCATAAACATCGATAACACTAGATTGATCCCAAACTTTTTTCACATCAAATCGTCCAGGCAATGTTGAGTTTACAAATAATAAATTGTTGTGCAAAGCACTGATTCGGTTAACCATCTGTGGTGGTGCCGAAAACTTTTTTTGATTACGATGCTTAACATAGGTCACTTTAATTTTTGCTTGACTTGTGGTATCAATAGTATTGCCTTCATAAAGTAATGTAAGATTCTTATCAGCAACCACATATTGATTTCGGTAATAGTAGAGATAAACAAATTTTTGTTGGGCTGCACTATAGTGCAAGGTACCATCGGTATCAAATAGACCATCGATTTGCTTTTCCAATAAAGCAGGAGCAAACTTTTGTATCGCACCATTTTGCAACGAAAGTGTAGCTAGCACATTTTCTCCCGAATTATTGATGGTTCGTATAACTAAGCGTGTAGAATCGATTACTTCAGCTTTAGTAAAACCATAAGCTTTGTCAGAAAGTAATCGTGCTTGGGTAGTAGCCAAATCTCCTTGAAACAAACACGGCACAGTGCCATCCCACAAATAAAAATACGGAGGATGCACACGCAATTGTATAGAGCGAAACGGATATAAAGTGTCCGAAATAGCAATGTGATAACTTTGAGTGCTCTTTAAATCTGTAGATAATTCAGTAATAAGTGCAGGGGCAGTTCTATTCCCCAAATAAATTTTAGCGGTACTTTTTCCTGCAAAATAATAGCTTTTAAAAGCTAAATCTTTCGTAGTAGCAAGCTGTACGGTGTTAGGGATATATTTTCTAACAAAATTATTATGCTTGTGAATAATATAATCCGAAGTAATAAACAATACCACTACCAGAAAAAAACCAACCAAAACAATAAGTAAACTTCGAATGATATATGACCTTTTATTATTTTGCATCAAAAACAAGGCAAATAAGGATAGTAAAGTAAAAAATAGATTAAAATACAGATGTTCATGCCAGTTCATCTTTTCAAGGATGCCTCCACAAGAACATGGCACATAGGAACTATAGTTTAAAATTAAGTAAATATAACTGCTAAACAGGACCATCAGACCCAAAGAAGCATACAGTCCTATCACTCTAAATTGTTTTACAGCCAGCAAAACAGCAATCACAAGTTCCAAAAGAGGAATCATCCAAACAACAAAACCAGCATAAGCACTCAACAAAGGCGATTGACCCAACTGCACCTGGAAATTATCATAATCCAAAAACTTACTAACCGCAGCATAAACAAATAGCAAAATAAATAAGTAGCTAACGAACAAAACAGTACCATTTTTTAGTTTATCTGTATTCATAATTCCTAATTTTCATATTGATATAAGTATTCCAAATAAATCCGTTAAATCAGCGTAATCTGTGACTAAAAGAAAATTAACTACTGTAAAATTCCAAAAAACATACTCATAACACTATGCAAATCAAGCATTTCATTATCCCATTCCAAAACAGAAAACAGAAAACAGACAACTCACCCCCTCAAAAGTTCACTCGGCGAAAACCCATACTTCTTTCGGAAAGCCTTATAAAAATTCAAATACACTCCAAAACCACACTGAAACGCAATCTCCTTTAAAGGCAAATCAGTTTGCAAAATGAGTAAATACGCTTTCTTCAACCGTTCATCTTGATAAAACTGATACACACTGGTATGATAATGCTCCCGGAACCCATGACGTATTTTGTGCTCCTCACTACCAAACAGTAAGGCAAGCGACTTTAAAGAAGGCAACGGAGCATCTAAATGCTCCAAAATATAAGCATGAACTTGAGCAATCACAGCAGCTTCAGCTTTAGCTTTCTCTGTTGCGACAGAAGGAATGTCTTTCAAAAAAGGCACATCTTTAAAAACAACCTCAGCAGATAATACAAACACGAACGGATTGACAAGGCTACTACTAACAGAACAAAACAAAGGCAGCTTAAATCCATCAACAGTCAAAAACAGTAATTCAGTGGTAAAAAAAAAAGGAGCATCACTTCTTACTTGTTGTAGTAAATCGTTCCAAACCAACTTAGAAGAATCATCCAACAAGCTTTCAAATAGCAGACTCTGAATCGCTTCTGATTCATACTTTAACCGATTATTTACAGTAAAATTAAAATCGACTATTCTATAATGGGTATCCAATACAAATACAAACTGGGACAAATGCTGAAAATTTGAATAAGGGATAACCATACCTTGCTCCAAAACCAACGAGCGAATTCGCTTACCTTGCTCTGATAAAGACAATAAAATGGAATCATATTCATCATCCAAACTTCCCATATCCAAAGCAACAGTTTTTCTACCAGTTGCTAAGTCAAACAACAACTGATAAATAATCTTGAGTTTTTCCTTTTGATTTGGCATGGACATACAATGGAATTTGATAGATTTTGTAACGCTAGAAGTAGTAAAAAGTGAAACAAACCTATCAAATTATACCAATTTAAACTAAAACTTAGGTATTGGATTCTAGAATCAAACACCCAAATTTCAAGAAAAATGCAAAAATAAATACAGCTAAAAAAGAGAGAGTTTTTCAACAAATACAATGCTTCAATAAGAAAATGAAACCGTTATGAACAGTGAAAAAAACTCAATTCAAAAAATTGAAAAACTCTCAGTTCAAAAATGAAAAGTACTATGCATTTCTTAAATACTAACTATGCAATTCCAGAATTGCACACCCAAACAATTGCCTCAAACAAAAAACAAACTTAGTTTTACCAACGCCAAAAGCAACCAAAATTGAATAAAGTCCAAAGGAAAGTAAAATAAAATTTTAACACAGTTCCAAAGTCCCTCTCTGAAGAAGATGGATTTAGGATGAGGGAAACAACCATGAAAAACTACGCAAACCAACTCCTCAATCAACTCGATCAACAACTCACTAAAATCATCCCATTAGTGGAAGAAGACCCCGTTCAAAATTGCTCGCTTGCAATCAATATACTGATGGAAGGTTACGAAAACTTAAGAACCACTTATATCGGCAGTAAAACTAGTCAAGAAGAAGAAATGGACTTCTTCAAAAAGGATAAACCTAAATTAACAAGCCAAATAATCTACTTCAACGAAATATATACTATTGAATCCAACAAACCGGTAGCTTCAGAAAAAACCATTCGAAAGTACTACACCAACCAACTAAAAAAACAAGAACAATTTTTTATCGATAACGCAGAGTTTTACAGATACTATCGAAAAGGAAATCAATATTTAGATGATAAATATTTTTTAAGAAATCAAATGGATAACAAATGGATGATGGATAGCTTCTACTTTCAAATAGACAAATCATTTGCAACATCACACGATTACAAAGTAGCTCAGATTTTAGCCTACGAAAAACTGCAAATCTACCTGATTGAAAAATTAAAAAGATCAACAGTATCAAAAAATAGCAGTCAAGAAAAAGTATTAAAATGGACAGGCTCCAAGGTGGGAATAATTGAATTAATTTATGCCTTACACACAGAAGGTGTATTCAATCACGGAGCAGCAGACATTAAAGAAATTGTGCAAGGGTTCAGCAAAGCATTTGACATAGACCTTGGTCAGTTCCACCGAACATTTTACGAAATCACTAACAGAAAATACGAGCGAACTAAATTCATAAGTGTATTAAAAGAAAACCTGATTAAAAGAATGAATCAAGTAGATGAAGACCAAAGGCTACCCTAACGGATAGCCTTTTTTAAAAAGTATATTCTTTGTTTACTTGTTTTCTATAATTCCAGCTTTCAAAGCAGTAAGTATCGCATGAGACTTTCCGTACTGAGCACCTTCAACAGCTCCGGTAAATTTCGCACTCAACCAATACCAATCAAGATCAGTATTTTTCTTAGGTCTTTTCTTTTTGGCATAAACACTGTGTCTAATGATGGATGTCACCGTCAAAAGATACTCTTTTTCACTAGCTGAAAGCTCACCAGAATCCTGTATTGTCGATTCGTAATGGACAATGTAGTTATGAATGTCGACATATTCCTCATCATTATCCACTTTAGATAAGACGGTCTCTACAAAAAGGCGAAAGTCATTTTTAGCTGTAGCATTTAGTGGTAAATCATCAACAATGGAATCAAACGCACTATGGCTATCAGAAACCAAATAAGCAATTCGGCTTTGTGGAACTAAATTATAATCGGCAGATAAAAAATCATCAAAAAATGGATGAATACTGGCTTTCAAATTAACTTGACTAACAATACTGTCTATTGTTTTGGGTAAATTGGAATCAGCAAAATAAGAAGTAGAAATATCATAATGAACTTGACCTACAAAATCATACATGTTAGTAGGATTCAGCGGAAGTAAGTCTTCAGCTTTCTTGCTAAGATAATTGGTTTCAGAACTAGTTAGTTCAGATTCTGTTGTTTCACAAGAAACAAAGAGCAAAGCAAAGAGTAAAATAAGGAAATAATTTTTCATGTTGGTTTAAGTGTTAAATGTTACTGATTTATTTTTAATCAGTTCATTTCTCCCGGGGTAATCTGAACAGTATTTTGCTTGGTTCTACCAAAGTAAAACCGCTTGAATTCGAGAACAAAACTATCGGCTCAAATCCACCCCCACAACACAACTACTAACGAATTTCCGAAATCAAACTATTGCATTCTAGAATCCAATACAATAATAAATGCTAGTCTTTATCAATAAAAAAGGACAGGTTTGAAAATGTCACTAAGTTTAAAAACATCGATTTTTTTACAGATTAAAATGCTTATAATTTTGATTTGCTTTCAATTAAAAAAAATTAATATTTTTACTGAACCCATTTCCATTTCTCAAACTTTTTAAATAATAAGTTGAACTAAACCTTAACCAACTAAAATGAATAACTTTATATTTAGCATAGCATTCTCATTATTCTATTTAACAATTGTTCAAGCAAAACAGCCTAATCCAGTTGACAGTCTATCCAATAAAAACTTCCAATATTTTGAAGAAAGTGTAATAGAATTTAGAATGGATAGCATCAAAGCACAACAGTTTGCAAAATACTGGCTCAAAAAAGCAAATGAGGAAAAAAATCTAGTACAACAAACCAAAGCATATAAAGCATTAATCCATTTTGTAGATAAAAAATATAGAATGATTTATGCAGATAGTTTACTTGAAAAAGCAATAGCAACTAAAAACAACGATATTTTGGGGAGTGCCTACCTTACAATTGGTGCAGCACATTATGACAACAACGAATACACCAAGGCATTAGATTTATACATTCTCGCCAACAATTATATAGCAAAAACAAATGATCAATATTTAATCCATAAAGTAAAATATACCATTGCTCTAACAAAATATTTCTTAGGCTATTATGATGAAGCAATTGCATTGCTAAATCAATGCATGGACTATTTTAAAGAAGAAAATGATTTGGCCTATCTAAAATCAATGCACGCAATCGCATTGTGCTACACACAAATTGAAAGATATGATCATTCCTCATATTTCAATAAACTGGGAATGGAACTATCCAGTGAATATGAAATGGATGATATGATTCCTTACTTCAAAAATGCTGAGGGAATTAACCTATGTAAACAAAAAAATTATGAAAATGCAATCAAATTATTGAAAGAATCAAAACCTCAATTTGAAAAAGTAGACGACTATTCTACGCTGATTACAACCCAGTTTTATCTCGGAAAATGCTATTGGGAAATAAACGAAAAAAATACAGCGGTTACATATTTTACAAAAGTACATGATGGGATTCAAACAAAAAAGTACAGCCGTCCGGATCTTCGAGAAGGATATGAAATGCTGATACAATATTTTGGAGAAACCAATGAATTAAAAAAAGAGCTATTCTTCATCAAAAAGCTAATGGATTTTGACAAAGAAACAAACCAAGAATTCAAATACCTAACCTACAAAGTCCATAAAGAATATGACACTAAAACATTACTAGAAAAAAAAATACCTCGAAAAAGACATGAACTTGGCTAAGCTTGCCGCATTGCTTGACACAAATACTAAATATGCGTCGTTAATTATTGCAGAGCAAAGAGGAAAAAAGACCACAACCTACATAAACGACCTTAAAATCGATTACATTGTCGAGTTGTTAATTAGCAATAATAAATTCAGAAACTACACCAACAAAGCCCTGTCAGATGAAGCCGGTTTCGGCTCAACCCAAATCTTCACACTTTGTTTCAAAAACAGAATCGCAATGTCACCCACTTCCTTTATCCAACAACTAAAATCATCAAACCATACCCAACAAAATAATCAAGAGTAAAACACAAAATTTTATATGGACTTCCATCATAATTAAAAACTTATGTGCCTTATATGGTAAAATTTAAAAAAAAATAAAATCTTTCTAAACCCTTGATTTTACTAACTATTTTAAAAATTTCTTAATTAAAATTAAACTTTTTTGTTTTCCATTTCTGATTCACTTCTGAAATAAAATAAATCAATCTAAACAATTTTGCACCATAACACATTAAATCAAAAGTTATGGCAATAGAAGTAATCACTCGGGAAGACCTAAACGAATTTAGAACACTATTACTAAAAGACCTGCAAGAGTTAATCCACTCCAAACCATCACAAACCAAAAAATGGCTCAAATCCATTGAAGTACGTAACCTCTTAAACATTTCCCCTGGAACACTCCAAAACCTCCGAATCAACGGAACTTTAACCTATACTAAAATTGGCGGCACCCTCTATTACGACAATGCCGACATCGACAAACTACTAAACACCAACAAAACAAACGCAATACCAACGCTTTTTAAGTAAACTCTATTTTGTCAACCTGAACTAAAATCCAGAGCTTGACGAAGGACAGGCTCTCGTCTTAATACTTAATACTCCAATCTTAATACTTCCAAATGAACTACATCAAAAAACTTAGCGAACCTTGCGAAAACTTTGTGCCCTTAGCTGTTAAACTTTTCACTAATTACTAATCACTCTTCACTAATCACTCTTCACTAATCACTAGCAAAATGAACTACATTAAACACCTAACCGGCTTCTTCGAAAAAGTAGTACTCGACAAAGCACTCAACCCAACCCATGTCAGCCTCTATATGGCCTTATTCCAGTTTTGGAACTGCAACCGTTTCAAAAATCCAATAAGCATCAATCGCGATGAGGTAATGCGAATAAGCAAAATCAGTTCCAAAGCAACCTATCACAAATGCCTGAAGAACTTACACAGTTTGGGTTACATCAACTACGAGCCATCCTACAATCCGTTCAAAGGAAGTCATGTCATTTTATTCAATTTTTCCGAAGATCTAAAACCAGCTCCAAAAAGTGAGAGAAAACTAAAAAATGAACCACTTATTGAATCGGTTTCAGAACAAGCTCTAAACAAGTCTTGTACCAGTGATGAAACAAGTACTGAACAAGCAGTAGTACCTTCTATAAACTATATAAACAATACAAACAATTCAAACGATAAAAACGTTGCAAACTTGAACGAGCAAGCAAAAAATTTTGAAGAAATAAATAATTCTACTTTAAAAAATAAAACCCAAGAAGAGAAAGAAAAAAAGTTCCGCGAAAAAAAGAAAGAGTTTTTTGTCACTTCGAGCGTAGTCGAGAAGCCAACAATCGAAGAAGTCAAAACCTATTTCCAAGCCAACAACTTCCCAGAACTCGAAGCACAAAAATTCTTCAATTATTTCTCCAGTGTAGGTTGGCTAGTCGGTGGCAAAACTCCGATGATCAATTGGCAAGCTGCAGCACAAAATTGGATAATCAACAGCGTCAACTTTAACCTGAACTCGTTTCAGGTTCCCCAGAACAACACCGACACAACACCGACAAATCGACCAAAACACCTCAACACCATAACCGATAAAAACTATGCAGAACCATTATAGTTCTTTTGTCATGCTGAACTTGTTTCAGCATCAAATCCTTTGCAAACCTTGCGTCAACCTTTGTGACCTTTGCGATTAAAAAAAAACTGTTTAAATCCGTCCAATCCGCTTCATCCGTGTTCCAAAACCTTCGCTTCAGCCTACAAAAAGCAACCAAATGAATGAAAATATAAAATCCCACTACAGCTACATCGAAGTAATCAATTGGCTAGAAAATAAAGGCATCGAACTATACGGCAATCATTTCAAAATTCTTGAATCCGATTACCCAATAGTTTACAAACTCATTGCCTATTTCCTGAAGGACGAACCAACATGTTTTCAATATGGTTTAAATCTTGACAAGGGAATGCTATTATCCGGTCCAATCGGCTGCGGCAAAACATCATTGATGAACCTAATGAGATACCTAACAGCAACCGAACACAAATTCTCAGTAAAACCCTGTCGCGACATCAGCTTCGAATTCATCCAAGACGGCTATCAAATCATCCACAAATACAGCATTGGTAAACTCTACCAATCTGAACCAAGAACCTATTGTTTCGACGATTTAGGCACAGAAAACAATTTAAAATACTTCGGAAACGAATGCAACGTAATGGCAGAAATTCTATTAAGCCGATATGATTTATTCATATCCAAAAAATTAAAAACCCACATCACCACAAACCTATCAGCCACAGAAATAGAAACACATTACGGTAATCGAGTTCGCTCACGCTTACGTGAGATGGTAAATTTAATTGCATTTGAAAAAACAGCACAAGACAAAAGATAAATCCGCTTAAATCCGCGTTTCGCCCTAGCGAATCCGTTTAATCCGCGTTCCAACAAAAAGTAACAAAATGAAAACAATAACCAACTTCTGGAACTACTTCCAACAAAACAACTTCGTTTTTCTACTCCTAAACGAAATACCAAAAGACGAACTAAAAAACCATTTCGACAAACTAATCGAGATACTCCATCAATACAACAAAGACCTGAACATCATCATCAAAAACAAAACAAAAGGTGGGGAATTAATAATAACAGCAAATGGAAATCCTTATTTATTCAAAGAAGTAGAATTACTAGTTCATTATGCACCAGTTACAGAGCGTTGGAAAATTACCGCATTCCTACAACCTGAAACCAACCTAGCCAAATACGAAAACGGTACCGACAAACCACTAGAATATTACGGCATAACTTTACGAATAAGCGAAATGTATTTCATCCCATTAGAGAACCCAAACAAACCAACCGATTTAGGAATAAAAGTGTTACTCAAAAACTACATCGTCCACAAAGACAACCCAAGACTTCGCGAAGCTCTATACGTTCACATCGAACATTTAATAGGCGAAAAATCCTTTGCAAACGACCTATCCTTTATAGAAATAGACCAACAAAAAAAAGAAGATTTAGAAGACGATTGCGTACTTGAATTATACAATTTAAAGTTTTTTATTGATTCCTTTGAATACAATTAAGCTTTGGCAAAAAATACTGTTTACTGCCAAAGCTTAACTGATAAAAAAGATGTTTCGCAGTAAAATAATCAGGTTTAACCTGACAAAATAACTATGAATGATCACAGACCATATCTCATATCGCAATGTTCGATATCTGTCCCAATTTTTGACCAAACTTGGGACAAAATAGAGTAGTGACAACAAGAAAGTAGGTAGAAAAGGTGGGTAGATAATTAACCTAAAATCGCTTTATGTCATAAAGCAAAACTATTGATTTATTGAATAATAAAAAATAATCATTCTCAATTCAAGAGAAATTAACATCTAAAAGTGGGTGAATAAGTGGGTGGAAAAATTGTTAAACAGTAAACACCTCATAAACAAAATAATAAACCTATTTTTACACAATAAACCACATTAGTTTACTAATCAATATTTTAGTTTATCGTTTGCACTACAAAGTATATCACAATACACAACAAAAGAAATCTGCTATATAATTTTGGCAAAAAGTAGGTTTTTTTGCCAAAGTTATACCACAACTAAAAAACATCTATGTTTGTTATTTCAAACATAAATAGTATATTTGTTCAGAATAACAAACATTTAATATGGCAACTACCAGTAAAAAGCAATCTGTTTTTCCAAAATACGAGAAAGTATTAGAGCAGATGGGAGAAAATGTAAAGATGGCTCGTAAAAGGCGAAAACTTACGATGATTCAAGTGGCGGAAAGAGCTGATATTGCGAGGTCAACTTTACACCTAATTGAGCAAGGAAGCCCAAGTGTGGCTATGGGTGCCTATTTCAATGTACTACGAGTGTTAGGCCTACAGGATGATTTTCTAAAACTAGCTGCAGACGATGAACTGGGAAGAAAACTCCAAGACCTAGAACTTTTAAAATAACTATAAGATATAAATAAAACGTCAGTTCGAGTGATTTTCACGCAATGCAATGGAGTGAAAATTGTATCGAGAACCTTTTAAATTAAAAAATACAACCGTCTAAAATGTCCACAAAAACCGATATATACGTTTACGCTCATTGGATTGGAATACAAGAACCAAAGATAGTTGGTATTTTGTCTGCACAACAAGCCAAAGGCAAAAAAGCATTTAGCTTTGAGTACGATAAGGACTGGCTCAAATCAGGACAACAATTCTTACTCGACCCCGACATACAATTGTATGGTGGACCACAATATCCAAATCAAAAAGAAAACTTCGGGATTTTTCTCGACAGTATGCCCGATACTTGGGGACGTACATTAATGAAACGTAGAGAAGCACAAAAGGCAAAAGAGAAAAAAGAAAAGCCTAAAACACTCTACGACATTGATTATTTGTTAGGAGTTTACGATGAAAGTCGTATGGGAGCATTGCGTTTTAAAACAGATCCAGATGGAGACTTCTTAGACAATAATAAAACAGCTCCCACACCACCTTGGTCGTCCATTAGAGAATTGCAGAACGCAGCACATATCTTTGAAAATGATACGGATAATGAAGAAGTAAATCGATGGCTAACTGTATTGATGGCACCCGGTTCATCATTAGGGGGTGCTCGCCCCAAAGCCAATATTCTAGATGCAGATAAAAGTCTTTGGATTGCCAAGTTTCCATCCAAAACAGATACCATTGACAAAGCAGCTTGGGAATTTTTAGCGTATCAATTGGCAACTAATGCTGGAATTGAAATGGCACCTTGTCGTATGGAAAGAATTTTAGGCAAACACCACACCTTTTTTACAAAACGTTTCGACCGTGAAAACGGAGAACGAATCCACTTTGCATCCGCAATGACAATGACCGGAAATAATGAAGACACTATTCGAGACAACCAAGCAAGCTACTTAGATATTGCAGAATTCATCAGTAATCACGGAGCAAACATAGAAGCTAATCTACACCAACTATGGCGAAGAATAATTTTTAACATAGCCATTTCTAACACCGATGACCATTTAAGAAATCACGGATTTATACTAACCAAAGAAGGTTGGATTTTATCTCCGGCTTATGACCTCAATCCTTCCATAGACAAAGACGGCTTAGCCTTAAATATTGATACTGATAACAATGAATTGGATTTCGATTTAGCAAAAAGTGTAGGTGAATATTTCCGTTTAAACAATAATCAAATGGAAGAAATTATCCAGCAAGTCTTAGGAGTTACAACCAAATGGAAAACAATGGCAAATGAAATCGGAATTTCCAGAAGCGAACAGGAATTGATGGAAAAAGCGTTTTACTATTAATATAAATATTGTAAACATGCATAGGCTTTTTTTATTTAATTTAAAACTTAAATTCAATTAATCGGTTTAATAAAAAAATATGTGGGATTCATTTAATACTTATGGAGGAAGTTATCAAAATTCATTTGAAACACTTTGCAATCAATTATTTGAAAGATACCTTTCAAGGGAGTATCCAAATTCAATTGATGAATTCAAAGTAATAAATGGTGCTGGTGGAGATGGAGGAATAGAAGCATATGGGAAATTATCCAATGGTGATTTTATTGCTATCCAGTCAAAATGGTTTAAACAAGCATTAGATACTAATGAAATTAAGCAAATAAGAAAGTCAATAACTGGGGCATTAGATATCAGACCTAATATTAAAGAATATATCATTTGTATTCCTCACAATGTTAGCTCTATCAAGATTGGGAGAGGTAAAAAGCCAACAAAAAATAGCGAAGATGTTAGAATTAAAAATTTTGAAAAAGAAATAAAAGAATCTTTTCTTAATGTAAAGATTACTTGGTGGTTTGAGCAGACTATTTTAAACGAATTACAATTACCAGAAAACGAAGGGGTAAATAAATATTGGTTTGAAAAAGAAGTAATTCATTCTAGTTTTTTAAAAGATAAATTTGACTTGCAAAAAACGAATTATTGGCTAAAAGAAAGATATGTTGGTGACTTACATACAAAAGGAGATATTCAAAATTTAATAGATAAACAGCTTAATAGTTTATCGTTTAGAAAAAAAATAGTTGCTAAAATACTAGATCTTAAAAATAAGATAAATTATACTTTAAGAATTTCTACCAAGTTTATCAATGTAACTTTAAGTTCAGATGAATTCAAGAATAAGCTTAAAATAATTAATAGTTTTCTTGAGGACTTGATAAAAAGGTCAACAGAATTAGAAAAAAAATTAATAGATGGTGTTGAAATAAATTTAAACATTAATGACGAGGAGGAACTAACAATTTTAAATACTATTTATGATGCTGTTGAAATGCTAGAAGCCATTCGACCAACTAATTTTCAGAAACCTATTTATCAAAATTTAAAAATTTCTTTAAGAGAATTTGATTCAGAGATTATTCATAAATATTTAGAAATTGAAAACGATTTAATTCTAATATCTACTAGTTTAATTTTGGGTAAGCCCGGAACAGGAAAAACGCTTGGCTTGGCTTACGCTGTTGAAGAATTCGTAAAAAAATCAGCACCAGCCATATTAATTCAAGCAAAAGAAGCTAATTCTAAAGATTGGACACAATTATTATCTAAAGAATTGGAGCTAAGTAATTGGAATAAAAACGAAATTTTCAATGCTTTAGAAATATTAGCTCACAGAAAAGATTGTCAGTTATCATCTAACAAAATAATTACTGCAGAAAACACTAAAGTTTTAATTTGTATTGATGGCTTAGATGAAGACGTTTTTAATGAGGATAATTGGTTTGACAGAATAAACGAGGCAATCGAAATATCAAATAAATACAAAAGAATAAGATTTGTTTTTAGTGCTAGAGAATATTTTTACAATAATCAAAAACTACCCATTTATAATAAACAATTTAAAGAATTAAGATTAAAAAGAGAAGGAGATGTAAAAGTTGAGGATGTTTCAAAGGATTATTTTAGAGTTTATAATATAAACATTAAAAATCATCAATTAATTAAAGAAATAGACAGTTTATTTGCTTTAAAATTATTTTGCGATAATTATAAAAACAGAACAATTAAAAGTAATGAGACTGTACAAACTGCTATTGCTGATTTAATTAATCTAAAGGTTGAAAGAATAAATAGAGAATATTTAGAATCTTTAGAAACTAAAAAATCTAAATCAATAAAACCTGTTCAAGAATTTTTAAATATTATTTCAGATTTATTTTATTTCAATTCCGAAGTAAGTCATACTCAAATTTATGATTTAGAAATTGAAAAAAAATTAAAATATTTAAATAATAATGAAATAGAATTATTAATAGAATTTATATCAAACAACGGTATATTAATAAAATACGAAAGAGAGAAAGCAACAAATTCAATATTAAAGGAAAAAGAAAGTTTCTATAACTTTAGTTATCAATCAATACTTGAGAATATAGTATCAAGTAAAATAAGTTATTCTTTAATTAATCAAGAAATTGATAGTCTACCAGATATTATTTTTAATAAAATACCTTTTTCAAATGAATTAGATGATGATAATCCTTACATAGATTTTATTCCAAATCGAAAAATTATAGAAAATATTATCACAGATGTTTTTGTAAAGAGTCAAAAGCTTATTGGTATTGATAATTTTTTGACATCTGGACTTTCTGAAAATGAAATATTCGAACTCCAATTAAGTGCCTTATATCTAGCCCCTAATGATTTAAGTTGTTTATTTAAAAATTGGATAACAAAAATTTTCAATGAAGATTACATAAAAAGATTTCAAATTTTACAGAATTTAATTATTCCTCTTTCTTACGATAAAGAAAGTGCGTTTAATGCAATGTTTCTCCATAATATTCTAAAAAATATTCCAACAGTGTTTGAAAGGGATAAATTTTGGTCAGGTCTAGATAGCACAGAAAAAAGATTAGTTTCAAGTAAATTAAATGTTAGGGAATATGAATTAAATGAATGGTCTATTGCTAGTATTCTTGACAATATTTTTGACTTAGATGAAACTGATATGTTTGATGGACTTCCATTGATTTATGCTTGGGGTTTAACGACTGTTGATCAAAAATTAAGAGAAAATATTCGAATTAAATTAAATAAATGGGCTTTATTAGTACCTTTTCAGTTTAAAAAACTTTTGGAGCTAATGATATTAATTAATGATCCGCAAATTAATGAAGATTTAGCATCAATTACCCTAGGTTTGGCAACTAAATGTAAAGACAAAAAAGCTATTCATGAAATTTCTTTCTGGTGCTTAAATAATATTTTTAATGATACTAATAAATATAGAAATATTATTGTAAGATATGGTTTTAGGTCAATTATTGAGAGAGCATTTCAGTACAGTTTATTAGCTGAAGAAGAAGTTAAGAAAGCAAGACCGTATAAAAAAGAAAATATTAAAATTCTAAAAGTTGATAAAAAATATATTGCAAACCCCAAAGAAGAATTTTACCCAATAGCACACGATTTATCGTGGTATGTAATAAAAGAAGCTTATGATGACTTTTTATCTGTAGCAACAGGATTCAATTCACATTCATTCGAAAAAGACAATACTTTTATTAATGATTTCTATAACAAATATAGTAAAGTTCTTAAAGGCAGTACATCTTCAAGAACTTGGGGTATGTCATCTGCAATTGCGTATATAAAATCACTAGGTTTTGATAGAGTTAAGGGCAGCTCATTTACCGATGCTACTCATGGAAGCAAAAGCAAAGTGTTTACGTACGAAGAGAAGTATGTATGGTTAGCTGTACATTATTTAAAAGGATATTTGTCTGACTATTTGCCTTATACATATGATGAAGAAAATAAAGAATTCAAATGGATTGATGATTATTCCAGAATAGTTCATATTAACAATCCTATGGAAGACTTTCTTGCTGAGACTGAAAGACAAATAGATGAATATTTTAATCCACCAGCATGGATAATTAAAGAAGAATTAGCACCTGAAATTAACAATTTAAAAAACATTCAAAATGAAATAAATGAAATTGTCAATCAAGAACCAAAAATTAATTTTAGTAATTGGTTAAGTTTAAGCAATAGTGATTTTGATTTGGAAGATAAAAATGAGTATTTGTGTATTAATCAACATACATCGCTTACAAATTCGTCAAAAACTGTTAACGCTTCAATAGAATGTATTGGTTATTTAATTCTTGAAAACGATTTTAAGCATTTTTTTAATAAAATAATAAAAGATCCAAAATCTATTTCAATTAGCCATTTTGCTAGTCCTAGTACTGATACTTACACAAATCCTTCTAATTTGTTTTGGATGAATTGGATTGATGAAACGAATAATAAATTTGAATTTTACGAAAATAAATTGATTTATAATTGCTTAGCAAGGGTAATTACTAATAATGTTGATGGAGAAAAAGAAATTATTATACCTTCAAAAAAGATTAGAGAACTGCTAGAAATTTCTGAGTTAGATAATAATAAGTATCTAAATGATGATAATGAAATTATTGGGTTTAATCATGAGGTAAACACTAAACAATTTAGCTATGGTGATAGACAAGAATTAGTTGTTTTAAATAAAAGAAAATTATTTGATACTTTAAAAAGTAATAACTTAAAATTGTTTTGGTTAACAAGTTACTTCATTAAAAAAAATCCTTTAAATGATGAAATTAAAAAGGTTAAGCACATTCAAAAATTTAGAAGATACATAATTTGGCTTGATGATAATTATAAACTACAATCTTTAAAATATTTCGACAATACATTTTCTAATGAATAAAGATTACATTCAAACATGGATTGATTTAGCAATTGAGGATTTAGAAGTTTCAAAAATTCTTTTTGAAAATGAAAAGTTCTCTAATTCTTTCTACCATTTTCAGCAAGCTTCTGAAAAAGGGTTGAAAGCTTATGCTTTTATGATTAAAACATATACGTCAGAAAAAGATGCTAATAACACAGGTCATTTTACTCTTAAAGTTTTTATTGATTCAGCTAACGAAAGACAAAAAGAAATTGCTTTTTTAAAGGATTATGAATTTGAAAAATTGATAGGTACTGAAAATTTAGATGATTACTCAAATAATTTAGAAAGCGGTCTAAATTCATTACCAAAAAGAAAGGAAATTTATGAATATTCAAATGAAATCTTAGAAGAGATTTTAGATATTATTAAAGAATTAAGTAAATTTAATTTTGAGTTTCCAATTGATTTTAAAAAGCATCTTATTGAGAAGATGGGTTTATTTTTTAATTTAATTTACAAATCAAATCCAGTAAAAGTAGAAGAAGCTAGAAAAGATTTTAAAGATTTTATAAAAGATGAAAATCAACTAAATGAATTGATAGAAAGTACAAAGCAGCACTTTATAAACACAATGACTGAACACTTTCACGTATTAATTCTTTATTATTCGAATTTGATTTCACACAACCATAACAATTTAGCTAGATACCCTGAAATTGACTTTAATCCACTTACATACTATAATTCAGTCCAACCAATAATTCAAAAACTACCTAAATATGTTGAATATTTAAAAAATACACTATACCAACTAAAAAAATGGAATGATCAAATAAGTTAAAATGAAATTATCTCATTCACCTGCACAAAAATTGCTTCTAGTCCAAGTATTCCTAGCATCAATTCTTTGTTTGCTTCATTTCGCTAATTTCATGTAAAAAAAACAAACTATAAAAGAAAAAATTTTAAATTAATTAAAGTTAGTTTTAATCATTATTTCTATCTCTTACATAAACAAGGTCTTAATTAATCAAGATTTAAACCTAATAGTTTTAATTAGTATCAGCTTCAAAGAACAATAAATCTTGTTTTAATTGATGCATACCAAACAAAAATAATTTGGTAACTACTGGTAAATGGCAATGCTTGAATTTGGATTTCCCACAGATGCAAACAGCTTCTTTTTTGGGCATTTTTTTTGAAATAATTGATTTTAAAATTTTTATAATGAGTTCGGTGTCTGCAAGATGAAATTCTTGAGCATAATAATATTTTATCCCATCAAATTCATGAGGATAATCACCATTTGCATAACTTCCTGTTTTAAGTTTATATTGATGATTAGCAAAAAAAGGATAGATATTATTTTGATAAAATGAAATCAAACCAATTCCTTTGTTTTTCAACAGTATTAATTGGTGAGTAATATTCAAACAACAAGCTCCGTCTGCAGCTATATGCCAGTCATTTTCTCGTTTTATTTTCTTGGAAATTTCATAAACCTCAGGAATAGTATTGGGATATTTAGTGATAGGAACCTTAATCCTTATATCATAACTACCCCAATAATTTCCATCAACGTCAATTATATCAATTTTACCATCCAAAGTAAGTGCAACTTCTGTTTTCTCAACTAAAAAGAAAATAGGATACATATCCAAGAACGCTTCAATATCTTTACTTAATTTTCTATTCATTAATAAAAATAGGGTTTACTCAATTCAGCGATAGGTCGTAAATGCAAAGGATTTAATATAGTATTAGATACGGGAAGTCTAAAATTCAATTTTCCATTTTGATCAAGTGTAACATGAGGTTGCTCCTTCAAAAACTTTTCCCAATTAAAATCATGCTGGGTATAGTAAAAACCTTCTTCAGGATTTTTGAAAATATAGCGGTCGTTTTCATTTCCGGTTCTTTTAGAAACCACGCTAAAATAATCTTCACTTTTTGTCAATAAATTTTTTACATGGTCACCTGCAACAATTCCAAACCTACTAGCATAAGACTGCATTTTACTTGCTAAACTAGTATGTAAGCTGCAAGTAGTAACCTCACTAATATTTTCTATTCCACAAGAACCCCATAAAACATCTTCTGCATCTCCAATATCAATACCACTTCTTATGGAGATATTCTCAACTCCTTGAGATAATAAATAATCTTTCAAATCATTTTGAACAAAATAACTATAGGTGCTTAAAGATAATAAGGCATCCTTAACAGCTTTTTCTTTTGATATACTTTTGCCACCAAAATAAACAAATAAGCCATCTCCTTGAATACGTTGAATATAACCACCATGAATTAAGGCAGTATGTATATTTGCTTTTACAAGTGTATTAGTTATTAAGAAAACCGTTTCTTTACTAAATTTTTTAAATAAATTAGTACTGCCTATAATGTCTACAAAACAAGAAATAATATAGTGCTCTTCAGTAGAATTTGTTGCCTTCAAATGTCCAAAGTCAGGATGCAAGCCTAAAGTTTGATTGTAATTAGGTTTGGCTAAGCCAGAAATCTCAGAATATTGACGCATGCTGGGTGCAAGTTCTTTATCTGATATTTTATTATTAATTGATGAAAAAGTTGCTTTATAGCTTTCATTTATTGGCTTAGTTCCAGATAATCCTTTTGATAAAGTATTTCTTTGGTCTGCCTGTACCGCTTCTTTGATTACATTAAAATAATCCGAATATATATTCATTTTAAATATTGTTTTTAAAAATTAATAGAGATACAATAATTAACACAATAACTTGACAAAGCATTGATTGCCCCGTTATTCTTAATATTGAAAATTTTTTACTCAATCCTTTTGATAAGAAATAAACTTGTTCTCTTAAATCGTTCAAATCTTCTTTCTCATCACATTTTTTGCTTTTTTCTTTGTAATCACTAAAAGTGTTTTTTGATATGGTACCAAAATAATACAATGAAGAAGACTTAAATCCTAAAAATGGAATACTAGTATAAATCAACACTGCAATAGTTAATAATCCTACTAAAATCAATAATATGATCAAAAATTCTATACTAGTTTTATAAATACTAAGTTTTGAATTAATAGTAAAATAAGTACCTATAATACCTCCTAATAAAAAAGTATTTATAGCAATATAAACTGCAATTTTATTATTGATACTATCATAATAATGGTCAAATCTTCCGATGTTAACCAATAAACGTTCTTTTTCTGATTTATTCATTCTATTTAATTTAAAATTAGACGAGCCTTAAAAGCTCGTCTAAAAAATGATGACTTACTTCAACGCTTTAGCAACCAGAGAAAAAGCAATAATTAGAGAAGCTACTACAGCTATTCCATTCACTAATTCTGCTACTTCATCATAAACTGTAACACAGTTATTTTTAAGGCAAATAGTTGCTTTTGGGTTGTGTCGAAATCTTTTAGTAATTGTACTCATAAGAATTCTATTTTTGGTGAAACAAAAGTGCATTTACCCTCTTGGGTAAAGCACATCTAACTACTCTAAAAAGAAAATTACTTTTCTTTTCTTACTCCTTTAAAAGGCGTTCCGTCTTGCTTAACATCCATAAAGCGACCAGTACTAGCGTCACGCTTAACATACTGTTCAGTCTTAGGATTATAAGTCTGACTTCTTCCTTTTACAGCACCATTACGATGCCCATCTCCGGGTGTACCATTTTTTGCCATGGCTATCAGATTTAATACATCAAACATTTTAAAACTGAGGCGTTTGATTAAAAACCCAAGGAATAATTAGGTAATAAATAGAATTCTATTACTTTTGCAGAATAATTTAAGCGGGTCCAATCAATTAAATTACTCTGACCGAAGCACCATTCCATAGCTTCGGTTTTTTTATGTTATCAATATTTATGTTTTAAATTTCTTAATTAATCTATCTATCTCTTCCATTGGTAATCTGTCATTAACTGTTTTGAGTTTCTCTAACAAAGCAATAGCTTTAGACTTATCCAATATATTTTCTTCTTCCAATTTCTCAATAACCCAAATACTACCGTGAACTTCAATTCCGTGTTCTTTAGCCTCTAATTTTAATTTTCTATCACAGGTAAGTAATGCACAGTTAAGTTGAATTGACTTCCAAAGCATTGTTTTATCTGGTAACGATTTGAGGCTACTCTTTGTTGTAAATTGATTTACTGCATCTTGCTCTTCGTCAGTCAACATAATAACGTTTAATTTTTGTGACCTTTTGTAAACCTCAAATTCAATAACCTGATTAGCAATTACAATTTCATTATATACAAATGAAGTAGTAGAGATTTCCGCTTTCAAAGCAAAAAACTCTGGTAAAATCTCCAACTGATAGAGATCAAATAATACACTTACATCTGTAATAATTAATTTCATACCAATAATTTCATTTTACCACGCAATTGCCAAGCTGTTATACCTGAAAAATAAGCAGCTTCATTAATTGTCAGAACTTCTTTTGCTAATCCCATATACACCAATCGTTCCATACGAGTTGGTACTTCTTTACTCCTGTACCTACCAGGTTCACAATTTGGAACATGATAACCTCTTTTTTTATAGCCAACATGGAACTTTCTTAAAATAAAATCGTTCAATATCCCTAATCGATGTGCTCTATGAAAAATAGCAGTAAACGATATTCCCCAACGTTCTTTTATAATTTCCAACTCTTTTTGATAGAAGTGAAAACGTTGTTTATGCAACTCTTTTTTCGCCATTTCTTCTGGATACAATACAGCACATGCAAAAACATGACATAATTTTTCCTCTTCTGCATGCTTCAAATCTTTTGCAAAAGTCAATGCGTGATGTGCCAATTCATGCAATGCAGTAAATCGTTTTCTAACCACATCATCATTAGCATTAACACTCTTTTTCAATACAATGATTTTTTTGTCTCCAACTGTAGCTTTCATACCATCAAAAGCATCATTAACTAAAAGATCAATCACTTTATAACCTTTATCCTCTAGCATTTCAACAACATCAGGTATAGGGTCATATCCTAAATTCCACTCTTCTCGTAGTTTTTTTGCAGCATCCTCAGCATCTTCGGCAGTCTTAATTTCTTTATCAAAAGTAAAATAGTCATACTTCTCATTTAATTGAAGAATATCCTCCAATTCAAAATACCTTTCAAAACAGTCTTTAGCTTTTTCAATAACAGAAGCCTCTTCAGTCTTAGACAGCTTTGAACTGTATTTTCTAAAATCAATACTCTCAAATTCAATTTTCACACTAGGCACCGAGTAAAAATAATCTATAGAAACACTTAAAGAATTAGCCAATGCAATTAAAACCTCACTATCTGGCTTCATGACACCTTGCTCATATTTATTCAAAGACTGCTTGCTAACTAGGTTATCTAGTTTGTCGGCGAGTCCTTGAAGAGACAAACCTGCCATCCTTCTGGCTGATTGTAGTCTATTTGCAAATACATTTTCCATAATTAAAGATTTAAACTATCTGTTTGTTGACAAAATTACAAAAAAAATATTATTTGTCAACAAGTATTTTAAAAATAGTTATAAACAATTTCAACATTTTTATTGCCACTTCTTCCCAACGCTCCAAAAGTTTTTGTATGCCAGAAGTTTGTCCCTCCGATAGATAAATGGTACAAGGCAACAAAAACTTTCCCCAAAGCTTAGTTACATAATGTGGCATTATAATCCCTTCGGGCAAGGGACAAGCCATTATAATAACATTATGTAAAAAAGCCGCTCGTCCAACGCTCTTGCCAGTGGCTCCAGGACAACATTTTTTGCAGCTTCCATCGCATCACCCAGCTACAAAAAACACAGTCCTTCGCCACTGCCTTTAACAACCTTCTCTATTTCATAGGAATATTTTCTGTTATTATCGATTTTAAGAACGTTCACCGTAACTGTTTTTATTAGCTTTATGGTTAAATAGGAAGTATTTGCATTGCTTTTGTAAGTAATAAAATGGCTTTGAAATTCAGTTAATTTGCCTATGGTAAAAGCCTTTTTATTACCCACAAAACCAAAATTTCCAGTAAGAGTATCATTTTTTATTTGCCAGTAAATAAACAGTTATTGCTCCAACGGAAAAGCTGATGCTATAACATTTTTTTTAAGATAATCTTATGCAAACTGAATACTGCGACTGCCAACTGTATCTCAGGTATCAGCTTTTCCACTAAAGCAATCAGAAACATCACAGTAAGCAAATAAAAAATAATACCCTTACTTGCGCTACTGCCACATCGCACTCGGTATTTTAATGCATTGTTTTTTGAAGATGCTTCCCGTTTTCATAAGACACTTTTCTTTTAACTGAACACTGCGACTATCAACTGATTTCTAGGCATCCTCAAAAATCAAATCCAAGAAAGAGTATCAAATTCTTTGACCGAATAAATAGCTTTATTATTTTCTGATTAGGTTAATTAATCCATCCAAAGAATTTGATACCCTTTCCAAAGACGTCTATCTTTCAAATCAACACTCATTTCATTAGCTACAATCCGATTAAACAAGAACATTCCGATTGGATATTTCAAAAAAAATAAAGTAAAAAAGGAAGCAAAAATAAGTTTTAGGTATTCAAAAAAGCAAGTTCAAGCCCTTCGGGTTTCCGAAAAAATCTCCACCCAAAAAGTTTCAAAACACATTTCTATTCTGCTTAACCATTTCCGATTTCAATCACGTATCGGGTAGTATTTTTTCTGAAAAACTTGCTTTTTTGAAACCTTTCACTTGGACGAATGGCTTTCTTTTTTTCTTTTTTTTCTTTTGAAAAATTTTAATGGGCGAAGCGTAGCGAGGCACATCTGCATTTCAATAGGAAATCTGCGAAAAACTGAAAATCTAATCAATTTTAAAGTCTAATGTTATGCAGAATTTTATCATTAAAACCCACCAAAAAGACACGATTTACTCGAAACCTCATTTATTCATACTTAACAAAGGAATGAACAGCGGAAAGCCGAAAAAAGAGTCATTTACGAACTGTTTTGTAATCATATTTGATTTAGAACAGGATTGTGAAAATCTTTATTTTGTTGCTTATAGTTTATGGAAAACTAACTTTTGGCATCAACATTTGGTTGGTTCCGTAATTCCATTTTTACGTCTTAACGATTTTAAAAAGGAGTTTTTTATAAAGTCTAAAGTTATGATGGATGAACACGAAACTCACATTAAACACGTTGCAGCTCTCAAACTTTTGGAGCAAAAAGAAAATCAATTTCACGATAACATCAACCTTATCAATGATATGCGAAGAGTTATTTTATATCGTTATTGTAATACTAAATAACCCAGCAGTGCTGGGTTATTTTCTTGTGGACAGTCAGGGATCGAACCTGAGAAGTTAACTGCAATATGTTCGTTCTTAGCTTTAAATCGATTAGACTTTTTTACTTTTGGTCTGTCCGCGTTAACTCCAATCCACCTTTTCAAAAAAATTCCAATGTCATTCATATCTTCTAGATTTTTAATATAGTTATAAACTGTTATTCCACCCAGTGTAAACTGGAAAAATGTTGCTGGAGGACATCTAAAAAGAGTAACCGATAAAAAACTAAGGATTACTAGTATTCATAAATTAGTTAATTCAAATATAATTAATAAATAAAAAAAGTCAAGTCTTTTTAGACCTGACTTTCGTTTTGTTTAACCCAAAGGTCACCACAACAAGGGCTAAACTTATTTTTTGTGCTTCTTATTCAGGCTTTTAAGTACTAACGAAATAGTAAAACTGACTACAGCTCCAATAGTGGCTAAGATAACCGTTTTTGCAATATCTTCAGATTGAATATTGGGTGCAATACTTAAAAATGTACCTCCTGCAGTACCTATTAGCGTGTGATTATTCGCTGTCATTTGGAATTGTCAACTGACTTGCAGCTGTCAAAACACTTCCAGCAACCGCAACATAACCGCCAATGGTTGTAACAACAACTGGCAAAGCTACTGGAGCTGCTAAAATAGTTCCACCAACTGCCGCTAATACCAAACCAATAGTACGAAGCACTTTAAAAAACTTAGGTGTGGGAGCCGAAACTCTATTAACTATATTTTTCATAATTATAATTTAAGATTGAACAATTAACGTAACACTTTCATGATTATCCAAAGCTTTGTAAACAATGCTTTTAAGCTTCTCAAAAGCTTTTCTAGACAACAACCCTAATCCTGGTCCAGAAAGTTTAGTAACCGGAGCAATACAGCCTTGTAATTCCTTTTGCGCATTATTAGCAGGATGAAAAAGAATAAACTTTCTATTCGGAACATCCACTAATTCCAAATGCCATTTGTATTTTGAGCTATATCGCTTTCTAATAAAATATTTCCCTTCCGGAATACAGGAAACTCTTGTTTCGTTCATCTTCCAAGGCAATTCTATGGTATTGCATATCAATTTGCCTTCACATTCGAGTTTTCCATTAGTTCCTTCAGGGAAATAAGTTCTAGTTAACCAAATAACCATTACACGCCACCATCAACTTTAACAATCGATAACGGGTTGAAAGCACCATTTTTCAAAGGGTACATTTGTCCATTAATCTCTTGGTAAAACTCAATACCTAAAGCCAAAACTAAAGGGTGAGTAGAGTTAGCCGTAACGGCATTACTCAAGTTGATTACAGCTGTAGCTGTTCCATCCCAAGGCAAAATTGCCGTTTCGGTAGTTTCTACCACATAGGTTTCGTTCGTAAAATCGATTTCAGCTCCTCCAGAAATCACTTTAAAGTGAGTTGTTCCACTTGGAGCAGCAATCATATTCGCAGGTACAAACGATGGAATAGAAACATCCAATGTTCCCGCAGCTCTATCAATTGCTGAGGTAAATGGAGCAAATAAAGAAGTACCTAATTTTCCACGAATATTAAATTCGAAACCTAGTACCAATTCAATTTCTCCATCAATTACATTTCGTAATCCTCTTTCACTCACAGCATCAGCTTGAATTACTTTTACCATTGTTTGAGTCAAACGACTCACCATTCTACCATCAGCAGAATTCAAAAGCAATGGTCTTAAAGCGGTGCGCAAAATCTTTCCGGCTTTTCCAGCTCTACCAAATTCAGAACCGTTTTCACGTGTTCTCTGAAACGCAGGATCACTCGCAATTCTGCTTGCGTCAATTCCACCTTTCTCACGAGCTAAATGACCATCTTGCGTTTTGTAAAAGGTAATATCCCCGATAGTACCTTTCAATTTAATTATGCCTTTCTGTCTAGCCATAACTTCAAAATTTCGTTAAACATTCTTTTAAAATCTCCTTCATTCTTTCAATCAGTTGCAACCACATTTCGAATGATTAATACAAAGTTTACAAAGCATTTCTGCAAAGAAAAAGTCATAAGTGTACCATATGTCCAAAATCGACACAAGTGTCTTAAATGAGCATAAAGGCACAATTAATGAGTATGAAAAATTATAATTAAATTGCAGAAGATTTTCTGCTCGTCAGAAGTATAGCATCGCTATATCAAAGCTATAGATAAAGTATGAAATTGAAAAATCAGAGGGTGTGCATCTATCCAAAGGACATACAACGTATAACAGGCAAGAGTTATCGTCAAAGTACTAGATTGTTGCAAAAGATAAAAAAAGACCTCAATAAGCTCGAAAATGAGTTTCTAACGATTGATGAGTTCTGTACATATAGTGGCATAAAATATGAACAAGTAACTCACTTGATTTTTGGTTAAAATTGAAAAATACTTCAGACAAATTTTAATCAAAAAAGCACTACTAAGCTTTAAAATAACTAGTTCAATTTTTAGTCTTGATACTTTAATATTCAAATAATTATGCTTATATTTGAGTACTTTGAATTTAGAATAATAGTAGCCTTATAAAAGAGGAGTCAGTCGAGGAGTCACTTAAACAACATACTTTGTAAAGTGTTGATTTTATTGGTGAATTTTGTAGTAGACAAATCCCTCTTTCTCCGCTGAAAAAAATCCTAAATGGTATCAAAACCTCGAAAATCCTATGATTTTCGGGTTTTTTTGCTTTTACAGACTTACCAAATTATTCATCGAATTCCATCTCTAAAGGGGCAAAATCGAGACCCTAGAAAAAACTAGAAATCTAGGGTCTCGCTAAATCTCTTCAACCCTTGCAAAAACTGGGATTAATAACGTGTTCAATAGCTTGTTCACTCATTAAACATCTTGTTTGATTTCAATTAGGAAATTAAATTGAATAATAATCAATTGGTCACCACAATGAAAACAAAAGTTACCTTGCATTTTTATACAAAATCCACGAAAGCAAATACTACTGGACAATTTCCAATTTACTTAAGGCTTACCGTAAATGGTAATCGATTAGAATTTATCACAAAAAAAATTGTTGATTCTAGCAGATGGTCAGCCTATTTAGCCAAAATGAAAGGCACTACAGAAGAAGCCCGTTCAATAAATAGTTATCTTGATTTAATAAAATCTAAAGTATTTGATATTCAAATGGAGCTTATTCATAAGAATGAAGATTTAAGCATTGAGAATTTTAAAGACAGGTTATTTTGTTCAGAAGAAAAACAGAGTATGCTCATTCCTATCTATCTTCAATCATGGTAAGTAAGAAAGCAAAACCGAAAAGTAAAAAGAGAATCTCAGCAAAAAAATTATGCAGTAGAGTAATTACAAGAGAAGGTGTTAAAAAAGACGGAACATTGAAGAAAGGCTACCGTTATGTCAAAGGTGGCAGAGTAGTAAAAGCAAAGAAATAGTTTTTAATGTTGGTTGATGAAAGCCGTATCGCATTTTTGCATTACGGGTTTTAATTTTACTAAATAAAACACTTTCAATTATTGTTAAAAATAGCGAATTTACTTATAAAGTGTATTTTTTTATAAATTTATGATAAAAATTTGTAAATTCGCGTTTGAATATTACCTATATTAATGCACTTACTAAAAAAAAAAATATCGCCAGCAAATTTTGAAGTCGTAGATTTATTCTGTGGTGTTGGCGGGCTATCTCACGGTTTCGTTCAAGAAAATTTCAAAGTTAAAGCAGGTATTGATTTTGATAATTCATGTTCCTACGCATTTGAAGAAAATAATAATGCGAAATTTTTGCATAGAGATGTAAAAGAATTTACTTCTAATGAACTTAATAGCATATATTCCAAAGGAAAATATAAGATTTTAGTCGGTTGTGCTCCATGTCAGCCTTTCTCTATTTATAACAGGAATAGCTCAAATTGTGAGAATCGTTCAGAGGATAAATGGGGACTTTTATATTCTTTTTCAAATCTGATTGATGAGACTGAACCCGAAATTGTTTCAATGGAAAACGTTCCTCTTCTTTTGAATTTCAATGGAGGAAAAATATTTGATGATTTTATTAAGCGCTTAGAAGATAAAAATTATTTTATAAGCTATAAAGTACTTAATGCACAAGATTATGGAGTAGCACAAAGAAGAAAGCGCTTAATCCTATTAGCATCAAAATTAGGTCCAATTTCGATTATCCCACCAACACACGATAAAAATTCATATAAAACTGTTAAAGAAGCAATTGGGCATTTACCAAAAATTGAGGATGGAGTCATTTGTCCAACTGATCCGTTACATTACTCAAAAAAACTGAGTGAAATAAATAAAAAAAGAATTCAAGCTACCAAAGAAGGTGGTTCTTGGAAAGATTGGGACGAAAGTTTACGCCTTGAATGTCATAAAAAGGAATCAGGAAAACAATTTGGTAGTGTATATGGTAGAATGAAATGGAACGATGTAGCTCCAACAATGACGACTTATTGTATTGGACTTAGTAATGGTCGTTTTGGACATCCTGAGCAAGACCGTGCGATTAGTTTACGTGAAGCTGCATTAATTCAGAGTTTCCCAGAAAATTATAAGTTTATTGACCCTAATACTGAATTTTCATCTCCTAAAATAGCTCGACAAATTGGCAATGCAGTTCCAGTTGGATTAGGAATTGCGATTGCAAAGAGTATTAAAAATCATATAAAAACAGTTGAATCAAGATAAAAACACACAAGAAAAGGAAAATAATAGTCAAACTTTGCAATGGAGATTTGATGTTAATACTTTCCGTCTGCTTGGAAGAGAATTAATTACAGACCGTGTTACGGCAGTTTTTGAATTAGTTAAAAACTGTTATGATGCTAATGCAAAAGAAGTTCAAGTTCAATTTTTTAACATCACAAAAAAATCTGAAGCACAAAAAATTATTATTTCCGATAATGGAATAGGAATGTCTTTTGTTGATATCAAAGATAAATGGATGGTTGTTGGAACTAATAGTAAACGTAGTAACTTATATTCTGAAGAGCCTTTTAATCGAAAATATGTTGGTGAAAAAGGAATTGGAAGATTTGCAGTTGATAAACTTGGTGAGCGAGTACAAATAAGGACAAAACAGTTAGGTACAGATGCTTGGCTTTGTGTAAATATAAACTGGGACGAGTACGAAGAATTGTCAAAAAACTCTGTTCAAAATCAACTTTCTTTATTTACGGAAGTAAAGAACACATATACATATGAAACAGGCGATATTAATGAACAGGGAACTCAAATTATTATAACTAAAGTTAGTGATGAATGGCAAGAAAATGATTTAGATAGACTTTACAAAGAGTTATCTACACTAGTATCTCCATTTTATCCTGTTACCCCTCCATTTGATATTCGAATGAAATCTAATGATTTTAAGAGTTATGAAGATGTTCCCGTGAAACCTGAACCATTAAAGTATTATTCACATCATGCAGAAATTAGTTTTGATAAGGAACTAAAAATTCAAGAATCATTAGTTTTTAATGAAAATAATGGGCAAATTGAAAAAATAAATGAAGAAATAAAAAGCTTTGGACCTATAAAACTTCGGATTTATTATTTCAATGAAAGTGCAAAACGAAGGTATAACAGTGCTTACAAAAACAATGACACTAGAATTGACGGAATAAAAATTTATAGGGATGGTATAATCGCTACTCCATTTGCTGAATATGAAGCTGATGTTAATAAAAGAAGAGATATTTTAGGGCTTGATAAAAGAAAATGGAGCGGAACTTTTGATACTATCGGAACACGTGAAGTAATAGGTGTTGTTGATATTACAAAAGAAAATAACCCTAAAATTATTGATGCAACAAATAGGCAGGACTTCATTGACAATAAAGAATATAGTGCTCTCAAGGAATTTATTTTAAATCAACTTGTTGCGTTTGAAGAACTAAAAGTATATGAGCGAACAGCCAAGAGAAGCGAAGTTGAGAACAAACTTATTGACGCTGGAAGTAACGTCAAATTTTTTGAAAAAGAACTTGATAAAATCTTTGGAGATTTAAAAACATCAAGTCCAGAGGCAAAAGATGTTATAGACCATCTGAAAAATCAGTCGCAGGAATTGCATACTACAATCAATAAAGCAATTGCTGAACAAAAAAGGTTTCAAAAAGAAGTTGAAAGAAAGGAAAAGATATTTTATAGTATCGTATCTATGCAAGAATATGCTTCTTTAGTAGCACATGCAGTTAGGACTTCTATTGCCAAGGTTAAACATTTAGGAGAGTTTTTAAAGGTCAATTTTCCAAATCCTCAATTTGATGATTTTTTTAAGTTGTATGCAACGCAGATATATGATGAAATGAACACCCTTATTGCTGTTACAGACTTTATGTTAAGTTATGCAAGCGTTGATGAAAACTTTGAGGAGTTTAGTGTTAAATCACTTATTAAGGATTTAATAGAAAATCAATATCAATCCGTTTTTAATAACGAAGCTATTGATGCAACTATTGATATGAAAGATGAATTTATAATTGAAACTAATAAAAAAGCTTTTCAAGATATTTTTCAAAATTTGATTTCTAATTCCGTTAAGGCTCTAAAAAATGTAAATGATAAAAAAATTAAATGTTCGGGATTTTTAGGGACAGATAATTTTACTATATATTTTTCAGATAATGGATATGGCATAGCACCCGAGGACAAACAATGGATTTTTGGTCTCTATAATACCCGTACTGCCGAACAAGGTGGTGGAGGTGTTGGTTTGTTTATAGTGGAAAAACAATTAAAAGCTCTTAATGGACAAATTGAGGTAGTTGATAGCGAGTTTGGTCAAGTTGGAGCAACATTTAAAATCACATTACCTTTTAATCGATAAAAAATGAACGAGATAGTACCAACAAAAGTTGTTGTAATTCATGACAATATAGAGGAAACTTCACCAATTATGGTTGAAATGAGAGTTAAGTATGGCTCAGAAAATGTAATTTTATTCCAACATTCTCAACAAGGGTTAGATTATGTACTTTCCAATCTTGGGAATAAGATGGTTGTTTTATTAGATAAAAACTTTGATGGTAATGAGATTGATGGTATAAAAGTTTTTAGTGAAATCAGAGAGAAAACATCATTGGTATATATAATCCTAATTACTGTTAGTAGAATTTCTGAAATCAATAGTGAAACTCTTAAAATGCTTATTAATAAGGATTTATTTAAACTTGAGAGTTTTACGCAGGATTATCGAAAAATTATTGAATTAGTTGATGATGCACTTTCAACTCTTAATGTTAGGGTTGATGCTGTTATTGAAGATTGGATAATGCGACATCCTGTCGAAAAAAGAGAACAGATAATTCTTAGAACAAGGGACGGTCAAGCTTATTCAATGAATGATATTTTGGACAGTATTAGAAAAGAAACAGCGATTGGTCTGCAATTCGAGAGGAATTTATTAAAATTAGCAATTGAATTATTTAGTCGCCAAAAATTGAAATTAGATGATAAATAAAATTATTGTTTACGATGATAATGATTTTGAGTTAGGAGAATATTTTGAAACTAGCTATCAAGATATTACTGAAAATGTTTCACAATTAAATTATATTTCTACAACTTCTGTTGATGGAATGACATGCAGTTTAGGTCATATTAATGGCTTAATGACTGCTTTTAATCAAAATCCTTCTGTATTTGTAGGTATCTCCCACGGTAATGAAGATGAAATGGTCATGAATAATTGTGGTGCCTATGTAGATTCAACTAATGCACATAACTTTATAAATTCGTTAGTTTTTTCAGCAACTTGTCGAAGTGCAAAAAATCTTGGACCTATTCTATTATCAAAAGGATGTAATTCCTTTATTGGATTTGTTGATGATGCTTTGGCAACATATGAGGACTTTTATCACTTATATACAGCTTGTGAGAACTATTGCATAAAAGAGTTTTTAAATACTGAAAAATCATTACAAACGGCTTATGATGAAATGATGGATTATTTTGATAATCAAATTAATCTATTGTTTGAAGGGAATGGTGATGAAGTACTTGTTGGAATGGAGCTTCAGTCTAACAAAGATAATTTAGTTTTACTAGGTAATCAATCAGCACTTACAAAATCATATTATAATATTTAAGATTACTCAATATAAATAGTCCTTCGGGACTATTCTTTTTTAATTAAAAAAATAAAAGCAATGAGTTTAAAAATCCATAGCGTTGTAAACGCCAGTAACCCTGAAAATGAATTTGTGAGACTTCACACAGAAGTTAAAACCAACCTAAAAGGATATGCAATAGTAGATAGAACTTTTGATGCTGATGGTAAAGTATCAAATGAATTTAGGCATATTTATGTCTTTCCAGACTTGGAAGTAAATCCAGGAGAATGGATTCGTCTTTATACGGGTACAGGAAAGAATAGTACTGGAGAAAATGGTAACAAAGAAAAAGTTCATTTCTTATATTGGAATGCAAATGAATGTGTTTGGAATGATAAAGGAGGAGATACTGCAACTTTAATTAAATATACTTTAATAAATAGTAAAGTTGTTCCTCCAGTTGAAAAGAAATAGATTTAAGTTTGATTTTTTTATTTCTTTTGAATAGGTTCAGCTATTGAACATCTTAATTTCTAAATTTTTTGGCTAATCATTTTTTTCATTATATTTGCTATGGATGGATTCGAAAATTTGCAAGTCGAAATTGAGGAGCAAAAGCGAGACCCTATTTAGGAATAGAAAATTAAAATTCTACATATCAACGTTTTAAAGTCGGAATACAATTCCCTCTTTCTCCGTTGAAAAAATCCTAAACGGTAGCAAAACCCTGTATGTCTTATGATTTACAGGTTTTTTTCTTTTTATCACATATTAAATTATTCATTGAATCTTATTTAAATCGAGATAAAATCGAGACCCTAGAAAATTCAAAAATTAGGGTCTCGCTAGATTACCTCAACACTTGCAAACATTAGGTTCAACGACATGTTCAATAACTTGTTCACTCATCAAATACCTTGTTTGTTTTCAATTAGGAAATTAAATTGAGTAATAATTAATTGGTCACCACAATGAAAACAAAAATCACGCTTCACTTTTATGCCAAAAGCACAAAAGCCAATGCAAACGGACTACATCCTATTTATGTAAGACTAACAGTTGAAATGTCCTTGCCTAATGTAAAATCAAACTAAATTTACCTACTTAAAATCCTTTTAGTTATAAATTCATTAAAAAAGAAATCTCTGTAAATATTACCTATAGGGATTTCACTTTTACCAATATAAACAGTATTATTATCAACAGATTCTATATATTTTGAATTAATTATATAGGATTTACTAACTCTTACAAATATATTTTTAGGCAATTGTTCATATATCGTTTTAATATTCATTGCTGTAATTACTTTTTGATTTTCTGTATGCATAACGACATAATCTTTTAAACCTTCGATAAACTGAATATCATTAAAATATATCTTAAACATTTTTCGGTCCGCTTTTACAAAAAAGTATTCTTCAGTAAATTCTTCTATCTCATTTTTATTAAACTCATTATCAATTAATTTAGAATATGTAAACGCCTTATCAACTGCTTTTTGAAAACGTTCTAATTTTACAGGTTTTATTAAGTAATCAATAGCATCAACTTCATAGCTATCTAGAGCAAATTCTGAAAATGCAGTAGTAAAAATTACGAAAGTTTCTTTAGGTATAGTTTTAGCAAATTCAATTCCATTTATTCCTGGCATTTGTATATCTAAAAACACTAAATCTACTTTATTTTCTAGCATAAATTCTGATGCAGTAGCAGCACTATTGAATGAATTAATCAATATTAAATTTTGTGTTTTTTCTATCAACATTTCAATAGCTTCTCTTGCTAATGGTTCGTCATCTACAATAATACATATCATAATCTTATACTTAGGGTTACACAAAAATTTTCTTTACTATCTTCAATTTTTAAGGAGTGTGAAGTTGGAAATAACAACTCTAATCTTCTTTTAATATTTACCAAACCTAAACCTCCAGTTTTGTGTGTAGCTTTTAAAATTGGTTTAGAATTTTCACACTTAAAATTAAGTACATTATTTTGAACATTGAAATACAAATTTACAAAAGACGATTTAGAACTATCATTATTGTGTTTTACAGCGTTTTCTACAAATGAAATAAATAACAATGGAGGAATTTGAACACCGTTCAAATCACCTTCTTTTGATATCAGAAAATCAAAATTATCACGTCTAACCTTTTCCAAATTTAAAAAATCCTCTAAAAAATGAATATCCGAAGTTAATAAAACCTTATCTCTAGTACTATCATACAATTGATAACGTAATAAATCACTTAATTTCATTAAAACCTGAGAGGCTTTTTCAGGATCTTTCTTAGTCAGTACATTCGCATTATTGAGCATATTAAATAGAAAGTGAGGATTGATTTGATTCTTTAACTGTTCCAATTCTGCTGAAGTTTTGGATTTTTCAAGCTCAAAGATTAATTGTCTATCAAGTATCCATTTTTGAAATAGTTTTATAGAGGTAGATGCTGACACAAGTACAACTACTAAAGCAGAAAAAAGAGGAATATTTAAACCATCACTAGCAACTCCTTTTCCAAATAAACTACAACCAACTCTATAAGTTGCAGCCGATATTGTAATTATACCTATAATAGATAAGCAATACAGAACATATTTATTCTTAAACAATAATTTAGGAACCAATAAATACATATTGACATAAAAAAGGAAAAGAAAAAACAACAAAATTAAAGTGGGTTCAGTTACTTCAGGAGTACTATTATATAAAACCACACTTATAAAGGCAATTAAAAAAAAATGCCTAAAGAGTCTATATTTTGAGGATATAAAAAATTGAAAGATTAAATTTTCGTTCATAATTAAAGTAATATTATAATCATACATATTAATTTATTGTTCTACAAATTTAAAGCATATAACTAATAGAAAATTTCTTTTATACCAAAACACTTTCTTTTTATACCAAATACAATATTTAATCAAAAACATTTTTTGGTAGATATTATTGTTAAAAAACAACTTTTGTATAAAAAATATTCTATTTGGTATAATTCAAAAAAGTCACATTTATTATTAGAATAGTTTAGCCAAAAATAAAATATGAATCTAATTTGGTTAAATATGAAAGACAAAGTCAAGGTATGTTTATTATTCTTTCTTGCTTTTATTTTAGAAGCAAATGCTCAGGATAAAGTAACATTAAGTGGTACAATTGCTGATATCGAAAACAATGAAACATTGTTAGGGGTCAACATTTACATTAAAGAATTAAACACAGGAGTAACAACAAATAATTACGGTTTTTATTCTCTAACTGTTCCTAAAGGAGAATATACTGTTTTTATAACCTATATGGGGTATGCAACAATTCAAGAAACTATTTCATTAACTCAAAGTGTACAAAAGAATTTCAGTTTAACTTATGAAAGTACTAATCTGGAGGAAATTACAGTCACAGCTAATACTCAAAAAACCAATATTAAAAAAGCAGAAATGAGTGTCAATAAACTCTCAATTGCAACCATAAAAAAGATGCCCGCTGTTATGGGTGAAGTGGATATTTTAAAATCAGTACTACAATTACCAGGTGTTACAAATGCACAAGAAGGAGCAACAGGGTTCAATGTAAGAGGTGGTTCAGTTGACGGTAATTTAGTTCTGTTAGATGAAGCAATAATATATAATACATCTCATCTTTTTGGTTTTTTCTCCGTTTTTAATTCAGACGTAATAAAAGATTTAAAATTATACAAAGGTGGAATTCCGGCCAACTTTGGAGGTAGAATTTCATCTGTATTAGATATATATCAAAAAGAAGGAAACAGTAACGATTATCATATTAGTGGTGGTATTGGAGCCATATCAAGTCGATTATTGGTAGAAGGTCCAATTGTAAAAGAAAAAAGTTCTTTTGTTGTAGCAGGTAGAGGTTCTTATGCTCATCTTTTTCTAAAATTAGCAGACGAACCAAATTCAGCTTATTTCTATGACATAAACGCAAAGTTTAATTACAAATTCAATGATAATAACAATGTTTTTGCTTCGGGATATTTTGGATATGATAAGATGAATTTTAATAACAACTTTATAAATAATTACGGAAATACATTTTTCAATTTAAGATGGAATCATGTTTTTACAGATAAATTATTTTCAAATGCATCTATAATTTATAGCGATTATGACTATGGTTTAAAACTGAAATTTGTTGGTATCGATTGGAAATCGGAAGTAAAAAACTATAATTTCAAATACGATTTCAAACATTATCTTACTAATGATTTGACACTTAGTTATGGTCTGAATTCTATAAAATATAACTTTAATCCAGGTACAATTAATCCAGTTGATGCTACTTCAAGTATCAATCCAGATCAAATTGCAAAAAAATATGCGTTTGAAAATGCTTTATATATAAGCGCAGAACACAAATTATCGGATAAATTATCAATGAATTACGGACTTCGTTATAGTAATTTTCAACGTTTAGGTGAAGAAGAAATTAGCACCTATGCAAACAATCAAGCAGTTGTTTTTAATCAAGATTTTCAAATTTATGAAGAAGCAACTCCTACAGGAAGTATAAAATATGGTAAAAATAAATCGATAGCCAGTTTTGGTAATCTTGAGCCTCGTTTAGCAATATCCTATTCATTAAACGATGATCAATCAATTAAAGCAAGTTATAATCGAATGAGCCAATATGTTCATCTAATTTCTAATACAGCTTCAGTTTCTCCATTAGATATATGGGCACCTAGTGACAAATTTTTAAAACCAGAGATTTTAGATCAAGTCGCATTTGGATATTTTAGAAACTTTAAAAACGGAGATTATTCATTAGAAGCTGAAACATTTTATAAAAAAATTAAAAATAAAGCAGATTATATTGATGGAGCTGAACTTATCGCAAATAAACATATAGAAAGAGTACTTCTAAATGGGGAAGCTCGTGCCTATGGTTTAGAGTTAATGTTTAAGAAAAATACAGGTAAGCTAACTGGTTGGCTTTCATATACACTTTCAAAAGCAGAACAAAGAACATCTGGTAGAAATAGTTTTGAGCCTGGTATAAATAATGGAGAATGGTATCGTGCTAATTATGATAAAACACATAATCTATCATTAACAGCTACTTATAAATTAACTGATAAATGGTCATTTGGAGGAATTTTCACTTATCAAACAGGTAAAGCTGCTACATTTCCAAACGGTAAATATGAATACCAAGGTATTACTATAGCAAATTACGAAACAAGAAATGCTAATTCACTTTCAGCTTACCATCATTTAGATTTATCGGCAACTTATGTTCCTAAACCGGATAAGAAAAAAGGTTGGCAAGGGGAATGGGTTTTTAGTGTTTACAATGCATACGCAAGGAAAAATGCCGCTTCTTATAACTTTGGTCAAAACATCGATACTGGTTTAAGTGAAGCAAAAAAAATGTCAATATTCGGAATCATTCCAAGTGTGACTTATAATTTTAAATTCTAAAATAATAAGAAGATGAAAATAGCAAAAAAAATAATAGTAATATTAACGGTCTTGTTTTTAATGGGTTGTGAAGAAGTAATTCATGTTGATTTAGATACTGCCGAACCAAAATTAGTCATAGACGCTTCTATTGACTGGGTAAAAGGAACTACAGGTAACGAGCAAAAAATTAAATTATCTACAACAACAGGATATTATAGTACATCATTTCCAACAGTTTCGGGTGCTTCTATAACAGTAGAAAATTCTTCAGGTGTAATTTTTGATTTTATTGAAACACCTGATACAGGAGAGTATATATGTACTGATTTTCAGCCTTTAATTGGAGAAACCTATATCTTAACCATTTTATTAAATGGTGAAATATATACAGCTACAGAATCATTAATTGATGTTCCTAGTATGGAAACTGATGTAATTCAAAATAATGACGCTGGTTTTGGAGGTGATGAGGTTGAAATACTTACAAAGTTTCAAGACAATAATACAGAGGAGAATTATTATTTATATAGTCATAAATCAAGTAGAGTTGCTTTTCCTCAATACCAAGTTGAAGATGATGAAAATGATAATGGAAACCTGATCACAATGTATTATTCTAATAAAGACCTAGTAACTGGAGATATAATGAACATCAAATTATACGGTGTTTCAAGAAGATATTATGAATATTTCAATAAATTATTATTAGCAGCTGGCGGGGATAGTGGTCCGTTTCCTTCAACACCGGTAGCTGTTAGAGGTAATATTGTTAATCAAACGAATTTTAACAATTTTGCATTTGGTTATTTTAGATTATCTGAAGTTGATACCAAAACTTATACAATTCAGTAATAACAATTTCATGTTTGTTTAGATTAGTTATGTAAGATGCTGATTATCTCAACTATTCAGCATCTTTTTTTTAAAATATCACATACGATTATGATCAAATCAATTGAATATATATTTAAAACAGATATCAATTCTAACTATCAAATTTTTTGGATTACTCATGATTTATCAAAAATATGCCCTCAAATAGATCTGAATTTTATTCTTTATCAAAATCAATTCTACATAATTAGTATTAAAAATTCTAATTTAACATACAATCAAATACAATTAATATTCATCGAAAATCAAATAAAATTTGAAGTGGTTTCAGAAATTCAAATTTTGTAATAAATGATGAAACTCTGAAAAAACATCTATATCAATGCTTGTTTAAGCTTTTGATTTATAGAAATATTAAAAAAAAACATTCATATTCTAACACCATTATTAATTCCAATTCAGAAATAAAAATATTAATTTTTAGTTAAAATACACTTCAAATTCGTAAATTGTTGTCATATATATTATATTTGCGACAACAATATAAATTTATATAAAATGAGACAATTAACATTTGCATCGCTACAAGTGAACAATTTAGAAGAATCAAAAGACTTCTATGAAAAAAAATTAGGATTTGAAATTGACAAAAATATGCCACAAGCCTGTGTTTTCAAATACAATCAAGGTCAAGCAAGTTTTGCTATTCGTACTCCTCTCGAACCAATTGAAGGAAAAGAATTGGGAGTTGGCGTGGCACTCTGGTTTGCCGTTGATGAAAATGTAGACCAATTGAAAGAAAAATTCATTAACAATAGAGTAACCACCGCTGGATCAATTATAGAAACACCTTTTGGTAGAGCATTCCACGTGAGAGATCTTGACGGTTATAAACTTACTTTTTTGAATGAAAATAAATAATTAATCAACTTTATACAAAGAAAATGAAAATATTAATTACTGGAGCCACAGGTGGTTTAGGAAGTAAGGTTATCAACCTTTTAAAAAACAAAACAGAAGTTGAAAATTTAGCTGTTTTAGTAAGAGACGAAAAAAATGAATTGGCAAATCAATACATTAGTGATGGAATTGAAGTAAAAATTGGAGATTATTCCAATTTAGAAAGCTTGATAAATGCTTTTAAAGGTATTGATGTTTTATACTTCGTTTCTGGCGGAGACGATGGTATGAGAGCAAAGCTTCATAAAAACGTGGTTGATGCGGCAAAAGTTGCAGGTGTTAAGCACATTTTATATACCAGCGGAGTTAGAAAAGATGAAAGTGCTACTGCTCCATTAGCATCACTTATGGATTCTCATATTCAAACAGAAAATTTCATCATAGCTTCTGGAATTTCGTATACAATATTGAGACATAATTTATATGCCGAAGTAATCGAAATGATGATTGGAGATAAAAGCCAATTACTGAAAACCAAAACTATTTATTTACCCGCAGCAAATGGTTTAACATGTTTTGTGCCTAAAAAAGATTTTGCAGAAGCAGAAGTAAACATTCTTTTGAATCCTTCATCTTATGCAAATAAAATATTGGAGTTTAACGGAAGTGAACAAATTACATTTTCAGAGATTGCTGAAAAAGTCACTGAAATTATGAAACAGCCTATCCAATATATTTCACCAAATATAATTGAATTTAAAAATACTTTGAATAAATTTGGATTGCCAAATCATGTTATCGAAATTTTAAGTACATTCAGTTTAGCCATCGCAAATGGAGAATTTGACCAGCAGTCGAATGATTTAGAAACGGTTTTAGGAAGAAAATCTACATCACTATTCGAGTATTTAGTAGAAACTTATAAATAATGATTATTAGAGAACCAAAATATTGGATAATCGTGGCATCAAAGGATCACGTAAAATCTGGAATTGCTGATGGAATAGCGCAAGCCTGTCATGGAAAATCTTCGCCATTAAAGAGAATGAAAAAAGGTGATTTTATACTTTACTATTCAGGTAAACAGACTATGGGTAAACCAGACAAATGTCAAGAGTTTACAGCTTTAGGAAAGGTAATAGATGATGAAACATATAAGGTTCAAGTTTCAGAGGATTTTTGTCCTTCAAGACGTAACATTGAGTTCTTAAATTGTAATGACACTTCAATTCTTCCTTTAATTAATGATTTAGATTTTATTCAAAACAAAAAAAGTTGGGGTTATCCATTTCGTTTTGGTATTTTAGAAATCAATAAACACGATTTTGATTTAATTTCATCAAAAATGCAACAAAATTATTATGTCTAAAAAAATTGAATTTCATTTTAAAAGTCCAAACGATAGCCCAGGTTATTTACTTGGTCAATTAACAATGTTATGGCAACGAAAACAAAAAAAAGTTTTAGATCCTTTAGATTTAACATCAACTCAATTCGTATTACTAGCATCTTTAGGTTGGCTTTCAAAAAGTAATAACTCGGTTACTCAAGTTGATATTGCAAATCAAGCTAATTTAGACAGAATGATGGTTTCAAAAGTATTGAGAACATTAGAAGAAAAAAAGTTTATTACACGACAAGAACACGAAAAAGACACAAGAGCTAAAACTATTGAATTAACCAATAAAGGGGCTGAAGTTTTACAAACAGCTATAGTGGTAGTAGAAAATGCAGATAACGAGTTTTTTTCAACAATAGAAACGGATTTAACTTTTTTTAACTTAAAAATGATTGAATTGATTGAAAAATATAAAGAATAGATAAACAAGGATGATTTTAGTATTTAAAACTAATATAGACACAAAGGATAAAATTCATATTGTTGAGCCAATATTGAACAATATTGCAGATGAAATTAAATGGAATTTTGATTTAGAGGATGATGATAATATATTACGAATTGATACGTATAACAATATTGCTCAATTGATTATAAAAAAATTAGGCACAATTGGTTTTTATTGCGAAGAGTTATTGTAATTTTTTAAAGAATAGTATCATATAAGTATATAAAAAAGCCAAGTCGTGAGACTTGGCTTTCATTTTGTTTAACCCAAAACTCATCCAGCAACTGCCATATAACCATCAATAGTTGTAACTAATACAGGTAAGGCGGCAATTGGAGCAACTAATATAGTTCCATCAACAGCAGCCAAAGCTAAACCATCTGTTTGAAGCACTTTAAAAAACTTTGAAGTAGGAGCAGTAGCTCTATTTACAATTTTTTTCATAATTTATATTTTTTTATTTCCGTATAGATGGAAATCTCTCCATCATAATGGCAATCTTAAAACAAAAACTTTCTTTTCATAAAATTACAAAGAGTTCTTAAATTATTTTATTGACACTTTAAACAAAGTAATTTGACATTTTAAACAAAGTTCCTCATTTGCATTACATCTAATTTTGTCTCATAACATTTAATACTTTTTATGATGAGACAAAACAATTATGATGGAGTACTGCAAAATAAGTTAGGCTCTGGGTTTGATGCAAAATCAACAACAACAGATGTAATCAAAGGAATTGACCTTACAGGCAAAATTGCCATTGTAACAGGCGGAAATACAGGTATTGGTCTTGAAACTACTAAAACATTGGCAGCCGCAGGAGCTGTTGTAATTGTGGTAGCGAGAGACATTGAAAAAGCAAATAAAAATTTAGAAGGAGTTACCAATGTTGAAATTGAAGCGATGGATGCAATGAATCCATCTTCTATTGATGCATTTGCTTCAAAATTCTTAAACAGCAATAGACCACTTCATTTATTGATTCATAACGCAGGAATTATGTGGGTGCCATTGCGATACGATAATCGAGGTTACGAATCACAATTAGCAACTAATTACTTAGCGCAATTCCATCTTACGGCACAACTATTTCCTGCACTAAAAAAAGCCGACGGAGCAAGAGTAATTAACGTTTCTTCATTAGGCCATCAAATGGGATCTTTTAATTTCGAGGATCCAAATTTCCTAAATAGAGAATACGAAACGTTACAAGCGTATGGGCAATCCAAAACAGCAAGTAATTTATTTGCACTTGAATTAGACAATCGTGCAAAAGAACTTAATATTAGAGCTTTTTCGTTACATCCAGGATCCATTGGCGGTACTGAATTAGCTAGGGAAGCTTCAATTGAAATGTTTCAAAAAATGGGATTTTTGGATGCTGATGGAAATATGCTTCCAGAAGTAGCTGCCAATTTAAAAACGATTCCTCAAGGTGCCGCTACTACGGTTTGGTGTGCTACTTCTTCATTACTAGATAATTTTGGTGGTGTATATTGTGAAGATGCTGATATTGCTTTATTAGCAAATGAAAATAATAAAGGTACATCTGGGGTAGAACAATATTCATTGGATGAAACAAATGCTAAAAGACTATGGAAATTAAGCGAAGAAATGACGGGAGTTTCCTTCAACATATCATAATAATTTTTGCTATTTTTATCAAGGGAAGATTTATTTTCTTCCCTTTTATAATTTTAATTGTAATGAATCATATTTCAAAATACCTAACACCCGAAATCAAGCTTTCTAGCTACGATGATAAACTGTTCAAATCGGACTTGCTTTTTGATGATCACATGTTGATTTGGTTTATCTCAGGGGAAACAAAAATTATTCAAACGGATACCACATTTCATTTTAAGACGGGAGATATATTCTTAATTCCAAGGAATCATCTGGCCACTATAATAAATTATCCAAAGGACGGACAGGCTCACAAAACTGTAGTCATGCATTTATCAACGGAGAGACTGAAAAAGTTTTATGAAAAAATTGATATCGAAAAGAAACATTCCATCGAACAGAAAATATACAGTTTCAATAAACATCCATTATTAGAAAGTTTCTTGGCTTCAGTAATACCTTATTTCGATTTAGAAGAACAATTTCCTGAAAATATTGCCTCATTAAAGATTACTGAAGCCATAAGCATTTTGAGAGAAATTGATAAAAATGTAGATAATCTTTTAGCAAATTTTGATGAACCTGGCAAAGTAGATTTAATCAACTTTATGGAACGTAACTACATGTTCAACATGCCACTGGAAAAATTAGGCTATTTATCTGGCAGAAGTCTATCTACTTTCAACCGCGATTTTAAAAAACATTTCAATACTACACCTCAAAAATGGTTAACCAAAAAAAGATTAGAATTGGCCTATTATCAATTATCCGAAAAAAAGAAAAAACCATCAGATATTTATTTAGAAGTGGGTTTTGAAGATTTATCTCATTTTTCATTTGCGTTTAAAAATCAGTATGGTGTTCCGCCTTCTTTGATTGGAACATAGCAAACTAAATTTATGAGAAGTATTTCAATTGTTTAACATTATGCAAAAGTATTAGATAAAAAAGGGAGTGAGGATATGAAGATTTTGAAAAAAAATCAGTGCAAGTGATAAAATCAAGAAAATTATTTAAAAAACTTTCTTGATGGTAATACCATAATAACACTCTATTAAATCAAGGTTAATTTGAAACACTTCTCTGTGACGATAATCACTAAATGGAGTCGGAGTTTCTTCAAATAAACCTTTGTCAAAATTTTCAAGAGTATCTTGCCATACACACTTTTGCAACAACAGCAACACTTATCAATGTAGTACCATACTAAACAAATTATTACAATTGTAGAAAACCATGATTATAAATATTTCTCAATCCAATAAATTACTGCAATCATTTACGCTTTACTTAAATGAGAAAAAAAGGTAAATTTGTGAAATTCTACGTATATTTGAATTTTACAAAATATGAATATGGTTACAATCAAAGATTTTTATAAAGATATTTTCAAAGATACTTGTTCTGATTTAGATTATTTTTTAACTAAAAATTTTAATGACGACATAGGACATTTTAATATTTTTAATATTGAGAACATATATGCAGCTTGTAAAGCAAAGCCAGAAATGCCTTATAATAGGAGAACATATTATAAAGTGAGTTTGATTTCTGGAGAGAATTTGGTAGAATATGCAGATAAAGTAATCCAAATAAAAGAATATGGGATATTATTTGCTACACCTAAAATCCCATATAGATACACTCCAGTAGGGACGCAACAAGCAGGACATTTTTGCGTGTTTACAAAAGATTTTTTACCTATCTCTAAAACTGGTTTTGATATTGATAATCTTCAAGTTTTTTCAAGTCAAAGCGATTTTGTTTTTCAAATTTCTGAAGAACAATACCATCAAATTCTTACTATATTTGAGAAAATGCATCAAGAAATTAACTCAGATTATGAATATAAGTATGATCTACTCAGAAATTATTTGATGGAACTTATTCATTATGGTCAAAAATTAAAGCCATTAGCACGAACTGAAAATAATAAAACAGCTTCTACAAGAATTACGGCATTGTTTATAGAATTACTAGAGAGGCAATTTCCAATAGAAAATACAACACAATTGTTGACACTTAAAACACCAAAAGATTATGCTAATGTTTTAAATATACATGTCAATCATTTGAATAAAGTTCTAAAAGAAACGATTGGAAGAACAACAAGCAATATAATAGCCAGTAGAGTTAATCAAGAAGCTAAAATACTATTAAAGCAAACAAATTGGAACGTATCAGAAATAGCATATTCATTAGGATTTGATGAAGTGGCTCACTTTTCAAATTTTTTTAAAAAACACACAGGACTCTCTCCTTTAATTTTTAGATAATGATTATTTGATATTTGCAAAAATTAGTTTGAAAATTACAAACAGAATTATTGAATTAGGTTGCAATTTTGTACTGTAATTTAAAAACATATAAAATGGCAAACAATGTAAACAAAATAGTTTTAGTGACTGGAGGAAGTCGTGGACTAGGAAAAGATTCTGCTTTACAATTAGCAAAAAAAGGTTTTGATGTAATCATTACATATCAGACAAAAAAAGAAGAGGCTGAAAATGTAGTAAAAGAAATTAAAAGTTTAGGAAAAAAAGGATTTGCAATACAATTAGATATTGCAACTATTTCAGGATTTGAAAACTTTAAAAATGAAATAGAATCTATCTTAGCTACTAACTTTGATGGCAATAAATTAAATGCACTTGTTAATAATGCAGGCGTTGGAATTAATTCGCCTTTTGAGTTAACAACAGAGGAAGCTCTGGATGCAATGACCAATATTCATTTTAAAGGACCTTACTTTTTAACTCAAAAATTATTACCCCTATTAGAAAATGGTAGTAGTATAGTTAATACTTCATCAGGATTGGCTCGTTTCTCTTTTGCGGGTTATTCAGCTTATGGAGCTATGAAAGCAGCAATTGATTCATTATCAAGATATCAAGCATTAGAATTAGGTGATAGAAAAATTAGAGTTAATTCTGTCGCACCAGGAGCAATCGAAACTGACTTTGGTGGAGGATTAGTAAGAGATAATACCGATTTTAATCAACTAATTGCGTCTCAAACCTCATTAGGAAGAGTGGGACTGCCTGATGATATTGGAACTGTAGTTGCCTTTTTATGCTCTGACGATTCTAAATGGATTAATGCACAAAGAATTGAAGTGTCAGGAGGATTTAAAATTTAATTATAGCAAAAGAAATAAAGAAGGCAGATAAATTTATCTGCCTTCTTTATTAAAAACAATATACATTTTAAATAAAGATTAAGAGGCCTATCCTTATAAGTAAAGAAAAGTATTAGAATTTAAGCTGTGGTTAGATAAATAAAAACGCAATAAAATTGAATATATTAAATTAGTTTGTATATTTGCAATAAATTTTATTACAGTATGATTTCAGGCAAATTTGCAATAACAATGCATATTCTAACTTTACTTACCAAATTTCCAAATGAATATTTGACTTCAGAGTTTATTGCTGAAAGTATAAATTTACATCCTGTTTTGGTAAGAAAAGAAATTGCAAATCTGAAACAAAACCATATTGTAATGAGTAAAGAAGGAAAAAATGGAGGAACAAAATTAGCTATAGCTCCTAAAAATATCTCTTTAGATGGAATTTTTAAATTAACCTTTGAAAAGGTAACTTTAGGTTATGCTAAAAATCAGCCTAATCCAGCTTGTCCAGTTGGGCAACAAATTAATAAAAATTTAGAAGAACTATATGAGAATATCAATACCAAGATTAATGAAGATTTGAAGAACATTACATTAGAAGATTTTTCTAATAAATTTTAAAACTTTTTTTTATCCTAAACTGTAACTTTTTTTATTACTATTAAATATAACATTTATGAAAATCGCAATCATCGGAGCAACAGGATTTGTAGGCTCCACAATTTTAAAAGAATTAGCAAGTCGCAATCATGAAATCACAGCAATTTCAAAAAGCACAACAAATAGCGACCAAGCTAATATTGTTTGGAAAAGAGTAGACGTCAAAAACGTAGAAGAACTATCAAAAACGGTAGCTGGAAATGATTTGGTTATCAGCGCCTTTAACGCAGGCTGGACTAATCCTAATCTATATAATGATTTTATTGCAGGTTCAAAAGCCATCCAAGAAGGTGTAAAAAGAGCAGGAGTTAAAAGGCTTATTGTTATTGGAGGAGGAGGAAGCCTGTTTGTCGCTCCAAATCTGCAAGTAGTAGACACACCTGATTTTCCAAAAGAATACTATATTGGAGCAACAGCAGCAAGAGATTATTTGAATTTTATTAAAGAAGAAAAAGAATTAGATTGGACATTTTTTAGTCCAGCTTTAGAAATGCATCCAGGTATCACTACTGGAAGAACCGGAAAATACCGTTTAGGGCTAGATAATCCAGTTATGGATGATAATGGTAGAAGTATATTATCTGTTGAAGATTTAGCAGTTGCAATTGCTGATGAAGTAGAACAACCAAAACATATTCAAACACGTTTTACAGCAGCTTACTAAGTTCAAAGCTGTTCATTTTAATCAATTAATAGCCAACAATAAACTTCGTTTAAATTATGATTTTTGATTTAGACGAAGTTTATTATTATATAATATGTACTTAATATATAAGACTATACGAATACGGAAATGTGGTTAAAACAGACAATAGTTTTAATTTAACTTATAAGAAAAAGATATTGCTTTGCTGTTTATGTTAAATAAGAGAATATCTTTTATAATAAATTACAAAATTATTTAATGAATATAACTATTTAAGTTAATTTTATGTTTTTACTTATAAAAAGGAATATACAACATGAAAGAAAAGAGTTAACTTTTCCTTTACCTAGTTGATGTTTTTATAAAGAAATGTTAATCCCCATAGGATATTCAAGATAACATTAAAAATTAATTTTGGAGACAGTCAATATTAATTTTTAATTTAAATCATGGAAAAAAAATTATTTTTTTTAAACTTATTATTTTTTCTCTGCTTGAGTTTTGGACTAAGGGCGCAAACCACAATACCTGGAGATTCTCTTGTGTATGGCCCTATGTTTAGTCCAGTTTACAACAACACAGTCAGAGCTTGGGTACTTACCAAGAACAACACAGGATCGGGAAATACGCTTTCTCTTTCATTAACGGGAGCAGGAGCACCGTCTACAGAATTATCCGGATTAGTATATAATTCAGATGACAGATTGGGTTATAGTTTACGTTCTTATGAGTTTACAGGATTAACACCTGGAGAGTCATATACTGCAAAATTATTAGTAGATGGAATACCTTCTTCTAGAGTTTCTACAATTAAGAATGAAACTCAAATTATTGATGATTTTGAATTTTTATCTGGAGGATGTGGTAGAATATATGACCTTACTCGTTGTATAGACCAGCCTGAATCTGCATTTCATATAAATGGAACACCAGAGATGTTTAATGTTATGGCTACAGAAAATAGCGATATGATGATATGGCTTGGAGATGCAGTATATCTTTTAGGTCTAGAACATGCAATGGGGCAATGTCCTGATGGAGTGGATGATTGGGCAAATAAAGACATGGCTTTTGATCGCTATCTTTTTCAGAGAAATTACCATGATAGTTTAACAGTTGCAATGCCTCAATTAGCTATTACTGATAATCATGATTTAGGTCCAAATGAATTCAATAAAAATATGCCTACTATTGGGCTAACTAGAGAAATATTTATGGATTGGTGGCCAAATCCTCAGTACAATACTACTACTGAAGGGCAAGGGTTGTTCTCTTCTTATGTATATAAAGACGTAGAGTATTTTTTAACGGATAACCGCAGTTATAGAGATGGTACTGCAGATCACTTTGGACCAGAGCAATTAGCATGGTTAAAACAAGGGCTATTAAATTCAACGGCTACATTTAAAGTTATCATTAATGGTACACCAACCTTTACACCTGTTGGAGGAAGAAACTTTAGCGTAAGTAATCAAGCCGCTGAGTTTTTTCATTTTATTCAAGATAATAATATTAATGGAGTTCTTTCATTAAGTGCAGATATTCATGAACAACGTTTTATGGTACGTGATGGAGATACAAAATATCCTTTATATGATATTTTATCTGGGAATTTAAATTCAGATGTTGGAAATGGTAATTATAACATTCAGTATGATAGTAGTAATCTTATTCAAGGAGTAAAACAAACTTATTTACGTATTAATGTTTATGGAGATGTAGATGATCGTAGAATGAAAGTTGAATATGTAGATGCAAACGGACAACCGTATTTTGAAGAAATTATTCATGAAGACATGCTAACTAGTCAAAATGCAGATGCATATAAACTAGGTTTAAATATTCATAATAATGTTGTAGATGCATCAGATTATACACATACTATAAATGCTTCAAACTACACATTTGCAAATGATAGAAATGATGAAGCAAATGAAGCAATGGTTTTTAGTACAAATACAACGCTACAAATACCATCAGCAAATGCATTAAATTTTCATAACCGTCCATTTAGTTTAACGTTTTGGGTAAACCCAACAACACTTCCTGCAAACGGTTCAACAATACTTTCAAATGGTCAAAATGGTTCAGGAGTTTCTTTTGGAATTTCTTCACAAGGAAAACTAACCTTTAAAAATCATGCACTTGCGACAACTTATGAAAGCAATTTTAGTGTTTTAACTAATTCTTGGTCATTCATCACATGGAAATATGATAATGTTAAAAGAAAATTGTCATTATATTATAACGGATTTTTAATTCAAAACTGGACAAATGTTGTATCTCCACTTGAGTCTACAGCCGATTTAGTAATTGGTAATAATTTTGAAAACAAACAATTCATCGGACTTTTAGATGATTTGTCATTATATGGCAGATTGATTTCTGATCAAAGTATTTTAGATGAAGCAAATATTCAGTCTAATAGAGGTGGTGTTTTGAAAGTTACAAGTAGTCAAATGGCTATTGAAGGAGATATTATTAATCCAGTATTAAGTGGTGATTATACTATTGAGTTTTGGGGGAAATTAAATTCAGACCCAGGAACTAATTTTAAAATATTATCTAGTAATGGTAGAGTAAATGGAAATTCAACGGGATTGTCTTTCGAATTTCCTGATAGTAATAAATTAAATGTAGTAGTAGGAACAAATGGTTCAGGTTGGAATTCAATTTCTGAACAAGGTCAACCATGGAATGTAGGAGAATGGAATCATATTGCATTAGTTGTATCAAATACTAATGGAACTATGCAGTATTATCAAAACGGAAGTTTAATTGCTAGCGGAACTTACGCAGGTTATATCCCAAATTCTTGGGGATTAGGATTAGGTTATAGTCCACATTATGGTAGTCCAGTACAAGCAGAAATAGACGATCTTCGTATTTGGCAACGTACATTAACTGCTGAAGAAATAGTTGCACAGATGCATTATCCTTTAATTGGAGATGAAACAGATTTAGCAATTTATTATGATTTTACGCCTATAACTGATACAGATACAAATATAGTTAGTGAAGGAACAGTTAATTACACCCTACCTTTTAATGGAGCAGAATTAGTTGCTGCTACATCACCAGTAGGAAATATTGGGGTTGATTATCAAGAAGAAGTTTCAGGAAAGTGGAGTAAAAATAACAACTTAAACAATACAGGTTTAACATTCCCAACAGCTATTACAGCATATAATAGTAATATTATAGTTGGAAAAAAAGCAGATACAGCTTTAGAAGCAGTTCCTGGTTTAGACGGAATGTTCTATGCTAATGGAGGTTGGAAAATAGATCCATTAAATAGCCCTTTTGCAACACTAAAAATTAATTTAGAAGAAAATTTAACAACAGCTGCGGATTCTATTGCAAATATTGCAGGTCAATACTATTTATTAAAACAAGATGAAACTACAAATGAGTTTTCTGTAGTTACAGATGGAGCTTTTGATGGTTCAAACATCACGTTTTATAATGCAAATTTAGAAGAAGGAGTTTATTATTTTGCTTGGGAAGAAGGAGATTTTGTTCCAGGTAGAGGAGGAGCTTTAGTTTTATCTAATGGACACGATGTTCGTATACATTATACTCCAGTTGAAATTATAATGGGAGGAGCACACACCTATGAATTATGGATTAACGTTCCTGATGACCCAAGTGATAAAACGATTTTGTCAAATCATGGTAGAATTAATAACAATACCACAGGATTCACTTTAGAATTAGAATCAAATAACACGTTAAGTGCTGTATATGGTACTAATACAAATAATTGGACAAAAGTAAATACAGGAGAATCACTTCAAATAGGAGAGTGGAATCATGTTGCAGTAACAGCAACACCTGGAGGGCAAGTCAAAATTTATCTGAATGGCGAATTAAAACAAAGTACAAATTTTGGAGGATATGTTCCAAATAATACTTGGGATTTTGCCTTTGGTAAAAGTATAAACTACGGTGGGCAAGTACTTTATAAAGCAGATGAATTCCGTATGTGGTCTACAGAAAGAACTCAAGATGAAATTGTGGCAGACATGCACCGAATTTTAAACACAAGTGATGATAACTTACGTTTTTATTACACATTTGATCAAGATGATAATGGAACTTTAGAAAACCTTGGAACAAATGTTACTGAAGTAACTTATACAGATGCTTCTATATTAGATTCAACAAGCCCTGTTGCTGAGGTTAATGCTGATTTTGACGACATTGTTACTGCTAGTTGGAGTTATACTAATGAAGCTAACGGAGGAATGTATATTGGAGAGTCAATAAGCAGTTTTACTCAAAATGTAGTTTTTGGGCGTTCAAATGATAATACCATAATCGAACTTCAAAATGCAACAGAAGAGATTTTCTATGTAGCAGGTGGTTGGCACTTAAATGCGTTAAATATGACTAATGCAGATGTATCAGTAGACCTTTCGTATGTATTTGAGAATGTTGAAATGATTAATGCAACTGTTGCAGATTATAAATTAATTAAAGGAGATCCTCAAAGTACTTATGAAGTTGTTGCTACTGGAGACGTTGCTACACAAGGTATAGTTACATTTACCGATGTACCATTAACAGTAGGAAACTATTATATTGCCTATGAGATTGATAATGATGCAGCCATTGCAATACAAGGTGGTGCATTAGACCTTGATAATAATCATGAAGTATATGTTCCAAAAGAAGGAGTTAATGCAGCACTTTCTAATGCTTTTACTATCGAACTATGGGGAAGACTTAATGCAACAGCAGGAGGTAATACTAAATTAGTTGGCTTTACCAATTTTGGAGGCGGAGAATTTGGTTGGGAAATGGAATTTCTAAACAATCAAACATTACAAACTATTACAGGAAAAGGTACATCTGGTGGATGGAATACTCTAAATTCGACTCATGTTTGGAATATTGGAGAATGGAACCACGTGGCAGTAACTTTTGTTCCTAACGGAGAATTCAAATTCTATGTAAATGGAGAATTAGTTGATAGCATGCCAGTTGGAACTTTTCAACCTTGTATTAATAATTTAGCCTTTGGAAAAAATATAGCAAATAATTCACCAACAGATTCATCTATTGATGAGTTTAGAATTTGGACCGTAGCTAAAACACAAGAGGAAATACAAAGAGATATGCATCTTACCATAACAGATGCTACAGCTAACTTGGCATATAACTATACATTCAATCAAGATGATAGTGGTTATTTAGTAAATTTAGGAAGTACTATTGTAGAAGTACCATATACAAACGCACATATCATACCTGCTACAGGTCCAATAAGAGATATGGAAGCTCCTTTTAGAAATAAAGTAAAAGGAAATTGGAGTGTTATGAATGATAATGGAAATGGTATGTATGCTGGAGATATTATCACAGATCAACATAGTAATCTAGTAATTGGAAGAGAGTTAGGAGAGGATATTTTATCAGTATTAGGCTCAACAACAACAGATACATTATACTTAAACAGTCGTTATAAAATAGATCCTTTATTTATTTCATCAGGAACTATAAAAGTTGACTTATCAAAAGTATTTGCAAGTTTAAATCAAGCAAATCTTATTGCAAATGAATATTTCTTATTGACAGGAGACCCTTCAACTTCAGTAGAAATTCTTGCAACAGGAATTAAAGAAAATAATGTGGTTACTTTTGAAAACATTATGTTTGATGAAACTCCAGTTTATCTTGCGTGGAAAAACATAAATGATTATCCAATAGGGACTTTCCCAGTAGTGTCAGGTGGTTTATGGAAATTTAATGATACAGGTGTAGATTTAGGAACAGATTGGAAAAATAATAATTATGATGATAGCAGTTGGGCATTTGGTAATGCAATTTTAGGCTATGGAGATGGTGTTGAAAGTACAACATTAGATTACGGTACTGATTCAAACAACAAATATCCTACTTATTATTTAAGACATATTTTCAACGTAGATGATGCGTCTCAATATGGAAACTTACTTTTTAGCGTGTTAAAAGATGATGGTGTTATCGTTTATGTTAACGGCACAGAAGCCTTTCGAATGAATATGCCAAGCGGTAATGTTACTTATAATACTTATGCCTCTTCTGCAATAGGTGGTTCAGACGAAGAAGTTTGGAATGAAATTTCAACAGCTAACTTATTGCAAGATGGAGAAAATGTAATTGCAGTTGAACTACATCAAGCAGGGGGAAATAGTTCAGATCTTCGTTTTGATTTACAAGTAAATTATCAGTTACCAGCTATTGAAGTTATCAATTATCCTTTACCAAAAGACCAAGAATGGTACTATTTTGATGAAGGAACTAGTTTAGATGCTGAAGCATGGACATCTACTACTTATGATAACTTAACTTGGGATAGAGGTTTTGCTCCTTTTGGTTATGGAGATCCTGTAAAAACAGAAATATCTTATGGCACAAATTCAAGCAACAAATACATCACATCTTATTTTGCAAAAGATATTAATGTAGATATAGCTAACCTTACAGCAATGGTTGAGCTTGGTTTAAGAAGAGATGACGGTGCAATTGTTTATGTAAATGGAGTTGAGGTATTAAGAGATAATATGCCTTTATCTGCTGTTGATTATTTGACAACTGCAAGTAGTACAATTGACGGTATAAATGAAAACATTTATTTCGTTACAAACATTCCTAATACTGTTTTTGTTGATGGTATAAACAGAATTGCAGTAGAGCTTCATCAAGCATCAGCTAGTAGTTCAGACACTCGTTTTGATTTATATATCAAGAATAATGATGATTTAGCAGTGGATTGTACAAATCCTCACATTGGTTGTTTTACATCAATACAACCAACAGGACAAACCACTAATTTAATTATTCCTGAGGAGCACCGTTTCCAAATGATTTTCAAACAAGGAGAAGCATATACTATTGGTTCAGGAAATGTACCAGGAAACCATGATTTTACAGCTTACGTTGCAACTAACGGAAGTAGTGAAACTGGACATCTTTCTGTTAATCATGAAAACACACCAGGAGGAGTTTCTATTGTAGATTTACATTTAGACACTACTGATAAACTTTGGGTTGTAGATAACAGTAAAGCCGTAGATTTATATAACCAAGCATTAGTAACCACAACAAGAAATTGTTCAGGAGGAGTTACTCCTTGGGGAACTGTTGTAACTGCTGAAGAATCTACTAATTCTGGTGATATAAATTCAGATGGATATCAAGATGTGGGATGGTTAGTAGAGATTGATCCTGTTACAGGTATGGTTAAAGACTATGGTAATGGTCAAGAAAAACTATGGGCAATGGGAAGAATGAACCATGAAAACGTAGTTGTAACTACAGATGGAACTACGGCTTATTATGGAGAAGATGGAGGTACACATTGTTTATATAAATATGTAATGGATACACCAGGAAATCTACAAGCAGGAACTGTATATGTGTTAAAATTAGATTTAGCATTATCAGGAAATGATCCAAGTTCATCAAAAGCAGAATGGATTGAAGTGCCAAATGATACACAATCTGATCGTAATAATCTGAATACAGTAGCAGCTGCATTAGGGGGTACTAACTTTAATGGAATAGAAGACTGTGAGATTAGTCCTTTAGATGGAAAAATTTATTTTGCTGCAAAAGGAAGAGATCGTGTATATAGATTCAAAGATAATGGATCAACAGTTTCTGAATTTGAAACTTTTGTAGGAGGAAAATCATATGATATCACTACCGCTAACGGAACAGTTTCTGAACCTTGGGGAGATGGAAATGATAATCTAGTGTTTGATGATAAAGGGAATCTTTGGGTTTGTGAAGATGGAGGAAACAACTATATTTGGGTAGTTCGTCCAGATCATACACAAAGTAATCCAAATGTATTATTATTTGCTTCTATGCCTGCAGGTGCTGAACCAACTGGTCTTACATTTACACCAGATTATAAGTATGGATTCTTCTCAGTTCAACATCCAAATGGAAGTAACGCTCCACAGCAAGATGCAACTATGAATAATGTTACGTTTAATGCTTCAGCATCATTAGTTTTCTCTTTAGAAGAAAATTTAGGAGAAGTATTATCAGTTAATCCAGTAACGATTGTTCAAAATAATATGAGTCTATATCCAAACCCAACAAACGGATTGGTAACATTGGCTTTAAATAGGCAAAATGGAGGAGATAAAGTAACAGTAAAAGTATATGATTTACTAGGTCGAAATATTCTTCAAATAGATGGATTACAAACTACAGGAGGAAACCAAAATATCCAATTGGATTTATCAAGTGTAGTTATAGGAAATCAAACATTGCTACTTCAAGTACAAGTTGGAAATGTAACCGAACAATTTAAAGTTCTTACAACAAACTAACTCAAGTATTGAATATATTAAAAGGGATTGGCGTAAGTCAATCCCTTTTTTATTTAGTTATAATTTACATACTAGAAATAAATAGCTACTACTCCTTATTTAATAAACAATTACATCATCAATACCTTTTTAAGAAATATAAGAATATCATATTCTTTTACGAAAAGTATATGATATAAAGGCTTAATGAAACAGTAATAAACAAGCTAGGTTTAAATGATTTAATTGTAGCGATAAAAATATAGTTTAGATTTTAAAAAGAGTTGAGAAAATTAAATACCAAAGCCTTTTTTACTAAACAATTTATTTTAACTATTTGAAAATAAAAATGTTATGCAGGTTTTAGTTTTGCAATTTCTTATCAAAAAAAGGATTATCGGTAAGCGAATTAATAAAAGCCTTTAATTGTTTAATTTCTTTTTTACTTAAATTAAGTTTATCAGAAGGTAATGTTTGGTTAGGAACTTCGTATGATAGACCTTTTCCAGAAGCGCCACCTTCATTGTAAAAGTCAATTACTTCATCTAATGTTTTATATGCACCATTATGAAAATAAGGAGCTGTTAATTCTGCGTTTCTTACTGTTGTTGTTTTAAATGAGTTATTAAAAACAGAATAATTATCTATAGCAATTCCGTTATTAAACCGCCCAAGATCACTATCAACTTCTAGAATTTTAGGGCTTTTCAAAACACCCAGTACTTCACTTTCATTTTCCTTGTATAAAGGAGGAACTAGACCACTAAAGGTTGGTGCAAAGTGACAAGTAGCACAATTAGCTTTTCCCATAAACAAATTGAACCCCTTTTTAACATCATTAGAAATCTTATTAGTCTTGCCTAAGACATATTGATCAAATTTACTATTAAAAGATTGTAATGAAATAATATAAGAAGATAGTGCAGCAGAAAATTGAGAACGAGTTATTTTATTATTTTCATTATTAAAAGCCACTTTGAACAAAACAACATAATCAGTACTAGTGTTTATTTTTTTTAGTATTTCAGGAAAATTAGTATTGAATTCCAAATGATTTTCAATTACATGTTCAGCCTGTTCTTCTAAATCATAAGCTCTCATATCATAGAAATACCTATCAGAGAAGACAGCATTTAACAAAGAAGGAGAGTTTCTAGATACATAAACGCCTTCAGTACTTGTTAAAGATTTTGGCAAACCATCAGTAAAAGCTAATTCAGGCTTATGACAACTAGCACAACTAATTTTACCACTTTTACTAATAGAAGTATCATAGAAAATCTGTTTCCCTAATTCGTTTAAAGCAGGAGTGTCATTTTCAGCCTTTAACAAGCTATAGTAATAAGGATTTAAAAAATCTTCAGAAAAAATATTTTCACTATAAGCATTCCAAGAAGCTGTTTTTTCATATTTATCAGATGAAGAAGGAATGTTTAGTTCTTTCTGAACCTTTAATAAATTTTTATAAAGAGGATTGATATAAGAAGTCAGGAAAGTAAGTCTATCAAAAGCATCAAAACTATCATTTTTTTCCAAGAAAACAACTGCCTTATTAAAAAGGAAAGAAATGTTTTCATAATCCTTACTATCTGATTTTATTAATAAAGGTTCTAATACCTGCTGAATCCCATTTAAAGAAAAAATAGCTTCATCAATTGCATTAAGTGAGCCAGGTGTATCAAATCCGGTTATTCCCATTGAAAAAATTCTAATCAATTCTAATCTAGAAGCTTCCATGACTTCAAAATCAGCTATATACATTCTTTTCTTAATAGCATATTCTATGGTTTGAAAATCAACAGTCAATTTTTTAGTTAGATCCACAATTTGTAGTTCATTTGTTTCAGGTTTCTCTGAAAAAATTAATTCATCTAGTACTTGCAAACCTATTGGATGAATGATTTCTGTTTTCCCTCTAAAATGATCTTTATCTCTATAATCTAAAGGAATATTTTTAGCATATTCTTCTGGGGTAACATTATAATAACTATCTATATTGTATTTTTTTTCAATTGGATTTGGATTCAAATGATCAAAAGGGGCACCATTTATATATTCTTTTATATGTTCGGGATAAAAGTATTCAAGTATAAATTCTACTCTCTTATAGGCTTTTCTTGTTTTAATAAGTTGTAATCTTAACTTCGAAAGTTGTTGATTATCAAGTTGAAACTTTTCAGCTTGAATATTCAAATTATTTATTTCATTTCTCAATGAATCAATATTAGGGTAAATTAAATGTTTAAAATTAGGGGTAGAAGTATAATCATTTTCAGAATCTATAGAAGAAAAATTAAGATGATGAATTCCAATGATAAAAAGAAAAATAGAAAAAGAAAAGAATAAAAGTTTTGTATTGTACATTTTATAAACAATTAGGATTCATTATTTTTGAAGAGAAGCCATTTTTTTAATGTGTGATAACAAAAAGGGGTATTTATTAAACACATTACGATGAGAGCTTTATCATTATCAAAATTGATAGAAAAGAATAACCATATAAAAACAACAGAGCCAAAAGTATTTAATTACTTCACTTATCATGTTATTTAAAGATTAATAAACGTTTATACTTTTTTGTTAATTAATTAGGTATTATTGAAACCTTTTATGGATTTTATGACAAATAGCTTTATTAATTTAACTGATTTTTTTATCTGAATAATTTTATAATTTTTATGTATTTTATTGTTTTTTTAAATAAAGAAAGATAAAAACAACTAAAATAAATTAATTTTTTTTAAAAATTACATACCACAAAGCTACCCATTTTACTTTTTTTTAAATAAAAAAAGAGCTCTAAACCTCTAATTTTATTGACTTTTTTTAAATGTGGTATCATTGAGGTATCTCATTTTTATGTTGATTATTAACTTTTTACAATATTTGACTAATAATAAATGTGAGTTAGTTAAGAGATTTTATTTCCTCAGGTATAATTATTATAAAGCATAATTTTTTTTTGTTTGTTAATATCTAAAACCTTAATAATAATAACCTGAGGATTAAAATTTTTTTAACAGTTATTATTGGATTATTTTATTTTAAAATTCTTGTCTCAGGCAAATTATTTATTTAAATAGGATTACTTGATAGAATTGAATTCTAAATTAATGTTGGAAGGGGCAAAAATACATTAATAATGCAAGTAATAGGATACTTTATGTATCATTTGTCTGAGTAACAAGTTTTTTAAAATACTTCATTTTAGCATATATTGTTCTTTAGAGTATAAAAGTGAATATTTTTCGTCTTTTATATCATTGTTTTAATTAAGTTTTCTTAATAATCACATAAACTATAGTATATAAACTGATGGTACTTTTGTGGAATCATATAATTCAACATGCCTACAAAGTTTAATTTTTCAAATTTTTTTTATAGCATAAGCTGTATAATAATTACCCTTGTAATTTTTTCATTCACAAAAGAAAATTCAGAAAAGATAAATATGGATTCTATTAAAAGGGATTTACAAGCTTTTAAAATAAGTTTAATAAATCTTGATAGTATCTCTACTGAGTTTAATAAAAATAATAGCAGTATAGAGCAACTTAAAAACTCGGTTGTAAATTCAAGAAAAGCCTACAAGAGAGTAGAGTTTTATTTAGCATATTATTATCAAGAATATTCTAATGAGCATTTTAATGGAGCACCTTTGTTACATATAGAGAAATCGGAAACAAGAGCGCAAGTACTAGATCCAGAAGGGTTACAAGTATTAGATGAATTGGTTTTTTCAGATGAAGTTAAAGAAAATAAGAATCTTATAGCAACTCTTGCAAAAAAAGTAAAAACAAAATATTTGCTTCTTTATGATAGTTTGCAAAAGAATATGCCTAACAACAATATAATCTTAGCATTACGAATACAATTAGTTCGAATATATACTTTAGGATTAACAGGTTTTGATACACCTGGTTCACTTAATGCTATTGATGAAGGTAAGGTTTCATTACAAGCAATAAATGATTTTTTGGTCCACAATTTTAATTCAAACATGGCGAGTGAAGAAATAAAAAAAAGGTTTGATGAAGCCTTTTTTTATTTAAATAAAACAAAAGAGTTTGAAGATTTAGATCGATTAGTTTTTTTAAAAGAATATTTAGATCCTATTTACAAAGAACTTAAATCATTTCAATCAGAAGAAGATTTAGAATATATTAGTTTAAAAACTCCTTGGAATCCTGATAGTGAATCTCTTTTTGATGCTGATTTTTTAAATCCCTATTATTTTACAGAATTAAAACAAAAAGAAGATAATCAATTTCTTAGAGATTTAGGGAAAGATCTTTTTTATGAAACAAAATTGAGTGGAAATAAAAAAATGAACTGTGCCTCATGTCATAAACCAGAAAAAGCATTTACTGATGGAGCAATTAAATCAATAAGTAATATTAATGGGATAACAGTTTTAAGAAACTCACCAACATTGATAAATGCAGTTTTTGCAGATAGGTATTTTTATGATTTGAGAGCCTTTACATTAGAACAACAAGCAGAGCATGTTATTTTTAATTCAAAAGAATACAATACTTCATACGAAGAAATTATAAACAAACTAAAATCGGATGATAAGTATTATCAAAAATTTAAAAAAGCTTTTGGTTCTACTGAAATTACAAGAGATAAATTCTCAAAAGCTCTAGTGTCATATATAGTTTCATTGAGATCATTTGATAGTGAATTTGATAAATATGTCAGAAATGAAATCAAAAACATAAAACCATCTATTAAAAAAGGATATAATTTGTTTATGGGTAAGGCCAACTGCGCTACTTGTCATTTTGTGCCTAATTTTTCAGGTTTAGTGCCTCCACTTTATACAGATAGTGAAAGCGAAATCTTAGGTGTTTTAGAAAATCCAAATGCTAAAATAATAAAACTAGATACTGATAATGGTAGACTAGGCAATACAATAAAAAATGAAAATGCATGGATTTATGAGAAATCTTTTAAAACTACAACAGTTAGAAATACCGGTTTAACCGCTCCCTATTTTCATAATGGGGCTTATAAAACACTAGAGGAAGTCATAGATTTTTATAACAATGGAGGAGGAGAAGGTTTAGGATTAAATGTAACGAACCAAACTCTTGCTCCAGATAAGCTTAATTTAACAGAAGAAGAAAAAGCCGATTTGGTAGTGTTTATAAAGTCTTTAAATGATAAAATTAAATGATTAAGAGTTATTTACATATAGAGCCTAAGCAAGTAACATCAAATTAAATATGAGTATACTTTTAGTTTAACAAGAAATGAAAAAATACTATTTATTGCTCTTATGCACAACCTTCGCTTATTCTCAAAAAGAAAGCCCTCTCAAAGAGACTGTTTATTATAGTATTGAAGAAGCATTAGAAGTAAAATCACCAAAGCAACTGAATTTAAGAGATCAAAACTTATTTTATGTAGCACCAGAAATTCAAAAATTACAAAGTTTAGAGTATATCAATTTGATGCGAAATCATCTCCATGAAATTGATGATTCAATACTTACATTAAGCAAACTAAAAGCATTAGAAATAAATCAAAATGCCATTACAGCAATCCCAAAAGGAATAGAAAAATTAAGAAAAATTGAATATATAAATTTAGCGTCAAATAAGATTAATCTAATTCCAGAATCAATTGCAAAGCTAAAAAAACTAAAACAACTTCAAATATCCGTTAATGCACTATCTTATATTCCTGATGCATTGACTCACTGTAAATCATTAGAGATTTTAGAGCTAAACAGTAATCAATTGAGTTATCTACCTTCTAATTTTAATAAATTAAAAAAGATAAAAAACCTTCAATTGGGATATAATCAGTTTAATGAATTAGATAGAGAATGGTTTCAATTTAAAGAATTAGAGGTTCTTAATTTAGAATACAATCAGCTTAAAACATTTAATGTTGATTTATCCAACTTAAAAAAATTAAAAACGTTACTGCTAAATGACAATAAGATTGAAAGCTTACCAGACGAAATAATAACATTAACTAATTTAGAGTTGCTTTTAGTTGCCAATAATGACCTTCAAAAATTGCCTCAAAATATACAAACTTTAAAAAAGTTAAAAACTCTAATAGCTACAGGAAATAATTTTGATAAAGAAGAACAGCAACGTATTATTAATGCACTTCCAAATTGCAAAGTTTATTTCTAAATTTAAACAAAAAGGGTAGTAATCTCAAGATTACTACCCTTTAATAGCATATACTAGTCAATTAATCTATACTGATTATTTAACCTTAATAGTTGTTTATTGTTTGATCACTTTTATAGATTTCACAACATTATCAACTGTTACATTAACAATGTATGCTCCAGCTGTTAAGTTAGACATATCTACTTGTGTTGAAGTGCTTCTTACATTTCTTGAAAGAACTTCTTGTCCTA
>Ga0209292_1000045_pt1 | contig 182720 bp, 145 predicted proteins | sample GOMGulsemesocosm_2_FD_184634 | JGI IMG/M metagenome (GOLD analysis project Ga0209292, IMG submission 184634) | Methane-oxidizing microbial communities from mesocosms in the Gulf of Mexico - GOM9C Gulf of Mexico (SPAdes) (version 2) | ecosystem: Environmental > Aquatic > Marine > Cold seeps...
TAATTATTGTTGGGGTACATAATATTTATCTCGTTTCCTCAGAGTACATAGATGTATGAAGTTGATGTCAGCTGTAGATAGGAAAGTTGACCTTCGCATATTTGGAAGCTTAAAGTCAGGTAAGCGCACTTTGAAGACGTCAGCAAATACCACAAAGCCGACCTTTTTTAATGACAAGAACATCCTACTCTAAGGGCGGCTTAGCCACCAAGCGGTCGTTCATCATCTAATTATTAATGATCACTTTGTGCTACTTAGCGGAAGCTAGCTACTCGTTAACCCTAATGACCGCTACAAGCCTCATAGTTGTCAGTGGAGTTTCATTTCAGAACGCTAACTTTTGCCACCATATCGACGATTAACAACCATTCTTCAAATAGCTGTTATTTAAATGCTGTGCTGGAGAAAAATTTCCGTGACCAAACTGGGAAGTTTAGTGCCTATTTCTGTTTTTGAAAGGCTAAAGTCGGCCCCCAGTTTCTTTGCACAATATAATAATGTATGAGGGGAATCTTCTTCTACGTAGCTGCCTGAAATTGCCAGAATAGGGATGTTTTTTTGAGACTTCACAAAATCTATAAACTCATAACCATCAACTTCTGGCATAACTATATCAGTAATGACAAAGTCTGGGTTTATTCTTTGAAATTCTTGTTGAGCATGAACAGGGTTATCGAATGAGATTACTTTGGTTTCAAAGATAGCACAATCTTCTATAAGTCCAGCTACAAGTGTCAGTGTCATGGGGGAATCATCTACTACCATGATTGTAAACATATTACTCTCCTTCCTAGACAGCTACTATCATAGCTTCCATTTTTTTAATTTATTTTATTAATCAATTGAGTACTTTTGACATATTAAACATTTGCAATATCTTCTCGGCCAATCTATTCACTTTAAAGGTTCAATAATGAAATCAGAGACGCTCACAGATATTGTTTAGTTCACAAGCACCTTCTTGCTTTCTGAGCTGGCCCTTACAAAGCAGTATTTTTCGCGTACAGACATAATCTTCAATAATTAGGTTAACGACTTCCCATTAGTCATTCCTTCTTGAGTAATAGAACAAAGTATAGGCCATGATTTTTGTATGGGTATTAACTTTACTAAGCCTAGTTAAAATATTTAACAAGTAAAGTTAATATTTTTGTGTGCCTAGAAGAAAACTGAAAAAATGGAACTAGAGCCTTTTGTGCCACTTTGAAGTCATCCCAATGCTTCTTCCTGACTGGAGGCAATGGTGGTGAAACGGACTATTTATTGTGTTAAATACGTGTCTAAATTAGGTAGGCTTTGTGGTATTTGCTGCCTTAAACAAGTGACAGAAATAATGTTTAAGGTCAGTGTTAAAATCTATTTTTGTCCAAGATAGCCAATAATTAATGAAAGTCGCTTCCATACCGGACGCGATTTTTTGTTTAGAGCGAAGCGCCCCCGTTTAGTAATACGGGGGTAAAGTATTTCTCTTCATATGTAAAGTGACGAATATGAAAGGCTAATGATAAAAGTGTTTTCTTCGGTGAAATTCAATGGTTTTATTGGCATTAAAGTAGAAAAAACAGAAAAAAATAATGACTGATAACTGAAAGGACCTTTAATATGATAGCGCTCTAAAGATTAAGGTACTCCTTCTGCAAGGTGGAAATTAAGTATAATACATCATCTAAAACACCGGGGGTGATATTTTAACTTATAGGTAAGTAAAGGTTAAAGCAAACGTGTTCTATAAGGTATTCTTTGTGAGCAAGGAGCAGACATTCAAACATTAATGATTTAGGATAAACTTTATACCTTTATTCTATTGTTAATAAAAACAATAAAGTAGTACATTGTATTAAAATAAAAAGGCAAAGACTCAATAGCGTCGGTTTTTGCCTTTTCACCCCTCATATCATATCGTCTGGTTGTATCAATATTAGAATGCCCCATAAGACCTTGAACTGTAAATAAATCAACTCCTGCTTTTAATAGGTTAGTTGCAAAGCTCCGTCTTAAATCATGGGGTGTAAAGTGTGGGGTATTAGTTTTTCTTTGAATTCTATTAAATATCTCTCCAATACTACTTTTCTTTAGCTGTATATCGGTAATGAACCCGCCGCGACGAACACGTAAAAACAAGCCAGCCCCTGTTGTATTTCTTTTACTAATCCAATTATCTACGATTTTCGTGACGTAACGAGGGAGTGGGTTAATCCTTTCTTTATTACCTTTTCCGATAACTTTGATGTAGTGGCTAAAATAGTCAGATATCTTCAGGTTTGCAAGTTCATGAACTCGCAGTCCAGCGCCATAAGATAGCGCTATCATTGCTGCATCTCTTATACCAATGATGCTATTTGATTTACTACAAAATTCTATTAATTCGCTAATTTCTTTTGATGGTAATGCACGACCAGAAAGAAGACGTAACCCCCTAACAGGGGGGATATCCTTTATATGTAGATAATCATCTGTAGTTATAAGTTTTTGTTTCCATGATTCTTTCGCTACTCCCTTTAATATTGCAATGTAAGTATTGATTGAGTTTGGATTATAGCTCTGCTCTATATAGTTAGCTCTTAATTGAATTACCTTTGTATAGTTCAATTTGCTCCAATCATAGGATTGATATGTCGATTTATTTTCAAGAATTTTACAAATACGTTGGATTGCATATCGCGAATTTGTGATATTAGTATGACTACCTAACGATAAAAGATAAGACTCAGCAGGGTTGATGTAGATTGTTTTGTTATATATAGCCATCATCGTCCTTTGTAATGATTATAAAAATGCAAACAAGATGATGATTCTATAACGTATGTTTTTAAGGTGTTAGTGCTTGATTCAACATTAACTCAAAAAAACTGAAGGTTTTACATAATACTAAGTGAATTAAGGCGGCATTATAGGGATAATAGCTTTAGAACACCAATGTAAACCGCTATTGTTAACATTTTTATTAAGCCAACTTTAATTAAAGTAAAATATTTTTCTAAAGATTTAATGGCATTTTTATAAAGAAAAACTATGAGTAAATAATGAATATAGCTATTCCAAATACAGATCATCTTGTTGCGGCTAACAAACCCGTTTTAAACATACTATATCAAGATGAATATTTAGTTGCCGTTGATAAACCTGCGGGACTATTTGTACATCGAAGTTATATGGACAGAGATGAAGTATACTTTGCGTTACAGCTAGTACGAGATCAAATTGGTCAATATGTTTACCCATTGCATCGTTTAGATAGGCCAACGTCAGGAGTACTTCTTTTTGGATTAAATCAAGATGTTGCTCGCATTATGGGGCAAGCTTTTACAGATAAAACAATTCAAAAAACATATTACGCATTAACGCGTGGTCATTTAGAGTCAAATGGTACGATAGACTATGCGTTAAAAGAGAAGCTTGATAAATTAGGCGATAAAAATGTAAGCTTAAACAAAGACCCACAAAAAGCACAGACAGACTACAGTTCAATACACACAGCGACTTTACCTATTGCACTTGGTAAATTTCCAAGTGTACGTTATTCATTAATAAAGCTTTTGCCTAAAACAGGTCGTCGTCATCAGATCAGACGACATTTGGCTCATTTACGTCATCCTATTATTGGTGATATTAATTATGGTGATAATAAACAGAATCCTTTTTTTACTGCTCATTTTGGATTTAAACGATTAATGTTAATTGCAAAGTCATTGACATTTACTCACCCCGTATCACAAAAGGAAATATTTATAGAAACTACATTTGATAGTCAGTGGCAGAATGTTTTTGACAAACTTTCGTGGCAGGTTGAGTCTTAAAGTTATTGCAAAACAATGTGAAGGCTTTATTTAACCTTCACAATGTTTATAAATCGCTTTATTCTTCTGCAACAGAGCGAAGCAACGCGTTAATGCCTACTTTAGCACGAGTTTTAGCATCGACTTTTTTAACAATTATTGCCGCATATAAGCTGTAAGTTCCACATTTTGATGGCAAGTTACCAGAGACAACAACTGAGCCTGCAGGTACTCGCCCATAGTGTACTTCACCTGTTTCACGATCAAATATACGTGTACTTTGGCCAATATAAACGCCCATAGATATTACCGAACCTTCTTCAATAACAACGCCTTCAACAATCTCAGAGCGAGCACCAATAAAACAATTGTCTTCGATAATTGTTGGCCCTGCTTGTAATGGTTCTAATACGCCGCCAATACCGACACCACCAGACAAATGAACATTTTTACCAATTTGAGCACACGAGCCAACGGTCGCCCATGCATCAACCATACACCCTTCATCAACAAAGGCACCAATGTTAACAAAACTCGGCATAACAACTACATTTTTACCTATATAACTTCCTGTACGTACTGAAGCCCCTGGGACAATACGGACACCGTCAGCTTCAAAGTCTGCTTGTTGATAATCAGCGTATTTCATTGGCACTTTATCAAAAAAAGTACTTTCTGCACCGTCAATAACACCGTTGTCCCAGATACGAAATGATAACAACACAGCCTTTTTTAGCCATTGGTGTACAACCCACTCACCAGCAATCTTTTCGGCAACACGAGCAGAGCCATTATTTAAAGCAGCTAATGAGTCTAGCACTGCATTTTTTATATCGCTTGAAACGGTAGCGGGTGTGATATTCATTCGGTCTTCAAATGCTTGTTCAATTATACCTTGTAAATCTGACATGATTTTTCCTAGAAGTTTTCAATTATTTGTTATTTAGTTTCTTCACATAACATGTTTGTTAATTTTTTCCGTTCGCTTTCATTAAGTGCCAAGTTGTCAGCATTTGAAACGGTAAAAACATCTTCAACCTTTTCGCCAAAGGTTGTTATTTTAGCTGAGTGTATATGGAGTTTACATTTTTGAAAGATTTGAGCAATGTTGGCGAGTATACCTGGATGATCAAGTGCGACAATTTCTAACATCGTTCTATTTTTAGAGCTACTTTCAATAAAGTCTACTTGCGTTGGAACTTTAAACTGCTTAAGTTTTTTTGCCAATGGTCTAGCTTTTATTGCGCGGTACGAACCTGATAAAGACGCAATTAACGCTTGTGATATAGCTAATGCCCGGTAACTTTCATTGATTGCTTTACCCTTTTTATCGAGTACAATAAAGGTATTCACCGTGTAACCATCCTTTGTTGTTGTTACTTTTGCATCATGAATAGAGAGTCTTTTAGATCCCAATAAAGAAACAATGTTAAAAAATATATTTGTTTTTTCTTTGGTATAAACAAAGACCTCAGTTCCTCCCCTATAAGGTTTTGGGCTAATTAAAACTAATGGCATTTCTTTATTATGTTTTAAAATATTCGTACTATGCCATGCGATTTGTTGCGGCGTATAACGAAGAAAATAATCGGCTTTAAATTCTCGCCACAAAGTGGAAAGTTGTTCTGCTTCAGTTGTTTCTGAATTTATGATTTCAAGTGCTTGTGCTTGATTTTCTCTTATTTTTGCACGTAAATCGACTGGTTTTTCTAAACCTCGGCGGAAGGCACGTTTAGTATTAAAATACAGTTCTTCTAATAAATTAGCTTTCCAGCTATTCCATAAACTTTCATTCGTTGCACGCATGTCGGCGACGGTTAAACAATACAAATAATCAAGGTGTGCTTCATCTCTTACTATTTCCGCAAAACGTTTAATGACATCAGGATCGGATATATCCCTTCGTTGCGCAGTTACAGACATAAGTAAGTGGTGTTTGACTAACCAAGAGATCATTCTGCCATCATGGTCATTCAATTGGTGCACTTTACAGAAGTTTAATGCGTCAATGGCGCCTAGCTTTGCGTGATCGCCACCACGGCCTTTAGCGATATCGTGAAATATACCTGCGATATATAGTAATTCAGGTTTACGAATACGTTGTACTATTTTACTACAAAGTGGAAAGTCGAGATTATATTTTTCTAAGCTAAACCGATAAAGATTTTTTATTAAACGATAACTGTGTTCATCAACCGAGTAAGCATGAAATAAATCAAACTGCATTTGTCCAACTATATTTCGCCATTCAGGCAGGTAAGCGCCAATAATAGAATGACGATGCATGAGAGTAAACGCTAAACCTAAGCCTTGAGGGTGTTTAATTATTTCGATAAATATAGTTCGACACCTTGCATAATCGACCATCCCTGATACTAAACGGCGTCGAGCATTACGCATTAGGCGCAATGTATGAGGATGTAAATTGGTGATCTCATCACGTTGAGCAATTAGAAGAAACATTTCCATTATTTGAGTTGAACGAGTAAATACTCGCTTGTTTCTAGCTTTTATATGGCCATCGATGATCACAAAATCATCATTGATAACTACTTCAATATGTTGTTTTTCATCATTTACAATTGCATAGTCAAAAATTTGTAGCAACATTTTGTTTAGTTCAGCAATTCGCGCAATAATACGGAAAAAACGCTTCATCATACGCTCAATCGCCAGTTTTCCACCGTCACCAAAACCCATTAATTGAGCTACATCCGCTTGATAATCAAATAATAATCTGTTTTCATTACGACCTGCGATAAAGTGTAAAGCGCCACGCATACGCCATAAATAGTCCTGACATTCGATAAGTTCAAAAAACTCATTACTGGTCAGATAATTATGCTCAACAAGCTCTTCTAATGAGTCAGCAACAAAATGACGTTTTGCAACCCATCCGATAGTTTGAATATCTCGCAGACCACCAGGGTTTGCTTTTAAATTTGGTTCTAGGGTATACGAAGCTCCGTGATATTGCTGATGTCGTTGATATTGTTCTTCGCGCTTAGCAATAAAGAATTTTTTGGATGTCCAAAATACATCTTCATTTAATAAAGGGTGCAGTTGTTTGGTTAGCGAACTGTTGCCGCATACTTGGCGCATTTCCATTAAATTTGTGGCGACGGTGACATCATTGATCGCTTGCTTTAAACATTCTTTGATACTTCTGACACTGTGACCAATATCTAATTTCACATCCCATAATTGGGTGATAAATGCAGAAATCTTATCTTCAAGGTCTTTATCTATTTCTTCTTGTGTCAATAAAAGTATATCTACATCGGAAAACGGATGAAGCTCTGCACGACCATAACCACCTACAGCAACAAGGCTAATTTGAAACTCATCTAAATTATGCTGACACCAAAGTTTTGTTAATATTTGATCAACAAATGTTGCTCGATTCGCAACCAAGGTTGTTATGCTTTCATGTGGGAATATTTCTTTTTGCCATAAATGGAAACGTTGACTTAATTTGCATATTTCAACACCACTGATAAAAGATGAACTGATAGCCAAGGGGTCAGTGTATTCTTTAGGAATTATAACGTCAGTATTCAAAGGGAGTTTCTCTGTATTGCTGCTAAGTCTGCTGAACTTTCTACTTATAGCAAAAGCCAAAATGAAAGTTCAACAATCCTTAATATTAATGAGGCAAGACCATTAACTATTAGTTATGTAAAATTCTTGGTATCGATTCTTCTTTTCGTAGTGTCAGTATTTCACAACCTGTCTTAGTCACAACAATAGTGTGTTCCCATTGCGCAGACTTTTTGCCATCTATGGTATACACCGTCCAGTTGTCGTCTTTATCAAGAAGCGTATTAGCTCGACCCAAATTTATCATGGGTTCAATGGTAAAGCACATGCCCTCTTGCATCTTTTCTTTATCGTTGTTTTTGTAGTGAACAATCTGTGGTTCTTCGTGAAACTCTTTACCAATGCCATGACCACAGTATTCTTTTACGATACTATAACGGCCAGACTTTTTAATGAACTTTTGAATTGCTGTGCCTATTTCACCAAATACTGCGCCAGGTTTTACTTTTTTCAAACCCAAATAAAGTGCTTCTTGGGTAAGACGACAGAGACGACTATCTTCGGGGGAAGTATCACCAATTAAAAACATTTTACTAGTATCACCATGATAACCATCTTTGATGACTGTGATATCAATATTAATAATATCACCATTTACCAATGTCGTTGTGTCAGGAATACCATGGCAAACTACATGATTTACTGAAGTACAAATGGATTTTGGAAAATGATGATAATTTAAAGGTGCGGAAATTGCCTTTTGTTCATGTTCTGTATAATCAGCACAGAGCGTATTTAGTTCATCAGTGGTTATACCTGCTTTTACATGAGGTTCGATCATTTCTAATACGTCAGCAGCCAACTTTCCTGCAATACGCATTTTTTCAATTTCTTCCTGACTCTTAATTGCAATTCCCATTTATATCTCTTTTTATATGTTAAGTATTGCTTACTGTTTCTTATCGGTAGTAAGCAAATAATATTTTAAACGTTCTATTCATACAACATTGGAACAATGTAATAAGCTTACATTGTTACCTCGTTTTGCCGTGTTAATTTTTCTATAACTCTAATTTTATTCCGTCAACAATGGCATCTGGGTTTTTTAGGTACAAATTGTGGTTTAGTAATATTAAATTATCATCAACAGCTAATAATAGTGCCGGAATTGCTTGAGTATTAATAAAGTCTTGAAGCTCTGTAATATCGTGCATAATGATATCAGCATCTTTTGTTAACTTTTCTTTCGTGAATACTTTTTTAGGTGGTGATAATTTGAATTCACTAATAATGTCAGCGACATCTTCGATACTTGATAGCTCATTGGCTTGCTCAAAATGGGCTTTATAAAGAGCATTTAATACAGGTAAAGCTTCCTCTGGAATTTTGTGTTCAATCCAAGCCATCAAGTTTGCGGCCAACGTTGAATTTTTAGCATGTTTTAATTGTGATAAATAATCTTGATTGAAAGTGCAATTACTGTCGTTTATGACATTTTCTATTGTCTGTTTAGCGATGTTTTCATCACCTTCATATCTTGCTGAATGCCATAAATGTAGTTTTATTTCTGGAAAAGCACTTTTTATAGCGTTGACTAAAGGTAGTGAAGCGTAGCTCCAGGGGCAATGGGTATCGTAAATAAAGAAAAGTTCAGTTGACATATTTATTCGTTTTTAGACGTTTTGTAGTGGAATTTTAACGTGAGACGAATAATTATCATAGGATATTTTCACATCGTTGGCCAAATTAAGTACTTTAATTGGTGAATAAGACAAAAATAGTAAAAATTTTCATTTGTGTTATTATATGCGCCGCTATAATGGCACGTCCATTTTATGGAAGTCTATTTTAGCGAAAAACGGTACATCATTATAAGTGATGACCATAACATAAACTCACATACATCTAGCAAAGGTATACCGGGGTGCTCAGCTTTTTTCTTTAAGAAAATCAAGCGAAAGAGTCGTGTATATTGGATGTATGAACGCTTAACCCCATAAAGGAAAGAACATGGCAAACGTTTCAATGCGCGATATGCTTAAAGCTGGCGTACATTTTGGTCACAAAACTCGTTACTGGAATCCAAAAATGAAAACATACATTTTTGGTTCTCGTGATAAAGTTCATATCATCAACCTTGAACAAACAGTTCCTATGTTTAACGAAGCACTTGCTTTTTTAAACAATGTATCATCGAAAAAAGGTAAAGTTTTATTTGTTGGTACTAAGCGTGCTGCAAGTGATGCGATTAAAGATGCTGCAATAAAATGTGATCAATTTTTTGTAAATCACCGTTGGTTAGGTGGTATGTTGACTAACTGGAAAACAGTACGTCAATCAATCAAACGTTTAAAAGACCTTGAAGCGCAAAGCTCTGACGGTACTTTTGAAGCTTTAACGAAAAAAGAAGCTTTAATGCGTACACGTGAAATGGAAAAGCTTGAAAAAAGCCTTGGTGGTATTAAAAATATGGGCGGTTTACCTGATGCTCTATTTATCATTGATGCCGATCACGAGCATATTGCAATAAAGGAAGCGAATAACTTAGGCATCCCTGTTATTTCTGTTGTAGATACTAACTCTAACCCAGATAACATTGATTACATCATTCCTGGTAATGATGATGCTATTCGTGCTGTTACCTTATACACTGATTCAGCTGCAAATGCTGTATTAGAAGGTCGTGAACAAAATATTGTTGTTCAAGCTGAAAAAGACGGATTTGTTGAAGCTGAATAAGCTGTAAACACCGTTTTATTGCATTTGCCATGAAAACCTATGTTTTTGTGGCAACTTATTAATACATATACCCAAAATTCTATTTTATAGACATTGAGGGGATATTAGAAAGATTTAACAGAGGACTTAACTCATGGCAATTACTGCTGCAATGGTTAAAGAACTTCGTGAACGCACAGCTGCGGGCATGATGGATTGTAAAAAAGCGTTACAAGAAGCTGATGGCGATATGGAACTTGCGATTGAAAATATGCGTAAGAATGGCCAAGCTAAAGCGGCGAAAAAAGCAGGTAACATAGCTGCTGAAGGAACTATTTTAATTAAAAGTGCTGACGGTATTGCTGCATTACTTGAAGTTAACTGTCAAACAGACTTTGTTGCTAAAGATGCTAACTTCTTAGGTTTTGCTAATGAAGTTGCTGATGCGGCAATTGCTTCAAAAGTGACTATCGAAGAGCTACAAGCGCAATTTGAAGAAAAGCGTATTACCTTAGTGACTAAGATTGGTGAAAACATCAATATTCGTCGCGTTTCATATATTGAAGGTACTGCTTTAGCTTCTTATAGTCATGGTGCTACTATCGGTGTTGTTGTTGCTGGTGAAGGCGATGCTGAATCACTTAAGCACATTGCAATGCATGTTGCTGCAAGCAAGCCAGAATACATTAACCCTGAAGATGTTCCTGCTGATATCGTTGCCAATGAAAAGCGCATTCAAATCGAGATGGCGATGAACGAAGGCAAGCCTGAAGAAATCGCAGAGAAAATGGTTACAGGTCGTATGAAGAAATTTACTGGTGAAGTTTCTTTAACTGGTCAAGCTTTTATCATGGAACCTAAGAAAACAGTTGGTGCTGTATTAAAAGAAAAAGGCATTTCTGTTTCTAACTTTGTTCGTTTAGAAGTTGGTGAAGGAATCGCGAAGAAAGAAGAAGATTTTGCCGCTGAAGTTGAAGCGCAAATTGCTGCTGCTAAAGCTTAATTTTTAAGCATCTAACTCAGTAAAACAGTTCTTTTTTCAGTTTAGACTTTCGATAGTTAGCTAAACGTACTAAAATAGCCGCGGTCAAATTGATCACGGCTATTTTTTTCATCCAACTTTAGACAAATACAGGAATGTTTTCTATATGAGCACTAATCCCAAACCTAGATATCGTCGTATTCTTTTGAAGTTAAGTGGTGAAGCATTGATGGGCCAAGAAGGTTTTGGTATTGACCCAAAAGTACTTGATCGTATGGCTCAAGAAATTAAAGAATTGATTGAAATGGGGATTCAAGTTGGTTTAGTCATTGGCGGCGGTAATTTATTTCGAGGCAAAGGTTTAGCCGATGCAGGAATGAATCGAGTTGTTGGTGACCAAATGGGCATGTTAGCTACCGTGATGAATGGCTTAGCAATGCGTGATGCTTTACACCGTGCGTTTGTTAATACTCGCTTAATGTCAGCTATTGATTTAGCGGGTGTTTGTGACAGATATAACTGGGCTGAAGCGATCAGCTTGCTTAAGTCGGGTCGTGTGGTTATTTTTAGTGCAGGCACGGGAAATCCTTTTTTTACGACAGACTCTGCTGCATGTCTACGTGGCATTGAGATTGAAGCTGATGTTGTCTTAAAAGCCACCAAAGTCGATGGTATCTATTCTGCAGACCCTGTAGCTAATCCTGAAGCGACATTATATAAACATTTAACATATCAAGAAGTACTTGAGAAAGAATTACAAGTAATGGACCTTGCTGCTTTTACATTGGCACGTGATCATAGTATGCCAATTCGGGTTTTTAATATGAATAAGCCGGGTTCTTTAAAAGCTGTTATTATGGGTGATGATGAAGGTACAGTCATCGACCATGCTGAAAATTTAGTTTAGATTGTTTTAAGGAAATTCAAAGTGATAAATGAAATCAAACAAGATGCTCAAGAACGAATGGGCAAAAGTACTGAAGCATTAAAAAACAGTCTTACCAAAATAAGAACAGGAAGAGCTCATGCTTCTTTACTCGATAATATTTCAGTGGAATATTATGGAATGGCAACACCATTGAATCAGGTGGGTAATATATCTGTTCCTGATGCACGAACATTGGCCATTACCGTTTTTGATAAAGGTATGATTGGTGCTGTTGAAAAAGCGATTTTAAAATCTGATTTAGGTTTAAACCCTCAATCAAATGGCACACTAATTCGTATACCTTTACCACCATTGACTGAAGAGCGTCGTAAAGACTTAGTCAAAGTTGTCCGTGGTGAAGCTGAAAATGGTAAGGTTGCTATCCGCAATATTCGTCGTGACGCTAACTCTGATTATAAAAGTTTATTAAAAGAAAAAGAAATCAGTGAAGATGAGCATCACCAAGCGGAAGATGCTATTCAAAAAGTTACCGATGTTTTTATTAAACAAATTGATGAAATATTAGCTGTTAAAGAAGCCGAACTAATGGAAATCTAAGTTCACATTCGTAAGCTATTAACGCCGTAGAAAATTTCCTACGGCGTTTTTATAATATTATTTTACATAAATATGGAGAATATGTGAGTAGTACTGATGAAAATAGTAATGAACAACTAACAATACCGCAACATATTGCTATTATTATGGACGGCAATGGTCGTTGGGCTCAACAGCGAGGAAAAACACGTGTTGTAGGTCATAAATCTGGTGTTGAATCAGTTCGTTCTTCTGTTACTACTGCGCGTAAACGTGGTGTCAAAGCATTAACTTTATTTGCTTTTAGTAGTGAAAATTGGTTGCGTCCGGAAAAAGAAGTTAGTGTTTTAATGGATTTATTTATGTTTGTTTTAACGCGCGAAGTTAAACGTTTGCATAAAAATGATATTAAATTTCAAGTTATTGGTGATGTTAATCGCTTTTCCGATAAATTAAAAAAGAAAATAACTGATGCTGAAAATCTAACTAAAAACAATAAAGGAATGGTCTTATCTATTGCCGCAAATTATGGTGGTCGTTGGGACATAACTCAAGCGGCGAAAAGCATTGCTAAACAAGTTAAAGAACAAACGCTTGAAATCGAAGATATAAATGAGAATATATTCGACCAATATACGAGTTTGGCGAATTTACCCGAATTAGATTTATTAATTCGTACCGGTGGAGATTTTCGTATCAGTAATTTTTTACTTTGGCAGGCGGCATATGCAGAGTTTTATTTTACTGATATCTTATGGCCAGATTTTAACGAAGAACAGCTTAATATTGCAATTGACTGCTTTGATCATAGAGAACGACGGTTTGGTCTGACGGGTGAACAAGTAGAAAACTGAGAGCAACTATAAATGTTGTTTGCTTTATTAAGAACAAGTAAATAAACCAATAATAATAAAAGTAACTAAAAAGGGTCTGACTTGTTAAAACATAGAATTATAACAGCAGTAATATTAGCACCAGCAGTTATTGCTGCCATATTTTATTTACCATTAGCTTATTTTGCAGGATTACTTTTAATTGTAATGGCAATCGGTGCGTGGGAATGGGGTCCTTTAATGGGGTTTACCCATATTAAAAGGCGTTTGTCTTTTGTATTTGTAACTGTCTTTTTAATTAGCGGCTTATGGCATTATTTTCCTATTGAGCATTTATGGCTTAGTACGTCAAAATTACAGGGAATAATCATAAATATATTATGGGGAGCCGTAGCTTGGTGGCTTCTATCTGCTGTTCTTACATTCTTGTATCCTCGTTATAGCACGTTTTGGTCAAGTCACCGCTCTGTAAGAGGCTTATTTGGCTGGTTAACTCTAGTTCCGACATGGCTTGCTTTTGTCGTATTAAGGAGTAACGAGTATACTTCTGATATGTATCACGGTGCGCAACTCCTAATGTTTTTATTCTTGATGGTATGGAGTGCGGATATTGGTGCATATTTTGTTGGAAAAGCAATTGGTAAACATAAGTTATTGCCAAATGTAAGTCCAGGGAAAACAATGGAAGGCTTTATTGGTGGTGTTATTGTTGCTTGCCTATTAGTTAGTCTTGCGGGTCTGATTATGGGCTGGAATAACGAGCAATATTTGTTGGTTTTACCGGTAACTATACTTATTACAACCGTGTCTGTATTAGGTGATTTAAATGAGAGCATGTTTAAAAGACAAGCAGGCATAAAAGACAGTGGTTCTATTTTACCTGGTCACGGTGGTATTTTAGATCGAATTGACAGCTTAACGGCGACAGCGCCAATATATGCACTTTGTTATGCTTTGATAGGCTGGTAATGGTAAACAATCAGCATAATCAATCGTTAAAAAAACTTTGTATACTGGGCTCTACGGGATCTATTGGACAAAGTACACTTGACGTTGTTCGGCTTCATCCTGAACGTTTTAAAATTATTAGTTTATCTGCAAATACCAGTGTTGAGTGCATGCTGAATCAGTGTAAGGAATTTACACCTGAAAAAGTGGTCATGATGTCTTCAGTACATGCACAGCAGTTATCAATTTTACTTATTGAAAGTGGTTATGAGCATATAGAGGTTTTATCAGGAACTGATGCATTAAACGATATTGCTCAATGTCCAAATAGTGATACTGTTATGGCAGCAATCGTCGGTTTTTCTGGGTTAATACCAACATTATCTGCAGTTAAAGCTGGTAAACGTGTCTTATTAGCGAATAAAGAAGCTTTAGTAACATCTGGTCAGATCTTTATTGACGCTGTAAAAGACTCAGGTGCACTATTGTTGCCTATTGATAGTGAACACAATGCTATATTTCAATGTTTACCGCCTAAAGCACAGCAAATGACAGGTTTTTGCCAGTTGAATAATAGTGGGATTAGCAAATTATTGTTAACAGGTTCTGGCGGACCTTTTAGAACCCTTGATAATGACCTATTAGATAAGGTCACCCCTGAACAAGCCTGTGCTCACCCTAATTGGGATATGGGACGGAAAATATCTGTTGATTCTGCCACAATGATGAATAAAGGCTTGGAGTTAATTGAAGCTAAATGGCTCTTTAATATTGACCCTAGAGATATCCAAATTGTATTGCATCCACAAAGTACCATTCATTCTATGGTGCAATACAAAGATGGTTCTGTTCTCGCGCAAATGGGCAACCCTGACATGCGCACACCGATAGCGCATGCATTAACTTTCCCAGAAAGGATTGAGTCAGGTGTAGCACCTCTCGATTTTTTCAATACTAAAGCATTTGAATTTCAAGATGTTGATTTTGAAAAGTACCCCAATTTAAAATTGGCTATTGATGCCTGTAAATTGGGACAAGGAGCTTGTACGGCATTAAATGCCGCAAATGAAATAGCTGTTGATGCTTTTTTAAACAAAAAAATTAAATTTACCGATATTTTTAAAATAAATGAAACTTCTATGAAAAAATTTGTCTCAGAAGAGGTGGCATTTATTGATGATGTCGTTAGGTTAGACCAACAAGTAAGAGAATTTGCATTATCATTAATTATTATTCATCAAAAGCCTGATGTAGAGGAATGTAGTAAGTGTTAGACTTTTTATGGAATTTATCTTCTTTTATCATTGCCCTAGGCATACTGATCACTGTTCATGAATATGGGCACTTCTGGGTTGCTAGAAGAAATGGTGTAAAAGTTGAACGTTTTTCTATTGGCTTTGGTACGCCGTTATGGCGAAAAACAGACAAATATGGCACTGAATACGTTATAGCGTTAATTCCACTTGGTGGTTATGTAAAAATGCTTGATGAGCGTGTTGACGATGTAGCACCTGAAGACGTAGACAGCACTTTTAATTGCAAGTCGGTTTATCAACGTATAGCTATTATTGCGGCGGGACCTTTTGCAAATTTTGCTTTTGCTATTTTTGCCTTTTATTTAATGTTTTTAATAGGTTTACCCGGTGTCAAACCAATTATTTCTAGTATTGCTCCGGACTCTATAGCTGCTCAAGCAGAGCTTCCACATAACGTTGAAATAGTGGGCGTTGCTGATAAAACCACTGCAACTTGGCAGGACGTTAATTTAGCTATTATAGGAGAAATAGGTAGCAAAACGATTGACATCCAAATTAAAAACTCAGACAGTCAATATATAAGTACGGTCACGTTAAATACCAATAGTTGGTCGTTTTCACCTGAAAAAATGTCAGCATTGGATAGTTTAGGTATAAAGCCATTTTCGCCTCAGATTCATAATGAATTGGCGCATGTTGCTAAAGATAGCGCCGCAGAACGAGCTGGTTTATTAGTTGGTGATGTTTTAGTTGCAATAAATGAACAAGCAATTGATGGAAATTGGCATCAATTCTCGGAAAAAATTAAGGAATTTCCTAATCAACAAGTCATAATAGTGGTTAAAAGAGATGAATTACTTAAAGAGCTTGTTGTTACTCCTGATGTCGTTGAACGCAATGGTATTAATGTTGGTTATTTAGGTGTTTCTCCTAAAGTAGATAAATGGCCAAGTGAATACCTTATTGATGTCGCTTATGGACCCATTGATGCCATTGGCCAAAGTGTTATCCGCACATGGAATTTAGTGACCTTAAGTTTTGATATGATTGGAAAGCTATTAACGGGGGACGTTTCTGTTAAAAATTTAAGCGGCCCTATTTCCATTGCTCAAGGAGCAGGAAGTAGTGCTGGTTACGGTTTAGTCTATTTTTTAGGCTTTTTGGCCTTAATTAGTATAAATTTGGGAATTATTAACCTTTTACCTTTACCAGTACTTGATGGCGGACACTTACTCTATTACATTATAGAGCTTTTAACGGGTAAGCCAGTGCCTGAAAAAATTCAAGAGGTGGGATTTAAGTTTGGCGCTATAGCGCTTTTGGGATTAATGAGTATTGCCATCTTTAATGATATATCTCGGCTTTAACGAAATATCAATACTAACTATTCGATGAAATTAAAAATAAGTGAATAAAGTTAACTATTTATGATAATTAAAAAACTTGCCCTTGCTGTCTTATTAGGCGCAATCGGAACTACAGTTCATGCAGCAGATGCATTTCAAGTAGAAGATATTCAAATTAAAGGATTACAACGTGTAGCCATTGGTGCTGCATTAACGCATATTCCGTTTAATATTGGTGATTCTCTTAATGAATTTCGTATTTCTCAGTCAATAAAGTCTTTATATAAATCGGGTCATTTTAACGATATTGTCGTTTCTCGTGACGGGAATCGAATTATTTATCGTGTTCATGAACGTGAAACCATCAGTGGGATTTTTTTTGAGGGTAATGACGATCTAAAAGACGAACAATTAACAGATAGCCTAGACAGTAGTGATATACGTGTTGGTGAAACCTTAGATAGAACCGTTATTACAGGTATCGAAACTGGTTTAGAAGATTTCTACCATAGCGTTGGTAAATATAATGCTGATGTTAAAGCTGAAATTACCCATCTTCCTCGTAATCGAGTGAATTTAAAGTTCATCTTCACAGAAGGTGATGCGGCGGCTATTGAACAAATAAATATTGTCGGAAATGAAATATTTAGTGATGAAGAATTACTAGAAAGAGCTGAGTTAACTTTTGATTCTCCTTGGTGGGATTTTATGGCTCAAGATCGCTATCAAAAGCAAACCTTACAAGGTGATATGGAAACCATTAAAAGCCATTACCTTGACCGTGGATATTTAAAGTTCAAAGTAGACTCTACACAAGTCTCTATGACACCAGATAAAAAAGCTGTTTATATTGCACTTAATATTACAGAAGGTGAGCAATATACGGTAAGTGAAGTAGATTTTGTTGGTGATATGGCTGGTTTTTCAAAAACTATCAAAGCAATTAACCCATTAAAAGCCGATAAACTTTATAACGGTGCCGAAGTCACGTATACAGAAGAAATGATCAGCAAATTTTTAGGTCGATTTGGTTATGCCTATCCAAAAGTTTCTACTATTCCTGAAATTAACGAAGATGATAAAACCGTAAAACTATCAATATCAGTAGATCCAGGCAAAAGAGTTTACGTTAATCGCATAAATTTCGAAGGGAATAGTGTCACCGCAGATCGTGTTTTACGACGTGAAATGCGTCAAATGGAGGGGGCGTGGTTATCAAATAACAACGTTGAGTCTTCTAAAGCTTGGGTACAACGTTTACCTTATATGGAAGAAGTCGAATTCGAAACTAAACAAATTCCAGGGGAAGATGATTTAGTTGATATAGATTTTACCGTAAAAGAGCAACCGTCAGGATCATTCACCGCGGGTGTGGGTTATGGTTCTACCACTAAGCTCAGTTTAAACGCAGGTATACAGCAAAATAACTTTTTAGGTACCGGTAATCGTCTTGGTTTTAGTATCAATACGGTAAGTTACTCTCAAAGTGTCAATGTTTCATACACCGACCCATATTTTACGACAGATGCCGTTTCCCTAGGTGGACAAATATTTTATAGTGAGTTTGATGCGGGAAGCGCCAACTTAGAGCAATATAAAAAGAAAACCTATGGCTTTGGTATCAATATGGGCTTTCCGATTAATGAATATGTACGCTTGAATTTTGCAACGGGTTATAAGCACGATACCATTACACGCTTGCAAACTTACGAACAGATCCAAAACTTTTATGATCTATATTCTGATCCCAATGACCCTGGAGCAGGCTTAACATTTGAAACATTTGATCTTACTGCTGCAATATCACGTACAACATTAAACAGAGGGACATTCCCAACGGCAGGTTCACAACAATCCTTGTCGTTTAAAATTACAACACCAAACTCTGATCTAAACTATTTTAAAATTAACCTTAATACAAAATGGTATTTCCCGTTAACACGAAATCAACGTTGGAGCTTTTTAACAAGACTTCAGGCGGGATATGGTAATGGTTATGGTACTGTTAATGGTCATGATCAAATACTGCCATTTCAAGAGAACTTTAGAGCCGGTGGTTCGGACACCTTGCGAGGTTTTGAAACGAATATTGTTGGACCAAGAGCAATCTTTCGTAACTCTACCGGTATTCCAGGGACTCCAAACCCATTTGGCACTACAGGTTGTTGTTTAGGTCCTGACCATGATTATGTCAGTGTATCAGAGCGCTCCGTAGGTGGTAATGCTATGGTTTTAGGTGGATTAGAACTTATTGTTCCTACTCCATTCTTAGATGAAAGTTACTCAAATAGTGTCCGTAGCAGCTTCTTTGTTGATGTAGGTAATGTTTGGGATACCGAATTTGATTTAGATGATTATCGAGATTTAGATGAGCTCGAGTTTGAAAAAATATCAGACTTTTCTGATATCAATGGTTATCGTGCGTCCGCAGGTCTTTCCGTTCAGTGGTTATCGCCGATGGGACCAATGATCTTTAGTTTTGCTCAAACATTGAAAAAAGCAGAAGGTGATGACACTAAATTCTTTAACTTTAACATAGGTAGTACCTTTTAAAATAAGATCTGATCCCAATATAGATAATAATAAGATCAGCTAAATAAACATTAAAAATAAAATTTCTAGGAGTAGAAAATTGAAAAAATTTATTAAGTCAATCGTTATGACAACGGCCGCTTCGGGTATGTTATTAGCAAGTTCAGCGATGGCAGCTGACCAGAAAATTGCAGTCGTTAATTTTCAAGAAATCATGGGTAAAATTCCACAAACAGCGGCGGTAATGCAAGCTTTGGAATCTGAATTTAAAGATGAGAAAGCAATACTTGCTCAGTTAGAAAAAGATATTAAGTATTATCAAGAAAAGAAGAAGCGTGACGGCTCTTTAATGAGTAAAAAAGAGAAAGATGAACTTGATAAACAAATAGGTACTTTATATCAAGAATATCAAACCAAAGGAAAAGCTTTTCAACAAAAAACTAATGCTCGTCAAAATGAAGAGACAAATAAAATTATAGCTTTAGTACGCCAAGCAGTGGATAACATTGCAGCTAAAGGTAAATATGACTTGGTTATAGAGCAAAAAGCTGTGGTATTTTCAAAGCCAGATAGTAGCATTACAGACCAAGTTGTTGAGCAAGTTAGTAAATTAAAGTAGTCGATATTATTAATGAGTTATACGCTTGAAGAGCTAGCCAAAAAAATTGGCGCAACTGTTGTTTATACAAATGATAAAGAAGAACATTGTATAATCAACAGTTTGGCAACATTAAAATCAGCTAAAGTTGGGCAAGTCGCCTTTTTGGCTAATAACAAATACCAGCAGCAGTTGGAATTAACGAGAGCAAGTGCTGTTATCATTTCAAAAGATTGTATAGATAATTGCCCTTGCCATGCACTCGTGATGGATAATCCTTATTTGGGATATGCTCTAACAGCGCAGTTACTTGATACCACCCCTAAGACATCCTATAACATTCATCCGTCTGCAGTATTACACGCAGACGTAAAATTAGGTGAGAATGTCAGCATAGGTGCTAACAGTGTTCTTGAAGCTGGTATAGAGCTTGCTGATGGTGTTTCTATTGGTGCCGGCTGTTTTATAGGTGAAAATGTTCATATTGGTAAAAATAGTTCGCTTTGGTCAAATATCAGTATTTATCATGGCGTGAAAATTGGCCAAGATTGTTTAATTCAAGCAAACACTGTCATTGGTTCGGACGGTTTTGGTTATGCCAATGAAAAAGGTCAGTGGCTAAAAATCCCTCAGTTAGGCTCTGTTATTATTGGCAACAAGGTTGAGATTGGTGCTAGTACTACGGTTGATCGAGGGGCGTTAGAAAATACCATTATTAAAGATGGTGTTATCTTGGATAACCAAGTCCAAATTGCTCATAACGCTGTTATCGGTGAAAATACTGCCATTGCAGGGTGTAGTGTGATTGCCGGCAGTACAACCATTGGAAAAAATTGTACCATCGCAGGCATGGTGGCAATTAGTGGTCACCTGACCATCGCTGATGGCTGCGTCTTCACTGGACGAGCAATGGTTATAAAATCAATCACAGAAGCTGGTGTCTATTCATCTGGAATGCCAGTATTAAGTAATAAAGAATGGCGTAAGGCCAATGTCCATATACGCAATCTTAATACAATGTCAAAACGTATTAGGTCATTAGAAAAAAAGTAATCTATTGTTAATAGTAGTCTTTTAAAATCTTCATCAAAAGGAACTCTGTCTTGGAATCTCAAAAAAATGAGTTAGACGTTCATGAAATTCAAAAATTAATACCACACCGTTATCCAATGCTTCTTGTTGATCGTGTTCTTGATTACGAAGCCGGTAAGTGGTTGCATGCCATTAAAAACGTTACCTTTAATGAACCTGTTTTTATGGGACATTTTCCAGAACTCGCTATCTTTCCTGGGGTGATGATCCTCGAAGCACTCGCACAAGCAACTGGTATCCTTGGTTTTAAAACAACCGAAGGGCGTGAAGATGATGAACTTTACCTATTCGCGTCAATTGACAATGCTAAATTTAAAAAACCTGTTGTTCCTGGTGATACAATGCACCTACATGTAGAGTTCTTAAAAGAGCGACGCGGTATGTGGAAGTTTCATGGTGAAGCTAAAGTCGATGGCAAAGTGGTTTGTTCAGCTGATTTAATGTGTGCTCGACGTAAGCTTTAGTTTCTAGGCAATGTTTTTTTAAATTTGGCGTAAAAATGATACATAAACAAGCAATAATCGAAGAAGGTGCCATCATAGGTCAAAACGTTAAAGTTGGCCCATGGACTTATATTAGCAAAAACGTAGAGATTGGCGATAACTGTGAAATAAGTTCACATGTTGTTATCAATGGCCCAACTAAAATTGGCAAGAATAACAGAATTTTTCAGTTTGCCAGTATTGGTGAAGACTGCCAAGATTTAAAATACGCGGGTGAGCCAACCGAGTTGATTATTGGCGACAATAATATATTCCGAGAATGTAGCACTATACATCGAGGTACAATTCAAGATAATAGTTTGACAAAAATTGGTAGTAATAACCTTTTTATGGCGTATAGCCATGTCGCACATGACTGTATCGTAGGTAATAATTGTATATTGGCCAACAGTGCATCAATTGCCGGACATGTACATGTTGGTGACTATGCAATTTTGGGGGGAATGTGTGGGGTACATCAGTTTTGTCATATTGGCGCACATAGTTTCATCTCAGCGAATGCTTTGGTTTTAAAAGATGTGCCGCCCTATGTGATGGCATCAGGACAACCGACCAAACCTTATGGTTTAAACTCTGAAGGGTTAAAACGTCGCGGTTTTGATAAGGATGTTATTCTAAACATTAAACGTGCTTATAAAGAAGTTTATCGTAAAGGTCTTTCGGTGGATGATGCTTTATCATCCATAAAGCCCCTTGCTAGTAATATCCCTGAAATTAAAGTATTTTCAGACTTTATCGAAAGCTCAAGTCGTGGAATAATTCGATAAAAATAAAACAAGATATTAATTGTGAATCCATCTCCCTCAAAGTTAGCTATTAAGCTTAATACAACCACTGATAATTCTTTTCCGGTGTTCGCTATTGTGGTTGGCGAACACTCTGGTGATACTTTGGGGGCAGGTTTAATCTCGGCACTTTTACAAAGCCATCCTAATGCACAATTCATCGGTATTGGTGGGCCTAAAATGGAAGCTTTAGGTTTTCAAAGCCTTTTTGCTATGGAAGAACTCTCTGTGATGGGAATCGTTGAAGTTTTAGGTCGACTTAGACGTTTAATACATGTTCGTAAGTCAGTCGTTGAATATTTTAGCAAACAACAACCTGATGTTTTTATTGGCATTGATGCCCCTGATTTTAATCTAACGTTAGAAGAAAAGCTCAAAGCAAAAGGTATTAAAACTGTTCAATATGTTAGTCCATCAGTTTGGGCGTGGCGTGAGAAACGTATCTTTAAAATAGAAAAAGCTACACATTTGGTACTTTCCTTACTTCCATTTGAAAAAGAATTTTATGATAAACATCAGGTACCCTGTACTTTTGTTGGTCATTCACTTGCCGATGATATTCCATTAACTTCAGATAAAGCAGCTGCACGGGAACAATTATTATTACCATTGCAAAGTAAAATACTTGCATTAATGCCGGGTAGCCGAGGAGGAGAACTTTCTCGCTTGGTTGAGCCATTTTTAAAAAGTGCTCAACAACTCTTTATTGAAGATAAAACACTGATTTTTATCGCCCCAATGGTCAGCGATAAACGTGCGGAACAATTTCAACGTTTAAAAGAGGAAATAGCACCGGACTTACCTGTCACCGTTATCGTTAATAAAACACATACAGTTATGGCAGCAAGTGACTGTTTATTAACCGCTTCGGGTACAGTGACTTTGGAAGCTGCCTTGATAAAAAGACCGATGGTTATTACCTATAAATTTAACTTTTTGACTTATTTACTTGCTAAGTGGTTGGTGAAGTTAAAATGGTTTTCTTTACCTAATTTGCTTGCTAATAAGTTGCTAGTCCCCGAGTTACTTCAATCTGAGGTGAGTCCTGAGCATATAGTACCGTTAATTAAAGAACGGCTTTATAACGACCAAAGTCAATTAAATGAAGTGTTTATGGATATTCATCATGCGCTACGTCAAAACGCTAGTGAAAAAGCAGCAGCAGCTGTTTTAACCTTAATGGCAGCGGAAATATAAGAGTCATGACTAAAAAAGTAAAAAAAGTTCTGCCTACTTTTGAATACCCAACCGCCTACTGTATTGCTGGGGTGGATGAAGTTGGGCGAGGCCCCTTAGTCGGGGATGTTGTAACTGCGGCCGTAATCTTAGATCCCGATGATCCTATTGAGGGATTAATGGACTCAAAAAAATTATCAGAAAAAAAGCGTGATATTTTATCAGAAGAAATCAAAGAAAGGGCAATAGCCTGGGCTATTGGACGAGCAACACCAGAAGAAATTGATACCTTAAATATCTTACATGCAACGATGTTAGCCATGCAGAGAGCTGTTCAAGGACTGGCGGTGACTCCAGATTATGTTTTAGTTGATGGGAATAGAACGCCTACTTTTTTAACTGAAAAAGGTACTATCTCAAGTTTGGCCGTAGTTAAAGGAGATGATCGCGTCGCAGAAATTAGCGCAGCATCAATTTTAGCTAAAGTAGTGCGAGATAATGAAATGATTGTTTTGGATGAAAAACATCCTGAATATGGCTTTGCTAAACATAAAGGCTATCCAACCAAGTATCATTTAGAAAAAATTAACGAACATGGCGTTTTAGATTGTTACCGTGCTAGTTTTAAACCTGTAGCCCAAGTGATTGCAAATAAAGGAATAATAAAAACATAATGTCATCAGAGATGTTAGTTGAAGAACTTCCTGTAGAACAAAAACAGGATAATACACCTAAATTTGTTCATTTGCGTGTGCACAGTGATTATTCGATGTGTGATGGGCTAAATAAAGTTAAGCCAATAGTTGCCAAGACGGCAGATCTATTAATGCCTGCTATTGCATTAACTGACCAAACAAATTTATGTGGCTTAGTTAAATATTACCATGCTGCCCATGGGGCAGGTATTAAGCCTATTATTGGCTGCGATTTTTGGGTACAAAGTGATGAGTTGGGTGATGAACTATCGCGTTTAGTTGTTATTACTACTGACAATGTCGGTTATAAAAACTTAACTGAACTCATTTCTAAAGCTTATCTACGCGGCCACGTTCAGGGTCGAGCTGTTATTGATAAAGAGTGGCTCATTGAATTTAAATCGGGTTTATTGTTACTTTCTGGGGGAAGAGAAGGGGATATTGGTAAAGCTTTACTCAAAGGTAATACTGAGCTCGTTGAGCAAATGGTATCCTTTTATCAACAACATTTCCCTGATTACTTCTATTTAGAGCTTATTCGTACTGGTCGTGACAACGAAGAAAACTACATTCACTTGGCGGTAGCATTAGCTGATGAAGCGCAGTTGCCAGTAGTGGCTACTAATGAAGTGGTTTTTCTATCTCCTGATAATTTTGATGCCCATGAAATACGTGTTGCTATACATGATGGCTTTACATTGGATGACAAAAGGCGGCCAAAAAGATATAGCCCTCAACAATACCTACGCAGTAGCGAGGAGATGTGTGAGTTATTTGTCGATATACCAGAGGCCATTGAAAATAGTGTTGAGATTGCTAAACGTTGTAATGTAACCGTTACTCTAGGTGAATACGTTTTACCTGACTTTCCCACTGAAGGGTTATCAATAGAAGACTTTTTAGTTAAAGTTTCAGAAGAGGGGTTACAGGAACGTTTAGAATTTTTATTTGACAAAGACTCGCCAGATTTTACTGAAAAACGTAAACCTTATGATGAACGTTTGGCGATAGAGCTCGAAGTTATAAATAACATGGGCTTTCCCGGTTATTTCTTAATTGTAATGGAATTTATTCAGTGGAGTAAAGATAACAATATCCCTGTGGGACCAGGTCGTGGTTCTGGTGCAGGTTCATTAGTTGCCTACGCACAAAAAATTACTGATTTAGACCCGTTAGAGTACGATTTATTATTCGAGCGTTTCTTAAACCCTGAACGTGTCTCAATGCCGGATTTTGATGTCGATTTTTGCATGGATAGACGCGATGAGGTAATTGATCATACTGCTGAATTATATGGCCGTGACGCGGTGTCGCAAATAATCACCTTTGGGACTATGGCAGCAAAGGCGGTAATTAGAGATGTTGGCCGTGTACTTGGTCACCCTTATGGCTTTGTCGATCGTATTTCTAAGCTCATTCCGCCAACACCAGGTATGACGTTAGCAAAAGCATTTGAAGAAGAACCCAAACTTCCTGAAGCTTATGCACAAGACAGTGAAGTTAAAGACTTGATTGACATGTGTCGAATTTTAGAAGGCACTACTCGAAATGCAGGTAAACATGCAGGTGGTGTTGTTATATCCCCAACAACTATCACTGATTTCGCTCCGCTTTATTGTGACGAGGAGGGGAAAAATCCGGTTACTCAGTTTGATAAAAATGATGTTGAAGATGCCGGTTTAGTAAAATTCGATTTCCTTGGACTACGTACATTAACCATTTTGCAGTGGGCTATCGAAATGGCCGATGAGAAATTGTTGAAAGCTGGCCAAGAAGCTATCGATATTAGTAGCATTGACTTAGAGGATCCCGCTAGCTATAAAGTTTTATTGAAATCTGAAACAACAGCCGTTTTCCAGCTGGAATCTAGTGGTATGAAGTCACTGATCGCTAAGTTGAAACCTGATTGCTTTGAAGATATTATCGCACTCGTCGCTTTGTTTCGTCCAGGTCCTCTACAGTCCGGAATGGTTGATAACTTTATAGAACGTAAACATGGTCGAGAAGCGGTTAGTTATCCTGATGAAACATGGCAGCACCTTGATTTAAAACCAATATTGGAACCTACCTACGGTATTATTTTATACCAAGAACAAGTGATGCAAATTGCACAGGTGCTTGCTGGGTATTCTCTTGGTGGTGCCGACATGTTACGTCGTGCTATGGGTAAGAAAAAACCTGAAGAAATGGCAAAACAGCGTGCCGGTTTTGAAGAAGGTGCAATAAATCGTGGTGTTGATGGCGAACTTGCCATGAAAATCTTCGATTTAGTTGAGAAGTTTGCAGGTTATGGGTTCAACAAATCTCATTCAGCAGCTTATGCGTTAGTTTCCTATCAAACACTATGGATGAAAACACATTTTCCAGCACCTTTTATGGCCGCGGTAATGTCAGCGGATATGGATAACACTGAAAAAATTGTTACCCTTGTTGATGAATGTGGCAATATGAATATTGACTTATTGCCGCCAGATGTAAATGCTGGGCAATATAAATTTACGGTCAATGAAGAGAACCAAATTGTTTATGGTATTGGCGCCATAAAGGGCGTCGGTGAAGGGCCTATTGAAGCGATTATTGAGGCACGTAAAAATGGAGGTGAGTTTGTCGACTTATTTGATTTTTGTGCACGCCTCGATCTTAAAAAAACCAATAAAAGAATACTCGAAAAATTAATTAAAGCCGGGGCTATGGATGCATTGGGCCCACAAGATAATTCAACGGATAAAACAATGCCACATCGTGCGGCATTATTTGCAACCTTGCCTGATGCAATAAAAGCAGCCGATCAACATGCAAAAGCAGAAGCTTTAGGACAAGATGATTTATTTGGTTTAATTAATGAAGCCCCAGAAGATACACGGCAGGCATTTAAAGACGTGCCGATGTGGGCTGAGGAAGTTTGGCTTAATGGAGAAAAAGAAACATTAGGGTTATACCTTACTGGACATCCTATTAATCGTTACTTGGCTGAAATCAAGCACTATGCCAGTGGACGATTAGTTAGCATGCAACCTTCAGGGAAAGACAGAACGACGGTTGCTGTGGGGTTGGTTATTGGCGTACGGGTTTTAGTCAATAAACGAGGTCGCCGTTGGGCATTAGTGACGCTTGATGACAAGAGTGCTCGTATAGATATTCGACTATTCCCTGATGATTATGATACCTTTGCTGAGCTTTTGGTAACAGACGCTATTTTGGTTTGCAGTGGACAGGTCAGCTTTGATGAATATTCTGGTGGCATTACAATGACTGCCCGAGATATAATGACCATTGCTGATGCACGGGAAAACTATGTAACATCACTTGATGTGCAAGTTGATCGCACAGTAATACCTGATAACTTTATTGAACAATTTACTAAAGTATTGTCTCCTTATAAAGACGGTACTTGTCCTGTTCGAGTATTTTACCAGCGTGAAGAAGCGCAAGGTATGCTTGAATTGGGCGTACAATGGCGGATAAGCCCAGCAGATTTATTAATACATGAATTAAAAACACTGTTGGGTAATGAACAAATATCCCTAAAATTTAAATAGGCTTGGCTAATATAAAAGCGGCGAAGCGACGAACATAGGTAAAAAACATATGTCATTAAATTTTTTAGACTTCGAGCAACCGATCGCAGAGCTTGATGCAAAAATTGAAGAATTACAGTTAGTGAATAATGGTCAAGAACTTGATCTAAACTTAGAAGAGCAAATTACTCAGCTTCGTGAAAAAAATAAAGAGCTTACCAACAAAATATTTTCAAACTTAGACCCATGGCAAACGGCACGTGTTGCTCGTCATCCTCAACGTCCATATACGCTTGATTATATTAATCGTGTTTTTACCGAGTTTGACGAACTTGCAGGTGATAGAGCATATGCTGATGACAGTGCTATTGTTGGCGGTACGGCACGTTTAGATGGTAAGCCTGTGATGATCATTGGTCATCAAAAAGGTCGCTCCACCACTGAAAAAGTAAAACGTAATTTTGGTATGCCACGCCCTGAAGGATATCGTAAAGCTTTGCGTTTAATGAAAATGGCAGAACGTTTTAATATGCCAATCATCACCTTTATTGATACACCAGGTGCATACCCAGGTATCGGCGCGGAAGAGCGTGGTCAAAGTGAAGCAATAGCAACTAATTTAAAAGTCATGGCTCGATTAACAGTTCCAATTGTTTGTACTGTTATTGGTGAAGGTGGCTCAGGTGGCGCTTTAGCCATTGGTGTTGGCGATCGGGTTAATATGCTTAAATATTCAACGTATGCCGTAATTTCTCCTGAAGGTTGTGCTTCAATTTTATGGAAAACAGCTGAAAAAGCACCAACAGCTGCAGAAGCTATGGGCATTACGGCAACACGTATTAAAGAACTAGAACTCATTGATAATGTAATCGAAGAGCCATTAGGTGGCGCTCATCGTGATATGGATACAATGGCGTCATCTTTGAAGCAAGAGTTGAAATCTTGTTTAGCTTCGTTGGAAGGTTTATCAAAAGATGAACTAATTGAGAAACGTTACGATCGATTGATGTCGTTTGGTTATTGTTAATATCGATACCCTGTAACATTTCTTCCTTTGAAAGCACTTATCTAAGTGCTTTCTTTGTTTTATTAATACGGCAACATTAAATGTCATTGATTGAGACAACACTTATTCAGTTTTTTCAACAATATCCTACAAATGATATTGTTATAGCCTATAGCGGTGGTGTTGATTCTCAGGTGTTATTACATGCTTTGGTGAGTTTAAAACATCAAGGTAAACTATCAAATACAATAAGCATTTGTCATGTTAACCATGGTTTAAGTGATAATGCTGTTAAGTGGCAGATGTTTGCAGAGCAACAAGCTTTGCAATTAGGCTTACCAATAGCGATATGTGAAGTTAATGTCGTCCCTCAAAAGCAACATAGTCTTGAAGAACTAGCTCGAGATGCCAGATATAAAGCGCTGCAACAAAACTCAACTAATAATGCCTTAATTGTTACCGGACATCACAGTGATGATCAAAGTGAAACTTTTTTACTTGCGCTCAAACGTGGTGCTGGTTTAAAAGGTTTATCAGCAATGAAAGCAATTATGCCAATGGGCCAACAGATGCTTGTTCGACCTTTGTTAAGTATTTCTCGTCAGATGATATTAACCTATGCGAATACACACCAACTTTCATGGATTGACGATGAGTCTAATCTAGATATACGCTTTGATCGTAATTTTATTCGTCATAGTGTTATGCCTGTTTTAACACAGCGCTGGCCAAGTATGTTAACAACTATTGCCCGTAGTGCGAGTCATTGTCAGGAAGCCGAGTTATTATTAACTGAGTTGGCAGAACAAGACCTAGATGTATGCCTAACACCCGAAGGCAACCTTAGCATTGAAAAAATGCAAAACTTATCAAAAGCTAGGTTTAATAATCTTATTCGATATTTTTTACATACCCGTCAGTGTTTAATGCCCAGTACTGAGCAATTAGAGCAAGTATATAAACAACTTGCTGCAGAGAAAGATAAGGTACCATCAATTAAAGTGGGTCGTCATTGGTTAAGACGTTTTAAAGGAAAACTTTATTTGACTGCTGATTTTAAAGATGTTTCTACTTGGACATATGAATTTCATAGACAACAACAGCGTCAATTAGAGTCAATCGAATTGCCTGACCAACTGGGCTCGTTGGTTTTTAATTTTGAGCCGGCGGTTCACGAGCGTAGTGATGTAATTGACGGCATTTTAGGACAACATCAAATTACTCCGCCAGTAAAAAGTCAAAAAATAAGTGTGAGGTTTTCACATAATAATCCCAAATGTTTACCTCAATATCGTCAACATTCAAGATCTTTAAAAAAAGTATTACAAGAACTCGCCATAGCTCCTTGGCAACGCCAACGAGTACCTTTTATTTATTACGACGAGCAGCTTGTCGCTGTGATAGGACATTTTGTTTGTAAACAATACCTACCGACAGCAGGTGAGCCTATTATTGATATATGTTGGTTTGTTTAAAAGTTTAACGTTGTCTAGACACTAGACAGGTTAAGATGATAAAAGACGTGTGTATATAAATTTTATAACAACAACTAAAATAAGAAAAATTATGACAATCGAAACCCAATCTATTGAAAGTCCTACTTTATTTAAAAAAATCCAATCAATTAATATTATTAACCAAATTATTATCGCTATTATTCTTGGCATTCTTTTGGCGGTAGCAGCACCGGATACGGCAAAATCATTGTCAATGTTAGGCAGTTTGTTTGTCAACGCACTCAAAGCTGTGGCGCCAATATTAGTACTGATACTTGTTGCTTCTTCAATTGCTAATCAAAAGGCAAATAGCGACGCCAACTTAAAACCTATAGTTGGTTTATATTTAGTTGGTACCCTAACAGCAGCACTTGTTTCCGTTGGCATTAGTTTTCTTTTTCCCGTTCAACTTACTTTAGATTTAGCAGGAGCCGTAGCCAATCCGCCACAAGGTCTGTCTGAAGTCTTAACAACATTGGCTTTTAAAGTTGTGGATAATCCGATAAATGCCGTAGCAACAGGTAATTTTATTGGTATTTTAGCCTGGGGTTTAGGGTTAGGTTTTGCACTGAAAAAAGGCAGTGAATCAACAAAAGTGATGGTTCATGATTTTGCAGGTGCTGTTTCTAGTATTGTCAAAATTGTTATCCGTTTTGCACCTCTGGGGATCTTAGGATTGGTTGCCAATACCATTGCAACTACAGGGTTTGATGCCTTAGCTGAATTTAGTCATTTAGTGCTGATCTTATTAAGTTCAATGTTGATCATTGCTTTAATTGTAAATCCATTAATTGTTTTTATTATTATGCGAAAAAACCCGTATCCATTAGTACTTACGTGTATTAAAGAGTCGGGTATTACTGCATTCTTCACCCGCAGTTCAGCGGCAAATATTCCTGTTAATATGGAACTGTGTAAGAAGTTAGATTTACATGAAGATACGTATTCTGTTTCTATACCATTAGGTGCAACGATAAATATGGCAGGTGCCGCTATTACCATTACGGTACTCACACTAGCAGCCGCCAATACATTACAAATTGATGTCGATTTTGGTACGGCAATATTACTTAGTATTATTGCTTCTATATCTGCTTGTGGTGCTTCAGGTGTTGCAGGTGGTTCATTGTTACTTATTCCGCTTGCTTGTGGATTATTTGGTATAGATAGCGATATTGCCATGCAAGTTGTAGCCATAGGTTTTATTATTGGTGTTATTCAAGACTCTGCTGAAACTGCATTAAATAGTTCAACGGATGTTGTCTTTACAGCAGCAGCATCACACCACATTACTAAAAATTTATAGATTTTTCTAAACCGTACTATTATCAACTTTTATAGCTGGTAATAATACGGTTTTTTCTTTTTATGAAACGGTTAACCAATAACAGAATAATGATCCTAATTTGTACAAAAAATTCTCTACATTAGCAGATTATAATTAATGGAAATGATGTTAATTTAAAAAGGTAAGAGTCATTGAGTTTTATCTGAAATAATTACCTGTACTTTTTAGTTTCAAGAAGCTGTTATTATTCGGTCAAATACTTCACTTTTACTCGTTTTTCCTATGCAACCATTGCCACCTTTTTATATTGAATGGTATGAGGCATAATAGCGGAAAAATTTTTCATCGGATATTATCATGCCAGCACAACAAGCCTTAAAAAACCGTAGTAATGATAGCTGCGAGCTTTGCACATCAACAAGCAACTTATCTGTTTATCCCGTTCCGCCAACAAGTGATCTAAGTGCTCAACAAAGTATTTACCTTTGTGATATTTGTACCAGTCAAATAGAGGGGAATAGTGAAATTGATTTGAACCATTGGCGTTGTTTAAATGACAGTATGTGGAATCAAGAACCCGCAGTACAAGTTATGTCATATCGCATGTTACATAAGCTTTCATCTGAAAGTTGGGCACAAGATGCTTTGGAAATGATTTATATGGAAGATGATGTTAAAACTTGGGCGGAACAGGGCATTGCTGCTGCTGAACGAGAAGGGCCTACACGTGATAGTAACGGCGCTGATTTACAAGATGGTGATGACGTCACACTAATTAAAGATTTAAAAGTTAAAGGTGCTAATTTTACGGCGAAACAAGGCACATTGGTTAGAGGGATCACCCTGACTGATAACCCAGAACATATTGAAGGTAAAGTTAATGGTACTCGTATTGTGCTGGTAGCCTCATATTTGAAAAAAGCCTAATAGATATTCTCAATAAATAGCTTTAACCAAGTTAAGGCTATTATTTCTACTCTGCTATATTCAACGGCTAGCTCTAGTACGATAATTATTCAAAATTTTGCCCCAACAAATGAGTTAATACTAGTTCTTCAAGAATACTTTGATACTTTGTGGTGTAGCAAATAAATGATGGTAAAACAAAAAGTACAGACATTTTGTAAGTTAAAACATAATGAAGCTAAGACTGATAACATAGTAAAGTACATTGTATTTCTTGATAAAGAATAAATACTTCTATCAACTACGCGACTTACATTTTCAGGTTGATTGGGGTTTTGGGTCGTTCTATGTTCTCAAAAACAGAAGTTTGCGAGTGTGTCGATATTTACAGCCAATATTAATAAGTATAGATAAATAGTTCTATTGATTGAAAGGTCAACGTTGAGCTGAGGAAATAATTTGCTACACCCCCATTACTATCACGGCAATCATAACTTGAAATATGGTTGAGACCCTAAGTTCAATTATTAACCTTTACAAATTTAATTGAACAAACAGGTTAAATAAGAAATAACAAACTAACAACAAATACTTTAGTTTACATAATTATCTTTGTTGTTTTATTGCTTTCCTTGCTTAAAATATTATAGCCGTTTATTCTTGCGGAAATTTTATAATTCTTACAATCTAATGGATAAAAATTAATGAAACTCATTATGAAACATTGGGAAGTTCCACTTTTTGCTGTGTTTGTTTTTTTAAGTGTATATTTTTCGCAGTTTGACCTGTGGTTAACATCACATTTTTGGACACCAGAAGCAGGATTTTATATGAAAGATAGCTGGTGGGCAGAGAGTTTATATATATTGTTTAAAGTAATGCCAAAGTTTCTTCTGCCAATATTATTATTTGCAATGATTTATCCCCATTTTAAAAAGGCGTATAAAAACACGCAAAAAAAAGCAACATTTTTGTTTGTTGTGCTCCTGATAGGGCCCGGTATTATTGTTCACTTAGTATTTAAAGAATATTGGGATCGTCCTAGACCAAGAGATGTGGTGCAATTTGAAGGTCAAAAGGAATTTAATCCGGCGTTTATTATCGCAGATCAGCCAGGAAAAAATAAAAGTTTCGCTAGTGGCCATGCGGCAATGGGATTCTTCTTCATTGCATTTGCTTGGATCGCACGAAAAAGACGTTATTTTTGGTTGGGAATGATAGTAGGTGGTTTAGCGAGTTTAGGTAGAATGGTACAAGGAGGACACTTTTTAACAGATGTAATAACCGCTGGTTTTATTGTTTACTTTACTTGTCAGATAGTTGCCTATTACATGCTAGGTTATAGTCGAATTCGTCCGGATTGACTTAAGGAAAATTGAGAGCCTAGTTAATATATAAAAGGCTGATGGGGATCAAAGAACTTACATTTTTTTACCGTTTAGCTTTTTTATTTATGTTAACATACTGCGATTTTTATACTCTGGAAATGAATTAGATGAGATTTGTATTATTATTACTATGTTTTACTTCATGGTACTCAGTATCTGCAGAAGAAGTAGGTGTACGAACCAAAGGAACTATTTATGCATATTGGGGATGGAATAGAGGTTACTACTCAGACTCAGACATTCACTTTAAAGGTGATGGTTATGATTTTACGCTAAACGACGTAAAAGCTACAGACCGACCAACAGCATTTGGCATTGACCCCTATTTTAATCCAGCTGATATGACCTTACCGCAAACCAACTTTAAAATAGGTTATTTCATTGATGACAACCTAAGTTTATCTTTTGGAGTTGATCATATGAAATACGTCATGAAGGCTAATCAATCAGTTCACCGTAAAGGTACTATCGCAACTGGTGGTGAGTTTGACGGTGTCTATGACGGTGATGTTGACTTAAGTGATGAAAAGTTTTTGCAGTATGAACATACCGATGGTTTGAACTACATTAATTTGGAAATTAATAAGTTTAAACACTTAACGCATATCTATAACCAAAATATAAGTTTATCTTATCTTCTTGGCGCTGGTGTTGGCTTTTTATATCCAAAATCAAACGTTACCTTAATGGATAATAAAAGATATGATGATTTTAATGTTGCCGGTTATGGCGCTGATGTAAAAATTGGTTTAAACCTCACGTATCACCGTGTATTTATGCAGACTGAATACAAATTTGGTTATGTGAACATGGAGAACATTAGAACGACAGGTGATAGTTCTGATAGTGCTTCGCAACACTTTACTTTCCAGCAGATTAATATTTTGTTTGGATATTATTTCTAAATAAAATAGAAATAGTCTTTCGATTTATTCTCTAAAAAAGCCACTAACTGTAATAGTGGCTTTTTTATGTTCAGGATGAACGGTCAGCTTTTATGTTCCAGACAAAAGCTAAGTACTTACTTCCCTGTAAGCAATTTCGTGAGTGCATGGATGCACAGGAACGTATATGTTCAGACCATTTTTAGGCTTCCTGCCTTCATGGCATTAGTGCATCCATGTACGTCGATGTACGGTCAGCTTTTATGTTGCAGACAAAAGCTAAGTACTTACATCCTTGTAAGTAATATCGTGAGTGCATGGATGCACAGGAACGTATATGTTCAGACCATTTTTAGGCTTCCTGCCTTCATGGCATTAGTGCGTCCATGTACGTCGATGTACGGTCAGCTTTTATGTTGCAGACAAAAGCTAAGTACCAGTGTCCTTGCAGACAATGTCGCTAGAGCATGACCACTCATTGGCATCCATGCCATTGCGGCATTGGTGCTTCCATGCACGTCGATGTAAAAGAGTGACGATGTTCAGACCATTCTTAGGCTTCCTGCCTTCATGGCATTAGTACATCTATGTACGTCGATGAACGGTCAGCTTTTTCTTGTAATGTAATATTCCAGACAAAGCATAAGTATCTTCGTCAATATCTATACTGTACTAGTATTACCATTTCCATTGTCGTTTCTAAGTATCAAATTTTTTATAGCTAGTAGTTCTATTACACTGATATAAAAAATCATTCCTAAAAGATATTTCCACCAGTGCCTCCCTAAATACGTTATATCTTGTTGATATTTTGGAATTATTAATTAAATTTTTTCTATTCAATTTCTATACAAGTAATAATAGAATTTGATTAAGACTTTAATCAATCTTAGCGACTATCCTTTTTAATAAATTAATACCCACCTTATAAAAATGGAAACACTATGCATCGTAAAATTATTATTTTGCTGATAGGGCTAACTTTTTTGTCCTGTATACAGTCAGCTGTGGCCGATACAACGAAAGATAAAATTCTCAAAAAAGTTATCAGCGGTTATGGAGGTCAAACGTTGAGTGGCGCCAATAGCATCAGTATTACTGATTTTAATAAAGGGCCTTGGTTTGGGCAGAGTGAAAACCCAGGAGTTCCTGAAATTTGGCGTATAAATGAGATACTAACAATCGACTTTGAAAACAAACGAAAAAGCATGCTTTCCTGGCGTGTATCACGGACTTCAAAAGATTTAGACAGATTTGTATTTGATGGAGTAAAAGGGCGTATCGATGATATTTTAAATAAAAAATATGCTGAGCAAGACTGGCTTACATATGACTCTCTTGGTCGTTCTGTTTCAGGAAGAAGTGATACTATGATTGCCTATGAACTAGCAGCAAGAGAAGTTAAAACGAGTTATGACGGCGAGGCGATGTACCGTGGTATTGTTCATCAAAAACTAAAGATTAACATAGGGACAAGTACAGAAAAAACACTTTATATAAACAAAACATCTGGCTTAATTGCAAAAGCTATTCGTCAACACCCTCGTGCCGGTGAACTCGTTTATGTATTTTCCAATCATAAAATATCTAACGGAATTACTTTTGCACGAGATATGAATTTCTTTGTTGATGGTAAGTTACGTCTATTATCGGTTGAACGCGATGTTAAAGTAAACCCATCGCTTGAAAATGTGGTCTTTGAACCTACAAATTATCAAGCATGGGGTGATACTTACAATGGCATGGAGCGTTCAATAAACAAACTTGCAGACAATGTTTATCATGTCGGAAAAAGTGGTTTGTATACTCTTTTTGCGGATGCTGGCGATTATTTTATAGCCTCAGGAGGAGGCAGTGAACTGAAGAGTAATTTTCAGGCATTAAAGGAATTTACTGGTGTAAATAAACCAATAAAATATCTCATTGTTACACATCATCATACTGGGCAATTACGAGTTTTAAATGAGGCAATTGCATTGGACGCCAATATTGTTACCGTCAAAGATCACCTACCAACAATTAAAAATTATCTTTCTAAAACAAATATAAATGATGCTGTGACATTAATTAATGGCACTGCTTCTTTTGGTGATAATACGGTTAAAGTCTATGACATCGCCACGGCTCATTCTGAGCATTACTTAGCGATTTATCTTCCAAAATCAAAAATTATTTTTGGCGAAGATCATTTTGCAACAGAGTTAATAGCGGCTATGCCTCGAGTTCATAAAGACATGGTGAACTTTGGGCAAGCGATTAAAGCCTTGAATATTCCCGTTGAAAGTTATGTCGATGCCTCTAGTCCTCGACAACTTTCCAAGGAAGAGTTTAACGCTGCAACAAATGCTTATAAAAATGTCACTTGCCCTAAAGGTTATCAAGTTTGTGAATAAAGTGGCTTTGACAATAAATTAACGAAAATATCGATTCATAACGTTATCAACAAATAGAGAAAAAGAATGAAAATCAATTTAAAAAAAGCACTTATTATCCTAATACTTTCAATTTATAGCCAAGCTCTATGGGCTAATGAACTTAAAATAGAGCATGTAGCTAACGCTGGTGTAAAAATTTCCTCAGCGGGTAAAGTTGTTTTAATTGATGCACTTTTTGGACCCCACAGTCGTTTTAATTTTCTCAATGATGAAGATTTTACTCAGTTCATTGAACATGGGGCGGATGTTGCACTTGCAACGCATATCCATAGTGATCATTTCAATGCTATACGTACAACTGCATTTTTAAATAAGAACAATAAAGCTCTTTTTATAGGTACGCCTAAAATGTTGGAACAATTAGAAGGCAATGTTAGCGTTATTCAGGCTAAATCTAGTAAATTAACCAAGTTCGAGTCCAAAGATTATAAACATAATGACATCAATATTTCTGTGTTAAATTTTCCTCACATGAGTCCTCATCCAAAGCAAGCAAAAAACTATGCATATATTGTGGAGGTTAATGGCTGGAAAGTTCTTCATGTAGGGGATGGAAATGTTAATGCGAGTATTATTGAAGGACAAAACTTGGCTGATAAGAATATAGATGTGGCGTTAATTCATGACCTATTTCCAGTCAATCAAAAAAACTACCTTGAATTGATCAAACTCATGAATGTAAGCAAAGTTATCTTTGTACATATGACTGATGACAAAGCTGAACCCCTTAAACAATGGATGAAGAAAAACCTCCCCAATGCCGCCATGTTAGTGACAGGTTATGAGAGTGTCACTTTTAAAAATAAGTCAGACGTATTAGTTGAGAAATAATTAAATCATCATTTACTGGCTATTTCTTCTCTGTGTCTTTTTAGCCAGTTATCGCTTACATTACTTTGTATATATGCCAAATATTCAGCGTTTAAAAATAAGTCAGACGTATTAGTTGAGAAATAATTAAATCATCATTTACTGGCTATTTATTCCCAGTGCCTTTTTAGCCAGTTATCGCTTACATTACTTTGTATATATGCCAGATATTCAGCGTTTAAAAATAAGTCAGACGTATTAGCTGAGAAATAATTAAATCATGGTTTACTGGCTATTTATTCCCAGTGCCTTTTTAGCCAGTTATCGCTTACATTACTTTGTATATATGCCAAATATTCAGCGTTTAAAAATAAGTCAGACGTATTAGCAAAAAAGTAACTAAATCATCATTTATCGGCTATTTATTCCCAGTGCCTTTTTAGCCAGTTATCGCTTACATTACTTTGTATATATGCCAAATATTCAGCGTTTAAAAATAAGTCAGACGTATTAGCAAAAAGTAACTAAATCATAATTTACTGGCTATTTCTTCCCTGTGTCTTTTTAGCCAGTTTTCACTTGCGTTACTTTGTATATATGCCAAGTATTCAGCCTTAATTATAGGGGACTCATGTGAAATTTGATAAAGCATTAGCGCAGCCTCTAGTCCTGTGTGGGTAGAAAAATTTAATCGAGCTAGCTCAAAGGCTTTTAATAATAGAGGTTTAGCCTTATCAAGTTTTTGTTGTGCCTGAAATACTTTAGCTTTGAGGACAAGTTCTTTTGCTTTGAGCTGCTTATTAGTAAACAGTGAATGAGCATTATCAAAATCATTGTTGTCGAGGTGATAACTTACAAGCATTTCCAAGGCATTATCAAGAACCCAATAATTTTGAACTGTGCGAGGCAATGTTAATATACGCTCTAAATAAGGAATTGCAGTGGCTTTGTCTTTGACCGAAGTCGCTTCTTTACTAAATATGGCAAAATGATAATAGACAACCGCCAAATTTGAATCATCTAGGTTATGTTTGAGTAGTAACGCCTGTGCTTGGTTAAGGTGAATATACTTCTTATGATCGTCAGATGCTTTTTTTGCGGCGATAGAGTTTAAAATATGTAACTCAAATAAAGTTAATGGATCTGCATGTTCGATTAAATGCTCAAGTCCACGTTCACCTATTTCTAACATGGCGTGATAATCGTTACGGTCATGTGCTAGCCATGCATTGGTATTTATACTGTGAAAGATAAGTGGCCATAACGGCGTTTCAGCTAATATCTCAGACATTTTGTCTAAACTGTTTGCAGCTTGAATATGCTGGCGGCGCATTTTGTAAACCTTGCCAATATACCATTGAGCTTTGGCTTGGTAGGCGCTAAATCCAAATGAATTATTAATGTCCGTCAGCTTTTGCAAGTAGGTAAGTGCTACATCAAAATGCTGAACATTAATGTAATGTTCAGCGATTAACAGTAATAAATCTGGATCACTGGGCAATACCTTATACATGGTTAATAACATTTCGATATTAATAGCGTCTTTGGATATTGAAAATAGCCCTATGCTTTCAAGATCCTTTAGTTTTTTTGTTAAAGCTTTTTCCAACTGTTGGATATTTTCGGCAAATAAGTAACCTTGCCAATGTATTTTATTGCGAGCTAAACCATAGTTTAAAAAGATCCCTTTTTCTGGGGAATTACTTGTAGAGTGATAGAGGTCTCCCCAAACAAGCCAATCATCAAGGGTCAAATTGGCTTGTTGCCATACCAGTTTAGGGGCAGAAAATGCCTGTCTTGCAGAACTATCGATTATTTTTTGCTGGGTTTTAAATGCTGTATTTTGGGCAAGGGAACTGCCAATAATGTTATTGAACTGTGTCTGTGATGGCGTCATGTTATTTTTGTTTTGAAGAACATGAAAAGAGACCTTATTTTCTACAGCTGCATCATTTAAAGTCGTAGACGTGTCGTTTGTCGCTTGTTGGTTATATAAAAATATTGAAATCATTAACACCGTGATTAAAATCAAAAGATATGTCAAAAACCGTGTAAATGAAGGTGTCTGTGAATGTGTAGAAGCCAATATTACCGATTTATCGCTTAAGGTGTTGCCTAATTCAGAGGCTTCGTCAGAGGACATTAGCACTGGCGTTGGGGTCAGTTGCCATTTGTAACCTTTTTTTGAAAAGGTCTTAATAGCTTCATCCCCTAATAGCGATCTAAGTTGACTGATGGTCTGAAAAACGACTTGCTCTGACACGACTCTATTTTTCCAAACGGCGTCTAAGATATCATCTTTACTATGAATGCCTTCGGGGTCAGATAAAAAGAAGTTTAATAATACCGCTTGATTACGCTTAAGTGGGATCAGTTCCTCATTTTTATATAAGATAAACTGATCGCTTAAAAATCGATAATTTTCAAATTTAACTTCCATACTATTTTTGTCTTTTCTATCCGTCATCATCAAAGGTGAATTTGTCAGCGTGCTTGAACGCTAAAGTACTAGTCATAATACTTAAATTTAAGTCGCTTAATTCTAGTTTCTAGGGTACTTAATTATTATTACAACGCAAGATTATTGGTCTATGCCAAGAGGTGATTGGTCTCATACTTATTATAATAGATTACTATTTACTCGTATTGTTTAAAGCGGGCACTGTTGTAACCCCATTTATCAATATTTTCATATCAAATTTAATTACATTATATTGAGTTAAAATAAGAAAAGAAAAACATATTTTTAATTTTTATCAGGTACAATTTCTTCCAAATAATAAATTAATAATCTCCTTTTCTTTTATGCGCATTATTCATACTTCTGATTGGCACCTCGGGCAAAATTTTTATGGCAAAACACGGGCAGATGAACATAAAAAGTTTTTAGCTTGGTTACTTAAGCAAATTACAGAGCACAACATTGACGCTGTTATTGTTGCTGGTGACATTTTTGATACCGGCTCGCCGCCAAGTTATGCTCGAGAGCTGTATTTTGATTTCATTGTTGCATTACATCAATTAAATTGTCAGTTAGTGATTTTGGCTGGGAATCATGACTCTGTTGCCATGCTGGGCGAGTCAAAACAGCTACTGAATAACTTATCAACCAAAGTGATACCCGCAGTAACAGATAAAATTGACGAACAAGTTTTTCATTTAAAAGATAAAAATGGTGAAATTCAAGCTGTGATATGTGCAATTCCTTTTATCCGGCCAAGAGACATTATTAAAAGTTCGTCTGGGCAATCTGCTACTGATAAACAGCAATCTCTGCAACAAGCGATTAGTGAACATTACCAGCATCTATTTGAGCAGGCTCAACAACTTTCCCAAAATGAATACCCAATTATTGCTACAGGGCATTTAACTGCAGTTGGCGTGACGGTAAGTGAGTCAGTACGCGATATTTATATTGGCACACTTGATGCTTTTCCCGCTAATGCGTTTCCCAAAGCCGACTATATCGCTTTAGGTCATATTCACCGCACACAAAAAGTGGCAAAAAGTGAACATATACGATATTCGGGTTCACCTATCCCGTTAAGTTTTGATGAAGCAAAACAACAAAAAGTTGTGCTCATGGTTGATTTAAGTATCAAAGAAACACAAGTTACTGAACTTAGCGTGCCATGTTTTCAACCTATAGCGATGATAAAAACTCAGTTAGATCAAATTGATGATGACGTGAAAAAGGCGGTAGCCGAGCTTAATGATGAGACTTTATGGCTAGATATAGAGATAGATAGTGCGCAGTATTTAGATAATTTAACCCCTCGAATTGAGCGAATTATTGAAGATTACCCTGTTGAAGTATTGTTAGTTAGACGCAGTAAAACATCGCGAGAATCAATGCCAAATAACCAAAAAAAGATCACGTTAAATGAATTATCACTGGAGGATGTTTTTAATTCTCGCCTTGAGCAAGAACCATGGGAAAGTGAGCAGGAACTTCATCGTAAGAAACGGTTAACCGAGTTATTTAAACAAGCTGCAGAGCAAGTAAAAGAAGCGAGTTCGAACCCTGTTTCTCTATCGGATGGCGCCTTATGAAGATTTTAAGTCTGCGTTTTGAAAATATTAATTCCCTGAAAGGGCAATGGAAGATAGATTTTCGCCAAGAACCCTTTAACAGTAATGGTTTGTTTGCAATTACGGGTTCTACAGGCGCTGGAAAAACCACTATACTTGATGCTATCTGCCTAGCGCTTTACCATCAAACACCACGCTTGACTGTATCAGACAAACAAAACCAGTTGATGACACGTCATACAACAAATTGCTTAGCTGAAGTCGAGTTTGAAGTGAAAGGACAGGGCTATCGCGCTTTCTGGAGCCAACGTCGTGCTAAAAATAAACTCGAAGGTAACTTGCAAGCGCCTAAAGCGGAGTTAGCTACTTTATCTGGTGATATTCTCGCCGAGAAGCTCTCAACAGTGCGTAGTGAAATCGCAAGAATAACAGGTTTAGATTTTTCGCGTTTTACCAAGTCGATGATGTTATCGCAAGGTGAGTTTGCTGCATTTTTGAATGCCAAAGCCACAGAGCGTGCTGAATTATTGGAAGAGTTAACCGGTACCGAGATTTACGGTTTAGTTTCTCAGCAAATTTTTGAAAATCATAAAGAGGCTAATACATCTCTTAAACTGTTACACGCGCAAAATCAAAGTGTAAAGTTATTGAGTTCCGAGAAAATTACTGAGATTAATCAACAGTTAGACAATGTTGTTGAACAAGAAAAACAGCTGCAGACGCAAGTTAATTTATGGCAAAAAACAAAAACGTGGCAAATTAATCATGATCAAAATAGTCAACAACTGAGTCTGGCCAATGAACAGCTACAGTTAATAAAAGATAAAGAGTCAAATGCTAAAGAGTCTTTGGCACAGCTGGCAAAGTCGGAACCTGCTGAAATTTTACGATTGCCTTTTGAAACAAAACAAAAACTACAGCAACAGTGTCAAAGTCTTATTGATTCTCGTCAAAAAATACAAGTATCACTATTCGATAGTGAAAAACAGGCAAGTAGATGTGATCTTTCCTTGCAAGAAATAACCAGTACGCAGCAACAACAAGCATTGGAACATAGCAAGTTAGAAAGTTTAATTGTTGAGCAAGTACTGCCACTTGATTCGCAAATAATAAATCAACAGCAACAACAACAAGTACTTGAGAAAGAATTAAAGGCAAATGAGCAAGAACTGGCTGAATTAAATAAAACGCTTAATGGTATTATTGAGCAACAAAAGCAAGTTCAACAACAAATTGAAGGTGCCAGTGACTTTATAGAAAAGAACGCTCATCTAAAGACATTGCCTGAAAAACTACCGCTTTGGGAAAATAAATTTTCACTGCTGGCAGATAACCAAATATTGTTGACTACATTAAATCAGCAATATGAACATGTTTATGGGCAACATCAAGAAACTACGACAGTTTTAAAGAGTCAGCAGCAACAATCTAATATTGAACAAGCTAAATTTGAGCAACGTACTCAGGCTTATCAAGTCGTCATTGAGCAAAAAGAAACGCTATTACATTCGGCTATCAGCATAAATCATTGTGCCAATGTTCAAGGACATGAGCCTAATTACGAAACAGAGTTATTTGAACAATTAAGTCAGTTACAATCATTAGCCACTGAGCAAGCGCAAGCCTTACATAGTTCACAGCGTGTACAAACTTTGCTGTTTGAACAACAGCAAATAGTAGAGCAAAACCATCATCAAAAGCAGTTACTATCAAAAGTTGATAGTGATTTAATGCAGATGCGTAAGGTTTTTAAAGAAACCAAACGACAACGTATTGATGTTAGTTTAATTGTTGAGCAACAACAGACAATTTTATCATTGGCGCAGCATCGTAATAATTTACAACCGGATGATGCTTGTCCTTTATGTGGCTCTAATGATCATCCGTTAATCACAAGTTATCAGCAGGCTAATGTATCAGAGCAACAACAACGTCTTGAACAGTTAGATCAAAAACTGGTTGAACTTGAAGCGCAAGGTAAAGCGTTAAATGCACAACAGAGCAAAGTACAAGCTGAGCTAAATGTTGCTGTTGATAATGAAAAACTCAAATCCGATGAAATCAACCACCTTAAGCAAGGTTGGTTAGCGCAACAACAGGTATTAGCCTTAACATGTTCTATCGAAAATATTGATGAAATAAAAAAATACGTCAGTGATAATCAAATGCAGTTAGATCACTTAACGACAACTAGTCGCCAATTACAGCAGCTTAATCAAACGCTCGACGGACAAAACCAGCAACTCGTTTTACAAGAAAAAGAGCTTCTCAATCGACAAAGTCAACTCGCTCAACTTGAAAGCAATTGTCTTCAACAAAATCAGCAAATCAAGGATATTAGTCAACAAATCAATGAGAAAAAAGTGCGTCTTCAAGAGCAAAGTGAAGCATTGTTTATTGATATAACGGCGATGGGTATTGAGTGTGTAAAAGAAATAACCATGAATGTTGAGAAAAATAGCTATGAGTCTTGGTTACAAACTCAACAACAGTCAGTAGTTAACTTTGATAACGCAAAAGAACAACAAAAGCAAGCCAACGAAAGCTTACGTCTATTACAGCCAAGCTTAGTGAAAAAACAAACAACCCAACAGCAATTGTTAGCTGATATCGGTAAAGTTAATAATCAAATACAGCAACTTGTCGAGGATATCAGTGAAAAACAGCAACAACGTTTTCAACTTTTTGCAAAGCAAAATATTGATACCGTGCGGACAAATATTGCTGACGAAAAAGTACAAGCTCAGCAGCTAATGTTAGTCCATCAAAAAGGTGCCAATGAACAACGTCAGCAAGTACAGCATTACCAAGGTCAATTACAAGCTTGTCAGCAACAACTGGCTGAATATCAAAGGCAATATGATGACGAGAACACTCGCTGGGTTACACTATTAGAACAAAGTATATTCAACGATGAACAAACTTTTATATCAGCATTAATGCCACAAGAAAAACGTATCGAATTAAATAATTTACAACAAACATTATTACAAGATAGACAAAAAGCACAAACTATCTTTGAACAAAAACAACTTCAATCTGAACAGCTTAGTAGAGAAAAAAGCACATTAATAGAATCTGGCATTACGACATTTACGTTAAGTGATATAGAAAGGCAGTTAGTCACATTAAACCAACAGATGAAAAACTTGCAAGTAGAACAAGGTCAGTTAACTCAAAACCTGTTATCAGATAAAGAACTACGTATTCAACAAGAAAGTGTATTACAGCAAATTGATATGCAGCAGATAGTTGTTGATGATTTAGCACATTTAAATGGTCTAATAGGTTCTGCTGATGGGGCTAAGTTTAAACGCTTTGCCCAAGGACTCACGTTGGCACATCTTGTTTATTTGGCCAATCAGCAATTGCAGCGCTTACATGGGCGTTATCAATTACAAAGAGCAGAATCGGATACCTTAGCTATTGAAGTCTTAGATACCTGGCAAGGTGATAGCCTTCGTGATACCAAAACATTATCGGGTGGCGAAAGCTTTCTAGTGAGCTTAGCCTTGGCATTAGCCTTGTCTGACTTGGTCAGTGCAAAAACCAGTATTGACTCGTTATTTTTAGATGAAGGTTTTGGTACGTTAGATAACGACACCTTAGAAATAGCTCTCGATGCACTCGATAACTTAAATGCATCAGGAAAGATGATCGGTATTATTAGTCATGTTGACACCCTAAAAGAGCGCATAGCAGTTCAAATTAAAGTGACTAAGCTTAGCGGTTTAGGGGTAAGTGAATTGGCAACTCAGTATAAGTTTTCGTCTGTTGTACAATCAGATTGATGTAGTTTTATTTTAAGGCATTCTATTAGATGTTTATAGCTGGCTAACCAAATGGTTTAACCAGCCATAAGCCATACTCGGTTTATAAACCAAGCTGTAAGCTTCTTGATATGTGTAGTTAAAATCAATCATGGTGACAACTGCTAGGTCATTATCTTCAATGGTAAAGCCAGGTACGTAGGCAATGGCATGTCCTTGTTTTACTAAAGACAATAAAGCACTAAAGTCATCACAACGAAAAGCGATATCTCTGGGGTACGCTTGATCAGGCCAGCCGTCCGAGCCTATACCTCGTGATATACCACAAAAAGGTGAACTTTTTGGGCAAACAAATTCGTATTTTAATATGTCTTTAACGGATAAACATTCTTTTTGCTGTTGCTTGAGATCACTAAACAAAGGATGATTTTTTGCTGCAACAACCTTAAACGTAGTTTTTCCTAACGGTACCGTGGCAATATCGGCCGACATACTGTTGTGAAGAGCTTCGTCAGTTACGACAGCAATATGGGCTTGTGAATTATTTAACTTTTTTAATGCTTGCCCTTCATACGAAACATCAATGTTAATTTCCATATTGTTTTTTGTTAATAGTGTCATCAGCTTATCAAGACAATGGTTTAATAGTACAGAAGGTCCAATAATGTTAACGACTTGCACGCTCTGTGCATTTTTAAATTCGCTACACATTTGCTCGTATTCATGCACTAAACCTCTTGCATAGTGAATAAATTGTTGTCCAGGTCGGTTTAATTGAATATTGCGGTCAATACGATCAAAAAGAGTGGTGTTTAGTTTAAGCTCTATCTTCTTCAATGTTTTAGATAGTGCGCCAGGGGTTATGTTAAATGCCGTTGCACTTAATTGGAGATTTTGTGAGCCTGCCAAATGAATTATTTTTTTTAGATCGATAAAATTCACTATTCTTTCCAAAAAGTAAACAGTTGGGTTTGTTTGTTTGTTTGTTTGTTTGTTCGATTATATCTCAAAGGTGTTCATAGTAAAATCTCGGCAGTGTATTAATAAGGCTGATAGAACATTTTATGTTAACAAATACAAATAAGAGATTGTTATTAAATAGGTTGATAGCAGTAATTTTTCTTATAGGCTGCAGTAATCATGTCTATGCTAAAGAATCACATACTGAGCACCAATTGATGGAGTCACATGGCATGGTGCTTATTCAAGAGCTAGGTGTTGGGCTATTTGCGAGTCATTTACCTTTATATGTCGCTCCTCATAATTATCAAATTATTTATAAAGTCGATGTCAGTGACGATCAACAGCTTAAAAAAATGTTTAATATTGGTATGGTCACAGCTTTGCCAAAAAACTTTAATTTATCTAAATTAATCATTGGCGAAAGCTTTGTTATTGAAACAAAATTTTATCAAGGGCATTTTGAACGAGGCGGTAAGTTAGCTTTTACAGGGACGATGACATTTACCAAACAGCTACTAGCAAAAAAAGTCGTGGCTGATAATCGCACAAATCAAGCTACATTCTATTCAGTTGCCGTTAGTAACAATAAAATATTACTGGTACATAAAATTCACAAAGCACCTTCGTTTGATGCACCTTCGTTTGATGCACTAGCGTTTGTAGAATTGACGGAGAGTACAAATAATGTCAATTTTTGTTTTAATAATCAAAAAACTTATACTAGTGAAGCTATTCGAAAGCAATTAGCCGAATGTGGTTTGCTGGCGCTTGATCACCTTGAAGTTGAGGACTTTAAACGATGATAAAAAGATGTAGATTAATTGACCTTTGCTTTGGTTTTAGTTTAATGATAGCTGGATTAACGGTACAAGGATAGACCTAAAGAAGATAGCAAAAAAGATGCAAAGAGAAAGCCAGAAGAGATACTAAACTTTTTCAAAGTTCAACCCCAAACAGTTGTCCTGGATGTCCTGGCAGGAAGTGGTTATTACTCGGAAATACTATCTCGTGTTGTGGGAGAGCAAGGAAAAGTAATTATTCATAACGATAGGCATTTTTTTAAATACTACGGAGAAAGTCTCTCTAAACGTTTAGGTCAAGGCGATAGATTAAAGAATGCTGAACGAATAGATATTTCTCTAAACAATTTGCAATTAGGCGAAAACAGCGTTGATACTATCTTACTTGTTCTAGGCTATCATGATTTTTATTACGTAACGAGTGGGGCAGAGAAGATAGACGTTACAAAGACCTTGTCTAAGTTCAGAAAATATCTAAAGCCTAACGGGATTATTGGAATTGTTGATCATGAAGCTATGAACGGCGCTCCAAGCAGCGTTGGTAATAGTTTGCATAGAATTGCCCCTGAATTTGTAAAAAAACAAATGGTTTCAGCGGGGTTTGAATTGGATGGTGAATTAGAAATATTAAAGAACGTAACTGATGACAAGTCGAAAAAGATATGGGGTGTTGATAAAACTAGCAGGTTTGTTTTGCGATTCAAGAATAAGAAATAGAGCACTGTCAACTTAACTTCTTACAACTATAGAAAAGTCAATGGTTGTTGAATAATTAAGCAACCACTAAATTTTGGACACAACTCGTTTGTGCCCATGTATTAAATGATTCTTCACGCAGTAATCGATAAGTACTGGCTTTAGCTAAATGACGCTGATGACGAAATAGATTGTTTATTAAACCATGATTAGCTAGAAACTTTTGAGCATGTTTAATGGTCTTAAAGTTTCTCATCTGTCTCTGCTGTTGTCGTGTTTTCTGTTGTGATATTTCCGTTATGTTATTCGCATACTGCCGAGTATTATGTTTGATATTAACTCCAATCTCCCGCAGAGCAGCCTTATAACTGGGCAGTTTATCAGTGATGATTACAGTTGGTTTTCTAGGTTGAGTTCTGAATAGTTTCCTGAATAACTTTAATGCAGCCTTTTTATTACGGCTTTTTGAGACGAAAACAACTAATTCACAGCCGTCTTGATCAACTGCACGCCATAGATAGTGAGCATTACCATTTAGCTTGATGAAAACTTCATCTAGGAACCATTCATCACCAAGCTTGCCTTGCTTCTTTTTGAGTTGTCTCGTTATTGGTGATGTTATTTTCAAGCACCACTGGCGAATGGTTTCATAAGACACAATGACACCGCGAGCAGCAAGTATATCTTCAATATCACGAAAGCTAAGGGTGAAGCGATGATAGAGCCAAACGGTATGGCTGATGATTTGACTAGGGTAACGATAGCGTTCATAAGTTTTCATCAGTAATATGATACATGCTAGAAGTTAAGTTGACAGTACCGTGGCGATTACACTGCCGCTGAAAAATTCGTAAATCCGATAGCGGACTCAGCGGGTCCGATATCGATGCAATATTTCAAAAAAACTTGCTTTGAACAAGCACTATTCCGTTTTGTTATCAGAAAAATACTAAATTATTTGGCTTGAAATTTTTTATTAGAAGCCAATGCTAGTTGTTGTCAAACTTTATAAAATTTCAAATACACCTTCAGTCCTATGTTGTTAGTGGCTTCCGTCTGTTTTAGTGGGCTAAACTTTTGTATAACTGTTGATTTCGGATTTAAAATTCGAATCGTTCTTCCCTAGCGAAAATAAACTTGGCACATTATTAGCAATAATTTTCTCACAACATAGATTTTTATCAAGCCTGTGTTGATTTATAACAAGGATCTGTCAAGCAATTTTACAATTTACAAGTGAGTGATTTTATATGAAAAAGATTTTAGTTTTTTTGTTTTTGTTACCTTTATTCAATGTTGGAGCAAATGAGCACAAGTTATACTCTATGCCCGGAACACAAGTTGTTCCGATTAAAGATACTGTATCGAATAAGCAATACGAACTACTCATCAAACTACCCGCTAGTTACGAGAAAAATAAGGACAAAAACTACCCGGTTATTTACTTTACAGATGCCGTCGAGCATATCGAATTATTATCCTCTGCCTCATATATGATTTGGAGAGATGAAGTAATTTTAGTAGGCATCTCCTGGCAGAAAGACATTTCAGATGATTTAAGGAAGCAATATGGAGGGCATGTCAGTCGTTATATGGATTACACATTTAAGAAGACCGTTTTAAAAAAACATCCTAAACTAAAATTTGGCCAAGCCGATACACACCTGGCTTTTATTCGCAAAGATGTTTTTAATTTTGTAGAGAGCAATTACCGAACCGAACCGAACAATCGAACCTATTTTGGTTTTTCCGCTGGTGGAGTATTTGGTGTTTACGCACTAATGATTCAACCCGACTCATTTAAAAATTACATTCTTGGTAGCCCATTGGATGAGGCAGTTCCTACACTCTTTGCTCAACAACATGCCGCTTTAAAAAATCCACAGTCTGGGATTAATGTCTTAACTTCTTATGGTGAATTAGAGAAAGACAGACAAGCGCCATTTGTCGCAGATTTTGTTATGCAATTAAGCAATAAAAAATATAAGGGAATCGCTTCAATAGAGAACGTTGTTGCTGAGGACTATGAACATAGCGATTCGTCTCCTCTGGTGGCGGCACACGGTTTGAGATGGTTAAAAAACTTGCAGCCAAAGTCAAAAGAATAAATAAATGGGGCCAGATACACATTAGCTAATAAAACTTTAGTTTCTATTAATTAGCAAGCACAAACACGGCCTCACCTGCATAAAGAAAGTCAAATTCTAGACACAAAAAACCAGCTAATTGCTGGTTTTTTTGTTTTCAAGCTATAAAAAACTTGAAATAGTACCGGAGGACGGACTTGAACCGTCACGCTCGAAAGCAACGTATTTTGAATTTGACCTTGCCAGCAGCTAACGAAGAAAACGAATTATCAAATCTTTATTGGGTGATAACAGAAATTATTGAGAATCTAAGGCCAAAATTATGATGCATTAATAATTGAATTTGAGTGTATGCGTTGAAGAATGCGCGCCAATTCAAACAAACGAATCTATTGGGGCACCCTTAGCGAGTGAATTAATTCCAGTATATGGGATTATGTCACGAGTCACATCGGTCAAAATATAACAAAAATATGCATTCAGATTGCTGAAGTTTTGGCTGAAAAACGCCAAACCTCAGCAACTCGTGATTTAGGCGTTATCGATACAAAATCTAATCCAAATCAGCTTTAAGTACCAACTACCTAATGTCCGCTTGGTATTAGTGATCATATTCTAAAATGAAGACAATCTCATTTGGTGAATGTTAGTCTCAAAAATTCTGCGCAGTCACTGCAAGGAATAATGTTAAAGTATACCTAAAGCACTACATTAAATTAGATGTAATACTTTAGGTTACGTTAATTCCTTTTAGTCATTTATAATTCAAATAAATACTCAAATTTTAAACCAATTTTACGTGGCGATACCAAATAATGACCATAATTTGGTAAGATCTCCGATGCGTTCGAATTTTGATCTGAATACTTCGCTTGACCAATATCTCCCACATCACGTCGAACAGAGCTATAAGCATATTTGTCAAACATATTGTAAGCATAAAGGGTTAAAGACCATGTTTCATCTGACAGCCTTGCAGATAAATTACTTAGTGAATAACCCGGTAATTTCTCGCCATCAGCTTGCAAACGAACTGTAGAAAAAACGTCATCTTGATACGTTAATCCATAACTTATGTCTAAGTGCTTGTCACCGAAGACCTCTGTTGAATACGTTACACCAAGTGAAAACTGTTGTTCAGGTGAACCAGGTAATCGATCGCCATCATTTCCTTGATAATATTCAACTTGCTGGGCACTCACAGTTCCGCTAGCAATGTCTTCAGGTTTAAAAGCTCTAAATAAGCCTGGTGCGTCACTGGTTAGTTCTGCTTTAGTATAAGAGTATGTGGCGTAAGCTATAATGCTATCCGTTAGCATCGCACGTGATGATATTTCAACGCCAGTAGATTGTGCGCCGTCAGCATTAACAGTGATTGATTGTTGACCATGCTCTGTTACGCCAGCAACTTGTGCATCTTCCCATTCAACTAAATATACGGCTGCATTAAAATGAAATCGATTATTAAACCAAGTACTCTTAAAACCCAGCTCATAGTTTGTGGTGGTATCAGCACCATAAAGTGCTTCATCTGGCAGAGAACAAACAATTTGACTGGTTAGATTATCAATATCTTCAGGGCAAGCAGCAACACCATTTGAACCACCAATCCTAAAACCTTCGCTGACGGTAGCATAAGCCATAATGTCATTACTAAATTGATAACTAACATTGAACTTGAATAAGTTTCCTTGATCAGATGCACCATTTTTAGCGAAATTCAAATTGATTTCATCAGGTGCATAATATACTTTTTCTCCATTATCGCCTTCATAACCAAATAGGGTGTAAAAAAGTGGTAAATCGACGGCAGAGCTGGCTTCAACATCATAATCATATAAACGGGCACCAATGGTAAATGCTAGAGCTTCAGTGACTTGATAATTAATTTCACCAAAAAATGCTTGTTCCGTGGTGTCTGATTTAACATGGGAAAGGTATTCAAGAGTGTCGGGACGTAATTGCTTAGCCCCCAATTATCAACAGCAAATTTATCAAATCCTGGTGCAAACTCACTGCTTATTGCCGATGATTCAAATTCATTATAATAAGCACCCACAATCCAAGTTAATGCAGACTCATTACTAGAAACTAAACGAAGTTCTTGTGTGAATACTTCTTGTTTATCTACTTCTCGTGTGAAAATAGAGAATGCTGGAAAATCTTCGTAACTGTAATCCAAACGAATAATAATGTCAGTATTATCGCGTTGGCCGTTAGCATCAAAAGAGGAGTAGCCTGTAGCTGATGTTAATTCAGCAAAGCCTAAATCAGCAGTTAGCTCTAAACTAATTAAAGAGGTTTCTTTTTCTCGTGGTTCTTCATAACGATAAGCAGACTCATATTGGCCAACATCAGCATTAAGTGGGTTTTCGTTACTCAGCGCATCATGATGAACAATAGAGCGACCTGCTAATTGTTGATTTTGATAAAATATGAAAGAGTTGCATCAAAAGTTTCATTAGGTTGCCAGCGTATCATCATACGAGCAGTGCTTGTTTCTTTGCTATTACTATCTTTAATACGTTTTAAATTGTTATTAACTTCATTGTCATTAAAAAATCAATATCAGGTAATGATACACCACCATCTTTAAGTACATAAGCGTAATCAACATAATCAGGTTTATCTAAATAGTTAAAGGCAAATCGAACAGCAAGCTCGTCATCGATGATGGGAGTATTAAACACAAACCCCGTTTCACCACCGGTATTATTGCTATGTGCAAGATTAAAAACATCACCATAAAATGAACCACTGGTTTCATCTAAAAGTGGTTTGTTGGGTAAATAACGTATTGCGCCCCCTAAAGTTCCTGCCCTGTATAACGTACCTTGTGGGCCTATTAAAACTTCAACACGTTCAACATCAATAAGTTTCATATCAACAAATAGAGGAATCTCTCCAATATAAGTCGCAACAGTGCCGCCATCAGAGCCTGGTCCTGATGAGTTACTGTTTAAACCTCTGACAATGATTGGTGAATCTTCTTTACCGCCCTGATCCGAAATCGTTAACCCCGGAACCCAACGTGCGATATCGGATAACTGACTTATATTTTGATCTTTCATTACATCGCCATCAAGAGCTGTGATATTTAAAGGCGCTTCTTGTACACTTGAGGAACGTCTAGAGGCACTAACCTCAATACGCTCAATACCTACTACTGTAGCTTCTTCTGTTTTAGCGTAAGTTGGTATAGTGAATACCGAGCTTATTGCGAGACAAAGTATTGATTTTTTAAAAAGGCGTGTCGTCGTTTCCATAATTATATTTCCTCATGTTATTAAGGCGGCAAAGATGCCAATGTTGAGCGATTTTGAAATCACTTTTCTTATTGTTGTAAAGCGTCTCCCAAATACGCGATAGCATTTGGAATGAGGCTTAATAGATAAATGTTAAAGAATATTTTATATAAAACTAATACGGGACAATTTCTCCAATGGTTAATATCAGTACGGATAACGCACCTAGTATTACAATCAAAGGAAAGATAAATCGCGCATAAAGGATCCATGGAATACGAGCAACCCCCAAAACAGCCATTAGTACACCAGAAGTTGGTGTAAATAATATCGCTAGCCCGTGGCCCAGTTGGTAGGCGGTGACATTTTGTTGTTGTGAAATTTCAGCGAGTTCTGCTAACGAGCCCATTACCGGCATGGTTAACGCAGCGGCTCCTGAGCTTGAAGGAACAATTAAGCCTGTTATAAATTGGAAAACAAACAACATGTTGACAAATAACCATGAACTAACGTCAGACAACGAGAGTGCTGCGCTATTAAGTAAGGTATCTAAAATATGACCTTCTTGAGCGATAATAACTACACCGCGAGCAAAACCTATGACCAGCGCCGCGCCAATTAGATCTCCAGCACCTTTGGTAAAAGCATCACTGGCGGTGTCATTGGGTAACTTGCCTATAAGAGCGACAAGAATACCGATTGAAAGAAAGCACATAGCAATTTCGTTAATGTACCAATTGCTGGCTAATACGCCCCACGTAATTAATGATAATCCCAATGCAAAAACAATTAAGATAACCTTGTGTCTTAAACTAAAAGCGTGCGATGAGTTATCCAACTCAAGAAAATACTGTTGATTTTTTTTATCCAATTCGTAAACGGAAGAGCTGCTTGGGTTTGCCTTAACACGAGCGGCATAACGCATTACAAAAATAATAGCTGTGCTCAATATGAGTAACCACATTACGCCTCTAAAGCCGGTACCAGACCCTGGTGTTAGACCTACAATTGCTTGGGCTATACCCGTGGAAAACGGATTCAAGGTTGATGCCATACATCCAGCAGTTGTGCCGATAAATATGATTGCAATAGCAGTTAAGGAGTCATAGCCCAAAGCAATCATCATTGGGATAAAAATCATATAAAATGGTAACGTTTCTTCAGACATGCCAAACGTAGAACCACCCAATCCAAACAAGAACATGGATACGGGAATGATCAGTATTTCCTTACCTCGAATCCTCTTAACAAATGCCATAATACCGACACTGATAGCACCTGTTCGGGCAATAATCCCAAAAGTGCCACCAACAATAAGAACAAAAGCAATAATATTGGCGGCACTAATAATCCCTTTTATTGGCGCTTCCAAAACGGCTAAAACTCCTTGAGGATTAGCGGGGACCTGATGATAGGTGCCAGGAATTATAATGTCTTTCTTCGCGACTTCGCTGTAGGCATAACTAAATTCACCAGCAGGTAAAAGATAAGTTAACGTTGCTACAAGTGATGCCAAACAAAGAATAATTATAAAAGTGTGCGGTACTTTAAATTGCATAAATTAGAACCTTATTTGTTATCAATTAACGAATTCAAAAATGTCTTCAACATCCATATTGTCAATACCCATCTTTTCAAGAGTACGCCCTTCATTGAAATAGTTAGTTTCGTTATAGATATTAATGATATGCAAACAGGAAGAAATCAGTGGTACTTCGATATTTAATAAATTGGCAAAATGATAACAAGGTACTAATAAATAGGGGGCATCTTCAGTGATATACCGATGCTTTGGGGAGTTTGGTGCTGAAGTTAATTTACTCAAAGCCGTTGAGGTAGAGTTAAGCTCATAGACACTTTTACAGTTCGACCCATACAAACTATTCATTGCGTCCAACTCAGACAATAGTGATAGATCAAAACCTTTGCCAATGGCAAGACGCTCTTTATCAAGAGCGTCATTTGCTCGCGCAATAGCAGGTGAACAACAATCTTTATAGTAACTAAAGTCACCTTTAAAGTTTTCCAACAGTCCCATATTGAGTGTTGTCATTAAAGGATGACCACCAAAATTAACATTTTCTAAACCGGCTGCTATAACATTCTTAAGGGCTTTTAGTGGTAAAGGAAAATGAGGTGATAATTGCTTAACTACGGCGGCAGTATTTTTTGCGGGAAAAACACCTAATGGTAAATACGTCTTCATACCAAATATGGCGATTTCAGCAGGTCCAGTAATTCGACAAGCCCAAGGAGAAGTACATACATCAACGATATTGATATTTAATTTCGAATACCCTAATTTATTTTTTAATTTATGTAGTACCAAAGAGCCATAATTACCTGGCATTAATATAATGGTATGTTGGTCGGTTAAGTAAGGGAGCATTTGTTCAAAGAGCAGTTCTTGAGCAAAAGAGGTTACCGGCATTAAAATAATATCGGCAAATTCAATGGCTGTTTCCATCTCTCCAGTCAAGGTATGTATTTTTGCCAAACCTGGATAATCGAATTGATTGCCATCAAGTTCTGCAATAGCCGTGATACCGCCATTGCTTCGGATCATATCAAGTTGTTCGTCAAAGCCCTTTGCACCATATAAACAAATGTCATTTCCTATGGTTGTTAAATGATATGCGGCGGTTAATCCGGTATTTCCAGCCCCAACAATTGTCATACGTTTATTTTGATTCATTTAATTTCCTTTAATACAGGTTTTAATAACTGTTTTCTTATTAATGAATCTACTTTTACGCTATGATAAAGTAAAATAGCAATTGTCTAAGACTTCATAACAAAATGTTATGAAGGTTGAGTGAAGAAATAAATGAGCCCACGACAAATTGAAGCATTTCGAGCGATCATTATGTCTGGTAGTGTTACCGGTGCAGCAGATTTACTGTTTGTTTCTCAACCCGCTATTAGTCGATTAATTCGCGATTTAGAAGATGAGCTCGGTTTTCTTTTGTTTGAACGTAACCATGGCCGTATTTATCCTACGGGTATGGCGATGTCTTGGTTTAAAGTTGTTGAGCGTGCTTTTGTTGGTTTGGATACTATTGCTGCTGCAGCTCGTGATATTCGTGAGCATGAAGGTGGAAAAATTCACATCAACAGTATGCCTATATTCGCTAGTACCATTTTGCCTAAAATGGTGGCCAGTTTTGCTACTAAAAATCCTAATGTGAGTATCAAGCTAAATGTTCTTCCTTCGTCAACCATAGTGCAACATGTGGCCGCTAAACAATGCGATATTGGCTTTGTAACAGGAGAAGTGCCAACCATTGGCGTGAAGCGTGGCCCACGTTTACGAACCTCTGGGGTTTGTATAATGCCAATAGGCCACCCTTTAACTAAATTGTCGTTAATAACCCCTAAAGATATCGAAGAACTACCTTTTATTTCTGAAGGTGCAGATACATTTTTACGCTATAAAGTCGATGCCGCTTTTGAGAAATATAAAGTAAAGCGAAAAGTACAAATTGAAACGGACCTAACGTCAACTGTAGTTGAGTTAGTAAGATGTGGTATGGGGGTGGCAATTGTTGACGGTATAGCCTCTGATTTACCCGGTATAGTTTCTCGGCCATTTTCAATTGACTTACTATTTGATTACCAAATAATTATGCCATTGGAACAACTCAATCCAACCCTAGCACAAAGCTATATTGATTCGATGATAAGTGAAATGCCAGAGCAATTGTTAGTGCTTTAAGTTAGTGGGATTAGATGAATAAAACCAATTAATGATAACTGGTTTTATTCATTAGGTTGCGGATGAATTAACTATCAGCGGTTTATATATTTATTTTTACGAGTAAATAAGGCTAAGCTAATCAAGGCTAAAATAGAGCCCAAACCAGTGGAACCACCACTTGAACTTTTACTTTTAGGTATTTCAGTGTTAACTGACGGCGCAACAATTGGTGCGGGTTCAACAGTCAGTGTTACTTTTACTGGTTTTGTTGTCATATTGTTTTTATCTGTATATACATAACTATAACTATCAACACCGGTGAAGCCATTGTTAGGGATATATGATATCCCCTCAGCGCCAAGTATTGTTAATTCACCATGACTTGCTGGTACTGTGATTGATAAGTTGACTTCGCTGGCTGAGATAGTGCCGAGATCATCATTACTTAATACATTATTCGTCATGGCTGTGCTTTCTACGGCATCAAATTGATCAGCTTGAGCAATGTTACTTGCGTATGTTTTTTTAGTTGCTGTAGCTAGTGATATTGCTCTTAGTTGATTTGGTGAGCAATAGTCTGAAATATAGAGCTTATTCCCAGTAGTTTGTGCGGCGATACCATTTGGACATGCAAACTTAGCCTCATCACCTTCACCATCAAGAATTGCGGCATCATCTAATATACCGGCAATGGCTAATACATCGCCATTAGCACTTACTCGGTAAATTTGATGACCTCCAATGCCTGTCGCATAGATATAACCCGATGCATAGGTAATGTAACCGATAGTAAAAAATTCAGGACCCTCAATATGAGCCAATAACGTTAATTCGCCAGATGTAGATACTGTGAATATGTCACCATCGTTATAGTTTGCCACATATAATTGACTATTTTCGTCAAAAGCCATACCAACAGGGCCATTTAGTAAACTATTGTCACTATAAACACTGACTTCTTCATTGGCATCAATACGCAAAATTTGATTAGCGGTATATGAAGCAACAAATATATTATCAGCACTATCTATAGCAATTCCTGCTGGCATTACCTCTAAATTAGCTATTGTACTTACGGTTCCGTCACTAGCAACGGATCGAATGGTCGTGTCGTTCACATTGGCAACAATGACGTTACCGTTTGAGTCAACGGCATTTCCCAATGGTCCAGATAACTGGTCGGTTAATATTGAGTGAGTCCCATCGGGCGCCACTTTGATAATGCTGGTACCATCAAACGCACTATAATCGTCATTAAGTGTATTACCAACATTAGAGATATAGACACTACCATCAGGTGCGACGGAAACTCCATCATTTGCAAGTATGCCCAAATTATCAACAATAGTGGAAACAATCGGTTGTAAACGTAATGAACGAATAATACCGTTACCATTAACGCCACCAGCGCAGTATTCATTCCAATAAAGTGTGTCGCCGTAAGGATCTGCTGTTATTCCATTAGGACAAGCAAAAGTTGCCGTTATCGCATCGCCATCATCTAAGCCTGCTTCTCCGGTTCCTGCTAATAAAGTCACTTCACCGTCAAGGCTAATTTTGTATAATTTATGAGCGCCAATGCCACTGGTATATAAGTTGCCGGATGCATAAGTCATATAACCGATATTAAAAAAATCAGGACCATCAACGTGGGCCAAAAATTCAGCTTCGCCAGTGGTTGATACAGAATAAATATTACCATCATTGTAATTAGCAACATAAAGTTGTTTATCTGGTGTAAATACAATACCTACTGGACCATTAAGTTTTTCGTCACTAGAATACAAACTTATTTCACCTGTAGTGGTTACTTTGGTTATATTGTTATTATTGTAGGAAGCGACTAATAGATTGTTTTCATTATCAATAACAATCCCTGAAGGGTAAACGTCTAATTGAGCAAATACTGTTGTAATACCATCAGGAGAGACTTTTTTTATCGTTTTGTCATTGATATTTGAAACGTAAACATTACCTAAACTATCTACGGCGTTACCCAATGGTCCAGCCATTTGGTCAGACAATAAAGAGATACTTCCATCAGCTGCTATTTTGATTAAACCTGTGCCACTAAACTCGGTGAAATCATTATTTAACGTATCCCCGACATTTGATGCATAGATATTTCCGAGGCTATCAATGCTTAAACCATCATTCACTCGCAGAGGGAAATCAGTATGAGCTGTTGTCACTGTCGTTGCAGAAAGCTGTCCACAAGATAAAAGTAAAAGAGATTTTATTGAAATATTTGCTAGTTTTTTTAACATGTTTTTATTCCTAATCATTAAACGTTTGGTAAGTTTTTGCTTAAAAACCACTTATTATTGAGATAGAATTCATTGCCAAAACTTGCGTTTCTAGTTATTTTTATGAATTGATGAATTTTCTTAATATCACCAACAGCCCTTAAAAAATGCGTGTAATAAAGATCAATAACATCTTCTTGCATATCACATTGATTAGTTGTCTTGGGGCGTGAAACAAGTTAATAGTTAACTGTTTTAAAGTATTGAAAGTTCGTTTGTGTTTTGTTGAACTTTACTTGAATTTATATTGAAGTAACTGTTTTTTAAGTGAAAGTATGTATTTATTGAAAATAATATATGTCACTTTTAGTATTAGAAATAAACATAACAGTTGCCAATTGCTGTCATTAAAGAAAGTTAGTTTTTCAAGTTCTCAATTATGACTATTTTATTATTTTGATAATTGGAGACGTAAATTTTACTACCATCATTGTTCGTCGTAATACCATTTGGAAATTTAAACCCAGCGTCAGCTGAACCTTTAAGTTCTTTTGTAGGGGCACCAGATACTGGAATTTGATAGATTTTATTTGTATTGATCCCCGTGGCGTAAATATTTCCTTTTGCATAGGTAATATAACCAGCAGCATCAAGTGATGGAGATAGCTCTATTACTTTTTTATTGGTTTGTATTTTGAAGATACGGCCATCGTTGTAATTACCGACATAAATGTTTCCGTTTTCATCAATCGTGATGCCAACAGGAGCATTAAAGCCTTGCGCTTTTACCCATATTTCAGGTTTACCTTGAGTATCCAACTTATAAATAGCGTTGCCACTATAGCTTGCAACAAAAATATCATCCTTTGAATTAATAACAATACCACTAGCAAACCCTGAGCTGCCTATATTCGCAAAGATAACTTTTGTACCGTCAGGAAAAATCTTGTCGATAGTTCCTGTATTGTAATTTGATACATACATATTGCCCTTGGAATCAAAGTCATGACCAAGAGGGCCTCTAACATTTGACGTTATTGTAGATATTAATCCATCAGGCGTGATTTTATGGATACTTTTACCGGCTAAACCGGTAGACGTAAATTTTCCTGAATGAGAAACGTAGAGGTTTCCTTGTGTATCGAATGTAAGCGCATCATTTAAACCCTGTGGCATAGTCACAAATTCTCTATAATCAACAGCCACAGAAATAGCTGAGAAAGATACGGCAATTATGAAGGTATAGTGTTTAATGAAATTTCTGTAGTGCATTTTTGTATTACCTCTAATAGATAGTTATTTGTTGTTTTTTTCAATGTTAATAGCTAATGATTGTTTCGTTAGTTTTAAGTTCATAACTTAACTTTTTCATTTTTATAGGTATTGATAAATAGTGTGTATTTAATTGAATTTTATTTGAAATAAAAGTTAAATGTATAATAAACAGGTTGTTATGGTGGGTATGTACTGTCGTATATTTATTGTTTAATGATAAAGCTATGCTATTTATTAATAGTGTAAATTTGTTTATTTTCAGAATAAAACGAAGAGGGCGTTGTTTTATTAAGTTAATAGTGATGATTTTTGAAAAGCAAAATGACTAATTGGTTAGTATCAATCAAAAGGCTTGACGAGGTCAGAGCGATCAATTACAACTTGCTATCAATTTATTACAGTATCTATAATTGAATAAATTTCTTTATTTGCGTGATGCCAAGTTAAGAATATTCAAAGCTACCCATTGAGGTCAGATGGAAAACAATAAAATATCCGAAGTCAAGAATTTTAGTATAGGGAGTTTTACTGTTTTAACATCGCGAAATTTAATCCTAGCTGATGGTAAAGAAATAAGTATTACGCCAAAAATGCTTGCTGTATTAATTGAATTAGCAAAGAATCAAGGACAAACACTTTCTAAAGAACAAATTATTTTATCTGTGTGGGGAACTCTACACACCTCCGATATGGTGCTTAGTCGAGCTATCTCTGACCTTCGTAAAGTATTTTCCGACTCAGCACGTCAACAACGTTATATTGAAACGGTATCTAAACAGGGGTATCGATTAAAACAAAATGTAACCTGGTTGAATGCAAAAACATTGGCGACTAATAACAAAAGAGTCGAAAATTCAGCAGAACCAATAGAAAATAATTTGCTAAGTTCGGCTACCCCAACAGCTCCCGTAGCATCTATATTACTAAAAGCCCATACCAAGAAGATTAAGGTGATATTTAGCTTTATTACTCTGATTTTTTTACTGTTGATGACTCTGTATTTTACCCAAGCTATAAATAATGATATTACAGAGGAAAATGAGTCTCCCAGCATTATAATTACCGATGATGCTTACACTAAAAGGTTTGTGAGATATAGCGCCGATGGAAAGTCTATTGCTTATTCTGTTAGCGATAACGAACACGAAGGTAGCAAAATTATTTTACAAACACTTGTTGATAATCAAACAAGGTTTGTGGAGCAAGATGAGGCAAGTGGAGAAAAAAAGGCTGTATATCATGACTTAGCTCCTGCCTTTTCGCCAAAAGGTGATGAAATAGCCTATAAGCATTACTCAACAAAAAGTTGTACTGTCGTTATTGAGAATTTAAATAACGCTAAAAAAAGAAACGTGTCTAGCTGTCCAATTTCAAAAACACATGCGTTGGACTGGTCTCCAGATGGCCAACAATTGGTAAGCACCGTTTTCAATCCGATCAATAATATTGAAAGTTTGGCACTTATTGATACAGCTACAGGCAATATGAGTATGCTACCGCCACCGCCTTTTAAAGCGAGTGGTTATTTATGGCCAAGATTTTCACCAAATAACAAAGATATAGCTGTTGTTTATTTTCGACCCAACGATCATTTATGGACAATTGGCACCGTTAACGTTGAATCTGGTGTATTTTCAGATATTTTGGTTTCAAGAGAGGAGGTCAGCCAAGTCATTTGGGACAAGAAAGGATTGTCATTATATTATTTGGTGGTAGGAGGCACTAATGAAGGTATATGGAAAATAGATCTTGCGACTAAAACATCTTATAGAACATTAAAAAGTAGAAGCAGCAGTCTTGATTATGACGTGGTAAATGATAGGTTTGTAGCCATTGAACGTGAACGCATTTATCGTATTTGGCAAACTTATAAAAATAGTAAAGGAGAGCTGATTTCTACGGCAAAGTTTGAACATCTCGCGCCAACACATTCTCCTAGCTTATCTCCAAATAATAAAGATTTGGCTTTTATTTCTTCATCAGCCAATCTTGACTCATTATGGCTAAATACACTTGCAACAAATCGAAATGTTTTATTGTATCAAAGCGTGAAAAATGAAACCTTATCTGACTTAAGTTGGTCACCAAATGGTAAAGGTATTTTAATTACTACGTTATATAAAGGACAAAGTCGAATATTAAAAATTGACTTAGAATTAGGAGAAGTAAGTCCTTTTGAAAGTGAAAATAATGTAAAAAAAGGTAAATGGTCACATGATGGTCAAATGCTATATTGGTACGAAGAAATAGAAAATACCTGGTATGTTATTGAGAAAAATTTAATTACTCAAAAGCAACGACGTATTTTAAACCAAGAAATTTCAAGGTTTGATATTCAGGATGGAAAACAACTGCACTATCAAAAAATAGGCACAACGTCTGTACATTTGCGGCGTTTGGAAAATGCAAGTTCTCCATTAGGTGCGGATAAAAAGCTGCTAACTTCAATACATAGTTTTGCATGGGATGCACATATCAACAATATCTATTATTTAGCACATATGCAAAACGATAAATCACAATTTTTACACTCGTATGATGTTAATACAGGATCATCAACAGCTTTATATCCTATAGCGTCAAGTCAATTAACTGATGCAGGACGTCATTTAAGTGTTAATGAAGATGGTAGTAAAGCTTTTTATACTAGAGTTGATAAGTATCGCACTGAAATAGCGATAATCGTTCAGCCAATAAGAGATTAAGAGGTTAATATATTAAGATATACCAGGGTATTAATTATAGTTTAAATTAATAAGGTAGATTCACATTAAGAAAAGTAGGTGTTGAGTTTCAAAAGCTGGCAGTAAACACTTATTTGGCCATTGTTTATACTGTTAAATAATATTGAGATCGCTCATCAGCTACGATCTCTTTGAACCGAAAATAATAACGCTAAAGTTATTTATTATTTTGTAAATAAGCGAGTACTACTTCATGATGGTCTTTAGTCTTAAATTTATTAAATACATGGCTAATTTTTCCATCTAAATCAATTAAAAAACTTAAACGGTGAATACCATCATATTCACGGCCCATAAATTTCTTTAACCCCCAAACACCAAAACCATCAGCAACTTTATGGTCAACGTCAGATAATAACGTAAAATTAAGTTCGTCCCTTACACAAAACTTAGCCAAACGTTTACTTTCATCAGGACTAATACCAAAAACAACGGTATTAAGTTCAGCCAATTCGTTTTTAATATCGCGTAACCCTTGCGCTTGTACGGTACAACCTGGGGTCATCGCTTTAGGGTAAAAATAAACTAATACTTGTTGTTTCCCTAAATAATCGGACAACGAAACGATTTGACCATTTTCATCTGGTAATTCAAATTTTTGGGCTACTTCACCAACGGTAATGGTCTTCATTATTTTTATCCTTGAAATTATTCGAAGTTATTAAAGTAAATTTGAACTGACTTTTTTTATGCAACCTTGTACATCAATTAGTTCACATAGTTCAAAAAAGTCATGCTCTATAGTCTCGATACTAATAGCGTCGGTAAGTGCAATAAGTATACTTGCTTTCATTTGATTGTTTTTGGGATCTATATCAGATTTTAGCGATGAAATATCAATTTTACGGGTTGCAAAAAATGCCGTTACCGCCTTTAAAACGCCTGGTTGGTCGATTCCTGCATAATCTACTTGATAATGGTGAGTTAGCTCTCGTGATTTATAACCTGCGGTGCGTTTCATCATCGTAATTAATTCTAGGTTTAATGCAATCGCAGGCAATTTACATTCAATTTGGTTTATTGCTTTAGCAGAACCATTTAGTAGCATAATTAACGTAAACTCAGCGCCAAAAATAGCCATTCTACTATCAATAATGTTGCATTCACATTTACTGGCTAATTTTATTAACTCACTTACACTACCAGTTCTATCGGCACCCATAGCGGTGAGTACTAAATATTGCGACATGGTGTAAACCTAACCTAGTTTAAAAAGCGACATTGTAACTGAACTGACGCTAATTGACATAAATAAACGCGGTTTTGTCGGTAATTTAAGATAAACTTCTCTTTGATTGCTTAACACACCTTGTGTTTACAAAATCAGCCAAGTACCATGGTGCGCAATTATATTAAGATCAGTCTTATCAATAAATTTGTTTCTGTTATTAATGAAAAATCATTTTATTTTAGGAACTAAATATTGCATTTGTAATCCAATAGCTGCAACTAAATTTGCTTAGTAGCTTATTTCAAAAAATAAAGGTAATTTTTTGAATGCTATTAACTGATTATTAATTATATAAACGTAAAAAAAAGATTCAGATTTGTATTCGCAGGAGTTTTAATGAGTCGTAAACTATTTTATTTTTCACTTTTAAGTTTAACAGTATCAGCTTGTAGTGGTGTTAGTAATAAACAAGCAATGGGGGGCTTTGAATACGCAAATAAGCGTGAAGTAAATAGTCTTGCAATCCCCGAAGGGCTAAATAAACCTGCACAACATAAAGATTATTATGTTAACAATGATATCAATCAGGAAGGCCCTGTTGGTGGTGACGTTGATATTCGCGCGCCGTCATTAGTTTTACCTATAGCCACTTCTTCTCGCGTTGAGCAAGACTCGTCTGCTGCAAAAATATGGTTCGACCAAGTATTAGAGGACAAAGATTTACAACTCTTTATTTATCAATCTGTTGAAAAGCAGTTGGACTCTGACGGCGTTAAGTTAAACGTTGTGGACGCGGAAAAAAAATTATTTGAATCAGAGTGGTTTCATAATATTACAGAGTCAGGTTGGCTATTTAAAGATCAAGAAGTCTCAGAAAGCATGCGTTTTCAATTTAGTTTTGAAACAAAGCCTCATGGTCGCAGCGTAGCGTTAGTGGTTGATTTGGTTGAATACAAAGCAATTGATGATAACGTTTCAATGAATGTAATTGATAAAAAACGCGCCGAAATGGCGATGTTAAATCAAATTATTGGCCAAGTTGATTACCAATATCGTTTACAACAACGAGAAAATAGATTGATGAGGGCCAATCAAGAGTTAGTCTCAATTGGCGAAAATCCGGAATCGGAGCCTGCATACATTGTTGAAATGGAACTTGAGCCACTATGGGAAAATATGCCGATTTTCTTTGAAGATTATGGCTTTAACATAACTGATTTAAATGAAAGTAAAAAAATATATTATGTCGACTTTGTGAAACCGGATAGTAGTTTCTGGGACCGTATATGGGGAGATGGTGTTCCTGTTGTCGATGTCAAAGAGTCAAGTTATCAATTTGTTTTAGCAAAAATGGACGAACAAACTGCTGTGACTATTTATGATGTAGATGGAAACGTTTTGTCGCTCGATACTCTACAAAAAATTATGCCGGTAATGGAACCTGGTTTATCGTTTAGGAATGTGTTATAGACTTTCTGAATGTTTTTTTGAAGTCATTTCTACAGACGTCAATTATTTAAATTAAGAAAACTCCATTTTATATCAGTAAAGTGGAGTTTTTTTTAATTAAATTTTGAGTTCCTGCGCTTAACGGGTTCTACAGTCGGCATTTTATGATCTGTTTTATGATTTCTCGGTAACGTTTCTTTTAAATCATTAAGGCTTTTTTTCCTAATTGGCGTTTTAGCGTTTTTTTGTAAAGTACTGAGGTTGCCAATAATAATAGCGATTGCAGCAATAATGAGTAAAGGAATTATCCAATTTTCCATATTCATTGTCAGTTAATATTCCTGATTGATATTAGTAACATACTGGTTATAGATGTTATTAATATTGGTGATAATGTCACTCTTTCCTAGAATGTTACTTTTAGTTAAGACCCGTATTAATTGTTGGCTGCTTAATTCCGTCAAAAATCGACTGGCTAAAGGTTTATATGACAAATGCCAAGGCTCAGCTGCTACCCCTTGACGATACTTATCATAAGGAAAATAAAACCCAAAGCTTGCACTGTTTTCATTTAACCATTGGCTTAAAGGCTCAAAATAGCCGTTTTGTTGATATTCCCATGGCTCAAGTTGCAATCTTTTATTGGCCGGTAAAAGGTTCTCTGCATAAATGTCGATATCCGTTCCCCAATGATGGCGGCTGGCTCCTGGAAGTGCTGAGAATAATAAAATAGCATCTATTTTATCTATATTTGATAACGTATGAATATCAAGAACTTGCCCTTGTTGATCTTTAACGGGTAGTTTACCTGTAAATTTTCTATTCCATATCGATAATTGTCGTTCAAAATCACGATAGCCACTGGCAACTTTTAATACTAAGTTATCCTTTAATGCCGCAGCGCACATTTTTGTCCAGCTGTCTTCCATAGCCTTATGAATACCACAAGACTCATTTAACCATAGTATATGAGTGTCCACTTGCCCGGTGAGTTGATTAATATCCATTTGTTAATTGTTACCAGTGCAAAGTATATTGACCAAGCTATGATAATAAATATCGACTAATTCACATAAATCGTCACAAGAAACACTTTCGTTAACTTGATGAATCGTACTATTACAGGGCCCTAGTTCAACAACATTAGCACCTGTTGGTGCGATAAATCGACCATCAGATGTACCGCCAGCTGTAGAAAACTCAGGTAAGCTCCCTGTTACTGTTGTTATCGCTTTAGCAACCGCATCTAACATTATACCTTCTTCAGTGATAAATGGTTTTCCGTTATAAGTCCATTTTATTTCATAATCTAATTGATGTTTATCAAGGATTGCTTCTACTTTATCGACAATTTTTTGATCGTTTAATTCGGTGCTATAGCGTAAATTAAACCATGCATTAATATGTCCTGGAACAACATTAGTGGCGCCAGTGCCGGACTGAATATTAGACAATTGGAAACTTGTTTCAGGAAAATAGTCATTGCCATGATCCCAATGAGTTTGGCTCAGTTCAGCTAAAGCTGGCATTGCTAAATGTATCGGGTTTATTACATGATCAGGGTAGGCAACATGGCCTTGTTTACCATGGATAGTCAGCTCACCAGAAATTGAACCTCTACGACCATTTTTAACCACATCGCCGACATTATTGGTGCTTGAAGGTTCACCGACAATACAATAGGTTATTTTTTCTTTACGTGCTTCTAAGGTATCTATAACGCGTGTGGTCCCATTAATAAAGGGACCTTCCTCATCACTGGTGATTAAATAACTGATTGAACCTTGATGATTAGGGTAGTCGTTAACAAATTTTTCTGTGGCGATAACCATCGCGGCAAGACTGCCTTTCATATCTGCGGCGCCACGACCATATAACATGCCATCAATGATTGTTGGTTCAAATGGTGGTGTATTCCATAACTCAAGATTACCGGCAGGGACAACATCAGTATGACCAGCAAAACAAAATACAGGCTCTGTTGTGCCACGACGAGCCCAAAAGTTGGTGGTATCTTCAAAGACCATTGACTCGATAGTAAAATCAAGAGGTACAAGCCTGTTTGTCATTAGTTCCTGACAACCTGCATCTTCAGGCGTTACAGAGCGACGAGCAATCAGCTCTTTTGCTAATTCAATAACGGGGTCTTGCAACTTATTCATTGAAGAATATCTCTTGATATTGTTGTTCTTTAAAGCCGACATGTAATTCATTGTTATGAATAAGGACAGGGCGCTTTAATAGCGTCGGTTGGGCTATCACGGCATTGAATATAACATCATCAGTTAAGTTGTCTTTTATTTCACTAGGCAGATTGCGAAAAGTAGTACTGCGCTTATTAAGTAATACGGACCAATCACTTTGTTTGATATATTCGTTTAATAACGCTTCTGATAAACCTTGAATTTTAAAATCATGAAAAATATATTGAATTTTTTGGCCTTCTAACCATTTTAAGGTTTTCTTTACGGTGTCGCAGTTTTTAATTCCATAAAGGGTTATCATGTCTAGGGGTGATCCAAATTGCTAATAATTTTGGCTTTAGATGATATCAGAAACTATGCATTATATCCGCTTTCTTAGGACAGAAACTTGGTGCGTAGCGTAATTAAAATAAAGGACATTAAGGCTTAATATCGTTAAGGCGTTTGAGTGATTTGTTATGTTAGTAAGGCTTACCGACAATGTATTTCATTACAAAAAATAACTAATTTGGTTTATATTTAAAAGTAGCAGCCATGAAATTTGTCAATGTTATTTTTCAAAAAACAATAGGCGATAAGTTAATTAACCTCTAGTTAAATGTTTTAAATCTACCATTTATCAACAGGTTAAGTTTTTAGTAAACAATTTTGAAATTTGATTAGCACTGACGGGGTTGCTAAAGAAATATCCTTGTGCAGGGGCACAGTAAAGCTCTTGAGGCATGTTTAGCTGCTCCTCTTTTTCAATACCTTCAGCTGTGATCTTATGTCCAAGGTTTTGCCCCGTTTCAATCATTCCAGTAATAATCCTAAAAAATCAATAGATCCTAATTTTGCTAAGGGTTTCTTATAGTAGTACCTGATAATTTTTTGCACGTAATGCCGAGATAGCATCAGAAATCTTTTCAGTTTTGACTAATATATAGTCAGTATCAAAGGTCGATATCGCAAAAATGCTGATTTTTTCATTAGAGAGTACCGTTGCGATATTAGATAAAATACCGGTAAGGATAAAATCGAGTGGACCAACAACCTCTAATGCTTGCCAGCCTGGTTCGACATCTTCACTATCTATTGTGATTGAATCAGGTATAACAATGGAAACTTCTTCATAGGTTTTTGCTAAAAAAAATACGGGGGCAGAAAATACATGTTCTGGGATCTTACTATTGGCAGGTAAACTATGAATTGAAAATATATCATCTAATAATTTTAGCGTAAAAGTTGTCATCGTAAGTACTGGCATTTGTATGGTGAAATTAACTTTACTATATAGCTAAGCTGTGCTCAAAGCTAGATCGAGTCTTGTTGAATTCTTATGAAATTATATAGCCAAGAGACTGTAGACAGAGTATACAACAAGAGCATAAAGTCATATTTAATATACTATTGTGAATTATTTAATTTAAAACGTCATTTGAACAATATATCTTTATCGAATTTAGTGTTTTTACTGTTTTTGATAAAGGTAAATGATATCCACAAAAGCTGTGGATATCTTTGTTGGTAACCATTGGGTTGTATTGTAGTTGTATGTTTTTATTGTGTAATTTATAGTGTTCGTTTTTTGTCTAGTTCAATTTTTTTAATAGAATTAACGAGAAAAGTTTATTAAATAGCTAAAAAAGCAATATTTGTTAATAAACTTCATTAAAGTCAACAGAAGTGGCCCCATATATTACATTATTGTTACGTTAAGCTATGTTTTTGCTTGTATAGCGGTTAACGCAATGGTGTAAACAATGTCATCAACTAATGCTCCTCTGGATAGGTCGTTAACGGGTTTACGCATCCCTTGTAGCATGGGTCCGATACTGACTAATTCAGCAGAACGCTGTACCGCTTTATAGGTAGTATTGCCAGTATTTAAATCAGGAAATATAAAAACATTTGCTTTGCCTGCTACGGGACTATTAGGCGCTTTTTTCTTTGCTACGTTTTCCATGATGGCAGCGTCATACTGTAAAGGACCGTCAATGATTAAATCAGGCCTTTTTTGTTGAGCTAGTTGGGTTGCTTGTACTACTTTTTCGACATCGGCGCCAGTACCTGAAGATCCTGTACTGTAACTGATCATCGCAACTTTAGGTTGTATCCCAAATTTAAGCGCAGACTCTGCAGACTGAATGGCGATGTCTGCCAATTGATGAGCCGTGGGTTCAGGGTTTATTGCACAATCACCATAGACCAATACTTGATCGGGTAATAACATAAAAAACACTGATGAAACTAAGGTACTGTTTTCTGCGGTTTTTATCAATTGTAACGCTGGGCGTATGGTGTTTGCGGTAGTATTAACGGCGCCTGAAACTAAACCGTCTACTTGACCAAGTTGCAGCATCATTGTCGCTAAAACAACATTATCTTTCAATTCTTGTATCGCAATAACCTCGGTTAAACCTTTATGTGCTCTTAGTTTGACAAGTGGCGTGACATAGTCATTTCTTATCTTGTTAGGATCGGTGATCAATAAGCCAGCAGGAAGCTCAATTCCTTGTTGTTTAGCAATTAAGAGAATATTTTCTTTATCACCAAGTAGCTGGCAACGGGCAATTTTTCGTTCCACACAAATAGCAGCAGCTTTAATGGTCCTAATATCTTCGCCTTCTGGCAAAATGATTAATTTGTCAGCATTTTTTGCAAGCTCAGTAAGTTTATGTCGAAAAGCAGGAGGTGACATTTGCTGATCAACTTCGATATTTTTTGAAAAATTTTCTAGCCACGACTTAGATAAGTTATCAGCAACATACTGTTTGACTCTTTCATGTCGTTGTAGGTCATCAGGGGGAACTTCATGATTGAAATTCATTAAGTGGCGCGATGTTTGCCAAGTATCCCATTTAACGGATAAAACCGGTAAACCAGCTGCTAATGCCTGTTGACATAAACTAAGTACTTTATCTGTCGGTTGATAGCCATTTGTTAAAAGTAGGGCGCCAACTTTGGTGCCATTAAGTGCAGATAAACAAGTGGCTATTATGACATCTGTACGATCACCAGGAGTCACAATTAATCGACTTGGTTGTAAGTGACTCATTAAGTTATCCACACTGCGAGCACAGAAGCTGATGCTACGAATGCGTCGATGTTCTATATCGCCAGCATTGATTATAGTAGCGTCAAGATAGTTACAAATATCAATGACTCTTGGCGCCACTAAATCCATTTGCCAAGGTATTGAGCCAAGCAAATCAAAATGTCTATTCTTAAAAATGGCTAGATTGATGAATGGATTACTATCAAGCCCTTGGTTAAAATCGCTTTCTCTTGGTAATAATCCAAACTCATCTTTGTCGGGGGAGTTTATTTTGTTGATGATGCAGCCAATAACTTTTTTGTTTTTTATCCCCCCAAAGGTCTCAGCAGTAACTTCAATTCTATTTTCAAATTCGTCTGTAGAATCGCTATCAGGGCTGGCAACTAAGACAATATCAGCAGATAGCGTTTGTGCGACGTCTCTATTTATTCTGCCAGCATAAGGCTGCCGCGTTGTAGGAATAAGACCCTCAATGATCACCACATCATACTGTCGGCTAAAAGCATTAAAATTTTCCACTATTTTTTCGAGTATAAGATCGTGGTGGCCGTCAGCCATCCTCTGTTCTACGTGATGTAACGGAATTGAATGTTCAGTTTTAGAAGGAGCTTTTTGTCTATCTTTACTGGTTAATATGTTTAATGATGGCTGACTGATCGGTTTGAAATGACCCACTTTTATACCTTGTTGTTGGCAAGCATGAAGTAGACCTAAGGCGACACTTGTAAGGCCAACACCAAAGCCAACCGGGATTAACATCATACGATGAGTCATGTGTTTTCTCCATGGCTTGCGTTGTACACAAGTAGATCATTTGTTTGTTTGGCAATCATAAGTTCTTCGTTAGTCGGTATAACCCAACAATCTCGAGAGTGGGGGGATGAAATAAGTCCAGTTTTACCAAAACGTATTTTTTCATTTTTTTCGATATCGATTTTAAAGTTCAGTAATGATAAATGTGATAACACCATTTCACGTACTAGCATTGAATTTTCACCGATACCACCTGTGAAAATCAAGCCATCAAGCCGCTCAAACACCGCGGAAAATGAAGCGATAGACTTGGCGATGCGGTAACTAAATATGCTTAAAGCTAGTTTTGCTCGACAGTTTTTATCTGGAGTTATTGCTTTTTCCAATTCACGACAATCATTGCTAATACCTGATATGCCTAATAAACCACTTTTTTTGTTAAGTAATTCATTAACATCCTTGAGGGAATAACCTAATTGCTCAACGAGATGAAAAATAATACCAGGATCAAGATCGCCGCTGCGTGTTCCCATCATTACCCCTTCCAATGGGGTAAACCCCATACTTGAGTCGATACTTTTCCCGTTTTTAATTGCAGTAACACTACAGCCATTACCTAAATGTGCACTGATGAAATTACAATTATTTTGAGATTTACCTAACATTTTTGCTGCTTGTTGAGAAACAAAGTTATGACTAGTGCCATGAAAACCATATCGACGAATACCATGTTTTTGATAAAGTTCATAAGGAATACCGTAGATAAATGATTGCTTAGGCATTGTTTGATGAAATGCTGTATCAAAAATAGCGACGTGGGGAATATTAACAAATGTAGTTTGAGCCACATTTATGCCAAGTAAATTTGCAGGATTGTGTAATGGTGCTATCTGTTTAAGTTGGTTAATTATTGCTTTTACATCTTCATTTATTAACATGGGGTCATTATAAGTCTCTCCACCGTGAACGACTCGATGACCTACAGCAAAAATGTTATCAATAAGTTGTTCTTGTTTAAGGACATTAACTAATAAAGATATTGCTGATTGATGGTCACAAGGGCTGGTAAGTTTTTTATTTATGGAGTTACTTTTTTGATTTATTTTGATGCTTGCTTGTGAAGTTAATAATCGTTCAGCGAGGCCTGAGAGTGTTGTTTGACCATTTTCAGGGTTAATGAGTGAAAATTTAACAGAAGAGCTGCCACAATTGATGACTAAAATAAGTTTTTTATTCATAGAAGGTAAAATAGTGCGATACAAGAGATTAATGATTGAATTATAGACTAATATCTATCGATAAAGTTTGATGTGGACTAAAGTTTTTCAGCTTAACCTTAATTAAGTCATTAGCTAGCGCTGAGTTTGTGCTATCTTTTAAATAACAGTTGTTGTAGTGTGTCGCTTATGAATATGAGTGTAGTAAATATTATTAAGCTGGGTCGAAAGTATATGAACCTTTGGCCACAGCGCATCGAGTTAGCGAATTATTTTTCTGACTACCGGACAGTTCAGATCGGTCGTTTTACTTGTCGTTATCTTCCCGGTTTAGCTGTTTTTATTTTTATCATGCAGCTTTACTTAGGCTCTATTGCTGTCTTACCACAAGCAGTTGTTTATAGCTTATTTATTTTAAGTATCCCAGTACAAGCTTTAGTTATGCTTGGGGTCAAAGCTGATAAATTTTTACCGCCAGGATTGGCTTCTTGGTATAAAGAAGGTGTTGCAAAAATTAATGAAGGTGGCGGGCATATTAAACTGTTAGTGAATAAGCCACGATACCTTGATCTTGCCAAGTTACTTAATGTCACTTATTCAAGTATGGCAACAAAGTAGTTTAAGCCAAGTAATTCATACTATGTGATTCATAGAATAAGGGCTAAGTATTTAGCCCTTATTCTTTTTAATTTTCTGACTCATCTTTTTGATATAAACGAATCAAAAAATCAGCCTGACAGCTAAACTGTGTTTTTGCTCTTAATTCAGTTAATAAACTAGCCGTTGCTTTAAATGCGAAAGGTGTCATTGCCAATAAATTACTAATATCTTCACCACAATTAAATTCCATTGAATAATTTAAGCGTTGCTCTTTAAGTAAAGTCATTATTTTTATTGGTGTTTTTGAGGTGTTGTGTTCTTTAGCTTCTCGATATATCAACGATTTTAATTCAAACAGATGATTTTCTGCTGGTGTAACCGTGAGTAGGTAACCTTTATTTTTTAATACTCGATTGAATTCTTCTTCTAAAAGAGGGGCATAAATAGAGTAGACCCAATTAAATAGTCCATCGTCAAAGGGTAATTGCGACAAAGTACCTACTGAAAAATTACATCCTTTATAGCGTTTTGCAGCAATTTTAATAGCGTCTTTAGCAATGTCGACACCATAAACTTCATTATTGGGAGTTTTATGCTGATACGTATAAAACCCCTCTCCGCAGCCAGCATCTAATACTATCGTTTTATCAACTGCAAACTCTTGATATAGCTTTAAGATTTCATCTATTAGTGGTTGATAATATCCTTGGTCTAAAAAAGCTCGTCGAGCATCTACCATCGTCTTATTATCCCCAGGAGATTTTGAATGCTTGTACTGCACAGGGAGTAAGTTTACATAGCCTTCTTTTGCTTGATCAAAACAGTGGTTATTGTTACACCGATATGTTTTATTTGACCTCGGCAAAGGTGAGCTGCATAACGGACAACGATACAGCGACGTAGTAGTATTTTCAGTATTCACTTTTTTAAAGCTCATTGTTAAATCTATTACTTAAATGTTGACCAAATTGGCGCATGATCTGAAGGCTTTTCTATAGCTCTTAGTTCATAATCAATATCTGACTCTATACATGTTTTTGCCAAATCATTTGTCGCTAATACCACGTCAATACGTAAACCACGATTATCAACAAAACCTTTTGAACGATAATCAAACCATGAATATCTTTCTGTTCTACTTGGATGTAATTCTCGAAAAGTATCTTTGAATCCCCAATTCATTAGGCTTGCTAACCACTCACGCTCTTCTGGCTGAAAGCTGCACTTTCCCGTTTTTAACCAGCGCTTTTGATTTGGCTCGCCAATACCTATATCTAAGTCGATAGGGGAAATATTGATATCGCCCATAACAACAATATTTTCATCAGGGCTATGATTATCGTCAAGGTAAGTCATGAGATCTTTATAAAATTGACGTTTATATGGGTACTTTGTTTCGTGAGCAATATTATCACCTTGTGGGAAGTAACCATTAAGGACTGTTAATTTTTCACCTTTTTCATTGGTAGTTGTCACCATAATCATTCGTTTTTGTGCTTCATCGTCGTCACTAGGAAAACCCATTTGTACATGTGTAGGTTCTTTTTTACATAACATTGCCACACCATAATGTGCCTTTTGACCATGAAAATAAACGTGATAGCCCATAGCTTCAACATCTGCTAATGGAAATGCATCATTGTGTACTTTGATTTCTTGTAAACCGATAATATCAGGTTGATGTTTATCAATAATTGCTTGTAATTGGTGAAGGCGAGCGCGAAGGCCGTTGATATTAAAAGAGATGATTTTCATTGATAAAGTCCACATTAAATTTAGGTGGTTATGCTACCAGATGTGATTATATTTGGTTAATAATTATTTTATTTAAATAGCCATAATCACCAAAATATGTCTACCCGTTTTATCTCAATATACAGGTTTGAACAAAACAAGAAGGTTAGTCAAAAGGCATTAATTAAAGAGATTATTTATACTATTTTCGAAATCAATAAAGGCGAAGATGATTCTTTATTGGCTAGTCAGTTGTTAGATAAGCTAGAAAATCAGTTCGACGTTACCGTCTTGAATAAGAAACTACTCCTTACATTCGCATCACGCTTTGATTTAAACTCTTAGTTTAGGCCTGAAATTGCATCTTGAAGTGGAACAGGTGCAAATCACACAGGTTAAAGCAAAATAGGGCTAAAGATGTAACACATTGTTACGTATTATTTGGTTTTCTATATTGAGACTTTTTTTGCCTTTGTTATAGTCTATTGCTATAAATAATGCACAAAAAAGCATTTACAAAAATAAGATATACGAATTCATTATAAAACAATGACATGAGTATTTAAAATAATAAAAGAAAAATAATAACTAAAAGGGATAAGCAAATGGAAAGACGTGATTTTATCAAGTGCACTGGTGTCGGCATGGGAGGGCTGATGTTGCCTATCTCAGGTATGGCCGTTTCAGCTGAACAATTATTAGATGCGCCAATGGATGTTGCGTATAAAAAGAAACTTGCCGATATAGCACTTAATGCCGCAAAAGCAAAAGGTGCGAGTTATGCTGATGTTCGTATCGGTCGTTACTTAAATCAATTTGTTACTACTCAAGAAAAGCGTGTTGATAATATTGTTAATACCGAGTCTGCTGGTATTGGTGTTCGTGTTATCGCCAATGGTACTTGGGGTTTTGCCTCGTCTTCGAATATGACACCAGACAGCATAGCAAAAACAGCAGAGAAAGCCGTAGCAGTAGCAATGGCAAATTCTAAGTTTCAAACCGTCCCAGTACAATTGGCGCCAGTTAAAGGTGTTGGTGAAGTGAGCTGGAAGACTCCGGTTAAGAAAAATGCGCTGGCAGTACCGATTAAAGATAAAGTAGATTTGTTGTTATCGGTTAATGACGCTGCTATGTCTAATGGTGCTAATTATATTACTTCCATTTTATTCTTGGTGAATGAACAGAAATATTTTGCTTCAACTGATGGTTCTTATATTGATCAAGATGTTCATCGTTTATGGGCACCATTCTTTGCGACCGCAATAGGCAAGTCAGGCTTTAAACAACGTACAGGATTAGGTAATCCAGTTGGAATGGGCTTTGAATATTTAGATGGTTTAGAAAAAGATAAGATTCGCATTTCTGGCGCTAATGTTGGTTATAAGAACTCATATGACATGCTTGAAGATGCAACAGCTGCGGGCAAACAGTTGCAAGCTAAACTGAAAGCAAAATCAGTAGAGCCGGGTAAATATGATTTAGTACTAGACCCAGCACATTTGATGTTAACAATTCACGAATCTGTAGGCCATCCATTGGAGCTTGATCGTGTCTTAGGCTATGAAGCTAATTTCGCAGGAACTAGCTTTGCGACGCTAGATAAATGGAAAAGTGGCAAATTTAACTATGGTTCTAAAATTGTTAATTTAGTCGCAGATAAAACCCAACCACATTCGTTAGGTAATGTTGGCTATGACGATGAAGGTGTTAAAACCAAAGAGTGGGATTTAGTTAAAGATGGTACTTTAGTTAATTATCAAGCCATTCGTGATCAAGTTCATATGATCGACCAAAAAGAGTCACATGGTTGTTGTTATTCTCAAAGCTGGCGCGATGTGCAGTTTCAGCGGATGCCAAATGTTTCATTAAAACCAAATGATGAAGATATTTCAGCAGAAGATGTCATTAAAGATGTTGAAAATGGCATTTATATTGCTGGTCGAGGCTCATTTTCAATTGATCAACAACGTTATAACTTCCAATTTGGCGGTCAGTTATTTTATGAGATCAAAAATGGCAAGATTACTGAGCAAATTGAAGATGTTGCTTATCAATCCAATACCCAACAATTTTGGAATAGTTGTACACAAATGGCAGGGAAGTCTGATTATCGTATAGGGGGTTCTTTCTTTGATGGTAAAGGTCAACCATCACAAGTCAGTGCGGTTTCACATGGTTGTCCAACCACACGTTTTAATAATATTAACGTGATTAATACAGCTAGAAAAGTGTGATCCTCAAAGAAATAAAAAGAATAAAGGAAGAAATTAACCATGACTATTTTAACAGAACAACATGCAAAAACTTTACTTAAAAAGGTATTGTCATTCTCAAAAGCTGATGGCTGTGAATGTAATTTAGATGGCCAAGTGGGCGGCAATATTCGAACTGCTCGTAATACGGTATCAACATCTGGCGAACAGAGTGACTTAACACTTGCGGTACAATCAACCTTTGGCAAACGTACTGGCGTCGCAACGATAAATGAATTTGATGACGAGTCATTAAAAAAAGTCGTTAAACGTTCAGAAGAGCTGGCAAAATTAGCGCCAGAGAACCCTGAAAGCATGCCGTTGTTTGGTGAGCAAAAATATCTAAAACCCAATAATCACTTTGACTCAACGTCAAATATTACTCCTGATGATAGAGCACAAGCGGCTGAAGATAGCATCAAACCATCAAAAGAAAATAAACTGATCTCGTCGGGTTTTCTACAAGATGTCACAACTTTTGTTGCAATAATGAATAACAAAGGTTTATTTGCCTACAACAAAGCGAGTAATGTTGATTTCACCGTAACGATTCGTACAGAAGATGGAACAGGCTCTGGTTGGGTTAGCAGAGATTACAGTGATGTAAAAAAACTAAATACCAAAAAAGCTTCTCAAGTTGCTATTCAAAAATCACTAGGTTCAGTTGATGCAAAAGAAATGGAGCCGGGAAAATACACTGTCATTTTAGAACCAGCGGCTAGTGTGCAATTACTAAGTAATATGTTTGGTAATATGGGTCAACGTCCTGCTGATGAAGGACGTAGCTTCTTAAGTAAAAAACAAGAAGAAGGTAAAGAAGGAGGACCTACAAATAAGTTAGGTGAAAAACTTTTTGATGAACGTGTTCATATCTATTCTGATCCTTTGCACGCTGAAGCACCAACGGCACCATTTTCTGGCGATGGTCATCGCGTCAGTAAAACCGATTGGATTAAAGATGGCAAGATAGTCAATATGCCCAATTCAGCCTATTGGGCTAAGAAAACGGGTGTTGACTATCAGCCAACGGCCTATACTGGCTCTGGGTTGTTTGCAGGAGCTGCGCAATTTGTAATGGCTGGTGGTGATGAAAGTCTTGAAGAAATGATAAAGAACACTCGTCGCGGCGTTTTAGTGACACGTTTATGGTATATCCGACCATTAGATCCACAGACTTTGCTATATACAGGATTAACACGTGATGGCACATTTTATATTGAAAACGGAAAAATAAAGTATCCAATTAAAAACTTCCGTTTTAATGAAAGCCCTATTGTGATGTTAAACAATATTGAAGCACTAGGTAAGCCAGTGAGAATAAATGGCTCTATGGTGCCTCCAATGAAGATACGCGACTTCACCTTTAGTAGCTTATCTGACGCAGTTTAAGTTTAACCTAGTTAACATCATGTCATTAGTTTGCTAATGACATGATTGTTATTGATCCCGAGCCTCATGAATAGACGTCGATTTTTACAAGCACTATCACTATTTTCTAGTGTTGGTGTTTTAGGTTATGTTCCCAATGCTTTTTCTTCTGATTTTGATTTTTACTTCACCCGTTTAAGTTATGAGTCTGGAGATTGGGAAGTAGACGAACGTATGCCTGCAAACGTACTTAATTCTTTAATTGAATACACTAGCTTACGTGTTGATATTAAAGAACGTATTGTGCCCTTGTCTGACGTTGCAATGATGACAGCTCCTTTTTGTTATCTTGCGGGTCATCGATTAGTACAGTTTACCCATGAAGAAAAGCAGAACTTTAAACGCTATGTCGAAAATGGCGGTTTCGTTTTTGTTGATGATTGTAATCATGATATTGATGGCATGTTTGCTCGTAGTTTTGAATTGCAGATGACAGAAATATTTGGTGAGCAAGCACTGCAAAAAATTCCCAATGAACATCATTTATATTCCTCTTTCTTTTCTTTTGATGGACCTCCTCGTACCTCCATTGAGTTAAATGGCTGGGGTGATGATCTAGTTCATAATTACCTTAAAGCTATTGAAGTTAATGGTCGAATAGGGGTTTTATATAGTAATAAAGATTTAGGGTGTGAATGGGATTATGATTTTAGAAATAAGCGCTGGCTTAAAATAGATAATACCCGCTTTGCGGTCAACATTGTGATGTATGCAATGATGGTTTAAAGCTTATTAACAGCTGCCTAATAAATTTGGTAAACACATGAAAGAACAAGAAATAACAGAAACGTTAGCAAAGCTTGCAAATGTTGTAGATGAAGTCGGCAAGGTGATTGTTGGGCAACAACATATTATCGAAGAGTTGCTTATTAGTATTTTAGCGGGTGGACATTGTCTATTGGAAGGTGTCCCAGGTCTTGCTAAAACCTTGATGGTTAGCTCTTTGGCTGAAACCTTAGAACTTGATTTTAATCGTGTTCAGTTCACGCCAGATTTAATGCCAAGCGATATTATTGGTACTGAAATTCTAGAGACAGATCACGACAGTGGTGATCGATTCTTTAAATTTCAAAAAGGTCCTGTTTTTACCAATATTTTATTGGCGGATGAAATTAACCGTACGCCACCAAAAACACAAGCGGCGCTATTGGAAGCAATGCAAGAAAAACGCGTTAGCTATGGCGGCGAAAGTTATGACTTACCAAAACCCTTTTTTGTTTTAGCGACGCAAAACCCAGTAGAGCAAGCTGGCACATACGCATTACCAGAAGCACAGCTTGACAGGTTTTTGATGTTTATTCGTGTCGGCTATCCAACCGCTGAAGATGAAATTGAAATATTAAAACGTACCACAGGTACTCATACTGTAAAACTTGAACGTGTTTTATCGGGTGATAATTTAATTGCTTTGCAAAACTTGGTGCGCTCAGTAGATGTTGCCGATGCATTGTTGGATTATGTTAGCCGACTAGTGAGAACTACCCGCCCAGATGATGAAAACCCAAATCAAACAATTAAAGATTATGTTCGTTGGGGGGCTGGGCCAAGAGCAGGGCAAGCATTAGTTTTATGCGCAAAAGCCAAAGCACTCTTATCAAACCGTTATGCTGTGAGTCTTGATGACATTAAATTTGTAGCACCTGCGGTATTGCGTCATCGAATTTTACTTAACTTTCAAGCTGAAGCTGAAAATATCAGTACAGATAAAGTTGTCAGTGCTTTATTGGCAAGTATTAGTGAGCCCAGTAGTCCGTTAACCCAATAGCCATTTGCTTAGGTTGCTAAATATAAAATGCATCAATTTATCGATCCTAAATCACTATCTCGCGTAAAAGATTTGCCTCTAGCGGCTAAGACGTTAGCGCAAGGTTTTTTACAGGGTATGCACAATAGCATGCAGCGAGGAGTGGGTATTGAATTTAGTCAATATCGAATATATGAGCCCGGTGATGATTTATCCAAAATAGACTGGAAACTCTTTGCTCGCTCTGACCGTTACTTTGTTCGTGAAGCTGAACGAGAGAGCGATATCAATGTTTATCTATGCTTAGATGCTAGTCGTTCTATGCTACAAAAATCACTTGTTAATAATAGAATGAGTAATAACAAAACAAGAAATAATAAGAAAAATAGCGAAGAAAAAGGGCATTGGGATAAGTTTGAATATGCTCGATATTTACTGGCAACCGTAGCCTATTTAGCGCAAAAACAAGGTGATGCTGTGGGTTTATTGAATCTTTCTTCAGATCACAGTACCTATTTACCGGCATTTTCTGGTGAACGTCATTGGCAAAAAATATTAATTCAACTTGCTCGCATGACAGCCAAAAATACTTTCCCTAATATCGAACAGGTTGGCGCACAACTTAGTGCGATGCGACATAATGGGGTTATTTTTGTGGTCAGTGATTTTCATCAACAAAATACTGAAATTGTTGACCTTGTTTGCCAATTATCAAATCCTAGAACGGATGTTGTTGCTATTCAACTGGAATCACAAGACGAAATTGATTTCCCCTATGAGGGGGCAATACGATTTGAAGACTTAGAAACCAAAGAGCAAATTTTAGTGTCGGCCAGTCAAGTGAAAGCCAATTACCTAAATAACAAAGCGATATATCAAGAGCAATTATTGGCACAACTAGCGAAACACAAAGTACAACATTTTATTGCTAATATTGATAAGCCCCTTGATCAAACCTTGTATGACTTCTTGCGAGTTAGAAATAAGGTTGTACGTTAATGTTCTCTTCATGGTCAATACAATCACCAAGCTTATTATATGCTTTATTAGGTCTATTGGTGCCTTTGATTATTCATTTATTTAGCAAAAGTAAAGGAAGATTGGTTCCAATTGGAAATATTAAGTTCATTCAAACAGGAAAGCCTGTACGAATGAGAGAAGTTAGATTAGTTGAACGACTCTTATTACTCTGTCGTTTGTTAGTCTTGTTATTTTCAATACTTATTGTCGCCAAGTTACTTTTTAATGGCCAAACAAATCAGCCCAACAATACCGTATTAATTACCCTTGATTGGCTAAACGAAACAGACCAACAAGAAAAACGTCAGTTAATCGCAGATGAGCAAGGAAGTGACTTTTATCTTTTATCTAAAATAATATCTGAAGAATCATTTTCGGCGAATAAGCGTTTATCTGATCAAGACATTCTTTTGTGGCAATCCCCCCGCACTTCTTCAACAGGCAATAATGAAAATAATATCTGGGCGTTGCTCTCTAATTTTGAAAAATCACTTCCTGTAAAGAGAGATATTGAACGGGCAGATACCGAAAAAACGATGACTGAAAAGACAGAGTTAACGGTTTATAGTACCAATCGTATGGCAGAATTCAGCGGCGAAAAAGTTAAGTTATCAAGTCGTATTAATTGGCAAATTAAGCTGTTAAGTAATATGCCAGTTGAAGCATTCCAGATGATTAAACAAGGTGAAATATCGGTAGCAATTATAACGGATGCTGATCGACAACAAGACTTAATTTATGTAAGAGCAGCGCTCAATATTTTAAAATCGGCAAAATTATCAAATCTTAATGTTGTTCATTTTGATGATATTTTGACTTATCAAAATATTTATAAAGACTCGAATACTGACTCCTCTCAAAATAAGTTACCGCAGTGGATTTTTTACTTAAGTTCATCACCTGTACCTGAAAGTATATTAGCGCAGGTTAAACAGGGAACTCAGTTAATAGTTGATGCTAAAGAAAGTGACTTGCAGCAGATAAAGGGAAAAAGCTCAGCTTTATCAACAACGTCACCTAAGCAAAAATGGCAAGTTGAATCCGCAAAACATAATCTTAGTTTCATTAAGGGGTTTCTTTATGGAGTGCCAGCTTTACCTCGCTATGACACGTTATATGAAAATTTCAATTTTCAAGTTTTATGGAAAGCGATTACGGTAAATAATACTGTTGAAAAAAATCTGCTCATTGAATACAGATCTGGTGCAGGAAAAATTATTGCACTTCATAGCCGGTTTAACCCCAACTGGAATGATTTAGTGATTCAACCTCAGTTTCCACACTTTATTTTATCGTTATTTTTATCTGAACAACTCGAAAGAGCTATGCAACAACAAGGACAATTAACCTCTTCGCAAATAAGTGAAACTATTAGCGAGCTACCAGTTGATAATAATTTCTTGAACAATAGTGAGCAGTTTGTACTTAAAGAAAATAATCAACAGATAGGTGAGTTTTGGTTTAATAAGGTATTGATTATTTTATTAATATTGTTTTTTGCTATTGAGCGCATCTTAAGTGAAATAAAAACCGCAAAGAAGGCACGAATAACAGCTCAAGCTGAGCCGACAAAAGTACAATCAAACATAGGACAGCGGTAATATGTTGGCAATGAATACGGCTATTCTGCAACACTTAAAAGGTTCAGTTAAAAAGCTCAAAGTTAAATTAGTTATACAAAATGTAATTAAATCACTTATCTGGGCTTTGTCTGTCGGTTTTATTGTCTATTGGTTGTTGTTATCGAATTATTATGTCATAGCGGCGTCACTATCAACCCTCGTCATTCATTTACTCATTTTTCTAAAATCAGCACGTTTTCAGAAGGTAACCGTTGAAAACTTAATCTTGCATTTAAACCGACACTATCCGAAATTGGAAGAAAGTGCGCAGTTGGTATTTACTAAAGACAGCCAATTAAGTGAATTGCAAATATTGCAAAAACAACGTGTTATGCCACGACTTAATGATATTTTGGAAAAAAATAATAGAGAACTATTACCAAGAGTATCTCATCGCAACAGTCTATTTAAGTTATTGGCCGTATTCTTGATATGCTCAGTTGTCTCTATTACGAATCTATCATTCTTTTCTAGCGAAGCAGAGGTACAGCACCCCAGTAAGATTGATGACAAATTGTTACCAAAGGCACTAGCAAGCATAGAAAACATTAAGGTTACAGTGATACCTCCGCAATATACGGGATTAAAAAACAAACATTATAGTTCATTAAACATTGAATTAATTGAAGGAGCAACTGTTCGTTGGCGGCTTCAGTTTGGAGACATACAGCAAGATTATTTTATTAAGCGTGCAGATGGAACCTTGCATCAATTGCAGGAACAAGCAGATAAATCTTACTTGCTTGAAAAGCAAATTAACTTTACCGGAATCTATCAAATCGTCACCAAAAATGAGGTGTTGGCAGATATCTACACCTTAACTGTGATAAAAGATAAAAAGCCGCGTATACGTATTGTTACTCCTAAAAAAACGATCACAGAAATAGCAACCAACGGCGTTACTGAGTTAGAGACACAGGTACAAATATCGGATGATTTTGACGTTAGCAAAGTTGAAATACTCGCATCTATTGCCAAAGGCTCTGGCGAGTCAGTTAAATTTAGAGACCAAATATTCTCTTTTGATTCTACTGAAACTATCAATGGTACTAAAACATATCAAAAACTCTGGCAGTTAACAACTTTGGGCATGGAACCCGGAGATGAACTTTATTTTACCATAAAGGCATGGGATAACCGACAACCACAACAGCAGATGACACGCTCAGCGACTAAAATTATTCGTTGGTTAGAAGACGAGGAACAAGGCGTCTTATCTGACGGTATACTCATTGATTTTATGCCTGAATATTTTAAAAGTCAGCGGCAAATAATCATTGAAACAATAGAATTAATTGATGATAAAAGAGAGCTCTCTAAAGACATTTATGTTGAAACGTCTGAGTTATTGGGGATTGCACAAAGTGATTTAAAGGAAAAGTATGGTCAATATCTTGGTGATGAAGTCGAAGATGGCGGCGGTGGACATGCGATCAGCACGGCAGCTAGTGAAGGTATTGAACAAGCCTCTCATGACTCTTCCTCTGATTCTTTACACGACTCTTCAGGTAATAGCGAACAACACGAAGGTGAAACTCAAAGTTCAGAAGGTCATCAGCACGAAAATGAACATGTTAGTGATCCATTTTCGATGAATAGCTTTGGTAATGACCGCTCGGGGTTGAGTGATAGTATTGCCCGTTTTGGTCATAACCATGAAGATGCTGATATTGGCGTAATGAGTCGGCAAGATCCCAAGTCATTAATGAAAAGGTCAATTACCAATATGTGGCAAGCTGAATTGCATTTAATGTTATCAGAGCCAGAAAAAGCACTTCCTTTTGAGCAAGAAGCGTTGAAGTATTTAAAAATGGCGAAAAAAGCTGAACGTATTTATGTCAAACGCTTAGGTTTTGAGCCACCTCCTGTGACTGAACAACGGCGTTATCAAGGCGATTTAGAAGATATCTTAACGTTTCAAAGTGATCAGGAAATTGACTTAACAAGCAGTGAGAGTAGATCATTAACGGATTTATTTATATTACTTAATAAGCGTTCAGCATTGGCAACTGACAATGTACAACAATTAACGCTTGAGCAACGTAAGTTAACACAAGCGGTTAAAACTCAATTTGAAACATTATTACTTAAGCGTCCGGCAATGATAAAAACAGTAGCGATACTTGAGCGAATTTTGTTGACCAATAGTTTTGACTTTACTACATGTGATAACTGTAAAGCGCAGCAAGATGAACTTGCTCAGTTGAGTTATAAAATATGGCAATTATTACCCGCTGTTCGTGCTAAACCGAGTGTTCGAAATGAAAAGTTTTCAGATAGTGATAGTTTATTTAAAGCATATAATTCATTTCTGATTGATGAAACACACATAAGAAACAAAGAAAACAATATAATAAAGAATGTAATAAAGAGCATAGAAAAGAAATTAAAGGTTGAGCAATGAGCCAAGCAGTAAGTTTCCAATCATTTGAACAAACTATTTTTGTTTCTCCTACTTTTGTTGAGCAAGGCATTTCAGTTGTTGCTGCAATGGTGCTACTTATAACATTAGTTTTGGCTTACCAAAGGTTGGTAATAGCGCCGAATAAGAATAATCAAACTAGAAAAACTTTCCGTTTTAGCTTAGTCGCAATAGCCAATATAGTGTCTTTTATTACCTTAGTGATATTGATTAATGATGTAAAAATATCAACGGATGATACAAGGCAATATATATTGCTTACCAATGGTACAAGCCAGCAGCAACTTTCATCATTAACGTTAAATAGTGATGATGAAATTTATTTGTTACCGCAATACCAAAACAAACTTGAAATGAATGAAGTATTAGATACCTCCAGATTTACTAAAAACGTCAGTTATATTAATAGCATTGAGCAACTTATGTTAATGGTGCCAACGTTATCCAATTTGCATGTACTTGGCGATGGTTTAACGCAACTAGAGTTACATTACTTAACAGGTGTAGAGTTAACGTTTAAGTTTTCAGAGGCCGTAGTTGGACCTGTAAATATGAGTTGGGAAAAACAACTCTTTATTGGTCAAGCATTGACGGTACAAGGACAATTTCAAAGCTTAAAGAATAGTCAGAACGGTTATTTAATTGCCTTGTTTGATATGAATGATCAGCCGTTAGCAAATTATCGTATAAAAAATAAAGAAAATTTTCATTTTTCCGCCGTAGTCAAAACAACGGGATTATTTGTTTATCAGCTTAAAGTTTTTGATGATAATAAAAACCTATTATCGAGTGAGCCAATAGCGTTTGAAATTACAGACCCTATATTACCTGCCATTGTCATTAAACAATCCTCAGCCTCTTTTGAGTCACGACATATAAAAAATTGGGCAGAGCAGCAAGGCAGTAAGATATTAGTATTAACGCAGGTGAGTAAAAATAAACAAATTCAACAACAAGTGAATTTTGATGTTCAAAAAAAGACACAACCTCGTCAGGAAAGTCCAACGGCTAAAGGACAAGTTAAAGAGAGCAATCGTTCAAAATTTAATATCTCTACACTTGACCCTAAATTTGAATTAATAACAAAAACATGGTTGAAAGATTTTGATTTATTTATTATTGATGGTCGAGCATTACTTGCTTTAACTCCTGATGAACATCTGCATTTAAAACAGGCTGTTATTAACGGTCTCGGTTTACTAATTTTAGCAGATAAAAGTTTGGTATCGGCTTTTGAAAACACTCCACCAGCTATATTAGCTAGCTACCATTTATCTCAAGTTCAAAACGATGTTAGTCGTATAAAGAACAAAGGTGCTAACCAACAAAGGCTGACAAATGTTTGGTGGCGCAATAGCTCAGTTAGTTCTAATAGCTCAAGTAGCTATGAAAATGAAGCACAGCAAAATGAAGAGTTATTAGTCCCTTTTAAAAACGTTAATATGAGCGCAGAAAGTGCCAATACTTTGATTTATGGGCATAACAACAAACCATTAGTGATTAGTAGCCATTTGGGATTAGGACGGGTGGCGGTTTCGCTTATTAATCAAAGTTACCAGTGGGCAATCTCCGGCCAAAAAACGGCACATAGTCGCTATTGGCAATATCTGATGACACAACTTTCCAAAAACAGAATACAGACACGGTGGCAGCATGGGCCGGCAGATAAGATTTCTTATTTGGGGGAGCCATTGCAATTATGTGCTTACTCTAGTGAGGAAAACTTAACTGCAGAGCCAATATTATTACAGAAAACCTTTGCAAATGAGTCTAAATATTGTGGTATTGATTGGTCAAATAAAAGCGGCTGGCAACAATATTCATTATTTAAAGGTGGGCAAAAGAAGAGTAATCAACAACCAATTAGTCAACAACAAAGTAATGAGATAGGTAGCGCTACTAATAATTTATCTCAAAGGCAATTGTTAGCGCAACAAGCACACTATATTTATCCTAAAGATAGCTGGTTAACGTGGCAACAGGCACAAAAGCATCAAGCGAGTCAGCAAATGGAAAAAGCAAATAAACCTATAGTGCCTACTAAAAGCCACCAAGCAATAAATAAAGTACTTGTCTGGTTACTCTTTTTTATGAGCTTATCTTTCTTGTGGATTGAACAGAAGACGTACAAATAATACGGATGACTGAGCTTAGTGTTGTTTCGAAAGAAATGTACTGCGCAACTTTTAAGCTTTTTTGAAATAAAGATTAAGAAGCTTAAATGAAGTAAAAAGTGGTAATTGAGAAAGTTCTTAGTTACCACTTTTTTATTGTTATCACGATAGGATTATACTCTCAGCGCTTTCTCACCACGAGCAATACCGACACAGCCAGAGCGTACTGCTTCAATAATTTCAGTTTCATTACCGAGTGTTTCTACAAAGGCATTGATTTTATCAGCATTGCCTGTGAGTTCAATGGTATAAACCTGTTTGCCGATATCGATAATAGAACCTCTAAAGATATCGGTAATCCGTTTAACTTCAGTACGTGACTTATCATTCATCGCTAATACTTTGATTAATATTAATTCTCGCTCAACATGTTTTCGCTCGGTTAAGTCGGTAATTTTAATCACATCCACGAGCTTATTTACTTGCTTGACTATTTGTTCAAGCACTTTGTCATCACCTCGGGTGGCGATGGTGATACGCGATAAACTTGCATCTTCTGTTGGTGCAACGGTTAAGCTTTCAATATTAAAAGCACGCTGTGAAAATAATCCAACGATACGAGATAAAGACCCTGGTTCATTTTCCAATAATATGGCTAAGATACGACGCATTATGCTTGCACTCCTTTTTTAATCCACATGTCATCAACTGCTCCATGGCGAATTTGCATGGGGTAAACATGTTCTTTTTCATCAACCAAAACATCTACAAAGACTAAGCGTTTTTTAATAGCAAATGCTTGTTCCAATTTTTCATCTAATTCATCAATATGATCGATTTTAATACCGACATGACCATAAGACTCGGCCAGTTTAATAAAGTCAGGTAAAGACTCCATGTAAGATGAAGAATGACGGCCGCCATAGACCATGTCTTGCCATTGGCGAACCATGCCTAGTGAACGGTTATTGAGAGTTACAATAACCACAGGTAAGTTATATTGAAGACATGTTGATAACTCCTGAATATTCATTTGAATAGAGCCATCGCCGGTGATACAAATTACATGGTTGTCTGGAAATGCTAGTTTTACACCCATCGCCGCAGGTAAACCAAAGCCCATAGTGCCAAGTCCTCCTGAGTTAATCCATTGGCGAGGTTTGGCAAATGGATAATATTGTGCAGCAAACATTTGATGTTGACCTACGTCTGAACATACATAGGCTTCACCTTTGGTAATACGGTACATGGCTTCAACTACATGTTGCGGTTTTATTTTATCTCCTTCTTTTGAATAGCTGATACTTTTAACCGCTCGCCATTCATTAATTTTCTGCCACCAAACATCAAGTGCATCTTGATCAGTACTATAATTTGAAGCATCTAATTCATCGAGTAATTGCTGGATAACAATATCAACTAAGCCAACAATCGGTACATGGGCATTGATGGTCTTTGAGATTGACGTTGGATCAATATCAACATGAATAATTGTGGCGTCAGGACAGAACTTTTTAACGTTATTGGTGACGCGATCATCAAATCGAGCGCCAAGTGCTAGAATAACATCGGCATTAGCCATGGCTTTATTCGCTTCAAGGCTGCCATGCATACCTAACATACCGATAAAGTTGTCGTGGGTGCCGGAGAGCCCACCTAAGCCCATTAAAGTATTGGTACAAGGAGCATTAAGTTTTTCAACAAGCGTTGTTAACAATTCAGATGCGTTAGCGATAACGATACCACCACCTGAATAAACAACAAGTCGTTTAGCTTCATTGATGGTTTTAACCGCCTTACGAATCTGTTTAATATGACCTTTAACACTTGGATTATAAGAGCGCATTTTAACATCTGTGGTTATTTGATAGTGACCTTTGTTTTGCGGGATCAATAGATCTTTTGGTAACTCGACGATAACAGGCCCTGGACGTCCAGTTTTTGCAATATAAAACGCTTTAGCAATAATATTAGGGATATCTTCTAAGTTGCGGCAATTAAAGCTGTGTTTAACAATAGGACGAGTGCATCCAACAATATCTGTTTCTTGAAAAGCATCGTCACCAATAAGCGTTGTAGCGACTTGTCCAGCCAATACCACCATAGGAATAGAGTCCATGTAGGCGGTAGCTATACCCGTTACACAATTTGTTGCCCCAGGACCAGATGTTGCGAGAACAACTCCAACTTCACCAGTAGCACGAGTATAACCATCAGCCATATGTGTCGCCGCTTGTTCATGACGTACGAGGATATGTTCAAAATCATCTTGCTGAAAAATAGCATCGTAAATGTCTAATACGGAGCCTCCGGGGTAGCCAAATACATATTTTACTTCGAGCGCAGATAGGGCTTTTACTACCATTTCGGCACCAGTAAATAATTGAGCAGTCATGAAATTATCCTTTAATTAACGCTAATAGTTTTAATGGGTACATAATAAAAAACCCTCGGTCTTATTCAGAGCGAGGGTTTGTTGTTTACATTGTTTATTTACTTTTATTTTACACAACATCTGCCTCGCAATGGTTTGAGAACCACGACGACAAGGAGGACTATGTTGAGTAAGATATTATGAATCATGAATATTGTTTTCTTTTGCCTGTAAATATTATTGGGAAATATAAATAAACTTATACTGTATTTTTAAAGTGTTTACCTAAAGCTGTCAACTAATTATTACAAAAAATATGTTATGGCTAATAACCAATTTATAAAAAAGTGATATCTAAGGTAAATATTCACTAATTGGAAGTAGTGGAAGTGGTCTATGAACTAAAGAGATTTATTAAGTAAGCCAATAATTTTGTTTAATATTTAAAGGCCTATTGTTTGAAACCTATACAAATAATACATCTGAAAATTATGCAAAAAAAAACTGGTGACTTACACTTAATTATAATTTACTTCTTATAAAATTATTTTATGTCAAATTTCCTTTTCAAAGAAGAGCCGGAAGAAATCTCAACACTAAAGACTAAAAAACAAAGGTTTTGGCGGATCTTAGTCGTAGATGATGATGAGTCTGTTCATCAGGTTACCAAGCTGGTCTTGGCTGATGCTCATATCGAGCACCGTCCTTTGGAAATTGTTTCTGCTTATTCAAGTGCACAAGCTCAGGACATTTTACAAGATGATGACTCCTTTTGTATGGCGTTTGTTGATGTTGTAATGGAAACCGAACATGCGGGTTTAGAGTTAGTTGAATGGATTAGAAAAGATTTAAAAAACCAAGCAATTCGGTTGATTTTAAGAACAGGCCAAGCAGGTAATGCACCTGAATCAAGGGTCATTAAAGAATTTGATATCAACGATTATAAAGAAAAAACGGACTTTACTTCGGGTAAGATGATCACCACAGTATATGCAAGTATAAGGGCATATCGCGATATAATGACAATACAAAGGAGTTTAGACGGCTTTAAAACATTAATTGAAGTTACTCATGACTTATTAAAAATTGATCAGTTTAAGTTATTTGGCTCAGCGGCATTAAATCATCTGCTAACGTTAATGGATGTTGAAAGTTCTGCGCTATATATTGCACGTAATCAATTTGATTTTAATTATGAATGTAGCAATATGATCATTGCTTGCACGGGAAAATATGTAAGTGAGTCTAATAATCTCGATACATCAAATATTGATGATGCTGTAAAACAACAGATTAAAAACGTATTTGAAAATAAAGAACATTATTTAAGTGAAGATTGTTTTGTCGGCTATTACAAAACAGCGAATAACTCTAGTTCTGTGTTATACATTGATTTTGAGGATCATCCCGAGCATTTTAAATTAAACCTAGTGGAAATGTTTGCCAACAATGTTGCACTTATATTGGAAACCTTAACTAAGCTTCATGACATGGAAAACAGTCAAAAAGAGTTAATGCATATTGTTGGAGAAGCCATAGAAGCTAGAGATGAAGGGAAAGGTTCGCACGTTAAACGTGTTGCTTTAATATGTGAATTACTTGCGAAAAAGCTATCCCTAGATAGTCAATTTGTTAGTGCAATTCGTTTGGTTTCACCTCTTCATGATATTGGTAAAATAGCGATACCTGATGAAATACTGAGAAAGCATGGCAAGCTAGACCAAAACGAATGGCAAGTAATGCAAAGGCATGCTGAAATAGGTTGTGATTTACTTGAACAATCCAAAAGTAGTGTTTCTAAGCTTGCTGCTAAAATAGCGCATTTTCATCATGAAAATTGGGATGGTAGTGGTTACCCTGATACTTTAGAAGGCACTGATATTCCTATTGAAGCGCGGATTGTCGCTATTGCAGATGTGTTTGACTCTTTAGGTTCTAAACAATGTTACAAAGAGTCATGGGGAGAAGGGGAAATCAAAACATACTTATTGGAAGAGCGAGGCAAAAAGTTTGATCCTCAATTAGTTGATGTTTTTATAGAAAATTTTGCTGAGTTTTCTGATATACGAAAAAAATATCCTGATAAAAAACAGTAGCGCCGTTGATCTATTAAACAAACGCTATTTTTGTCTATCATTAAAAGCACTTTACGATCTGCTATGACTTTGAAAGTTTATCAACGGTTGAGGTACAAGCCTGTAAAAATATTTTCATAAAATATTTAACTTCAGGCATTCTTGTTTTAATTTCCTCTAATTTAATTTCTAAACGTTCTTTTACATGATCAAACTCACGGTTTTGATGGCTAAGTTCATCGAGTGACTTTATATAAGCAACCAAAATATCTGCAGCTTTTACTATATCTTTATAATCACCTTCGACATTATCTTGCACAATTATATCAGCAAAAATTTCTTGGAATTCATCAGGTAAAGAAGCAAGGCATTCTTTTTCCGCTAAGTATTCAATTTTTTTAAATTCTCGAGCAATCTCAGGGTTGGCATACTTTGTTGGGCTAACAATATCGCCATATCTTGTTTCACTAGCTTCGTGATAAAGGGCAATAGTTGCAACCCTATCGGCGTTAATATTGCCATTAAATTTCTTATTTTTTATAACGGCAAGTAAATGAGCAACTATCGCTACTTGATGTGAATGCTCAGCTACATTTTCAGGTTTAACACAAAACATTAGCGCCCATCTTTTAATGAGCGGCATCCTAAACATCCAAGCAAGAAAGGTACTTTGCATTTAATATTTCCTATTGACTATAACTATTAAAAAAGTTTTTAAGTTTACTCATCGCGGGTATAAGTTCGTCCTCGTGAGGTAAAAATACTAAACGGAAGTAGTTTTTTTCTACAATATTAAACGCACTGCCATGAACTAATAATATTTTTTCTTGTTTAAGTAAGTCTAAAATCATTTTTTCATCATCTTTAATATTAAATTTATCCGCATCAACTTTAACAAATAAATATAAAGCGCCCATCGCAGCGTTACATGATAAACCATCTATTTCATTAATCATTTTATGAGCTAAGTTGCGTTGTTTAAGTAAGCGACCGTCGTCATTAATAAGCTCATTAATACTTTGATAACCGCCAAGGGCCGTTTGAATGGCATGTTGGCAAGGAACATTTGCACACAAACGCATAGAAGCTAAAATATTAAGACCTTCAAGGTAATCTTCGGCGTGAATCTTGGGGCCCGTTATCACCATCCATCCGGCACGAAAACCAGCAATGCGGTAGTTTTTAGATAATCCACCCATGGAAATAATCAATATCTCGTTACTTAATCGCGCTGTAGGAATATGTACGGCATCGTCATAAAGAATTTTGTCATAAATCTCATCACTAAAAATAATCAAATCATATTTTTTGGCTAAAGCGATGATCCCTTGTAATACTTCTTCAGAATAAACAGCTCCAGTAGGGTTATTTGGATTGATTAATACAATTGCCTTGGTATGCTTAGATATTTTACTTTCCATGTCGATGAGATCAGGAAACCACTGATTATTTTCATCGCATTTGTAATGCACTGGGTTACCACCAGAAAGAGCTACAGCGGCAGTCCATAAAGGGTAGTCTGGAGCAGGAATTAATACTTCATCGCCATTATTTAATAATCCTTGCATTGCCATCACAATGAGTTCACTAACGCCATTACCGATATAAATATCATCGACGCTAACTTCTTTTATATTTTGTTGCTGAAAATACTGCATAACAGCAACTCGAGCAGAATAGATCCCCTTAGAGTCACTATAACCTTGTGAAGTAGGTAAATTATGAATAACGTCTTTTAAAATGTCATCAGGGGCCTCAAAACCAAACGGGGCAGGATTGCCGATATTTAGTTTAAGGATTTTATGGCCTTCATCTTCCAATCGGCGTGCTTCAGCAGCAATTTGACCGCGAATTTCATAACAGACGTTTTTGAGTTTTGATGATTTAGTTATCTTTTTCATAATTATTAATCTTCTAGGAACCGCTCTTTTCACGTGAATAATACCAAAGGTATTAAGTTAGTGATCAGTTTTAAGTGAGGATAAATATTCAAGAACAAGGCGCTTGATTGAGCAATAGCAGGCTATTGGGATTGAAAGCAACGAGATTATTGGTTATTTAGACCACTTAAAAAGATCACATGTTTAATTCCTTTGGTATAAGGAAAGTACTTCATTAATGTTCATTGTTGCCAATTATGAGCACATTTGAAACAGTTTCTTGCAACTTTTTTATAGCTAAATACTCAAAAGCAGATAATCTTATTATTAAAGCTCTGTTTGGAGATATAAAAATGGCATTGCCTCTACTTTGGCTCGGAGCCGCTGCGATTTCTGCGTTGACGGTAAAAGGGTTATCTGATGACAGAAAAGCACAGCAAAAGCAGCGCAAAGATTCTTACAAAGCACAAACATTGTCAGACTTATCAAAACATGAATCAGCTATTGCTGCTTATCCTAGTGATCTTTTTGATACGAATGAAATAGTAAAGCCTCAAGTTGGCGCTATTGTTTGTTGCGGCATCGGCGGTATTTTGGATCATACTGGCATTTGGGTTGATGATGATACGATTATAGAAATGGACGGCCAAGGCTTAATTAAACCTATTTCAAGTCGTAGGTTTACTGCTGAAAGATCAGGAAAAAATATATTTATAGCATGTGACTCTAATGCTCAACCACTGACGAGTGAACTAGCAGCACAGAGAGCTCTTGAACAAATATTTCAATGCCAGCAATACGATATGATAAATAATAATTGTCATCAATTTTTATGGCAGTGCTTCAAACCACATGACACTACATTAACAACATTTAAAGAATTAAATCTGCGTATGGCAAAATACTTCGATCGAAAAATATATTGGGATGTTTGTGACAGTTAATGTGTGAAGAGTTATCCAAGTCTATAAAGAGAATAATCAAACCGATTAAGAAGAGCAAATAGTGGGTTTAATTTTTTCCAATGCCAAACGTTCAACACAGTAACTGAGCGCAGCAATGAGTTTATCTTTATCGTGGTGGTGAGACGTAGTTTCATTGGCAAGGTCTTGACAAATTACAGCCACTTTTTTTGAAGTTATATTCTGATCTTGACAAATAACACTATCGATTGGTAAACAACCAATATTTTCTTCAATCCATGACAGCTTTTCATCTAATGATAGTTTTGCCGCAGGGCTTTGTTCTGCAACAACGTTTTCTAAAAAGACACAATGACCTTTTCTTTCTTTTAACGCATTAGAAATATCTCTTATAAGCAAGGGGGGGATAATACTAGTAAGAAAACTCCCAGGACCTAAAATAATAAGATCAGCCTTTGATATAGCATCAATACAAGGCCTAATTGTTTTTACCAGTGGAGCTAAAATTAGGTTTTGCGGCATGATTGGCATTTCATCAACAGATAGCTCGCCAACACGACATCGACCCTTTGGATAAAATGCCATAAGATCTGTAGGCGTTTCAGACATTGGTAATACAGGCGTTTTTACACGTAACATACGTCTAACTAATTTAATGGAGTCAAGTGGTCGAGATTGAATTTGCCCTAAACCATATAAAATTAGATTACCTAAATTATGACCACCAAGTTCATCTTTACCATCAAATCTAAAATCAAATAATTGACTGCCAATTGAGTCTTTATCTACTAGTTGTGTTAAACAGCTACGCAAGTCTCCCCAAGCAATAGTACTACTTCGTTTTCTTAAACGTCCAGTCGAACCGCCATTGTCGGTTGTTGCAACAATACCCGTGAGTTGATTTTCTAAAAAGGAAAGGGTAGAAAGAACTCGGCCTAAGCCGTGTCCGCCACCTATGGCGACGACATTAAGTTTATTAAGTTGCATAAAAACTTACTTTGTATGAGCTTAGGTAAACTCTACCTTGTAATCACCTAAAAATAAAGAACAGATCAGTGAATGTAGTGCATGTGGAGAATATTTACTCGTCATAGTATAAATACGCAAGCGACTTCATGGTATGTAAGATGAATAATGAGATAGAAACGTTGTTTATTGTATTTGTATACTTTTAACTTGATTCTAATAAATATAAACATCTGATTATACAAAATTTAGTCAAGTTGTTGCATTAGTAAACACCCAGTCAGTTTCTGAAAGAATATTGCTTTAAATATTGAAATAAGGGTTGACAGCAACCGAGGCTCTGCTTAGAATGCGCCTCGCTTTCAACGAGTACTTGTTATTTTTTGAAAGGTAAGTTTGATAAGTATTAGGCCACTTATCTAATTTGCATGCGGGGCTATAGCTCAGCTGGGAGAGCGCTTCGCTGGCAGCGAAGAGGTCTGCGGTTCGATCCCGCATAGCTCCACCAATATTATCGTTAATTGATTCTTAGAATGAGTTAACAAACTTAAAAAGTTAAGTGTCTCGTGAGTAAGTTTGCGTAGCAAATTTTTTTCACTACACTAAAACAATAAAGTTTTACTTTATTGACCAGTTTTAGTGTCCCTATCGTCTAGAGGCCTAGGACACCGCCCTTTCACGGCGGTAACAGGGGTTCGAATCCCCTTAGGGATGCCAACTTTTTAATGAAATGAGTACGTGTTTTTTGACACAAACTTTAAAGCAGTAGTTCATTTGCAAGCTCACTAGGCTAGAGCTTTCATTATAAATGAATATACATTAATGCTTAATTGTTTACTGTGTCCCTATCGTCTAGAGGCCTAGGACACCGCCCTTTCACGGCGGTAACAGGGGTTCGAATCCCCTTAGGGATGCCACTCATTTTTATTGGTTTTGTTGTAAAGATTTAATGGTTATGTGTTTAGACACAGGTATTGAAATGTTAAATACTATAAATATTTTCACTAGGCTAGAAAATATTTGTTAGTAGTATTTTATAATCATATTAGTACTTTATTGTGTCCCTATCGTCTAGAGGCCTAGGACACCGCCCTTTCACGGCGGTAACAGGGGTTCGAATCCCCTTAGGGATGCCACCATTAACTCTGCTCTAACTCGTTTATTCGAGTGGGCAATAACATAATTAAAAAGCAAAGTAATTTGCTTGCAGTTTTAGTGTCCCTATCGTCTAGAGGCCTAGGACACCGCCCTTTCACGGCGGTAACAGGGGTTCGAATCCCCTTAGGGATGCCACTTATTTCTTTGTGAAGAAGTTATATGTGTAAAAAGTGAAATATTAAAACCGACTTATTGTCGGTTTTTTTATGTCCGAAGGTTTAGTATTTAGCTTGGATTCGGTACGATTAGTGTTTGATGTTGACATAAAATCAATGTCTTAGCTAAATAAAGTAAAAAAGATATAAGGCAGAGGTAATTCTTACTTATCGACATTTTAACGCTTAGAAACGGGTAAAAAGGACTATTGAACAAGTGTAGCGTATCCCGTGATCCGGTTATTTAAGGTGAGAATTGCAACATAGCTTGGTAAAGTTTTTATTAAATCTTTGTATTCATGCAAACTTCATTAAATTATGGAACTCGTGAAGGGGAATACTTTGTAAAACGACAGTGTTTGCATGGAGTGTATACTTAGTTTTTTTGGAACTGAAAACCTATGTTCTCAATCCCAATAACCAACTATAACTCACAAACTTGTTGGAATTGAAAATCTAGTTATAATTCATTCTTTTCGTAAACAATAAAAATAAACAGAAATAGCTAAATTCCAATTCAGATTATATTACTACTCAAATATGCCTTGTAGCTGCTTTTCTACATATTTAGCAATGGTTGGTTGAGCTTTAGCGTTAGGGTGGATTCCATCATTTTGCATTAACTTAGGATCAGTTGCTACGACTTCAACAAAGAAGGGCAATAATGTTACACTTTTCTCTTTAGCAACATCAATAAAAACCTGTTCAAACATTTTATTGTAACGTGCACCATAATTTGGGGTGATTTTGATTTTGTAAATTGATACTTTTATGTTTTTATTCTGAGCTAAGGTTATCATTTGTAACAAATTGTTTTTAATTGCTTTGGGTGAATAGCCACGTAAACCATCATTTCCACCAAGCTCTATAATTAAATGGTCTATACTTTTATTCTTTAAAAGTGTCTCTAGGCGAGATAAACCGCCGCCTGTGGTTTCTCCTGCGATACTGGCATTGTTGATATAGTAATCCGCATTCTTTTGTAATAACCTTTGGTTAAGCAAATGAACCCAGCCCTCATTTTGTTTCATTCTATAACTTGCACTAACACTGTCTCCTAGTAGTAGAATAGAGGTCTTGGCCCAAATGGTCTGGGTAAAAGTTATCCCGCAGAGAAATATTAACGCTAAAATTGGATGTTTTTTCATGAAATCGAGTTCCGAAATTATATTAAAAGTAAGTGAGCTGACAAAATCAGTTCAACTAGAAAATAAAACCTTAGCGCTACTTCAGCCATTAGATCTAGCTGTAAATGCAGGAGAAACACTGGCAATCGTTGGTTCTTCAGGTTCAGGAAAAACCACGTTACTATCCATATTAGCAGGACTTGATTTACCAACATCAGGGCAAGTCTATCTTAAAAACCATGCATTGCACCAGTTTAATGAAGAGCAGCGTAGCCAAGTGAGAGCAAATCATGTTGGTTTCATCTTTCAGCAGTTTTTATTGATAAATAGTTTAACGGCGCTTGAAAATGTCATGTTACCCGCTGAACTTGCTAATCTTGATGATGCAAAAGATCGCGGTTTAGAACTACTATCTCAGGTTGGTTTAGCAGATCGAGCAGACCATTATCCAGGACAGCTTTCTGGTGGTGAACAACAACGTGTTGCTATTGCGCGTGCCTTTATTTCACAACCTGATGTTTTGTTTGCTGATGAGCCAACTGGTAATTTAGATACTAAAACCGGTTTGCATATTACAGATCTATTATTCCAGCTCAATGAAAAACTAGGCACAACCTTAATTCTGGTTACTCATGATCCTAAATTGGCAGCTCGTTGTCAGCGTCAGGTTGAAATGGACAGTGGCGTTTTATCTGAGAAAGTATCGGAAGATGAAAAAAAGATTGAGCAACAGAAAGTAAAGCCTGATTCAATTGCTCAGGTGGGTTAACTATGACAGATTTATCGAAAACCGAATTACAGGGTGGCGAATTGCCACAAATTCCTGTATCTAACCGCTCTTCTAATTTATGGTTTAAACAATCATTAAGATTATTACATCATGAATTGCGTCGTGGCGAACTAACCATCATATTCTTAGCTATTGTATTAGCAGTGGCTACTGTATTTTCATTAACGGGTTTTTCTGGACAAATAAAGCAAGCCATTGTAGCTAATAGTACAAATACCATTGCTGCAGACAGGGTGTTTAGTGGTACGCGTGAAATTGATAATGAAATATTGGTAAAAGCGAATCAATCTAATCTAAATTTAGCAAGGAAAATTGAAACAGAGTCTATGGTATTTGCTGGTGAAAAAATGCTTTTAAGTGAGCTTTCTGCCGTCAGTAGTTCTTATCCTTTAAGAGGTGAGTTATTAGTTAAGACACGACTTGATCAAGTAAAACCGATAGCAGCTCATGCACCACCGGAGGGAACGTTATGGGTAGAACGTAGTGTTTTAGGGCGATTAAATATTAAAATTGGTGATGAAGTTGAAATTGGCGAAGCTATTTTTATTATTGGCGGCGTTGTAACGGATATCCCTGATAAAAGTTACCAAATGCTGATAGCTGGACCAAGCATTTTTCTAAATATTAATGATATGGAAAAAACTAAACTTATACAGCCAGGTAGTCGCATGTGGTACATGTATTTATTTGCTGGTGAACTTACTGATATCGAAGCGTTTGAAAAATGGGTTAAGCCAAAAGTAAACGAAGCACAAAATTGGTACAGTGCTAAACAAGCTCAAAATAGGTTATCTTCTACGTTAGACAGTGCAGAAAGATTTTTGTCATTAGCCAGTATGTTAGGTATTGTGCTTGCAGCAGTTGCTGTCGCGGTTGCTAGTCGTCGTTATGGTCAACGACATCAGCCTGTGGTGTCCGTATTCAGAGCCTTAGGCGCATCTATTAGCCATATTCGAAAGCTCTATTGTTTTCATTGGAGTCTATTAAGTTTAATTAGTATTTTGGTTGGCTTATGTCTGGGGTATATTTTGCTTCTTATCGGCGCAAGTGCCATTGAGAGCTATCTTTCCTTAGATAATACACCATTAACATATATGCCATTCATAACAGCAATATTAACAGGGCTTTTATGCGCACTTGCCTTTGCCATTCATCCAATTAATGAACTTGTTAATACTTCACCATTGTCGGTAATTAGAGGTTTTAAAAATAAGAAATTTGCTCGTTTTGGCTGGTACCAGTTACCACCTTTATTGGCCTTATTTATTTTATTGTTACTGTTTAGTGGTGACGCGATCATGAGTATTGCGTTATTAGGTGGTGGTTTGTTTGTTTCGTTTTTATTATTGTTGTTTGGTAATAGCATTATGAGTGCAGGCCGAACCGTTGGTACAAAAGCGGGTGGTTCATGGCATTTGGCGTTAGCAAATTTGAAACGTCGAGCTAATGAAAACAGTGTTCAGTTAGTCAGCTTTACTATTGCGATTAAATTATTGTTACTTATAACTGTTATGAAAACATCAATAGTTGATGAATGGCAAGATCAGTTTCCCAAAGATACACCTAATCAATACCTTGTTAATATTGCTCCAGATGAAGTGCCCGCTTTAAAACAGTTTACAGTGGAACACGATATACCTAATCGTGGTTTTTTCTCTGTTTTTCGAGGCAGATTATCAGCCATTAATGGTGAAAAAACGATCTCAATAGAAGATGATGAAGATGAAAAAAACAATGAAGATAAAGAAGCTGTAAAAAAGAGCGAAGAAGCTAACGTCGAAGATACAGAAGAAAACGGTCGAGAAGGGATGGGACGTGAACTAGGACTTACCTGGCTTGATGATGTGCCATTGCAAAATAAAATATTGGAAGGTAGTTGGTGGCAAGCAGGGGATATAGAGCCGCAAGTTTCGGTTGAAAGTGGCATTGCTGAACGTTTAAAAATTGAATTAGGCGACCAATTATCGTTTACCATCGATTCACAAGTCGTTACTGCTAAAGTCACCAATATTCGTGAGGTAGATTGGAAAACACGTCAATTAAATTTTATTATGATCTTTAATGAGCCTGCACTTAAAGGCTTTCCAGCTACAGCGATCTCCGCATGGAATATACCTGATAATAAAAAAGATGATTTCTTTCAGTTGTTATCAGAGCACCCAACATTAACCTATATTGATTTTGCCGCTATTATGGTGCAGTTACGAGCATTAATTGAACAAGTATCCGTGGCTATAGAATTAATTTTAGTATTAGTTGTACTTGCTGGAAGTCTAGTTTTGGTTGCACAAGTTCAAGCAAGTATGGAAGAGCGGGAACGAGAACTAGCGATCCTTAGAACACTTGGTGCAAAAGGAAGTTTACTGAGAAATAGCGTACTTTTTGAATTTGTAGCTTTAGGCGCTATTGCTGGCTTAATGGCAAGTATTGGCATGGAAATAGGAGTTTTCATTCTTCAAACTCAAGCGTTTGAGATGACAGGAAGTTTTCATTTTAAATACTGGTTGATAGGTATTACTGCAGGTGCCGGATTTGTAGGTCTAATTGGTATGTTAAGTTGTTATCGTTTGTTAAACCTGACGAGTGTAACCTTAATTCGCAGAACGATGTAAACAGTAATATAGCCCTGCTATTTCAAAATTAGGGGGTTCAGAAACGCTATAACCATAAATATCAAGGCATCGTACTCAGGAAATGTAGATGCCTTTTTAAGTATGATACAGATGACTAATTTCAGACGTAATCTAAGTACTTACATCCGTGTAAACAACGCTGAAATTTATGATTAAAGCATTCCCTTTGGGTAAATTTTAAAAGACTTTATGCTAGCTTACCCTACATGGATGTAGGGTAAGATGACAATGCAGGAGAGTACTGTCTTTGGATAATGTTTATATAGAATGCTATATCTAAAACTATCTACCTTGCCTAAAGCTATTTAAATTTCAACTGACCCCCACCTTTTGAAGTAGCACGGGTAAATATCAGTATAAATAGTTAAGTGAATAATAATTTATGCTGATTTCCGCTTTTAGCGTATAGTAAGTTCCAAATTCTATGAAAGCTTAACCCTATGACCTTACTGCCAAAATCTGAAGGAGTGGTAAAAGTATTAGTTGTCACTGCTGCCTTATTTATTGTTTTAGCCGGTATCAAAACAGCCACTAATCTTCTTGTACCTTTTTTACTTTCTATTTTCATAGCGATCATTTGTAATCCTATTATCGTAAAAGCTGCTAAATATAAAATACCTAAACCACTCGCTGTGGTTATTGTTATTGCTATTTTTGTTACCGTAGCGTTGTCATTAGCGGGCTTAGTTGGAAAGTCTCTTGCAGAACTTTCAGAGTTACTACCTGTATATCGTGCGCAGCTTAAAGAGCAGTTTATTTGGTTAACAGCCACACTTGAAAATTATAATATTAAAATATCTACCGAAATATTAATAGAATACTTTGACCCTGCGGCGGCTATGGGCTTAGCTGCTGATATGTTAAGTGGCTTAGGTGGCGTCATGGCCAACTTATTCTTGATCATCATTACCGTGATCTTTATGTTGTTTGAAGCATCATCATTACCTGTGAAACTTCATTTAGCACTTGATGATCCGCAAATGAGAATGAAGCAAATTGATCGTTTTTTAACATCGGTAAATAATTATCTCGCAATAAAAACGATGGTGAGTATTGCTACCGGTGTTTGTGTTTCTCTAATGCTATGGGCATTTGGTTTGGACTTTTTTCTATTATGGGGAGTCTTGGCGTTTTTACTTAATTACATCCCTAATATCGGTTCTATTATCGCGGCAGTACCGGCAATGTCATTAGCGGTATTACAATTAGGTATTGCCCCGGCTGGGATAATTGGACTTGGCTATATGATTATTAATATGGTGATGGGAAATATCGTTGAACCTCGATATTTAGGTAAAGGTTTAGGGCTTTCAACATTAGTGGTCTTTTTATCATTAATTTTTTGGGGATGGTTATTGGGCACCGTTGGCATGTTGTTGTCAGTACCTCTGACCATGGTCATAAAAATAGCATTAGAGTCTTCACAGGAAGGACGCTGGTTTGCTGTTTTATTGTCAAATGATGAAGAGTCTTAGTTATTTAACATTGGGGCTTTACTCTTTCTTACATTTATAAACGATTTTTAGACAGTTAATATACTGATCTACACGTAATAAAATCTGATAATGTCACTATTGTATAACCCCTGAGGCTAACCTGTGTCATTATCACTTTTATCTATAAAATTTTGTAAAGAAAATTACAATTTCCTACTTTTTGTGTCGTTTTTCTTTTGTGCTTTTTCGAGTGTTGCCAAGGACAGCTTTTCAGTCTTTATTTCAAGTGAACATCAAAGCGGCGATCAAATAGCAGGGATTGGTGTCTCAGCATTACTTAAAAACTCAGAAACAAATTTTGGCGTTTCGGTTTTGTCATCACTAGCAAATTCAGAAGTGATCGATAATAGGGGAATTAATCAGCATTATCTTGCCTGGGAGGTTGGTGCTAAGTTTGGTTATTTTTCTGATGTATTTTTTTATGCAGAGCTCGGTTTTGATTTTGGCGAGTTGGCTTTACAAGATAGAGACGAAGATCGGCGCTATGATTTTCACGATGACAATGGTGATCTAGATTTTACCGACTTTATCGAAATAAGAGACCGAGTACACGACAGTTCTAATGATATTGATGGTTATGTTGGTATTGGCGTAGGATATGATTTTGGACGCTTTCAAATTGAAGCGTTTACTCGCTATCGACAAATTGATGGTGAATATTGGAAAGCCGATAATCAAACCTTTTCCGGTGTCAGAGCCTCTATTTCGTTTTTCTAAAGTACTTACTTAGAAAAGAAATGAGTATATTTTTTGTTTGTGGTTTAGGTGTATATTCATAATTACTCTTGAGAATGGTTAAACGCAGTGACAAGGTCGCGCCATGTCCCCATGGCCACCAAATGGCTAAAGTTGCAGGTTGTTGAGCCGTTGCTGGACGAGTGAAGAGTTTTTGCTCTTTACTTAACTTTGATAAATCACCTAGTTGATCTCGTAACGCTTTAGGTGCCTTTTTAATGTTTTTTCTATCCCATTCATCAGCAAAATTATTACGCAGTACTGCCAACGTTTGTTCGGCTTTTCCATTGGCAAACTCAGATAACATCACTTGACGAGATTCTTCCCAGCGCCAATTTAGCAATTTTTTAAGTGGCTCAGTGATATCTGTTGTTGCTGATGATATGTTTTCAAAGCTAAGTGTCATTGATAATCCGTAATTTTTGTTCTTTTTATAATTGAAGATAATATAATAAATACTATAAATAAATCAATATCTTGAATCGCACCAGTCTTGTTGTTGTGCTTTTGTTAAGTAACTCCATGCGACAAAACGGCTGATTTTCTGACCTTGAGCCATCTTTATCACTTTAACTTCAGCGACGTTTGCTTTTTTTAAGCTTTGTTTGATTGCATTAACATTATCTTTTTTAGAAATGAGGCTAGTAAACCATAATACTTGCTGTTGATATTGTTGGCTTTCTTTGATGATCTTCTTAATGAAGGCTAATTCCCCTCCTGAGCACCAAAGCTCTGCTTTTTGTCCGCCAAAATTTAAGTTAACGTCTTGGTTTTTATCGTCAGTTTTACCAGAAGAAAGTGAATGCTCTAAGTTTTTCCATTTTCTCTGTGAACCTGCTGTAGCTTCTTTTTGTGAACGATGAAAAGGCGGATTACACATGGTAATGTCGTATTTTTTATCGGCTTGTATTATGCCATTGAATATTGAGTCAGCATCATTTTGCAATATACATGTGATTACTTCGCTAAGGTAAGCATTGTTTTGGATATTATTATTGGCGTATTGTATTGATTTTGGGTCTATATCTGTTGCGATAAAATTCCATTGGTATACTTGATGTCCCAAAAGCGGGTATATGCAACTAGCGCCAGTACCAATATCAATAGCTGTAATTTTTTTGCCATGCGGTATTTTATTAGCATTGGTCATTTTTAATAAATCAGCTAAATAATGAAGATAATCAACACGCCCTGGTATAGGTGGACATAAATACCCTTGTGGTATATCCCAAGAGGTAATTTTATAATGTTGTTTCAGCAATGCCAAATTGAGAGCTTTTACGGCATTAGCATCGGAAAAGTCAATGGAGATATTTTTGTATTTATTGGTAAAAACGAAGGATGATAGCGCAGGGTGAATTTGCATCAGTGCAGCAAAATCATAGCCTTTGTTATGGACATTTCTTGAATGAAGTTCATTTTTTTCTTTTAGCATAAGACTAGGTTTTAGCGCCAATTTTAAATGAACCATTTGAGCAAAATTGAACAACTTCTTTACGTTTTTTCCCCATTAGAATGGTACCATCATCCATAAATAAGAAATTTTTCCAGCAACGCTGAAACACAATCCATGTTGTCTCTATGATGTTGTTTCTAGAAGAACAAAAATAGACAACGGTATTATTATCCCAATTTAGATGCTCATCAATGAGCTCAGGTAATTTTTCTTCTTCGCTATCCCACCGTGACTCCCACTGACCTGATTCTTGCCACGTTTCTTGATTGAAAGCCCAATCACCATTTTTGAAGAAGTCAGGATGATCAACTTGTTTGCTGATAAAAGTATCCCAAAGGATGTTGGCTCTGCTAATAGACATAGGTTTGATTTTAGTGATGTCGCTGTCTTTTATAGGCAAACTTTTATGTTTAAAAATCCAAGCATTTTTAAGTTGTTCTAGAGGGGTATAACTCATCGTATATCTTGATCTATTATGATTTTGAAAAAGGCATGAGAATTATAACAAGAGTAGCAACAATACCAACTTAAATTTAACTATTATGAAAGCAGCTCTCAATTAGAGAGCAGCCTCGTGGTTGGCGTGATTTATTGCAAACGCCAGTGATAGTGATCATTAAATATGGTTACTCAGTTACTCCAATATTAAGCCACCCATATGGTTATATAATGAATTACACCATATTTAAGATACGCTACAAGCTCAAAAGCGACATTCAAAATGTCATTTTTTAATGTGAACATTTTCTATATGTTTATCTTATATATATTGTATGTTTAACTAGATATTAGAAAGGATGGTATAGCCAATTATACTTTCATCACCTTGAGGATCAAAAAATGAATACTCTGGAGAGCAGAATGAGCAAGGCTAGTACTTTTATTACCAGAGATGGCGCTATTTATGTGGATCACAAACGTTACTTTTGGTGGTTTTCTCTGCTGATACCCGTTGCAGCTGTAGCTGGTCCCTTTTTATACTTGTTTTTTTACCAAGAATATTTGCTATGGTTATTTTTTATTTTAGTCTACAGCATATTTCCTCTTGTTGATTATTTGATGGGAGAAGATAGCAGTAATCCTCCAGAGTCTGTCATACCTTTACTTGAGTCGGATCCCTTTTATCCCTTAATCACCCGTCTGAATGTTCCTGTCGTCATTGCTTCTTTTATATTCTGTGCCTGGTTTGTCGCAAGTAATCCACTCAGTTTTTCTGGCTATTTGGCGGTTGCTCTACTAGCAGGAAGCATAGGTGGGCACGGTTTAAATATTGGCCATGAACTAGGTCATAAAAAGAACAAATTTGATATATGGTTGGCTAAAATTGTACTTTCACCTGCGGCATACGGTCACTTTTTTATTGAGCATAACCGTGGCCATCATAAACACGTTGCCACACCAGAAGACCCAGCCTCAGCCCAAATGGGTGAAAGTATTTATTGTTTTGCCTTAAGAGAATTACCAGGGGCAATTTTGCGGGCCTATAAAATAGAAAAAATGCGCATGGCAAAAGCTGGGAATCCTGCTTGTTCAATAGAAAATGAATTCTTGCAAACCATTTTGATGACTCTGGGCCTTTTTGGTAGCCTAATTATATGGTTAGGCTCAGGTGTTGTACCTTATTTAATCATTTGCGCCATTTGGTCTATGTGGCAGCTCACATCTGCCAACTATGTTGAGCATTATGGTTTATTACGACAGAAACTTCCAAGCGGACGTTATGAACGTCCGCAACCACATCATAGCTGGAACAGTAATCATATTTTCTCAAATTGGGCTCTGTTCCATCTGCAACGACACTCAGATCATCATGCCCATGCAACACGCAGCTATCAATCGTTGCGCCATTTTAGTGGATTACCGACATTGCCAAGTGGTTATTTTGGCATGTATGTCGTTGCCTACATTCCCTGGTTATGGTTTAAAATAATGGACAAACGATTACTGCAAGTGACCTATGGCGATTTTGAAAAAATAAATGTACTGGAGCATAAACGTGACAAATTAATTAGAAAATATCAGTCTATCCCCAAAGAGGATGTCTTGAAATAAACATTTTTGGCGTAATAGATATTGTTGCAACTTAAAAACTTAGGCAATGATTTAGCGACTGTTTTGGTGGTTGTCTAAGTGCTACTTTAGTGACCGTTTTAACGGCGTAGTTGCCAATCAATAACGTCATGTATGTTAGAAGGCAACTGCTCATAGGTAAAAAGAAATACGTTGTGGAGTAAAACGCTGTATCGATTTACCTATTGAATAGACTGTAACAATTGATGTTTTCTTTGTTTTAGTGAGGTTTTCGCGCTAACAGGGTTGCAAATTGCAATTTCGCGCCATTGTGCATAGTACCTACATCTTCATTATATTTAATCAGTTCCCATCCTTCATAAGCTTTACACAGTTGACCCGCTTTTAGGGTATAGGGGAAGGGAACTGGGCATGGATGAACTTCAGTGCTCATGGCACATACTATTAGGTTATAACCGCCGGACAGAGTACGCTTATGCATATCAGAAATAATCGCATCAACACGAGATGGGTCGATAAACATTAAGGTTACTGTACAGGAAATAAAGCCATAATCCTCACCCAGACTAGCCTTGTTAATGTCGTACACTTGAGTCTTAATATTATTCATCTTCTCTTCTATACTAATACTTTGTAGCATATCAATGGCGCCAAGATTAGTATCTACGGCGGTAACGTTAAATCCGAGCTGGCCGAGATATACAGCATTACGTCCATTTGAACATCCCATATCTAAAGTATCGCACGGTTCAATAATTTTGCACGCCTCGATTACTTCACTATGCACGGGATTTAAGCCGTAGCGGCTATTTAGATCATCTCTCATGGTAACAACTTAGTTTTTAAAATTTGGGCTATTATCTTACTACCGATTATGGGCTATTAAATATGAATATGTGTGTTTTATAGGCTATATTTGACCTTAATCAACAATACTACCTTTGGGATTAGCTAAACGACTGCTTTGTTGACCAAGTAGAAGTGATTAAAGAGTTAATGTGATTGTTATTACGTCCATGTAAAGCTATCTAGTACAATATTAGTATTGAGGCTCATCAAAAAGCGCTTGAGCAAGACTATGACTTGCTTGCACATCTATTGTAAAGGATAACCGTTACTACAAAGATGTGCATTGTATTTGCATTGCTAGCACATTGAAACTTACGTCTAGATTGGCAACGGTTATTTACAATTAGTAATTAGCTGGATGATTTTTTAAATTTAAATACAAACCTGTCGGTATTTCCTCTCACTGAGGGATCAAAAACCATTTTACTGTAATCATCATTTTTATTTTGTAAGAAACTCGCTTCTGCATCTAATGAAAAACCAGCCTCAGCAAGTTCGTCACGTACTCGTTGATGATGAATGCGGTGTAATTTTGGATTATGTTCTCCAGCGCCTGACTCCATATCAATTAATCCTAGAGTTCCTCCTGGTTTTAGTGCTTTTTTCAATTGACTAAGTATTTTCATTCGTTCTTCTTTAGGCGCAACAGAATATAAATCATGGTAATTAAGTACAACGGTCACTACATCAACCTCATCACTTAAATCAAATTCACCAAATTCTTTTTTATAATGGATGACATTCGCTAAGCGGTTGTCTGCGGTGCGTTTGCTAAACTCTTTTCCAAATCGGCCGTCCATTACTTGTAAAATAAATTTATTATTTTGTGCAATAACTTTACCTGTTTTGCCAACGCGATGTGACAATACTTCCGTGTAATAACCGCCACTAGAAAGAACTTCTAATACCGTCATACCCGGTTCTATACCAAAAAATTGCATAACTTGCTGAGGTTTGCGACCGGCATCTCTTTTTTTATCTTTTTCTGTACGATGATCTGATTGTAGCGTTTGGCTAAATTGAGCTTCATCCGCCGCAAGACTCAGAGGACTAAATGAAGCAAGGACAGTTGAAAGACTCATGGTTATTAATGCTTTTTTAAAGTGACGACTTTTAGTTAACATAAATATTTTCCTAGTTTTAGTTGGTATTGAGTACAGAGTGAACCGTTGATAATGGTACCTTGTGATTTTCTACTGCTTTTCGTTTTCTAAATAAATAAATAACATATAAACCACTGCAAAGATGGCCCAACATGATGGCTTGAAAAAAGCTATTTTCACCAAGCAACATCGCGCCAATGAATGATATAGGTAATAGAAATAGCAACCTATGCACGATACCAATAGTACTGGCTTGTACGGTTTTACCTTCACTATTAAGGCATGACTGATAAACAATGGCGCAACCAGCTCCGACATAGCCGATGGGAACCCAAATAAGAAAGTTTGTTATTATTTGCGCCACAGCACTTTCTGAGCAAATGAAATAAGAAAGTAAATCACTATTAAAGTAAAGTAGTAGCGCCAAGAATGCTTGACTCATAACGACGGTGAAAAAAGTAATTATGTAAGCTTCTTTGACTCTTATCATGTGCCCAGACCAATAATTTGTACCTATGATGCAGGGCATTGACGTGGTTAATACCATAGGTAATAGTAGTAATATTGACTCTATTCTTAAAATAAAAGCAAATGCAGCTACATAGGTATAATCAATTGAAGCGGCGATCATTGTTAATAGGGCAATACTTATTGGTGTTATTAGTTGCTGTAATATTACAAATAAACCGTCGTGTTTTGATGAAAAAATTGCCATACACAATTCCGAAAATGACGGTAATTCAAGCTCTATTTTATTCTTAAGTAATAATAGAGAAATGAGTGCAAATAACATGTCTATCGACAGGTGATTTAGTGCTAAACCGGATAAGCCTTGAAGATGCCAAGCACTTTCTGGTGTCAATAGTACAATCGCTAAAATACTTTTTGCTAATAACCAAGATAACATCAAAGTACTAGCTAACTTAGTATTACCTAAAGCTCGCAAGGTGGCATTCACTTGCCAAATAATGGTTAAAAATATCCAGCCAAAATAACGAGCATGCAGATAGGTGTTTTGTGTATTGGCAAAATCCCCATCATTCTTGAGGGTATTCGACCATGATTGACTACCTAATAGCGCAAGTAAATAATCATTTAATAGGTAAAAAAGTAGTGATAATAAAGAAACAACAATGACTGAAATAATAATTGCAGAGGTAATAATTTTAGCTAACTTGCCTTTGTGTAAACAGGCATACTTAACAACTTTGTTATTTGTTCTGACACTGGTGCCAATAGCAATCGCGGTAATTGCTGTGGTTATTGGTAATGTAAAACCTAACGCCGTAAGAATATGTTCACCGTTAAGTGCCAGTAAACTCGACTCTAATAAATCATAGGCAAATAACGCGAGTATTGCGCCAACCATAGGGAAAGAAGACTTCCATATCACTTGGTGGACTTTCCCTTGGGTAAACCAATTTTTTAATTGTTGCTCCATCGAATACCATTTTTATTTTTACTGGGCGTTATAACTTAACCATTAAAGTTTAGTTAGCTACTTACAGTTGTTGACATTCTTAAAATAGATAGCAAATAACGTGTTTTTATTTCAGCAAGGAATGTAACATTTCATGTCCTAATGATAACTTTACCTACCTTCTAATTAGATATACCGTTGTGAAGTATTCCCAAACAATTTCAAGATGCATGATTCTGTTGTCCTGAACAAGCATTTTGAAGTCGCTTGGGTTAAGTTAGAAAACCGCTTTAACCTTGTGCAAGCTTGATCATAATCAATACAAATTTATTTTTTATTGATTATGATTGTCATATTAATAGCAATATAATTTAGGACTCATCCCTTGAACAAAGCGCAATACTTTTATCGAACAGTCGTTTTTACCCGTAAAGCTGGCATTGTTGCATTGGCTGATATTCACAATCCATTAGAAACGACAACGTTAGAGGAATGGCTAGGTATTGTTATTTCACTTGCTGATGGGCGCCATACATTGCAAGAATTAACGGATTTTCTAGCTAAGCAGTATCAAAATACGCCTGAACGATTAGACGATACATTAACGTCTGTATTGGAGCGATTAATTGAAGGTAAAATGGTTAAATTTAGTGATGAAGCTGTTGAAATGCCATATTACTTGGCGGCACCAATAGAACAGCTTGATATAGAAAAAGCGAAAAAATTAATGATAGAAGATGGTTATACCCGTGTTACTTCAAAAGGCGGGGTTTCAGAAGCGCTATAATCATAAATATCAAAGCATCATACGCAGGAAATGTAGGTACCTTTTCAAGTATGATAACGCTGAGATTTATGATTAAAGCGCTTCCCTTTGGGTTGGTTTTAAAAGACTTTACGCTGCGTTAGATAATTTTTGCATAGAATAACTATGCCTAAAACCACCTGCCTTACCTAAAGTCTTTTTAATTTCAACTGAAACCCGTATTTTGAAGTAACACGGGTATATACAGTGCACTAATTGGCTTTGATAAAACAAAGAATGAATGATTAATGATGACCGAAAATAAAGCCTTAGGGCTTGCTCCTCTGATAACCCCCTTTGCGTTTACATTTTATGCCTATCTTTCTGATGTGCCTGGATTCAACATGGATGACGGTATAATTGACTTTATTGGTTTGTTTTTAGGGGTAGCTATGGCCGCTATTCCCGTTGCCTACATATATATGTTTTTTATAGGTGGAAAATTCTACGGTATGATCAAAAGAAGAAAGTGCGTTAATATTTTCACTTTAACGTTCGGTTCAATATTTGTCGCGGATATACCTATGTTGCTTATTTGGCCTGTAACAAAGGGAAATGAATTCTACCTTACCTTACAGTTATTTTCATTTGTTGGCTTGATGGTTGGACTTAATTGTTGGTTTTTATTAAATTTAGAACGTTTTAGGGAACGATTCAAATAACATCAGTACTGTCATATCTTGAATCGTTTAGCGCCCTAATGTCTTGCTTGAAAGTTCTTACCCTTGAGTAAAAAGTGCGACTACAAGTACTAACATTAAAATCCAAAAGCCTGAAAGTAATTGCCAAAAGAGTACTTGGCTTTTATTTTTTTGTACTTTCGGGTCGTCTCGTAAGTAATTGGCGTTTGGTTGTTTTAAGTCTTCAAGAAATGCTGCAATGGTTTCATAACGTTCTTCTAAATCAAACGCAACACCGCGTTGTAAAGTACGGTCAAACCACATAGGGATCACTGGATTAAAGTCACTTGAGGGCTTATAACGTAATCGATCATATTCAAAGGCAGTTTGACATTCCTCAATCTTATTTCCGTAGGGTAACTGACTACAAAATAATTCATAGGTAATGGTCGCTAAAGCATATAAATCACCTTGAATACCCGTATTTTTTCCTAACAAGTATTTAGGATCGGAATAAGTTGCGGTACCTAATACTCCTTCATGCTCTAAGGGGATAAATACCTCAGCGAGTCCGGCAACAAATACAGATCCAAAATCAACAATTTTAATATTCAGGTGTTCGCTATCCTGACAAATTAACACATTACCAGGCTTAAGATCTTGATGTATTGTTTCCATTTTGTGAAAAGCAGCTAAACCTTTTGCTATTTTTTCAATAATGTTTATCGCCAATTTAGGTTTAGGAAAGCGATTGTTATCCATCCACTTGTCGAGTGAAATACCCGATACATATTCCATTAAATAATATAAACAAGTACGTTGTCTTTTTTGAGGAATGATTTTGACAACATAGTCGCTATTAATTCTTTTTCCTATCCACTCTTCTTGAATGAAACGATCAATATAGCCGGTATCTTCCTCGAAATTAATAGACGGAGTTTTCATGACTATTTGTTCATCAGTGTGCGTATCTTCAACTAAATATAATTGACTACGGCTACTGGCAAACAGTTCTTTAATGACTTTATAACCATCTAAGATAACGCCAGGCTCTAGTTCAGGAGGGAAGGGTAGTCGAGTTAGTTTACTATTGTAGTCGTTGAGACTTTCGTTAGGTAGATTTTTGATTTGAGCGATAACGCCACTAATATTGTCATCGCTGCCATTACTTAAAGCCGTTTCAGCGAGCAAACCAATTTTCTCTTGTTCTGTTAACGGTTGCAATAATATGTCAAGAAGTTGTTGCTCATCAATATAGTCATGAATGCCATCAGATGTTGCTAGTAAAATATCATCTTGTTCTAAATCCAAATTACCGTAATCTATCTGTAAACAGTTATCCATACCAACAGCTCGTGCCAAAAAGGTACGACCTGTACCAATACTGGCGACATGATCTCGAGTTAATTGTTTTAATATGCCTGCTCGAAGTAGGTATGCTCGGCTATCTCCTGCATGGAAAAAATGGCAGGTTCTTGATTTTATGACTAAACCGGTAAAAGTGGTTAAGTAGCCTTTCTCTTCATTGGTAAACTCATGGCTACGTTTAAACAAGTTTAAATTAATACTTGAGAGTATTTTTTGTCCTGAATGTTTTACTGACCACGTATCAGGCGTGGGGTAATAATCACTAATAAAGCGTTTCACGGCCGTTTCGCTGGCCGCTTTTCCAGCTTCTGCACTACTAACTCCATCAGCAACAGCGAGTATTATACCTTTACTTTCTAATTGACGAGATTCTTGAGGGGAATGAAAACCAACAGCATCTTCATTAATTTCTTTTAAGCCTTGTTCTGAGTGGCTGGCTAAATTAATAATTAAGCTATTGGTTTTAGACATATTATTTTCTTATTGTAAAAGGAGTTAGTAAATATAAACCTTTTTGTTGCGTTTAGATATTGCTGTAAATAGTTGAAGCATTCGCAAGGCTGTCGACGTTTTGTCTATTGAACTGAGTCCGCTACGAGGTAGAGACAAAAGCTGATGACAAACGTTGATAAAAAAGTTGCTAATGCTTCAAATACAATGTGCATTTAACTCACATCGATAAGCTCAACAGTACCATCTTCTTTAACTTCAGCCATGTGGCCTTTAGGTTCGTTTAAGAACATAGTGGCAAAGAAAATTATGCCTGCAGAAGCCGCTATTACCATAAAAAATGTACTGTAATCAACAAATGATAATACAGTAAGGTAAGTTACAGCACCTACGTTTCCATAAGCCCCTGTCATACCTGCTATTTGTCCGGTCATTCGACGTTTAACCAAAGGGACAATCGCAAATACTGCGCCTTCGCCTGCTTGCACAAAAAAAGAGCAGGTCATAGTTGCAAGAACCGCAAGAGGAATTGCCCATGTACCATCTACTTGACTCAATATAACATAACCAATACCTAAACCTCCGACCAAGATCATTAAGCTTTTACGACGACCAAACTTATCGCTAAACCAACCGCCTGTTGGACGGGCAACTAAGTTCATAAAGGCAAAACCAGAAGCTAACAAACCCGCTGAAACTGGGCTTAAACCAACAAAGGTGTCTAAGAAAAATAACGGTAACATTGAAACAACCGCAAGCTCAGAGCCAAAGGTCACAAAATAAGAAACATTTAATATTGCTACTTGCTTAAATTCATATTTTTCAATATCGGCAACGCCATGTGTAAGGTTTTCTTTATTCACGCGCCAAATAGAGTTAACTTGGATAACAAATAACACTGCTAAAGAAACCCACATCATATACATAGTTTCTGTCGTGAATAACGCTACGCCAGTAGGTGATAATTTCCATGCCAGTACAGCTAAAGCAATATACATAGGAATGTTCATAAATAAGTAAAAGTAGAAATCTTTCCAACTGGTAACTTCTAAGCCGCCTGATTTCTTGGGTTTAAAGTAGGTTGAGCCTTTAGGTGTATTTCTAGCTGCAAAATAAAAAAAGATACCATATAGGCCAGCGATAATACCCGTTGTAGCGATAGCATATCTCCAACCATCATCGCCGCCATATGCATAAGCTAATGTAGGTAAAGACATCGCTGCTGCTGCACTACCAAAATTTCCCCAGCCGCCATAAATTCCTTCAGCAATACCCACTTGCTTAGCGGGAAACCATTCTCCAACTAAACGAATACCAATAACAAAACCAGCACCAACAAAACCTAATAAGAATCTGAATAAGGCAAGTTGCTCAAAACTGTCCGCCATGGCAAAACCCATACAAACAAATGAAGATGAAATTAATAAGCCCGTGTATATAATTCGTGGTCCGTATTTATCAACCAAAATACCGACTACAATTCTTGCTGGTATTGTTAGTGCTACGTTTAATATGAGTAATGCTTTAACTTGTGCGCTTGATAGGTCAAACGCTTCTTTGATAAATACCATTAAAGGGGCATGACTGAACCAAACGACAAAGGTTAAGAAAAAAGCAAACCATGTAACATGGAGTGTTTTTATTTTGGGGTCTGCAAAATTAAGCAGATTCATTTTTCCTTGATGTGACATATTGTTAACTCCTGCACTTCATTTAGATGCAATAAATTATTCACTATTTTATTTAAAGTTATTTTGCGCTTCTGCTATCAAAACTTTATTGACATAAGTCAAGAATATGGTTTTTTAAGATCTTTAGGTGTGAATAACGTTATATAGTGCTTAATATAAATGCATTTATATCGAGATGATGCATGGATAGATACTTTGAAATATTGTGATGGCTTCGCGCCCGATGAAATCTGTATTTCAAGGTGGACTGGAAATATTTCTATTCATTACACTTAGGATGAACTGTGGATAATAATCAACGACATGCTTATCGCGCATTAATACTTGCTACTTTAGCTTTTGCAGCGTGTTTCTCAGTTTGGACTTTGTACTCCATTATTGGCATTGAACTCAAAGAGCGTTTAGCGTTGAGCGCTACGGAATTTGGTTTATTGCTTGCAGCACCAATTTTAACCGGCGCCGTTTTTCGGGTACCCGTGGGATTTCTTGCTGAGAAAGTTTCATGTCGGGAGCTTTTCTTTTGGCAAATGTTGTTAAGTGTTCCACCTCTGTTTTATTTACCTCATGTTGATAGTTATCTTGGCTACATTTTTTTGGGTTTTGCCTTAGGGCTCAGTGGCGTTTCGTTCACTATCGGCATTCGTTACGTTACCGATTGGTTTGATACTAAACGTCAAGGCTTTGCTCTAGGGGTATTTGGCGCGGGAAATGCTGGTGCTGCTATCACGTTAGTTTTAGTTCCTTTTATTGTTGAGGATTATGGTTGGCAGAGTATAGGCCCCATTTATGGCGTAGGTATGCTCATTATGGCGTTAATTTTTAGAACGTTAGCACCAGAAGTAAATCAATATTATCAACAACAGAAAAGTCATCATGATCTTGATTTTCATTTAGCGCCATTGAAAGATTTACAAGTCTGGCGTTTTGGTCTTTATTATTATTTTGTTTTTGGTTCCTTTTTAGCTCTTATTTTATGGTTGCCTCATTATTATGTTGAGGCGTATAAATTAACGTTAACTCAATCATTGGCACTAACGTTATTATTTGTTACTAGCTCCAGTATGGTACGTGCGGTTGGTGGTTGGTTTGCTGATAAATATGGCGCAAGAACTGTGAACTGGAGTGCTTTTTGGATTTGCATGGTTTGTTTATTCTTTTTGAGTTATCCACCAAGTACGATGATTATTCATGGTGTTAACAAGGATGTGGAAATATCATTTGAAGTGAATGTTTGGCTGTTCACATTATTGATCTTTATTATTGGCATTGCGCAAGGGTTTGGTCGTGCCAGTGTCTACAAAATTATTTACGATTATTATCCAAATCATATGGGCAGCGTCGGTGGTGTAGTTGCTGCAATTGGTGCTTTAGGTGGTTGTACATTACCAGTAATGTTTGGTTTAGCTGTTGATATAGTAGGTGTTTATAGTGCCTGTTTTATGCTGCTTTATGGTGTATTAGCTGTATGTATGATGGTGATGTACCTTGCTATTAGAGCTGAACGACATCAAAAATTGTTAAAAGAAGCCATTGCCAACAATTTTTTGGAACAAGATTAATTTGGAAGCAGCCGATTTTTGCTTAGGATAATGTGTTGTATATTATTTTCGTTTACGAAAACGTTATAATGGGCTGACTAATTATATAGGAAAACTCAGCCTCATTATTTTAGGTTACCTTTAGTGACTGATTTTGTGTTCTATTGCCCAAACTGCAGCCTCAACACGGCTTTTTAAACCTAGTTTTTTTAGTAAATTCTTAACATGAACTTTTACTGTTGCTTCAGTTATCCCTAGTTTACTGGCAATATCTTTATTACTTTTTCCAGCCGCAATAAGTTTGAGATTTTCTAGTTCACGTTGAGTCAGGCTTTTTAATGGCGATGAATTTTTGCTGGCAGGTCTGAGTGAACGCGCCAAAATTTGTGTTAATGGACTACTGATCACAAACTCACCAGCAATGGCGTGGTTGATTTTTTCAATCAATTCTTCAGGCTCTGAATCTTTTAATAAATAACCATCCGCTGCAAACTTTATCGCTTGTAAGACGTCGCTTTCACTATCGGAAACACTAAATATCACTATTTTACTGGTCACCTCGGCGCGCTTTAAAGCAATCAAAGTATCAATGCCACTTAATCCCTTCATATTAAGGTCAAGTAAAATGAGATCTGGTGTATGTTTAATCGCGAAACTGATAGCTTCATCACCTGAACTTGCTTCAGCTACAACCACTAAGTTATCTTCTAATGAGATAAGCTGAGCAACGCCTTTCCTAAGCATGGGATGATCATCAACTAATAATATACTGGCATGATGCACGATGTTATTTCCCGTTAATTTGTGAGTTAAAGAACGTTAATTTGATTCTTTTAATGTTATTAATTCCTAATAAGAAAGCTCAAGTGATACTCTTGTACCGTGAGGACTATGTTTTTCTAATTTTATCAAGGTATTCAATGATTTTGCTCTTTCTTTCATAATACTCAAACCAAAATGACCATATTGTTCAATATTTTTTGGTAAACCGTTGCCGTCATCCCAAATTTCGACTTTAATCTTGTTATTTTCTTTTAATAAAATGACACCTGCTTTGCTTGCCTGCGCATGACGATGAACATTAGACAGTGCTTCTCGGATGATTTGCAAAAGATGAATTTCTTGATTGGCGGTAAGATCATTTTGTGGTAAATCAACTTTAAGTGTAATTGGGTGTTGGCATTTTTCAGAAAACTCGGTGACAGTGCCTTTTAATGCACTTTCTAATGAAGGGTCTTCAAGTTTGAGCCTAAAAGTGGTCAACAACTCCCTTAATTGTAAATAAGCATTATTTAAACCTTGTTTAATATCTTCAATCGTTTCATTAATTTGTATTTCAGGAAGTTGTTTTTGCATCTTTCTAGTAAGTAAGCTCATTTGTACTTTTAAATAAGATAATGATTGGGCTAATGAGTCATGTAACTCTCTGGCGATAACAGCTCTCTCCTCAGCTATAAGCAGTCTATTTTCTGTATTTCTTTTCTGCTCCAATTCAATGGCAGTGGCAATAATATCAGCCATTGCTTGCAGGATTTGTTTTTGCCATGCTTGAGGCGTTTCACCTTTGGGTAGTTGCCATACAATATCTCCAAAAAAGTGACCTCTTTTTTCTAAAACAAATTGATGTACGTTCATGCATAAATGATCGATAACATTAGGTTTTACTGTGTAAATAATCAGATCGTCAATACTCTGCTTACTTAGCTCTATCGAAACTTTTCCTGTGCTTAATACATGTTCAAGTTCTGCGATTATTTGTTGGTCTATTTGATGATACTCAAAGTTGGATAAATTACGTGCAGCTCTATAGAGTACTTCTAATGATTGGTTACTTTGCTGAAGCTCTTGTGTTTTTTTATTAACCCGTTCTTCAAAGTCTTGATAGGTTGACTTGAGCTGCATCGACATTTGATTAATCGCTCGTGATAAAACGCCTAACTCATCATTACTATCATGGATTATCTTACTATCAAAGTTACCATTGCCTACTTCAATAGCGACATTCACCAGTTGCTTGAGTGGCGTAATAATTGTTTTGTTCAATTTAAACAATACAAAGCCAGCGATAATAAGTATTGATAAGACACTGATACTTTGTATTAAGCGCAGCAGGTTTAATTTTTTTTCTGACTCGATTTGTAATTGATTAACGAGATTATCGATAGTCATCACAAATTGATCAAAGGACTGCATAGATGTTGTTGCATCAAGGTGATTGTTATCTTTTATTTTATTCCATAAATCGATGGTTCTTTGATGATAAAGGTTTATTTCCTCGCTGCTATTATTGGACATTCCGTTGGAAAATAATGAAACAATTTTTTTTTCAAAAATGTTTATTTCCTGCACAGCCAATTTATTCTCGCGTTTTTCATCGATGAGATATGCTCGAGAAATTCTCATTGCTTGCATACGTAAAGCACCCGCCTGATTTATTTGATGAGCATCACCGCTTAGGCTTTCAGTGACTAGCATTGAAGAAATCATGCTACATAAACCCAAAGTGATGATCATTACCATGACTTGTCCTGCTCGGGCGACAAGTGAGGTACTACTATTTTCATCTAAAGTGAAAAGGGCATTTTTTTTAATATCTATAGTCATATTAAATTTTTATGGCTTGAGTTAATTAATTTACAACATAAGTGTATCTTTTTTTGTGACTACTACCAAATAGTTGTTTTTGTGATAAAAATGAGAGTTAAAAATACTACTTTATTTTTTATTCTTTTAAAACAATCGATTATGAATCTATAAGTCTACCTCTTTAGTGGTAGTTGTAGGTGTACCTCTATTAATTCTAAACCTTGCTCTTGATCCAGATCAACACTCATTGACTGCTGACTGCGTAACTTAATATTGCAAACTCGAAATATATGTCTTGATTGGTGATCGTCAGTTAACGATGTCAGTCAAAGTAACAGATAAATGTCAAAAATAAATTTAGTTTTCAACATATGAAAACTTACTAATAACATCGAAGAAGTTGGAGTACATAATGTCTGATATCAAAAAATGGGATGTAGAAGATCCCAAGTTTTGGGAAAGTGAAGGTAAAAAAATTGCTAACCGCAATCTTTGGATTTCAATCCCAAGTTTACTTTGTGGTTTTGCCGTGTGGTTATATTGGGGCATCATTACTATTCAAATGCTAAACCTAGGTTTCCCATTTGCTAAGTCTGAATTGTTCACCTTAATGGCTGTTGCGGGATTAACTGGTGCAACATTAAGAATACCAAGTAGTTTCTTTATTCGCTTATGTGGTGGCAGAAATACTATCGTATTTACCACGGCACTATTGATGATACCTGCAATTGGTGCTGGTATTGCTTTGCAAGATAAAAATACACCGCTTTGGGTCTTTCAAGTACTTGCACTTCTTTCGGGTTTTGGTGGTGGTAATTTCGCCTCTTCAATGTCTAACATCAGTTTCTTCTTTCCAAAGAAGCAACAAGGTTTAGCTTTAGGCTTAAATGCGGGATTAGGTAACTTTGGTGTTACTACCATGCAAATACTTGTGCCACTGGCAATGACGTTTGGCCTGTTTGGTGGTGAGTCAATGGAGCTAGTTAATACATCAGGTACCTTGATTGGTAAAATTCCTGCAGGATCTGACGCTTGGATACATAACGCTGGATATATTTGGTTGTTATTTTTAATTCCTTTGGCAGTCGTTGGTTGGATGGGCATGAACAACATAAAAGCTTCTCATGTAACGCCTGAATTACCAAACCCTATCGGCTCATTCTCTGTTATTACAGGTATGCTACTTGTTGGCTTTCTTACCGCTATATTTGGTTTATGGTTGATGTTACCTGAAAAAGTAGGTGGTTCAGGGTTTGGCATTAGTAAGTGGATTGTACTGCCTATCGTAATTGCATTAACTGTATATCTATTAAAGCTTTTCCCAGGGAAAATCAAAGAGAATTTATCTCGACAGTACAAAATTTTTGAAAATACACATACCTGGGTGATGAGTATTATTTACACCATGACGTTTGGCTCTTTCATAGGTTTTGCAGCAGGATTTGGTTTATCTATTAAAGTCATTTTTGGCTATCAGCATGTGATGATTGACGGTGTGATGAATCATGATTTGGCCAACCCAAATGGCCCAAGTGCATTAATGTACGCATGGATGGGACCTTTTATTGGCGCATTAATTCGTCCTGTAGGTGGTTGGATTGCAGATAAAATGGGCGGCGCTAAAGTAACACAAATTTGCGCAGTAGTGATGGTTGCTAGTGCAATAGGTGTTGCTCACTATATGAAACTTGCTTACGCAAGTGCTACTCCACAAGACTACTTTGTTGAATTTTTAGTTTTATTCTTAATCTTGTTCGCTGCGACCGGTATTGGTAACGGTTCAACTTTCCGTACTATCTCTATGGTCTTTAATAAAGAACAAGCGGGTCCGGTATTAGGTTGGACATCTGCAGTAGCGGCTTATGGCGCTTTCATTATCCCTAAAGTATTAGGTGAGCAAATCAAATTAACAACACCTGAAAATGCACTATACGGTTTCGCCGTATTCTACGGTGTTTGTATGGTGATTAACTGGTGGTACTACTTACGTAAAGGTGCTGAGCATCATAACCCTTAATTTTTTAGGGTTATTTAAAGAGAATTGATCTTGGTCAACTCTCTTTCTCGCAAGGCAAGTACACTATTGAAAAATTTTGGTGGCTGATATTTGGTTTAATACAAAACTAAGTTGCAGCCATTGGTTAACGGAGAGAAAAGATGAGTAAATTTCTTGATCGCTTACAATTCTTAAAAAAGAAAACTGGCGAGTTTAGCGATGGGCATGGTGAAACCACCAATGAAGATCGCGAGTGGGAAAATAGCTATCGTCAACGCTGGCAGCACGATAAAATTGTACGTTCTACTCATGGGGTAAACTGTACAGGTTCCTGTTCATGGAAAATTTATGTTAAAAATGGTTTAGTTACTTGGGAAACTCAACAAACAGATTACCCTCGTACCCGTCCTGACTTACCTAACCATGAACCTCGCGGCTGTCCTCGAGGTGCTAGTTACTCGTGGTATCTATATAGCGCTAACCGATTAAAATACCCGAAAGTACGTAAACCCTTATTAAAACTATGGCGTGCAGCTCGTGCAAACAAAGATCCTGTTGATGCATGGGGCAGTATTGTAGAAGATAAAGCCAAAGCTGAGTCTTATAAGTCAAAACGTGGTTTAGGTGGTTTTGTTCGTTCTTCTTGGGATGAAGTGAATGAAATTATTGCCGCAGCAAACGTATATACTACCAAAACATATGGACCTGATAGAGTTATTGGCTTCTCGCCAATTCCTGCAATGTCGATGGTTTCTTATGCGGCAGGTGCCCGTTACTTGTCTCTTATCGGTGGTGTTTGTTTAAGTTTCTACGATTGGTACTGTGATTTACCGCCATCATCGCCAATGACTTGGGGTGAACAAACCGATGTTCCAGAATCGGCTGATTGGTACAACTCAAACTATATTATTGCTTGGGGCTCTAATGTTCCACAAACACGTACGCCTGATGCGCATTTCTTTACTGAAGTACGTTATAAAGGGGCAAAAACGGTTTCAATTACACCTGATTATGCCGAAGTTTCAAAACTTACCGACGAATGGTTAAACCCTAAACAGGGAACTGATGCGGCATTAGGTATGGCATTTGGTCACGTTATTTTACGTGAATTCCATTTAGAAAACCCAAGTGAATATTTCACTGATTATGTACGTCAATATACCGATTTCCCAATGTTAGTGGTATTAGATAAATTTGATGGTAGTACTTCAAAAACTAAAGGTTCATTTAAATCAACACGTTTTTTACGTGCTTCAGATTTAGCAGGTAATTTAGGTCAAGAAAATAACCCTGAGTGGAAAACAATTGGTCTTGATGAAAACTCAAAAGAACTTGTATCACCTACCGGCTCTATTGGTTATCGCTGGGGTGAAAAAGGCAAGTGGAATATAGAAGAGCGCGAAGGCGGAAATGGCGCTGAAACTAAATTGCAATTGTCTTTAATTGGTGAAGATATCTCTCCCGTTGCTTTTCCTCATTTTGCTGCGGATGCGAGTAATCCTGCATGGACGGCTTGTGATCAAGAAGAAATTCAAGTACGAAACGTACCTAGTCGCACAATTATCGGTGCAAATGGCGAAGAATTTATAGTTGCTACCGTTTACGATTTAATGATGGCTAACTATGCTTTAGACCGCGGCTTAGGTGGTGAGAATGTTGCCACTAGTTATGATGATGACATTCCAGGTACGCCGGCGTGGCAAGAGAAGATCACTGGCTTAGCCCGTGAAAAAGTCATTAAAGTGGCTCGTGAGTTTGCAGATACTGCCAACAAAACCAAAGGTAAATCAATGATCATTGTCGGCGCGGCAATGAACCATTGGTACCATATGGACATGAACTATCGTGGCCTTATCAATATGGTGATGATGTGTGGTTGTGTTGGTCAATCAGGTGGTGGGTGGTCACATTATGTTGGTCAGGAAAAACTTCGTCCACAAACTGGTTGGCAGCCATTAGCATTTGGATTGGATTGGTCTCGTCCACCACGTCAAATGAATGGTACCTCTTTTTTCTACAACCATTCTTCACAGTGGCGTCATGAAAAAGTCAGTATGCATGAAGTATTATCGCCATTAGCTGATAAAAAAGACTTCCCAGAGCATACGCTTGATTACAACATCAAAGCAGAGCGTATGGGCTGGTTACCATCGGCGCCACAGTTAAATCTTAACCCGTTAAAAGTAGCGTCAGACGCAAAAGCTGCGGGTATGGATACTAAAGATTATGTGGTGAAAGAACTTAAGTCAGGCGGCATTAAATTTGCCTGTGAAGCACCAGATGCACCAGAAAACTTCCCACGTAACATGTTTATCTGGCGTTCGAATTTATTAGGTTCTTCAGGTAAGGGGCATGAATACATGCTTAAGTACCTTTTAGGTGCTAAAAATGGCGTGTTGAATAAAGATTTAGGTCATTCTAGTGAAGGTTTTAAACCAGAAGAAGTTGAATGGGTTGAAAATGGCGCTACCGGTAAACTTGATTTAGTTACAACGCTAGATTTCCGTATGTCTTCAACTTGTATGTATTCAGATATTTTATTACCAACGGCGTGTTGGTATGAAAAAGATGATTTAAATACATCCGATATGCATCCGTTTATTCATCCACTATCAACAGCTGTTGATCCCGCATGGGAAGCAAAATCAGATTGGGAAATCTATAAAGGTATTGCCAAGAAATTCTCTGAAGTTTGTGTTGGTCATTTAGGTGAAGAAACTGATTTTGTAACGGTTCCTATGCTTCATGATAGCCCAGGTGAACTTGCTCAACCTTTTGATGTTAAAGATTGGAAAAAAGGCGAGTGTGATTTAATTCCAGGTATTTCAGCGCCTAATATGGTTGCTGTTGAACGTGATTATCCTAATACGTATAAGAAGTTTACCTCGCTAGGTCCACTACTTGATAAGTTAGGAAATGGCGGTAAAGGTATCAACTGGAATACTGATGATGAAATCATGTTGTTGGGTGACTTAAATCACCGCAACACCGATGAAGGGATCAGTAAAGGTCGTCCTATTATTGAGTCAGCGATTGATGCTTGTGAAACGGTATTAACATTTGCTCCTGAAACTAACGGCGGTGTTGCTGTTAAAGCATGGGCTGCATTAAGTGAATTTACAGGGCGTGACCATACACATTTGGCTAAGCCTAAACAGGAAGAAAAAATTCGTTTCCGTGATATACAAGCACAACCTCGTAAGATTATTTCTTCACCAACATGGTCAGGCCTAGAAGATGAGCATGTTAGTTATACCGCAGGTTATACAAACGTTCATGAGCTTGTACCGTGGAGAACCATTACCGGTCGTCAACAGTTCTATCAAGATCACAAATGGATGCAAGCCTTTGGTGAGCAATTTGTTTCTTATCGTCCACCGATTAATACAAAAACGGTTGATGTTGTTAAGAACACGAAGAAAAATGGTAACAAAGAAATCGTATTAAATTGGATCACACCACATCAAAAATGGGGAATCCACAGTACGTATTCAGATAACTTGTTAATGCTGACACTTTCTCGTGGTGGCCCGATCATTTGGATGAGTGAAACTGACGCTAAAGAAGCAGATATTGAAGATAACGATTGGGTTGAAGTTTTTAACGCCAATGGTGCTATTGCTTGTCGTGCTGTTGTTTCACAACGTGTTATGCAAGGCATGATCATGATGTATCACGCCCAAGAGCGAATTGTTAATGTACCTGGTAGTGAAATGACAGGCACACGTGGCGGTCATCATAACTCTGTTACACGTGTCGTTATGAAGCCTACTCATATGATTGGTGGTTATGCGCAACAGTGTTGGGGTTTCAATTACTACGGAACTGTAGGTTGTAACCGCGATGAAATGGTTGTAATTCGTAAGATGGATAAAATCGATTGGTTAGATGATGACGCTTATGATAGTGCAAACAAAGACCAATTACCGCGTGTATTACCAACTAACCCTGACGAAGCTTAAGGAGTAGAACAATGAAAATTCGTTCTCAAATGAGTGTAGGTATAATAACTACCTTACCGCGTGTAGCTACAACAAACACTAACCCTGATGAAGCTTAAGGAGTAACTGATGAAAATTCGTTCTCAAATAGGAATGGTACTAAATCTTGATAAGTGTATCGGGTGTCATACTTGTTCAATAACGTGTAAAAATGTTTGGACCTCGCGTGAAGGTGTCGAATACGCATGGTTTAACAACGTTGAAACAAAGCCGGGTATTGGTTATCCAAAGAATTGGGAAGATCAAGATAAATGGAATGGCGGCTGGGTTCGTAAAAACGATGGTAATATCGAACCTAAAATTGGTGGGAAATATCGTCTATTAGCGAGTATTTTTGCTAACCCAGACATGCCAGAAATCGACGATTATTATGAACCGTTTGATTTTGATTACCAGCATTTACATACATCACCAGAAGTTAAACATCAGCCAACGGCTCGTCCGCGCTCGGTGATTACCGGTAAACGTATGCAAAAAATTGAGTGGGGTCCAAACTGGGAAGAAATTCTTGGTGGCGAGTTTGAAAAACGCTCAAAGGATACCAATTTTGACAATATGCAAAAGCAAATGTATGGTGAATTTGAAAATACATTTATGATGTATTTACCGCGCTTATGTGAACATTGTTTGAACCCAACGTGTGTCGCTTCTTGCCCATCTGGCGCCATTTATAAGCGTGAAGAAGACGGTATTGTACTGATTGATCAAGAAAAATGTCGTGGCTGGCGCATGTGTATTTCAGGTTGTCCGTATAAAAAAATATACTACAACTGGAAATCAGGTAAATCAGAAAAATGTATTTTTTGTTATCCACGTATTGAAGCTGGTATGCCAACGGTCTGCAGTGAAACCTGTGTTGGTCGTATTCGTTACTTGGGCGTTATTTTATATGACGCAGACAGGATCAAAGAAGTGGCTTCAACACCGTCTGAAACTGACCTTTATGAAAAGCAGCTTGAAGTCTTTTTGGATCCAAACGACCCTGCGATCATTGCACAAGCCCGTAAAGATGGCATTGCAGATTCAGTGATAGAGTCTGCCCAAAAATCTCCAGTGTATAAACTGGCGATTGACTGGAAATTAGCATTACCTTTACATCCTGAATATCGCACTTTGCCTATGGTTTGGTATGTTCCTTCACTTAGCCCAATTCAAAGCGCGGTTGATTCAGGTAACTTAGCAACTATCGGTAAAGCTGGGGTAATTCCTGATATACGAGCATTACGTATTCCGCTTAAGTACTTAGCGAATTTACTTACTGCCGGTGATGAAGAACCTGTTGCACGCGCATTAGAACGTTTACTTGCGATGCGTGCCTATAAACGTGCTGAACATGTTGAAGGTGTGGAAGATCTTCAAGTCCTTGAAGATGCAGGTTTGTCTAAGAAACAAGCGGATGAAATGTATCGTTACTTAGCAATCGCAAACTATGAAGACAGGTTTGTCATTCCAAGTGGTCATCGTGAAATGAATGTACCTGAAGCTTATGGTGAAAAATCAGGCTGTGGTTTCACCTTTGGTAATGGCTGTAGCGATGGCCAAAATGGTGTCAATATGTTTGGTGGTAAGAAAGTGGCCAAACGTGACGTTATTAAAACCGTTAATGTAGGTTAGGAGCGTAATATGTTAATTCTTAAAGTTATTTCTCGACTACTTGATTATCCATCAATAGAGTTATTTGCCGCTAAAGATGAGTTAAAAAGTGTTGTCGACAGTACTGACGAATTATCAGCTCAAAACAAGGAACAGTTGTTGGATTTTATCCAACAACTGTCGACGAGAAACATTTTTGATGCACAAGAAAGCTATGATTTATTGTTTGATCGTGGCCGTGCGTTATCACTACTTATGTTTGAACATGTTCACGGTGAGTCCCGTGACCGTGGTCAAGCTATGGTAGATTTAATGAATGTTTATAAGTCGAATGGTTTTGAAGTTAATTCGTCGCAATTACCTGATTACATCCCACTTTATTTAGAGTTTTTAAGTGAGCAAGCCTCTGAATTTATTGAAGAGTGGCTAGGTGATATTTGTCATTTATTAACAATGTTGTCAGAACGCTTAATTGAGCGTGAATGTTACTACTCAGTACTTTTTGATTCGTTAATTGAAATTTCAGGTCAAGACGTTGACTCGAAAACAAGAGCTGAAGTGGCTGAAACGGTCAAAAAAGAAGAGCGTGATGACACCATTGAAGCTATTGATAAAGAGTGGGAAGACAAAGAGATTCGTTTTGATGATCCTATGGTAGGCAGTTGCCCATCAGGTACTGGCTCAGCAAGCGGTTTGCAACAATCAAGCAACTCACTCGATCCAAATACCGTGCATCAGGTACCGATCAAATGGCACGATGCTGATGCTGCACAAGTAAGCGGACTATAAGGAAAATTTACTCATGTTAGAAAATTCAAATTTTTTACTTTTTGGGATTTATCCCTACATTGCTATTGCCGTACTTATTGTCGGCTGTTGGATTAGATACGACCGTGAACCTTATTCTTGGAAAGCTGACTCTAGTCAACTTCTAGATAAGAAAGGATTTCGCGTAGCAAGTAATCTTTTCCACGTCGGTATTATTTTTGTATTGTGTGGTCACTTTGTTGGTTTATTAATGCCAGAGTCGCTTTATCATCATTTTATATCAAGTGCTAATAAACAGTTACTTGCTATGGTCAGTGGTGGTTTCTTTGGCGTATTATGCTTAATTGGCCTGGTTATGTTACTTAACCGTCGTTTAAATAATCCTCGTATTCGTGCTACATCTAAAAGCTCTGATATCTTTATATTGGTACTTTTATTAGTGCAATTGTTATTGGGGTTAATGACGATTTTTGCATCAATGAGCCATTTAGATGGTAGCGTGATGATCATGTTGGGTAACTGGGCACAAAGTATTGTTCTGTTACAAGGCATTGACGCAGCAACAGCGATTGCACCGGTAGGGATTATTTACAAACTGCATGTCTTTGTTGGTTTAACCATGTTATTGGTATTCCCATTTACACGCTTGGTTCACGTTATCAGTGTACCGGTTAAATATTTTGCACGTAATTATCAAGTCGTTCGTCAAAGATAACGTATAACTTGCTATTGATTTCTGCGTAGCCGCCTTGTGTGGATACGCAGATCTATACATAAGTAATTTAACAAAATTAGATTATTTATGTATAGACCAAACAGTCAATCACATAAAGAAAGAGTAAATATTATGAGTAGTTCATGCGGCACACAATCGGCGACCACAGCGTCCAAAGAAGCTTTACCTGTTATCACTGTTAATGGAGTTGTTATAGAAGAAAGTGATTTGGCCAATGAATTGCAATATCACGCCAACCAAAATTTTAATACGGTTGTGCAACAAGCGGGACAAGCACTTGTTATTCGTCAGTTATTGTTGAGTGAGGCAAAAAATAAAGGCTTTTATATTGAAGACTCAGATACAAAGTCAGATAATGAAGAGCAAGCCATTCAAACCCTATTAAGTGAAAATGTATCTTATGACGATCCTGATGAAGCGATATGTCAGCGTTATTATGAAAACAATAAACAAAAATTTATGACCATGCCATTAATGGAAGTAGATCATATTTTATTGGCTGCCGCTAAAGATGATATTGAAAGACGTGATGCCGCAAAAAATAATGCAAAAGTTATTATTGCACAATTGATACAAGAGCAAACTCATGGTGAACCTTCATCTTTTGCAGCACTTGCAAAAGAATATTCAGCGTGCCCATCAAAAGAAAATGGCGGCAATTTAGGACAACTAAGTAAAGGTCAAACGGTACCCGAATTTGAACGTCAACTTATGCCTTTATCAGAAGGTCTTGCCGATAAAGCAATAGAGTCTCGTTATGGTTTACATGTGATTAATATCAATCGAAAAATTGATGGTAAACAACTGACTTACGATATGGTTCACGACAAAGTGCGTGGCTATTTAGTTAACAGTGCTTCACACCTTGGCATTCAAGCATATATTCAAAGTCTTGTTGAGCAGTCAACTATCGAAGGTATTAACGTTAAATTCACAGATGAAAATGTTCATATTTAATCGACGAGCTTAATCTATGAATTTTATTCAGCAGTTTTATTCGACAACTTTACTTGGTCATTTTACTCGGTAAATTTACTCGACAAGAAAAGGATTTTTTTCTCTAAAGGTGGCAATCGCCATCGCGATAGAAAGTAAAATTATTGAATTAAAAAATACAGGTACAATAACAAAATAATACCCTAGCTCGTGCACGGTACTGCCGCCAATAACGGCAGTAACCGCTGTGGCACCACCTGGAGGGTGCATGCTACCAGTATAGTGCATGGCTAACATGGCAAGACCTATGGCGATGGATGAGGCAAGAATAGGGTTTGAAATAAGATAATAAGCAGTGATACCAATGACAGCGGAGATGATATGACCGCCAACAACAGGCCAAGGTTGTGATACTGGGCTATGAGGTATACCAAAAATAAGCATGGCAGAGGCACCCGTTGATGCAAGTACCATAGGTAATTGGTCTGCTTCAAGAATACTATTGCTAAAAAATGACGCACATAAGGTGGCAATAAAAGCACCGACAATAGAAAAATATATTTCTTTGTTGGACATAGACTTCATTGGCATAGGCGAGTTTCTTTAAAAAGATCAATTAAGTATTCATTTTAGAATAACAGTCTAATAAGTAATTACAATAGCCTTGTTAAGTGAATGTTAACTGAATAATAAGTCACCAAGACTCAAGATAAACAGCACTTATTCAATATGCCAATTTTTGTAATTCTCGTATTAAAGCATTGATAAATAGTCCGCTGTTTATAAAATTTTCTCCTGAGAATCCAATAAATTGAGATTATCAATTCCAATATCCAATTATTGCTCGATCAAATGTCTTGAATTTATAACGTTATCCTAATTGAATTTTATGCACTTAATTAATCCGTTGGATGTTGTTCAGCGTTCAGATTAAGTAAAGAGGTGGGGCTATACGAGATTGTTTTTTGCCATTGAACGATGAACCTTCTTTGCGATCCTTGCTAAATCATTGATATCGCCAAAAGTAGGTATCTCATCGTTATCTAATTTACATTGCCAATAGTCAATTTCAAAACCGATATATTCCATCATTTTTTTAGGACAGCCAACACATTTTCCTGCACAAATCTCATGTTCAGGCATATCAAAGGGCAGAGCGACTTTGATTTGCTTAATCAAAATTTTCATTGCGGTAGTAGTATCAGGCTTCATAAGAAGGGAAGTATTATGGAGAGTACTTTAAAATGTGAAAACTGAATGAATATACTCAGTTTTCACAATGGTCACTTTAACTGTCTGATTCTAGTTCAATAGGGTTTTCTTCTCGATCAAAAATAACATATCGACCAATACCATTACCCGTTTCAATATCATTAGTCATTTTATTTAAGAAAGGTTCAGCTTCGTCTTCTGTGGGGGCTTTACCATTTTCACCACTGAGACTGGCGATAAAGACAAAATTCCAACTTTTTTCTATCGCGTCGGCTTCTTTAACAAGAGCACTAAATGTAGAAAGATCGGCAGGTAATTTATCAACACACATGACCGGAGAAATGGTACCACGTTGATGTTTTTTACTTTTCTTTTCATTTATAGACTCTGCATTAGCAAAGAGGAACAGCAAACGTTGTGGCTCGACTTGTTCATTTGTCATTGACAAAAGTTCTTTGAACAATTTAATCATAGGGTAATACTCTTCGCGTTATATTTAACTTCTGTCGATCATTATATCTAAAGAGAACAAGATAGATATTGATCTTGAACATTCTTATTGCGTAAAAATAAATTTATTCTTCATTTAACCAATCGAGATAACACTCAAAAAATTGTTGCCAAAAATCTTTACAGTTTGATGTTTCTATCAACTGGTTTTCTAATTGTGATAATACAATTTTATCAATAATGGTATTTTCATCGGGGACAAATATTGGAGCTGATTGGTTATTTGCTTCAATGAAAAGAGTTAAGCAATTGATAAAACGTTCAAGTGATAGTGCCACGGGGTTTGCTTCCCAAACACCATCAAATTGAATTGCAGTATATACTGGAGAATTATTATCATTAAGATCAATAAAATAAGGATCGCCCAATTCAGTATCCAGCGCGATGACTTGCCAATTTTCTTGCCAATCACCTTCATTACTACCAACCACATTGGTTCCATCGGGATGAATAGCAAAGCCAATTTGTGCTTTTTCTAACTCTTCTTCATTGGATGTTAACAAGAACCCTTGTGGGCCGAAGTAAACGTCTTTTCGTCCCAAAGTGCTTAGTATTTTTAAAAGTTCAGTTGTTGTCATGGCTACCTTTTTTTGAATTATCGAGTTTGGAGAATTAAAATAATTTTAACACGTTTATTGATATCCAATAAATCTTTGTGGCAAAGTATTAAATCCAATCGACTAATTCATTGCGCTTTATCTCTGCAACGTGAAGACAGTATCATTTGTTCACTATAAGTAATGATTACGTTAAATTTCTACTTCAGCAGTAGCATTTAAATCAGCGCAGAGTAAATCGAGTAAGGTTATTAACTGCATTACTTCTGCTTTTTCTATATTTGGAAAAGCGCACTTAACGTTATCTGGAATATCTACTGCTTTGTTTTTTAATGCGTGTCCGTTGGGCAATAAATGAATTAATTTTTTACGTTTATCTTGATCATTTTTAGTTATCGAAAGTAATTCTTTATCTTTCATTTTTTTTAAAATTAAGGTCATAGCCCCACCATCTATGGCGGTATTTTCTAGTAAAGTTTGTATCGTAATGCCGTCTTGTTCCCATAATGCCATCATTACTACATATTGTGGGTAAGTTAAATTAAGAGCATCCAATAGGGGCCTATAGGTTCGAACTATGCCATTTGAGGCCATGTAAAGACGGTGGCAAAGTTGTTTATCCAGTTTAAGTTGATCGTAGTTCATGAATACTCCTGCAGTTTTCTTTTCTTTATTTTATTTTGTGTACAAAGTATTTGCAATGATTAAAAAGATAAACTATTATTTTGCATACAAACTAAATTAATTTATTATCACATTAGGAATTATCATGACTCAACTAAACCAAGTATTATATACAGCAAATGCCACAGCGACCGGTGGCCGTGAAGGTAGCGCAAAATCTGACGATGGTCGCTTAAACGTAACGTTGTCAACACCAAAAGGCTTAGGTGGAGATGATGGTGCAGGGACAAACCCTGAACAATTGTTTGCTGCTGGTTATGCTGCATGCTTTATTGGCGCACTTAAAGTGGTTGCCGGACAAGCTAAAGTTACCTTACCTAAAGAAACATCTATTAATGCTGAAGTATCAATTGGACCAATTCCAGCAGGATTTGGTATTGCCGTTAAATTGGCAATATCATTAGGGGATATGGATAAAACTCAAGCACAATCATTGGTTGAACAAGCCCATCAGGTATGTCCTTATTCAAACGCAACTCGCGGAAATGTTGATGTTGAATTGTCAATTATTTAGTACTCATTGAATAAGTGGTTCAACGTAGAACTACAGTAACACGCTAAGAACCAGCCAAATGATTTAAACACGGTTATTCCATGTTTCACTCATTTGGTAAATGTTATCAGTTTACGAATATTCTCCCAAATAGCCGTTTGAAACTTGTTTCTGACGTTGCCATCGATGGATGTAAATTAAGGTGACAATGCAGAAGTGGCGACGAGATCACTATTCTTGGTAATTAATGCCAGTATGTATCTATGCATGTAGTCGTTAGTTTATAAAATAGCGTATTATTTGTGCTTATAGCCCTAATAATTCAAGCTGCAGATTTTTCAAAATAATGGCTTCATTATAGCAAAACCACTTCTTGCTAAAGTAGAATGATGAAGTTTTTCTGTAGAGAAATTATTAAAGCAATACGCTAGTTGTTACGGCTTAAAATTGTTGTATTACGCCTGTTGGCGACTGATAACTGTAACTACCAACAAACGTAATATTTAATTAATTTTGCTTACGACTTTTATAGATTCATCGCTTTGTTAAAGCGATATCTATAACGTATTTGATTTATGATCAATAAAAAACCTAGAGAAATCCAAGCAATACTACCACCACTTGAGCTTGACTCTGCCTCACTAACGTCCTCATTACTTTCTGCACTTGAACGGCTAGCGTCCAATGGAAAGGCATCATCATTGTCTGCAACACCATCACCGTCATCATCGGTATCGCTATTATTCCCGACACCATCGCTATCGGTATCCATTGATTCTGAGTTATCTAAAGGAAAAGTATCGTCATGGTCTGCAATACCATCACCGTCATCATCAGTATCGCTATTATCCCCAACGCCATCGTTATCGGTATCCATTGATTCTGCATTATCTAAAGGAAAGGCATCGTCATTATCTGCAACACCATCACCGTCATCATCGGTATCGCTATTATTCCCGACACCATCGCTATCGGTATCTATTGTTTCTGCATTATCTAAAGGAAAGGCATCGTCATTGTCTGCAACACCATCACCGTCATCATCGGTATCGCTATTATTCCCGACACCATCGCTATCGGTATCTATTGATTCTGCGTTATCCAAAGGAAAAGCATCAAGATCATCAATTACACCGTCGTTATCGCTGTCTAACGGTAAATCTGTAGCGGGATCATCATTAAATAATAGCCTTGCTATCACAGGGTAATGATCTGAGGCAACGTCTGTGGTGTCGTTGATTAATTGCTCAGCATAAATAATTGATGTTAAGTTGGGTGAATAAAGTAACCAGTCTACACCAGCTTTAGTACCTGTATTTGTCTCTTGCCAAGTATCATCCAAAATTAACGAATGAGTGGCGCCATCACTAAGGGGCTGTTGTTCAAGTAAAAAAGCCATTGTATTTGATGTAACGTTGGCATTTAAATCCCCTGAGATGATAACGGGAAGTTGCCAACTTTCTGTTAGTTCGCCAACAAAGCTAGCCATAGCAGCGCCATGTTGTTGGTTTACTTTTTCACCTGTATAGCCTGTTGGTAATTTATCACTTTGGGTAAAGGTTGCGCAAAAGTGTGTATTGGTAAAAATGAACTGGCTACCCGTCGTTTTTTCGCTAAAAATAGCGTAATTAACATACCTGTCATTTACGCACCAAAGTAATTGATCTTTTGTAGACGAACCTGAAACGACTAAGAAGAGCTTATCTTTGTTATAAATTATTGGCATGCTATTACCGACAAAAGTAATGATTTCATAATTTTCAGGTAACAAGGGTAATAAATCCTGCTGCGGGTTTGTGCCAGCCTCTTGTAAGCCTATCACATCAACAGCACTTGTTTGCATAGTCTCAATGATCAACTCTGCATTATCTACTGACCAATTAGTGGCTCCAGCAATGTTATAGCTCATAAAAGAAAGTAAACTCGACTCATTAAATTTACGTTCGCTTGCTAACGTTGGACGATCAAAGGGAAATTCTTCGTTGGCAACACGGGGATCGGTAAGTGCATTGGCCATAAAGTCGGCGACATTTGCTTTTGTTTGTTCACTTTGCGAAGCCAATGATAAGGTATCGTAATCGACAAACCTGCCTGGCGTTGCTGTTGGTATACCTGATTGATTTTGCGTAAATTGATGGTGGCGATTATCAATACCATTTTCCGCATCGGCAACGGCATTGTAAAAATCAAGACCGTCGCGAGCACTTGTTACCCAGCCAGTATGCATTAAGGACTTTTTAATACCTGAATTTCGTAGTGAAGGGGTTTTAAATCGACCCAAGTCATTGTTATCTTGTGTTACTTCCTGACGTCCAATATCTTCATCTGCGGGCCTTAAGCCAATATTATGAAATTCATTATCGGTGAACAATGGTGGGATATGACAATTTCCACAGACGGTGAGTTCATCAAACATATCCCAGCCAGCAATTTGAGGGGCGGTCATTGCCGTAAGATCGCCGGCGATATATTTATCCCAAGGAGTTTGATCAGGGACCAAGGTTCTTTGATAAGTCGCCAATACCATAGCAATTCTTGCAGCGGTAATTTCTGGATCACCAAAAGCTTCATTGAACATGCCTGGATAATCGGGTTGGCTATCAATTGCCAATTGTATATCGCTGGGGATATTTGTTGCTAATGCCAACGGTTTAATACTTTTTAGTTTTTCTATGACTTCTGACCAAGTTCGTCCTTGTTTAGCCATTTCCACACTACTTAAAATTGGGGCTATCGCTTGATTTTCCAACGCACCACCTGAGGATATCACTGTGATGTCACTATTTTCTGGGTCATTAAAACGAGACTGAGCTCTGCCATCCCAAAATAGATCAGTTGCAAACATCGCATTAATATTTGATGGTGACGCTCTACCGGTGACTTGTCGATTAAGGCCAAAAGTTGGATCTTTGATTGTCGTCATATTGCTATCATAATGCCTAATACCGTGTGATCCCAAGACATCATCTTCTGTTGAAAATAAACCGTCAGGTCCAGGGTGAGTTGTTGGTAAAAGTTCAGTTCCGCCAGCCGAAGGAATATGACAAGAACCACAGGCGACACTGTTGTCGCTGGATAATTGCTCGTCCCAAAAGAGTATTTTACCGACGCGTCGCTTTTGAGCTGTGATCGGGTTTTCTGTTGGCACAGGGACTGTTAATTGACTTAACGGAATATTGTCAGCAACTACTTTTGTAGATAATTGAACAATAAAGCAGCTGCCAAATACAAGGTAACTAAAGGGGATAAATTTCATATCATTCCTAATAAAATTTTAATGTCATAACACTAATTCTTAATTTATATACAGCTCTATAGGTATTCACTATAATGCTAGAGTAATTTTTATTGATCTGTCAGCTAGGTTTTATTACTTAACGTTAAGCCAATATTCGTTTTATTCATTTGGCATTGCCTCAGCCGCTTCGTTGCACTCTCCTCTTAATTGCGACTGGTCCTTTCCTATATAGCTATCGAGGGTAAAATATCCATCTCGACAGAATGCCGTTGCTATTAACTTTGCGTCGAGCATTTCATAAAAATTATTTTCTATCTGTGCTAACCTCGCTGTATTATTGGCCTTATTCTTTATATGACCTCCGTTAGAATTACGGCCAGCCGTACCATTACTCTTACGTCCATTTTGACTAGTTCCCCCACCTTTTTCCTTGTTTTTTCTTGCTGTCATATCGCTATTTTTACGCTTTGAAGGCATTTTCATAATAAGGCTATAACTGAAGTGTTTGGAGCCATCTTCTTTTATATTTGTTACAAAATATTCTTTTATTTCTGGGCGTTTTGGCTTTTTATTGGCGCATGCTGACATGACTAATGTCATGAAAAGCACGTATATAATTAATTTATTGTTCATCGATATATTCCAATCAATTGTGAGGTGAATAAGGATAATATTTTCAATCGCGACTCTCTGTTTATTAATGACGTTATTGTAGGTGTTATGCCTAATAACGTTTGTAAAACCATTTGGTTGACAAGCGAGAAATAAAAAGCACTAAAAACATAATCTCCTTTTCCCAATAATCCTTTATTGCTCAATCGAATGCCTTAATCTTAAAAATTTATCTCCGTTTATAATTGATCAGTTTACTCATTCAATTGCTATTACACCTTTTTGCATCTGTACGATAAATTAAACTTGCATTTTAAATGCACATTTAATAAGGTGCATTTAAAATGCATCTTATATGTGTAATTACAGTATTTTTATTTAACACCTCAATTTCCGGATAGGCATATGAACAAAACAGCAGTGAATAAATTTTTGAATCAATCGACAACGTCTTCTTGGAAACGGTCAAATTGGCCTAATAGCTTGGTCTCTCAACATCTGCAGCTAGAGTTAGAAATTGAAGCGATCAAAAGCTTAATGACTCAAGGGCGTAGTAGTTTTATTCACATTGAAACAAGGCTTCGAAAATTAACCAAAGGACTGCTACTTCATCTTGAATTGGAAAACTGTTTTCTTGTACCTATTCTAGAAAAAAGTGAAATACAGTTGAATGAAAAAAATAGCATTATAGAAGGTTATCATGTACTTGAAAGTACTTGTTATGCAATCAATGACTATTTTCAAGCACTAAAGTTGGAATGTGGCAATGCATTGATTGGAGAAAAACAGGTCCAACAAATCGGTAATTTTTTGATTGAAATAAAAAACAGATTTAGTGATGAGAATAGTATTTATTCACCGGTAAATGTATCGATGGAGGCGACGAATGAAGTTTAACTATTACGGCCAACAAGCTGAATTAATTTGGTATAGCCAAAATATTATGACAGCTTCTGTAGATACCGTTTATGGCAAAGAAATTCTTTGTCGCGGTTTTATAACGGTTTCTCAATCATTAATCCCGATGACGGAATTATTTTTCTATTTACATGCCAATCACGAGTTATTACTCGCGATGACAAGCCAACAAATCAAAGACAGTTGCCAAGATAATTTCATTACGCTGCAGTCAAATATAAAAACGTGGATCAATATCTCTGGGCATCTAATTACAGATAATGATTTATTTGAACATTTATATAGCCACGTGCTTTGTTTATTAACGGCTCAACAAAAACAAAGTTTAGTCTTAGAAATTTGTGAAGATGATATCAGCGACGAGGTTGTTATTGCCCGTTTATCATTTCTTAAAACACAGGGGTTTATTATCGCTATGGATGATTTTGGCTCGGGTCATTCAAACCTATTGCGCTTAAGTCATATTCATTTTGATATTATCAAACTTGATCTTCAGCTTTTAGCTAATGTCCCCGATGATTTATGGGCAGCAAGTTTTTATCGTGAAATTGTCAATGTATGTTCGTCTGTTGGTAGCTTAATTGTTGCTGAAGGTGTTGAAACATCACTTCAATCTGATTTTGTACGTTGGGCTGGCGTTGACCTCATTCAGGGGTTTTTATACGCAAAACCAAAACCACTAAATTAATCCCATTTTTAAACGACGATATAGAAGGTTATAGGAATTATTTATGCAATCACTTTTTCTTAGAATGCGACTCATTCACTGGTTAGGCGCCATTTCATTATTTTTTAATGCGATGTTTTTTAGCGAGCATTTGATTTCGCAAGTTATACAATATGTAGTGATGGTGCTGTTGATCATTCATGATCTGGATGAAAAGTTTTGGGGAGTAGACTCACTTAATGAAACAACAGAATACATGCGTTCATTTGAACAAAAAGATTTATCGGTAGCCTGTACCATAAATAGCAAATTTAACAGTGAAATGAGTCAAGTGCTCAGTGTCATTAACTCATTTAGAAGTAATGTTCAGCACGCCTTGATCGACATTCAGTCGCAGGCAAATGCATCTGACGATATCGCTAGTACATTGGAATTAAAAACGCAGGACATTACAGATAGAATACGAACGCAGGACCAACAAGTAGAACATATTGCTCGCCAATTTGAAATTTTAGACGATCATTCGCTCGCCTTACAAACGAAAGCTGATGAAACAGAAATACAGGTTTGTAAAACGAAAGAGAGTTTGTTGCAATCAAACCTCGCGATGAAAAATATGGCCAATAGTATCGACTCGTATGCAACAAGTAGTAGTACACTCAAAGGTAAGTTTGACTCCTTAGCACAGCAAGCCAGTACGATTGGTAGCGTTGTTGCGGTGATCAACAATATTGCCAATCAAACAAATCTTCTTGCTTTAAATGCTGCCATTGAAGCAGCGCGTGCCGGCGAACATGGCCGAGGTTTTGCCGTTGTAGCTGATGAAGTTAGACAGTTGGCATTGTCAACGCAAAATAGTCTTGAACAAATTAATCAAATTGTTGCCGGAATTTCCAGTGCAGTGATGGAAGCGGGTGAACAAATTGAGTTACAATCACAAAACTTAGGTGAACTTTCAGTCCATGCCGTTGCTAGCCAAGAGGAAATTGATGCCGCTTGCGTTAATATTGATGCTATCTTGACGCTGATCAGCCAACAAGGAAGCTCTGATAACGTCGATATTCGATATATTCATCAACTGGTTACTGAGGCTGCGCAGCAAATTGAAGGCTTACAGAAATTATCTAGTTCCAATGCTAAAGATTGCAACGACTTAGGGCTACAGGGCCAACGTTTAAATGAGGTGACTGAAAAAATTGTTATGCAATTAAGCGCCTTTAAAACCCATTAACCCACTTGATAAAGGGACTTTTTAATGAGAATAACTAGCTATACGGATTCAGGACTGCGAACCCTTATTTATTTGGCGAACCTACCTAAGGAGCAATTGAGTAGTGTCGCAGAAGTGGCAGCGGTTTATCAGCTTTCTCATAATAATTTGGCTAAAATAGTTGGCCATCTAAAAAAGGTGGGTTATGTGCATGCCATTCAAGGGAAAAATGGTGGTATTCAATTAGCTCTTCCTGCAGAAAAGATAAATATTGGTGAGGTTATTCTCCATCTTGAAAATCATTTAGATGGTGTTGATTGCACGTCTAGCGCTTGTAAGTTATTGCCGGTTTGCCGTTTACAACAAGCACTTAGTGTGGCAATGGATGCTTTTATAGGTGTTATGTGCGAATACACCTTGGCGGATTTAATCAACAATAAGAAGCAACTAATGCCACTTTTAATCGCATCTACTGACGTTGTAGATATAAGATATAAGTAGCGATAGTAACCGTATTTTTAGGAACAGAATTAATGTCTTGCAACTCGATAAAAAGGAAACGAATTTGAACCAGGTAAAGAAAGATTTTCATACGATCCCACGTATTAATATTAACCATGCACCAACACCTTTAGAGTTTGCACCAAGGTTATCCACAGAGTTAGGTTGTCAGCTTTATTTTAAAAGAGATGATTGTACAGGATTTGCAGGGGGGGGGAATAAAATCCGCAAACTTGAATACTTGATAGCAGATGCAAAACAACAAGGCGCTGATACATTAATTACTATCGGTGGTTTACAGTCAAATCATGCTCGGCAAACAGCAGCGGTTGCTGCTAAATATAGTTTTGGCTGTGAGTTAGTACTTGAAGATGTTGTGGGTACACCAAAAAGTGATTATTACCATAATGGTAATGTGTTGCTCGATAATTTATTTGGCGCCAATATTCACCGCTTGGAGGTAGACCAAGACTGCGATATCTATACAGAAACGTTAATTAATAAATTGATCCGTGAAGGGCGAAAGCCTTACTTAATCCCTATTGGAGGCTCCAATGTTATAGGTAGTTTTGGTTATATTCGCTGTGTTGATGAAATTTTACAGCAGCTAACTACTCAAGATATACAGATAGATCAAATTGTATTAGCAACGGGCAGTGCAGGTACACAAGCGGGTTTGTTGGCAGGACTTATTGCTGCAGAAATAGATTTGCCGGTACTGGGTATTTGCGTTTCCAGAACAACAGAAAATCAACAAGTCCTAGTTGAAGCTTTGCTTAGAAAAACACTAAAGGAAATAGGTTTAAACCCTGACTTAGCAAAAGGAAGAGTGAACTGCAACGGTAATTATGTTGGTGAGGGCTATGGCATCATAACGGAGCCTATGATTTTAGCGGTAAAGCGCTGTGCACAGCTTGAAGGACTACTGTTGGACCCAGTTTATACAGGTAAAGCAATGGCTGGTTTTATCGATTTATGCTCACAAGGCGTGATAGTTGCAGGAAGTCGTCAGCTATTTTTACATACAGGAGGCAGTCAAGCGCTTTTTGGTTATCGAGAAGTTTTTTAGAGGTTTTAAAACGATCTAAAGAATCGCTATGAAAATACGCTAAAAATATTATTTCTGGCGTGACTTTGTGACGCTAATTAATTAACCAGTAAAAAATATTAAAATAACGCTTTAATTGACTTTGTTTTTTGTAAGAAATTTGTTCTAAATCAAGACTTAATCTAGTATATATTTATTGGTAAACGAAGCCGTGTAAACTCCTTACAAATTTGTTTCGTTTACCAGTGATTTTTAAAAAAAGCCTATGTTTCATTCATTATCTTTATCCAAAAAAATACACCTTTCTTTAATACTTATTGCCATTATCTTTTTAAGTACAACGGTTATCTTTTTTTATTACGATGAAAAGGAATTATCTGAGAATTTTGTCCAGCGTAATTTAGAAAGCTTAGCGTTGAATTATTTTGACTCGGTAAATACTATGATGCTCACGGGGACCATTGCGAACCGTCAATTAATACAGGAAAAAATACAAGGGCAGGATGATATTGTTGAAGCCAGAATTTTAAGAGCACCCGCATTAATTAAGACATTTGGTAATGGTTTTAGTGATCAATTAGCAAAAGATGGCTTTGAGCAAGCTGGAGTCGATGGCACAAAAGCATTCGATATTTTTGAACAAGACGGAAAACGCATGATATCTTTTATTACGCCAATTAGAGCGAGTGAAAACTATCGAGGTACCAATTGTTTAACGTGCCATCAAGTAAAAGAGGATGAAATATTAGGTGCTGTAAAAATCACTTACGATCTATCAAAAATTGATAGTCAGATTATCAGTTCCATTACTCAAGCCGGTTTATTACAGCTTGTTATTACGATCATTAGTTTTGGTGCGTTAAGTTTTGCTATTAATACTTTAATACTCAAACGGCTAAAAAGACTGTCTCATACCATTAGAAATGTTGAAAAAAATCTTGATTTAAATAAAGAAATTAAAGTGCATTATGACGATGAACTAGGGGCGGTAAGTATTGCATTAAATAGTATGATGAAGAAATTCAAAGAAAGTTTTCTGTCGATTTCAGCCGTTACTGAACAGCTCATTGAATCAGCAGTACATGTTGATGATGTATCCTCTTTAACGAGAGAAGCTGTTCTTAATCAAAAGAAAGGGACTGATTCAGTTGCAGCAGCCATTAATGAATTAGACGCTTCTGCGACAGAAGTCCAAAACAATACAAAAATGGCTGCTGAAAAGTCAGACTCAGCCAATATCAATGCCTCACAAGGACTGCAATTAGCAGAACAAACCAAAGAAGGCATTGCTAATTTACGAGATCAGGTTATTGAAAATACGAAGATGATCACCGCATTAAGTGATAAAACCAATGAGGTCGGCGGTGTCTTAGAGGTTATTACCAGTATTGCAGAACAAACCAACTTGCTTGCTTTAAATGCCGCTATTGAAGCCGCACGAGCAGGTGAGCAAGGTCGAGGGTTTGCTGTTGTAGCGGATGAAGTTCGTTCATTAGCAACACGTACACGTGAATCAATAGATCAAATTCAAAAGACAATAGGTGGCTTACAAGTTGATGCTAGCCATGCGGTAAATTCGATGAATGATGTTAGTAGTCAGGCCAATGAGAAAGCAGAAGATGTGACCAGTGTTGCAAGTCTACTTATTGATATTACGGGGCAAATAGTTGAATTGGATGATTTGAATTGTCAAATAGCCAATGCAGCAGAGCAACAAAATCTGGCTGCAGCCGAAATCAATGTCAATGTTGTTAATATTAGTGATGTGGCTGAAAAATCGAGTGACGATGCGATAAGAGGAAAAGAGATTAGTGAACAGTTACTTTCTTTGTCTTATGATTTGAATGCACAATTATCTAAGTTCAAATTTTAACCTAGCTATTCAAACCTGATTCTTTGATAAGTATATTTTCGAATAGTTTTTCAGCATTTTTTTGTCGCAGTGGCGACAATATCTAAAAGAATAAAGAGTGAAATTACCATCATTCTTTATTCTTTGAATTATTGAAACTGCAGCATCATGCATCTTCGATTTGCCAACTCTGATTGTGGTTGCAGTGCTCCTTATTAGCGACTATGATTTTTCGAAGTATTTACCAACAAATGTTTATACCAATTCCATTAAGTTAGTTCCCACTCAGAGCTTGCCAACGATTTGAGAACAAATATAATTTTTTTGTATATAGTCACTCTATATGAAAGAAATTATGTGCAGTTATCGAATTGTTGGCAAACTCCCAAAGGGCTAGTTTAAAAGGCTTACTGCCGGTGTTATTGATTTTGACAAGGGAAGAACCATTCTCTTCAATCAATGCCTTGCCTCTAAGCCTTTTAAGTCTCGCTGAGTAGGAATAAACTTAATGGAATTGGTATTATACAAAGTGAGACATGAGTTTGTTATGAGTTGTAGCTGTGGGTTCTTCAACATGAGCTACAAAAAAATTCCATATAGAGAATAGGCATTAGGTATGAAAACCCTTAAAAACTAGGAACTTAATTTGTCTTTGATTTTACTATAATGAGTCCGACTAATGGGTAATTCTTGACCATTAGTTAATGTTAAAGTGTATTTACTGCCAGGCTCTGCTTTTAAACAGGTAACTTTATTCATATTGACTATATAAGAACGATGAATATGTTCAAAGTTTGGTGGCAAAAGTGGTAATAGTTTTTGTATGGGCTTGTCATGCAAACGTGTCGACTCATTAAAAAAAATTTCGCTGTAATGCCCCGAGGCGACAATATAATCTATTTGGTTAATTTCAATTAACTGCGTGATACTTGCTTGCTTTACGCTTAGGTAACGCAGTCCATAATCTTGACGTTGATGTGTATCTGACAATCTAATTATTGCTTGTTGAAGCCTAGCTTTGGTAAAAGGCTTAGCAATAAAATCTAATACACCATATTCAAATGCTTCAATCGCTTTGTCTGCATATGCGGAAACAATAATCGTATGAAAACTTGATGCTGTAAGTGTACTTAACATGTTAAAGCCATTTTTTCCCCGCAGATTTAAATCCAGAAAAAGAACATCTATAGTCTGGTGGCTTATATAGTCTTGCGCATCATCTAAATTGTTAAAACACTTGAGCCTATCTAACTTATCCCCCAACAATTCAGTAACTTGACGTTCTAAGCGTCGCAAAATTGCAGGTTCGTCTTCTACTATTATTACGTGCATTAAGCGTTAACCTTAAATTGAATGATATTTATCCAAGTTGCACCTTCACAATAACTTTGATAACTAAAGTCATTATGAAAGCATTCTACTAATCTTGATTTAATGTAACGTTCACCTATACCAATTCCCTTTGACTCATGATTGTTATGAGAAGATTGATTATCTTCATTGGAAGTATATGGAGAGACTAAAATAAGCCTAACTTGATTTTTTTCCCGTGTTACTTCCAGAGTAAAATGTGCATTGTTTGGGATCTCGTTATGAGAAAACGCATTTTCAATTTGTGTATGAATAATCGCAGGTGGAATAAATATTGAGTGCTCCAAACCTGAAACAGCAAAGGTGTATTTTGTTTCATAACGATAAGACATAATTTCGATATGGCGTCGGCATAAAGCAACTTCTTCTGCTAAAGGAACGGTTGATAAACCTGAAAACTTAACAAGCATTCTCAACTCTTCACTAAGTGCTTGTACAAATTCTGCGGCAGCATATGGTTTCTCTTCTATCCATTCAATGACCAACATAAGGCTATTCATTAAAAAATGAGGCTGCAAATTTCGTTTTAATAACTCAGCTTCTAGCCTAATAGATGCAAGTGAGCGTAAGCGGTTATTCTTCATTTCCTGTATTAGAGAGACTAACATTACACCGATAATCGCAAAAAGTGTTAGTGCAAATCGGTCTTCTGTAAACTTTGTTGGCTCCGCTACAAAAATAAGGATAGCAAGGAATATAATGGCCGTATTTGCCCAAATGTCTTTCTTGCCATTTTTGAATGCCATTACGTTAATGGAAAACGCGAGGAATAAAGAAGAAAAGTACATTGCGATACTTTTATCATTATAATCATGGCTTAATAGAATCGATGTCAGCAGTACAGTGAAAATAACAAGTAACCATCGTTGTTTATAAGCAGACTGGTTATAGATTAAATAAAAAGTGGGTAATAACAAACTGTTGATGAAGGTAAACAACATCACTAACTGTAAGCGTAGACTTTGTAGGTCATAACTAAGCCCAAACATTACACGCCATTTTTCAGTTAATAATAGGCAAGTAGAAAAGAGGCAAAGCAAGCTAAATATTTGATAGTTATTTTGTCTTTGATATAACCAGAAAAGCAGCTGAAACAATACACTGAATATAAATAAACAGCCTAAAATGAAAGCAGATAAAGTCGAATTACTCACTATATAGTCATAAACTTGACTAGTCTCCATAATTCTAAAGCCATAAAAAGTAGACTTGGTGTGGTTATCTAAATGAAAATTAGAAGCTTCAATTGCGATATAATGTGTGCCTTCACTAGTTAGGTTACTTGGTATCTGCACAATCACATCAATCTTTCCTACTTGCTCCAAAGAACGATTCTGGGCAACAACACCATTTTCGTAGATCAAAGTACCATCCCAATATATTTTACTTGAGGCTAGTAACGATAAATAAAGGGATGCGCTGTTAAATGAATTCTCTTTAAGCGTTATTTGAGTGCGTAAGCAGAAATGTTGATTCCGTGGCAGCTTACGAAGGGATGTCACTTCCCATTGACTATCATCTAGTGTAATCGCTGAGCAATTATTAGGGCCGGGTGATAGTAGCTGCATTTGACTAATGTTTATAGATTGAGCATGGGCTTTTGAAGCAAAGCCAAGTTGAAATACAGCAAATACAAAATATAAAATAAACTTCATCACACCTAAACCAACTATTGATACCTTCATAATTTTAAATCGGTTAATAAAATAAACAAAGTCATTTCGTGCGGTGTATGAGCACTTCATGCATTTTATACATTTTTAGTTCATAAACTTTTTATAATCCTTACGAATTCCACCATAACAGTCTCATTTAGGAACAAATATGAAGTCGTATCAAAATATTTACCAAGGTTTAACTTGTATTATCGTTTTTTGCGCAAGCTTTGTTGTACAGGCTCAAGAGTTACTTCTTAGTAATGCCAATATTGTTGACCCTAAAACGAAGAGCGTAAGGCAAGGGCATTTATTGATTGAAAATGAGACTATTATTGCAACACTAGAGAAGGTTCCTGAAAATTTCACGGGGCAAATTATAGATATAAAAAACCAATGGATTATTCCTGGGCTAAATGAATTACATACTCATTCATTTGGCAATAGAGGACCTGGTGGTGCAAACAACTTTGTTGGAACTGATGGCACCGCAAAATTAATGCTAAGTGCGGGTGTCACTTCATTATTAGACTTATTTGGCAATGAAGATAAATTGTTTGAACATCGACAACAGCAACAAAATGGTAAAATATTAGGTGCTGATATTTTTACGAGCTTGTCATGTCTAACTGCCACAAAAGGCCACTGTACTGAGTACGGTATACCAACGCGAGTCATGGACACACCTAAACAAGCCATTGAAGTTGTTAATGCATTAGCAAAAAAATCGCCCAATGTTATTAAAATCGTTTATAACCAATACGGGCGATTACCGTCTATTAACAAAGCAACATTAAAAGCTGCTATTGATACAGCGAAAAAGCACCAAATAAAAACAATTATTCATATTAGCTCTGTTGATGATATGCGTGATGCTATTCTTGCGGGTGCAAGTGCTTTGACTCATATTCCTGATGATAAGGAAATACCTGTAACTATTGCTGAGTTAATGGCGAAACATAATGTGGTAAGTATCCCTACCTTATCTGTTGATACTGATCTGGTTGATTTTATCAAATACCCTGAAATATTAGCCACACCTATGGCCGTAAAGCTTGCAAGTGAACAAATAAGAGCAAGCTATAAGTTAGAAAATTTAAAATGGACACCAGCAAAGCTTGATAAGTTACATAATAGAAGCCAACATTATTATCGGTCAGCCAAAACACTTATTGATGCTGGAGTGACAATACTTACAGGCTCTGATTCGGGGAATTATGGAACAATACAAGGTTACTCTGTTCATAGGGAAATGATTAAACTGGTCCACTCAGGCATGAGCACATGGCAGGCATTACAAGCATCAACGACAAACGCGGGACAATTTCTAGGGAAAAAGTTTGGTGTTAATCATGGTGATGAAGCTAATCTTGTTATTCTACAAGCTTCACCTATTGAAAATATCAGTAATACCCAAAAAGTAGCCTTTGTTATTCATCATGGTAAAGTTATTCAGTGATTCTTATCTTCACAGTGATAATCATCATAAATACGTAACTAGAGCATGAGAAGTACGGCATAGATGTGTGAATACCGAATTGTAATGATTACTATGAACTACCAACTAGCACCGCTTGTTGTAAGTTCAAATGAAAATATTGCCCTAAAGCGGGGGCAATATTTATTCACGTTCCTATGTTTGTATGTAGTTTATTAAAAACGTAGTATTAACAAGAGATAGCGCACTTTTAAAACTCTCAAACCGGTAACTTGTATTGTACTTACATGTAGATTACATTTTGGATGTTTTGTATAAATTGAAATGAGACCGTAATTTTATGATTAAAATACCTGAAAAATCTGATCTTTCACAAACCCATAACAGAATAAAGCCTTTCATTCATAATACGCCTGTCATTAGTTCTACTCTCATTAACAAGATTTTTGGTGGCAACCTTTTTTTTAAATGTGAAAACTTTCAAAAAATGGGGGCATTCAAGATTCGAGGTGCGACAAATGCCATTATGCAATTGTCAGACGATCAAAAGAAAAAAGGCGTCGTAACACATTCTTCTGGTAATTTTGCTCAAGCACTAGCACTTGCCGCCCAAAACTTGGGTGTTAAATCATTTATCGTGATGCCCACGACATCTCCTCAAGTAAAAAAAGACGCTGTAATAGGCTATGGAGGAGCAATTATTGAATGTGAACCCACTCTTAAGGCGAGAGAAAACACAGCCAAAGAAGTAGAGCAAAAAGAAGGGGCTACCTTTATACATCCATCAAATAATATGGATGTCATTCTTGGTCAAGGAACTGCTTGCATTGAATTATTAGATGAACAACCTGATTTAGATTACGTATTTACACCTGTTGGTGGCGGTGGGTTAATCGCGGGTACCGCATTATCAGCCAATTACTTTACTCGCCATTGTAAAGTTATTGGCGGTGAACCATTTGAAGCAGATGATGCCTATAGGTCATTACAAAGTGGCACTATTGAGTCTAATACATCTACGAATACAATTGCTGACGGCCTAAAAACACAATTAGGCGACCATAATTTTCCAATCATTCAAAAATATGTTGAAAAAATAATTCGTGTAGAGGAGGGGGAAATTGTTGATGCTATGCGATTAATTTGGGAACGGCTTAAAATTGTTGTAGAGCCATCCTCAGCAGTAGCTCTTGCCGCGCTGTACAAAGAAAAGGGTGCGTATAAAAATAAAAAAATAGGAGTTATTATTTCTGGTGGAAATGTAGACTTGGGCAAGCTGCCATTTAAGAGTTAATGGATTAGAATGAACGCCAGTCAATGGTAACTGTTAGACTAAAAGGTAATACTAATCATGATCACGTTTTTGCCTGAACGGCAAAATAACTGATGGATTCTAGTTTTGATTTTAAATGTAAAGAGGTTTCAACTGTAACTTTATACTTGCTCTTAGCATCAAGTGCCAACAATTCACACAAACCTCTTCTTTATTAGCTGCCAGGAGCCAATTTTTTATATAGCCAATTTAAAATAGTCGATAAAAGAACGTTAAAACCTCTTTTTATCGACTATAAATTTTTAATTTGCTGATGTTTGGACAAAATAAAAGCAGGGCTAAATCCAAACATCATTCTCTGCTGTACGCTCACTTTCTTCATGACCCGTATTTTTAATTCCTTTTGGTACTATAAGTAATATCTGAACCTCATTTTCGGCGAAAGGCTTATGTTCAACTCCTTTAGGTATAACGTACATCTCACCTTTAGCTAAATGTACAGGACCGTCACGAAAATCAATCCGTAAATTACCTTCTAGTACGATAAATGTTTCGTCTGTTTCCGGATGATCATGCCAAATAAAATCACCGCTAAATTTTACCAGCTTAAATTGGTAATCGTTCATTTCAGTAATAACTTTTGGTGACCAGTGTTCGTTAAAAAGGCTTAATTTCTGTTGAAAGTTTATGACTTCTGATTTCATAGGGAGTCTCTTTGTTTTATTGAAAGCTAAAGATTGTAATATAGGGAAAACTTATGTTAAAAAACAGATACAGAAAACTTTAATTGTAACCAGTACAGATGAGGCATTTTCTTCTGTACTGGTTAAGTTGTCATGATCTGGCTAAGTTACGGCAGATGTGAATATAGGGGAGTAGTGAAGATGGAGTCGAAAGCAAAAGAGTTAACTTATCGTTATGAAGTCATTATGAACTTCATTACTGGCTTGGTGAAAAACGGGACTCTTAGAAGTGGTATGAGAGCTCCTTCACTTCGGGAAATGGCAATACAACACCAAGTCAGTATTTCAACAGTGCAACAGGCTTATCGCTTGCTGGAAGATCGTGCTGTTCTTGAAGCTAAACCAAAATCTGGCTTCTTTGTAACCCAAAACTCTCAAATATTGCTAGATCAACCAAGTCTGTCAACACCACCCAATGAAGTCATGGATGTGGAAATATCAGGTCGTATTTTTGACCTTATTACTTACATCAATGACCCTAATCTTGTGCCACTAGGCTGTGCTATACCATCAACTGAAATTTTGGCGTCAAGTCAGCTGGATCGGTTTCTGGCTCGCGCTGCCAGAATTAAAGGTAAAAAATATAATGTTTATTCAGAGCCTCGTGGTTTTATTGATTTACGGATAGAAATTAGTCGTCGTGCTATGCGTTGGGGTCAGTCTCTTTCACCTAACGATATTGCTATTACGTGTGGTTGTACTGAAGCATTGTTCCTTGCTCTGCGCACAGTCACTAATCCAGGCGATATTGTTGCCGTTGAATCTCCAACTTATTTTGGTTTATTAATGGTTTTAGAGTCTTTAGGACTGAAGGCGTTAGAATTACCAACGGATGCAAAGGAAGGCCTTGACATAGCGGCATTAGCGGCGGCGTTGCAGTCGAAAGCAATTAAAGCTTGTTTATTTGCTTCTAGTTTCAATAATCCACTTGGCTGTATAATGAGTGAAGAAAAGAAAAAAGCGATCCTAGCGTTAGTGATTGAGTATGATATACCACTAATCGAGGATGATATTTATGGTGATGTGCATTTTGATCAGCAAAGACCCAAACCATTTATAGCGCTTAATGATCGGGCTGACGTGATTTATTGTAGCTCCTTTTCAAAAACTATCGCGCCAGGATATCGTATTGGCTGGATTGCTACCAGTAAACATATGCAACAGGTGCTTAAGGGGAAATTTTCTATAACACTCTGTGCTCCCGCATTGTTACAAGTAGCGTTGGCCGACTTTCTTAAATCAGGCGGTTATGACAAGCATCTTCGACGTATTCGCCGTAATTTTGCTGATAATATCGCTTGTATGACTAGGGCTATTAATCAATACTTTCCAAAAAACACCTTGGTATCCCGTCCGTCCGGCGGTTTTGTACTCTGGTTAGAGTTGTCATCAGGTGTAGATAGTCGGCAAGTTTTTAGTCAAGCTTTGCATGAGGGGATTTGTATTGCACCTGGAGAAATGTTTTCTACGAGTGATAACTATAAAAACTTTATACGCCTTAGTTGTGGTTATTCTTGGGATGAAAAACTTGAACAAAGCATTAAAAAACTAAGTGAGCTGATTCATTAATATGGCATCACGTCCACCCTGTTTTAATCGAGTCAAACATCATTTATTCATGAGTCGCAATTGATGCTACAGTCAAAAGAGTGATTTAAAATGGATAACATCCAATGGTTTTGTTTGGTGTGTGGGGAGGAGTGGCAGATGATTAATTATAACTCATCTATCGTATAAGTTGCTCTTTAATTAAACTTAGCCAGTAATAATTAGTCAGCTATGATTGTTTGAAATATCATGTCTGACAGAGATAAATTCAACCATCTGAAGTGTAGCGTTTAACGCAGCTGTTGTTCATATCCTTGGTTAGTACTTGATCTAGATCAAATTGCGGCCGCTTTACGGTTAAATAGACAATCCCTGAATGGAAAAGGATAGTTAACAGTCTAAAATTTACCTAGTAGTTGTAATAACTCTACTTTAAAAGGAATAAATTGTGACATTAACAATAGGAAAAAAACTTGGCCTTTCGTTCGGTGTTATTTTATTACTCATGGCAATATCTTCGATAATTACCTACTCGCTTATTATCAATAATGAAAATATACAAAATAAAATTATTAACTTACGCATGAAAACTGTTCTGCTAGGAAAAGACGTAATCAATGGTGTGAATCAATCGCTTGCAGGTTTACGTGGTTACATGATTTTAGGTAAAGAGCCTAGTAAAGCACAGGCAATGCAAAACACAAGAAAAAAAGCGTGGAATTTGATTGACCGTGCTGTTAAAGAATATGATCTGCTAGCAAAAAATTGGACTGTCCCTGCAAATGTTAAACGTCTTAAAAATATAAAGTTGGAATTAGAAGCTTTTAAAGTAGCTCAACAAGAAATAGAAGATATTTCACACAGTGATACTAATATTGCCTCCTACAACTTATTATTAACTGATGCTGCGCCAAAAGCTGTGAAAATGTTAGAAAATATCACTGCGATTATTGATGAAGAAGACAGATTACAAGCAACTAAAGCTCGAAAATCCTTATTGAAAAACTTAGCAGATACACGAGGAACTTTCGCAATAGGTTTAGCAAATATCCGCGCCTATTTATTATCTGGCGATAAAGTATTTAAAATGGATTTTGAAAATAAATGGCAAATAAATGAGTTAAGAGTTAATACCATCAATAAGAGCCAAGTTTCATTATTTACGGCTAATCAACAAAAAGCATGGCAAACATTTATCAGTGTTCGTGATGAATTTAAAGAGCTGCCAATACAAATGTTTGAGTTGCGTAATAGTAACGATTGGAATAAAGCTAACTATTGGTTAGGAACAAAAGCAGCGCCGAGAGCGAGTAAAATATTATTTTTATTAAATGAAATGAAAGAATCACAAAATGAATTGCTAGCCAGTGATATTGAAGAAGCGGCAAACCTAGTTCAAACATTAAAAACAACCCTGATAATTATCACTCTTACATCTTTAATTATAGGGATTTTTTGTTCAATTATCTTTAGCCGTGATTTATTAACTCGTTTAGAAAATATACTAAGTAAAGCAAAACTTATTGCTGCTGGTGATATGACAGGAGAGCCATTGGCAGTTATAGGTAAAGATGAATTAAGCGATTTAACCGTTGCTATTAATCAAATGTCCGGTTCACTCTTAGCTATGGTGAAAAAAACAGCTGACTCTATGGTGGAAGCCTCTAAAGGTACAACTAAGATTTTAGTAGCCAACCAAGAAATGGCAACAGGTGTTAAAGATCAAACAGCTCAAATGGAGCAAATTTCTGCAGCTATAGAAGAACTTTCAAACTCTTCTTTAGAAGTTGCTAATAATTGTGTTGATTCATCTAATAGCTCAACAGAAACGTTAGCATTAGCTAAATCTGGTGGTGAAATTGTGCAACATACGCTTTCACAAATGGTGTTAATTAAACAATCTTTTGATAGCAGTTCAACAGCAATTGCTTCTTTAAGTCAACAAAGTAAAGCAATTGAAGATATTTTAAGTGTTATTAGAGGTATTGCAGATCAAACTAACTTACTTGCGTTAAATGCGGCAATTGAAGCTGCCAGGGCAGGAGAACAAGGTCGAGGTTTTGCTGTAGTAGCCGACGAGGTACGCCAACTAGCTGGCAGAACAACCGAGGCGACTGTTGAAGTTGAAGGTGCAATTGAGTCTATGCGTAGAGAAACTGAAAATGCGGTGTCAATGATGGCAGAAGGAGGAGTTAAAGTCGATCAAGGTGTTGATATGACGAATAAATCAGCATCCTCTTTAAAGGAAATTATTGATAGTGTTGATGTCGTTGTTGAAAAAATACAAGCTATCGCTGCCACTGCTGAAGAGCAGAGTATGACTACTGCTGAAGTTGCCAAAAATACTGAAAACATATCAAGCGTCGCTCTTCAAGTTGAAACGGGTATTAGTAATGTTGTTACTTTGTCGAGTACTGTTACCCAACAAACAGAAACTAAAGCAAAAGAACTATTAGCAATGGTTTAATCTTTTAACGCTTAAACTGAAATATAAAGATAGCATTGAATTCACCAATTAAACCTAAAATGTTAAGTGGAAATAGTTATTTTGACTTATTGATACAAAAAACTATTGAAATTACACTTTAGTCAACATTTCAAATACTGCAAGAAAATTTGACAATAGTAGCATATATGGGATGAGTGTTTATTGTGTCTATAAATGACTAACACTTGATATGGCTTTAGAAAAAAATAGCCGGCCGAGGGCCGATCTTTCTATCATTTGATGCTGCTTTGAGCTCTACTTGGCGGAATATCTTTTTGATATTCATGACGCTTCACGTTGGTAGGTTTTGCTGATACTACTTAAAATAAAAGTCACCTTTTTCAGAATGATTTTTAAGGGTTTAAAATCTCTATGGAAAAGTAATTTAAAAAAATGAACAATCGACAAAAATTTTACCTATAAAAATACGAATAAATAGGTTGATTTATAGTGCCAATATACCCGCAACGGTTTTATCTAATAGCTTTTGCATTTTTAGACCAGCATCACCAACTAACGACTCTTTGTCTCCAGATACAGACGTCTGTGCTGCAATAGTAAACTCACGCCCACCTTGAAGATGTGGTAAACAAACATGAGCTAAAACGACTGTTTCACCAGCACTCCTTGTTTCACTGTATCCCCAACCTATTTTTTGGAATATTCGCCATTCACCACTCGTAGCTTCATCTAAAATATCTTTACCCAATGCAGTGCCAATTAATTGCAGATCTTCATTATTTGATAGAGACTTCGCAATGGCGTGCGTTAACATCTTACTGATACCTTGCATCATGCCACCAACTTGATGTTGTGTATCGGTATGGCTGGTTGCATAAAATAACTCTTTAATGCTGTTATTGGTTAAATATGGGTGCTGCGTTAAAGGCTCTCTTTCATGACTGGCTAATCGTTTTAGCCATTCCGCTTCGGCTAGTGTTGTCATGGGTTTGTTTCCGGTTAAACCACAGGTCTCACATCGGTATCCTTGATAAGCAGGATCATCTGTACTGTTTTGAAATAGCGGTAATAGTGTCGATTTTTTTGACCCTATTTCTGACCATACTAAACTTGTCGGTTTAAATGGTGTGATGCCATAAGCGCCTTGTAGTCTAACGTTAGGGTTTGCTAGGTGTAGCCAGTTTTCATGAAACAGTGAGGTAGCATATGTTCTACCAACGGTATTGACCATAAAGGTTGCTATATCATTAGACTCAGCTACCGCTTTTCCAAAAGGTTGGTAACTATGAATACTGGTGCTTAAATCGGCCAAAGGCGCTTCGCCAATTCGACTTGTTGCACTAACGCCCTGTTTATTAAGCTGTGACATAGTTGCTGTGATTGCCATAACTTTAGATGAACTCCAAGGTTCATAAAGTTGATGTTGAGTTTGATTATTAGCAAGGTATTTGAAAGCAAGTGTCGGTTGGTTGTTTTTTGTTTGCTGGGAAAAGTCAATGGCAAGTACTCGGCCTTGTTCTGCAGGTATTTGGAAGAAATTCCAATCAGCGGCAATCCTTTGTTCCCATCCCGCTTGTTGGTAGTTAACGTCAGTCGCAGAGCGATAATTTGGCTTTACGTTTTCTTTACTTGTATTGATTGGACAACTGATAAATTGCTCATCTAATTTCATAGGTAAATAAGGAGCCGCTTCCATAACAAGCGTTTTAAATTGCTGAGTTGTCTCTGCCGTTTTCTCTTTGTCATTAGCATTGACGTGGTTTGCTAATAGTGTAAACAATACTAGAGAAATAACATGATAGCGCATTGTAAAGACTCCAAATAACAGAAAAATAGTCGTTAAATGAACAGATTAGGTCATGCAAAATCTGTTTTCATTAAAGGCGGAATATATTATCACCAAAATGGTAAATTGCAATACTAAATAATTCTATGTAAGGTTAACTATATTGTTACAAAAATAGTTTATCTTGGAGTTAGCTTGTTTTTAAAGATTCGCTTATATTGCCAAAATATCATTAATAGTATTCCAGCTGACCGCTTGTTATCACTAGATGTTATGCGCGGTATAACTATTACTGCTATGGTGCTAGTCAATAACCCTGGCAGCTGGAGTTATGTGTATAGTCCTATGGGACATGCTGCTTGGGACGGCTGGACGCCAACAGATCTTATTTTTCCCTTCTTTTTGTTTATGGTTGGTATTTCAATCGTACTCGCTTTTGAAAAACGTTTAGAATCCGGAATACCGCCAGCTAAGTTGTATCGTAGCATTATTATTCGTTGTGGTAAGTTAGTGGGGTTAGGATTGCTGCTTGGTTACTCATACGCAAAATTTTATCATCCTGAATACAGTTTTTTTGACAGTTTGGCTGGAAAAAGGCTACCTGGCGTATTACAACGAATTGGTATTGTCTATTTAGTAACGTCAATTATTGTTCTTAATTTTACTCATCGCGGCAGAATTAACTGGTTTATCGCGTTACTCGCTTTTTATTGGTTGGCGATGCTTTATTTTCCCTATTCTTATACTGATGCTACGGGTGTAGTACATCATTTAGTGGGGAACTTGGAGATGGGGAAAAACTTTGCTAATTTTGTCGATCATCATGTCTTTGGACTTCATATTTGGAAAAAACATACTGAGCTTTTTGGTCATGATCCCGAAGGGGTATTGTCAACAATACCAGCTATCGCCAGTTGTTTAGGCGGCGTATTTACGGCTACCTTGTTAAGAAACAAGCAACAAACGACCATAGAGAAAGTTGTTAAAATGTACTTTATCGCAATGGTAAGTTTATTTATTGGACAGTTACTGAATTATAGTTTTCCCATTAATAAAGCGTTATGGTCACCAGCTTTTGTTTTTCATACTACAGGTATGGCATTGATTTTTTTGGCGTCGTTAACATACGTTGTTGATTTAAAAAACCAAAAGATATGGTCAGCACCTTTTATTGTCTTTGGAGCTAATGCGATAGCTTTCTTTTCAATTTCAACAGTGCTTGGTGGAGTATTTAATTCCCATATTAAAATAGGTGATAAAAGTCTGGTTTCATTTTTATTTGAAGATGTTTATCAACCTGTATTAGGGCATTATGGAGCTTCTTTAGCGTATTCGATTTCACTATTGTTATTGATGTATTTTATTATGAATCACATGTATAAAAAGAATATTTTTTGGAAAGTGTGATAACGACTAGTTAACGATACTGGCGTATCGATGACGGGGTTGTTTAGCCTCTAATTAATAGCGACTTGTTACCTTAAGCAACAAGTCGTATTTATCACGTTATTGGCACTATGCGTTAATTATTGGCTTGTTTCTTTTTACTTGGCGGCGTTGCTTAATGATGCCCGCACATTACCACTAATATGATTCTCTCGTTCAGCAAAATGATTACGTTGTTCTTCTGAACTTTTATCATGGCAGAGGTGACAACTAATCTCTTTTATATGGAGCATACTTACTCAATTTTTATAGTACTCCTTAACAATAAAAACACACAGCTGTTACTAAGCTTGTATAGCTTTATTAATTTTGCCATTTTGCAGTACGCAACTTGAAAGGGTTTCTAGTACTTATAATAAGTGTGGATATTACAAAATGGTATTAAATAGCTTAGGACATAAAAAAAACCGAAAAGCTTTTTATAAAGGCTTTTCGGGTTCTTTTAGTGGGTTATTAAACCCTAATTTGGTCGCTGCGGGACTCGTTTGTGGTGTGTACCTATTTGATAAGTAATGTTTTTATTGGTTGTTATTTTTATCGGTACTACCTTTGGTACTACTAAAAAGTAAAGTCACTCTATTTCTTGATAAATTTAAGCTGTTTTATAATGTTTACAAAATAGAGGGTTTAGGCTGAAAAGTGAACATAAGTATTAATGTTTATTTTCCTCGCTTTAATATTGACAGTCTATTCTTAGGCCATTTTGGTTTTAGCAAATGGTCTTCAAAGTGCTAAGCGGAAGTTAGCTTCAAACTATTTGCGATATATTTTCTAATGGTACTGTGTCAAATTACTGAGAAGCCTCCATAAAAAACGTTATATGCACTTAATAAATTGATTATCGCCGTCAGAAAAAATCAGCAAAAATTTATAAGAACGTAAGTATTTTAAAGGCGGCTTGCTTAAACTGAACGCTTGTTCAATCACATTTTAGCATTATAATAAACAGACGCAGCTCGCCAATCATCGTAATTGGAAGTTAATACTGTGAAAGATGGTTTTACTCCATCGAACTAGAAATTGTGCTTAACTTTCGGGTAACTTGCTCTCGCAATTCGTTTAGTTTTTCCTGGTGTTGTTTCAGTAATAATTTGAATCCAGGTTCTTCAAACAAAGGCCGTAAAAGATGATTCTTTTGTAATGACCACCACTCCATATCGTAAGTCTCGAGCCAGCCCATTTTCAGTGCCGCTGCTAAATGCGCTATTGCTTCAGAAAGATCACCTAATTGCGCGTTGACTTCAGCTAAAGTAAATTCAGCCTGAATTTTATCAAATACCCTGTCTTTTTTTAGGAATGTTTGTACCTTATGCAATAAAAGAGCTGTGGCTTCTTTTTCGTCTAATTTGGATAAAGTAGCAGCGTACAACACCAGTGCCAAATAGTTATCTGCGCTGATATCATTTAGTCCAATGTCTGCTTTGTTGCGCCAATTTGGATACAGTTGCAACAAGCTGCTTTTGGCCAGACTAAACTTTGCTGCCCGAAACTGTGCAACGGCTAAGTCAAATAAAACTCTTCGGTTATTGGGACGATTTAATGCTAAACGCTCTTTAATCGCCAATATTTTTTGCTCTTTTTCTTCCGAACCTAACTTAATTAAATTCAAAGAGTTTCTAAAATGACGGTGCTTCCCCCCCATTTGGGCTAAAACGTTATTGGCGGCCTCAATTGCGCCAGCACTCAAATAAGCAAGCACCAGCTGTTCGCAATACACATCACTAGAGCAATTTGTAAGAATGTCTGCATTTGCCGATTGCCATTCAGCCAAGGCAATAATCGATTTTTGGGTATGTCTGAAAACCCGCGTTGATTCAATAATGTGTGAGAAATGATCCGGTTCAAAAATTAATGCACGTTGGTACATTCTTTGAGCTGAATCTGGTTTGCCTATGGAGTGCAGATATTTACTGAGTGATCGCTTTAAAGACGTTGACAATGGATTAAGTTTAATTGCTTTATTCAGGTGCTGAATGACTTGTGATTCATTACCTAGTTTCTTTAGCAATAAGCTATACCAGCGGTGAGTAGTGGCATTATCATCTAAGGCAAGTGAACTTAAGAAAGCTTGATGTGCTTGTTGAATCAAGGCTGAGTCAGCATCAGCAAAACCTGTTTCATAGCCCGCTTTGAGGGTCAAGAGCATACCTTGAGTTGCGAGTGCTGTTGGTGAATTCGGCTTTAAAGCCAAGGCTTTCTCTATATGGGGTAATGATTTATCGAATGACTTTTTTTCACTCCAATTTGCAGAGTAATGAAGACTCCCATAAGTAATCGCTAAACCGATATGTGCATCGGCATATTCAGGTTCTAGCGTTAAACTATGTTTAAAATAAGTCACTGCCTTGGAAAGGGTTATTGGGTTTCTTTGTCGCAAGTGATATTGCCCCATCAAATACCATTCGTACGCCTGCGCATTAATTTTTTTAGTCTGTGTTAGGCTACTAATGCTATTTTTTGGTACATAATCCGGTTGGATTGTTTCTTGTATAGCGGCACTGATATTGTCTTGTAGTTTAAAACTATTCTGAGTGTCACTATCAAAGGTTTTAGACCAAAGTTGTTGACCATTTTTTGTACTGAATATTCTGACATTGATGCGAACTTGTTCCCCCATGGTTTGCACACTTCCATCAAGCAGCGCATCTACTTGCAATGCTTGACCAATTTCTGTTGCATTATATTTTTCCCGATAGGTGAAAGAAGAATAACGCGAAATAACTTTTAACGATTTGATTTGAGAAAGCTGATCGATGATGGCATCGGACAATCCATCGCTAAAATGCTGATTATTCTGCGTTGAACTAAGATCATCAAAAGGCAATACTGCAATGGAGTTGATATTAATTCGATTAGTAAGCGAGTCTTCATCCGTGTTGATGAAATACATCGCCAGAGATGTGGCTATTAGCAATAAGGTTATGATGCCTATAGTGATGCTTGGCTTATATATACTAGAGACGTCAATTCTTTTACTACGCCCCTGTTTAGGGTCATTTATTTTTTGAACCTTGGCAATTAATGTATAGCCCACACCTGGCAGGGTTTTGATAAACGTCGGGCTGCGTGCATTATCGCCCAATGTTTTTCGTATTTTACTCATCGTGACAGATAAGATGTCATCAGCCACAAAACTATCTTTCCAGACATGTTCAAAAATCTGGCCTTTAGTGACTTGTTCTCCACTATGGAGAATTAAAAACAACAGCACTTGCATGCTTTTATTTTCGATAGAGTGTGTGTCAGCTTTATTTGTTATGGTATTGGTTTGGGGACAAATTATCCACGAACCCAGTTGATATTGCTGACTATGTTCCAAGAATGTATCCAAAGAGTAAAGATGATTTTATTGTTGGGAGAGTATACCTCTATCTATAAATGTATTCTTTGTTTTTAACCTGGCTGACCTGTCGTTAATCGTATTTTATCAACATTAACTAAAACAGCTTTGCCCTAAATGGACTTTCATTTAAGTCAAAACCGTGAGACCCAGTCATGCTACCTGAACCTTATACTTCCTCAATTGTCCACAAGGCATGCAAAATCAACTATGCAGAATAACCACTTGATAACACTAACTAATTACAAGTACCTATCTATTATTTAGGTTACCCAATAGCCTCGACTTAAGAAGACTTAAGAAGACTTAAGTTGCTTAAAACTCCTCTCCGCTGTAGTTTTTTTCACAACATAGGTTTTTATCAAGCCTGTGTTGATTTATAGCAAGGATCTGTCAAACAATTTTACAATTTACAAGTGAGTGATTTTATATGAAAAAGATTTTAGTTTTTTTGTTTTTGTTACCTTTTTTCAATGTTGGAGCAAATGAGCACAAATTATACTCTATGCCTGGAACACAAGTTATTCCGATTAAAGATACTATATCGAATAAACAATACGAGCTACTCATCAAACTACCCGATGATTACGCGAAAAATAAGGACAAAAACTACCCAGTTGTTTACTTTACAGATGCCGTCGAGCATATCGAATTATTATCATCTGCCTCATATATGATTATGGAAGATGTAATTTTAGTAGGCATCTCCTATCAGAAAGACATTGCAGAGGATTTAAAGCAACAATATGGGGTTCATGTCAGTCGTTATATGGATTACACATTTAAGAAGACCATTAATCCAAGACATCCCAAAATAAAATTTGGCCAAGCTGATAATCACCTGGCTTTTATTCGCAAAGATGTTTTTAAGTTTGTAGAAAGCAATTACCGAACCGAACCGAACAATCGAACCTATTTCGGTTTTTCCGCCGGTGGAGAATTTGGTGTTTACGCACTAATGGTACAACCCGACACATTTAAAAATTACATTCTCGGTAGTCCATTGGATGAGAAAGTTCCTACACTCTTTGCTCAACAACATGCCGCTTTAAAAAGTAAACAGTCTGCGATTAATGTCTTTATTTCTTATGGTGAATTAGAGAAAGAGATAGCGCCATTTATCGAAGATTTTGTTAGCCAACTAAGCAATAAAAAATATAAAGGATTAGCTTCAATAAAGCACATTGCTTTTGAGTCCTATGGGCATAGCGATTCGTCTCCTCTGATGGCGGCACACGGTTTGAAATGGTTAAAAAGCTTGCAGCCAAAGTCAAAAGGATAAATAAATGGGGTCAGATACACATTAGCTAATTTCTAATGAATTAATCGAGTCATGTTACTAAGGCATCACCATAAAAATCGTTATATACATCTAATAAGTTGATTATCGCTGTCAGAAAAAATCAGCAGAAATTCATAAGAACTTCAGGTGTTTTAGAGACGATTTTCTTAAACTGATGCCTTTTTCAATCACATTTAGCGAAGTTAAATAATTCGTTGATTTCAAAATAAAGGTAAATCATGAAGTATATTTGTATTTCAATTGTTCTGCTGTTTTCTATTATAGCTTTCAGTAGCAATAGTTATGGTCAAGATGAGTTTCCAGTCCTGGAAGGCCCCTATTTGGGGCAAAAGCCACCCGGTTTAATCCCAGAACTTTTTGCTCCGGGAATTGTTTCAATCAAGGGAAGGTATGAACACGGTATTTCGTTTTCCTATGGTTTAGATGAAATGTATTTTTCAGCAAATAAAGAAGACGAAAATGCAGCTATCTATTTTTCAAAACTCGAAGATAAAAAATGGAAACCGATTCAAAAGGTAAACTTCACCAAAGGAAAAAAAGCGGACGAACTGCATCCATTTGTCACCGCTGATAGTAAACGAATTTATTTTACCTCGGCTAAAGATAGTAAAATATGGTATGTAGATCGTTTGGGCGATGCATGGAGCAAGGCAATAAAACTTGATTCACCTATCAATGACGACGATGTTTTCTTTCCAGTCCAAGCTAACAACGGCGACCTTTATTATTTTAATATATCAAAAATGAACACGTATTTTGCACCTAACAATAATGGAAGCTTTCCCAAAGTAAAGGAAGTTGAAATGGATTTTGGTGTGCACGCCTTTATTTCTCCATCTCAAGACTATTTAGTGGCAAACGCTCGAAACAAAGAAGATGCTGAAAGAAAAAGCGACATTTACGTATACTTTAAGAAAAAAGACGGAACTTGGACAAAGCCAATTAACCTTGGAGATAAAGTAAATTCTGACTTTCTTGAAACCGTCCCAAGTATCACGCCAGACGGTAAATATTTATTTTTTAGCCGATATAACGAAGAAAACGAATTATCAAATTTTTATTGGGTGAGCACTGAAGTTATTGAGAACCTGAGGCCAAAATTATAATGCACTAATAATTAAATATTAGTGTATGCGTTTAAAAGTGTGCGTCAATTGAAACAAACGAATCTATTGGAGCCCTCTTAGCGAGTGAATTGATTCAGAATATAGAGTTATGTCACGAGTCATATCGGTCAAAATATAACAAAACATGCACTCAGGTTGCTGAAGCTTTGGCTGAAAAACGTCAAACCTTCAGTAACTGGTGATTTAGGCGTTATCGATACAAAATCTAATCCAAATCAGCTTTAAATACCAACTACCAATGTCTCGAATGTATATGGACGTCAGGTGTTTTACGCTAGTTCTATTAGAATCAATTTACTCTGTCGCTGCCTGTGGCAGTACTTTTTACTCTTAAGGAATTAATAATGATTACGTTTGTTAGAACGATTTTTGTCATGCTGGTTTTGTTTGTTTCCAGTTTTGGGGTCTTTGCTGGTGAAAAAGAGCCTGTAGTTTCTATTGGCGAGAGCTCGTCGATCCATTCGAAGGCACTTGATAAAAAGATCCCTTTATCTATTCATTTGCCAGAAAATTATGATAGCTCGAAAAACAACTATCCTGTTATTTATATGATGGGGTCTGACTTTAAAGCGCGCTTTGCATTATTAGCTTCTACCCTTGATGTTATGGCGGACAGGCAAACTCCACCAATGATATTGATAGGGGTGGATTTATCTGAGGGTAACTTTGTTTTATTGCCAGACAGAAAAACTGGAGATACAAAAAGTCCTGATGCCTATTTAGATTTTCTGGAAACTGAGTTGATTCCTCACGTTGAATCAACCTATAGAACGGCGCCATTTAGCATGTTATTTGGTGCGTCTAATAGTGGCTGGTTTAGCACCTACGCACTGCTTAAAAAGCCGGAACTATTTAACAGTTACATGGCAAGCAGTCCGATGATTGGTTGGTCGCCAGATGTGTTAAAACAACAGATTGAACAGGAGCCATTAAGAAAGCTATCTGAGAAGCGTTTTCTTCATATCATTTATAGCGATGATGATTATGACAGAGTGACTCAATATGTTCCTGGCTTTTCAGATACTTTGAATAAGCACAAGCCAAAGGGACTCATATATCATGTTAAAAAGTTGGTTAATGAAGGACATGTGCCAGCGACTGATTTTACTAACCTTCTCATGGCTCAATACCCTGACTTCAACGCCCATGAAAACTTGGACACTATAGATAAAGTGCAGAAACACTTTGCTAAGTTATCAAAACGTTATGGCTATAACATGGTTCCGTCAATGTCTCTGCTATTTGATTTTGGTTTGGATCTCACCCAGGGCAAAGACTTTGCCGCGGCAGAAAAAGCATTCCATTATGCGTTAAAAGTTCACCCTGAAAGCAAGCGTGCCCATTTTGGGATGGGTTATTTACGACGTGCACAAGGCAATATTGAGCAGGCTAAGGCGATGTTTAAAAAAGCATTGGCCATCGACCCTGAGTATGGGCTGGCGAAAAGGTTTTTGGAAAGGTTAGATAGTTAAAAAGAGGGTGTCAGAGTAAATATCTTAACGGTTTGCTGTTGGAGAGCTAGCAACGTCTTCTTTAACTAAGTTAGCTTCAATTACTCGTAAAACTCTAAAAGTCTGCAACTGGCAATGTGGTATTTTCTGACGTCTTCAAATGCGCACAGAAGTCATTAGTTATAAATCATTTTCCACACATTTTCTAATGAGCCATTCCCATAATATTATTGCGCAGGCAATACCTCATTCAAAAACGGTAGAAGTGTTTAAGTAGAATAGATGCGAAAATATGTGTTTATTCGTTGGTTTGTTATGCTGTAATTACTAAGGGACATAGATATTAAAAATTTAACTAGATTTTAATATCTGTGAAGAATTGATCTGTAATTTGTCAGATCATCACATAAATACTGTTAGGTATTCCATCTATGACAGACATACGAAACAGAACACAATCATTTATTGAGGCGATAGGGCTTGTTTCAGTAGTAGCGGGTTTGATATTTGTAGTAATTGAGCTTCGCCAAGGGCAAGAACAAATGGCTGCTCAAACTAGACAAGCTATTGCTCAAGGAGCAATTAACTTCTTAACTCGAGAAACAGAGTCAGCGGAATTTACTTCCCTTTTAATGCGCGGAGATAGAGGGAAAAAATTGACTGATGTAGAAAATTACAGATATACCCTGCACGTTGTGAGCATGTTCGTCTTTTGGGAAAATTACCAGTACCAGTTTGAAGCAGGAATGCATGAAGATGATGAGTATTATCCACAGCTCAATGTTTGGAAAGGTAGAATTTCGTCTCCTGGAAGGCACAGAGTCTGGTGCCAAGAAAGAAACACCTTCTCGAAACGACTGGTTATGCGAGTGGATGAGTTAATGGAAGGGAAATGCATTGAGTAAAAGTACATACAGAGACTATGGAACAACGATACAAAATCTAATCCGAAACCTCATGTTGATAAAACTGCTAATGTCTCCAATGTGGTAGTTTTTGTCGTTAACGAATTGCCATTCCTCCGTATTAATAATTGGTCAGGAACAATTTAAATACTTTGTTGTTTAGGTTTTTTCTCATCATTATATTGTCGCGGTGGCGACGACACCCAAAGGAAGACTGCCTCCGGCCTCCCTCCGGCCTCCCTTTGGAATCCCTCGGAGCTGCTACATCAAACGTCACCCTACATTCAAACCAATATTCTCGACGTAACGGCAAAGATCGCACATCCATGTGCGGCATTGCCTTTGCCATCATCCGTGATGGCAATACGTGAATATTGGTTTGAATTCCGGCGTTTGATGATGCAGATGTTTAGCTTTGTTCAAGTGTGTTGAGGACTCTAAAGTTATTTCTTTGTTATTTACCTAATTATTACTGTTTGATTAGTTATAGAAGTGAGCATTGCAGGTTTCACCAAATCCCATCTCAGCTACGGAAATTGAATTTAGATCAGTGCGATGTTTATCGAAGCCATGGATGGCGTAGACTGCCGTGTGAAGGGACGATTTTTGGCAGGTATAAACATTGCGCCACTTATGCTTAAAGGAAAGTCAGTTGGAGTGTTTGCTGTGTAGGGCACAGTGGGGGATGCAAGGGGGAGATCTGTGTCTATTTCCCCTTTGCGTGTTGTCGGCACACCTACAATATAATCAGAATCATAAACAAAGTTTTAAAGAATTTCACTTGAACAGGCTAAGCCTATTAACGTGAACAAAGAACTATTATAAATACCTTTATTGACGTTATCTACTGAGGTTCTGGAACTTCGACTTAGCGCATGAAATGTCATTAACACAAAGCTAAGTTACTGTTTTTATCTGCTCCTCGTACGATTTTGCTAAAGGCTTATCGACAACATCCCTTTATTATCAATGCCACTATACGAAAAATGGCTATACAAGCTCTTGAATAGCCACAGTTTGATTTAATAGACCGTGTTAACATTCCTATTTAATCAAAAACGCGTTAAAACCTTATTGAATAAACCCCCTTAAGAGCAAGTTCTTGAGTTTGTATATGAAAGCGACTTAGTTCACCTTCAACTTCATAAGAACGTGACATGATAAATTGATAGACTTCACCTGCTTGAGGTTCATATTTCAATCGGCTGAAAAGTCCTGCACTATCAGATACATTGTCGTATTGAATGTTATTTGTCCATGCCCAAAAAGCATTCATAGCAAGGTTTATATTTAAGCTTATCGTCTTTGTATCAAAGGACTTGCCGTTGAAATCCATTTTATTAATTTCATATTCAACGTCAAAATTCATATATTTATTAGGTTTAATGGTAAGACCTACTTCATAGTCGTCTCGTGTACCATTAAAGTAATCACCGGTCTCTAACCATAAATGCCCCGAAACAGCTCTTGATTCATCACTTTCATAAAAAAGGCTATAACGGTCAAAACTGTAATCTCCTGGGGTTATGTCTACTTCACCAGCCAACGAAAAAGTATGTTGTACACGTTCGAATTTACTAATGTATGCAATATTTGCGTAATCATTATTGGCAAAGCTAAATTCGATAGGACGCCACTTTTTATATTCTGATAATTTAAGCCCATCAATATTTGCCGTGTAGTTATAGACAATTCGACTTCGTATATTGTTGAAATATTTATTATTCACGCGGTTTCGATAAAGAAACTCAGTCTCAAGCGTTTTGATATTTTTACGGTTAACAAATCCCAATGATGGATTAAAATTTTCTTCTATAACCATATAATTAACGTTTGCCCAAAATTTATCATTTGGCAGGGTGAAATTTATACCATAAGCGCTGTTGTCATTATTATCTTCACCAACATTATCAACGGTTTGCCACCATGTATTGGCTTCTATGAGTAAACCATTAGCTAGGGTATAACCTTGACGAGCGTCTATTCCTACGAGTAAATCTTGTTGATCAGCTGTTGGATTACCACTGGTAACAATGGCACCAATATAGCCATTGTCGTTAAAACGGTATCGACTTCGAGCAACCGCTACATAGGTGGTTCCATCTTTAACATCTTCGGCATCTTGTTGTACAGTAAGCACCCCTAAATTGAACTTACCTATTTTACCGGTAAGCTTAGCTCCCATATCGATCTCAAGCGGTGTTCCTGTTGAAGCTAATCCTATTTGACGGGAGAAAAATGGTCGGCCATTTTCACTTAGACCGCCAAATTCAAAAATCCCAGCATCTTGTAAAAAGAAATCTCTCTTCTCAGGTAAGAACAAAGAAAATCGGCCAAGGTTAACTTGTTGCTCGTCGACATCAGTGCCTGAGAAGTCAGTATTAAAGGTGAGGGATGTTGTTAATGACGGTGTTAATTTATAAAAAACATCGAGTGAAGGCTGAAAGGTTTTAAAGTCATCAGGTGTTTCTGAAAAGGCATGATCTTTTAGTGATAAAGAGGGTTTTAACTCTAAACCCATGCCAGTATCTAAACCAGAAACTCCGTGCATGGTGCCACTTTGGTTAGTATACCACCCCCATCCTTGTATATCGCTAAGGTTCCAAAAGTAGTTATGGCCTAATTGACTCACTTTACGACGAAATTGTACTCCCCAAGTCGAAATTTCTTTATCAAAAGATAATGTTTGAATGGGAATTGCTATTTCTGTTATCCAATTGCCTTCATTAATGGATGAACGAGCATGCCAAATCCCCTGCCATTCTTCAATTAACTCTCTGTTTTCAACCAGAGCGTCTGCTCGAATACTATTAGGGGTGACATGAAAGTAATAGGCGTCAGCTTTGTCATTTGTGGGGTCGAGGGTCACTGCAAAATAATCATCTTGCCAAGCATTTTTACCTTGTACAAGTTGATTAGCTACCAAAATATTTTTAGGCTGCGTTAATATAGCAGCGACATAGATATTCTTACTGTCATACTTTATATATATTTTAGTTGGGTATTTAGGTGTTCGACCAACAACAGGTGAGCGTTCTACTAAATCATCAACTAATGTCGCATCATGCCATTCAGATGAATTAAATATACCATCAATGGTTGGAGTATTGCTGCTGGTCGTCATCGTTAATTCTTTATTGGCAAAATTGTCTTGCGCATTAGCTGAGGATATCGCAAAAAATAAACAGCCCATTCCAAATCTTTTTAACATGTATAGTTTTCTTTTATGAATTATTTTTGATACGCGACGAACATCATAACTGAATGCTATTATTGCTCTAGATAAATGCGTTTATCTGTTGATAAATAGAGGTAAAAAAATCAAATGTAACATTTCATGACTAAAGCTTACCTTGCTCTTGTTTGATATAGCTTTTGCAGTCTCCTTGGTAGACATTGTCTATTAAAGAGTGAATTTTCCAATAACCATTTTGTTGTATTAATTGAAAACTGTTGACGCCACAGTGACTCAATTTCCCCTCTACATAAAACGCAAAAGGTGCCCAAACACTGGCTAAGTTTCCACTTTGTTTTATTGTAATATTAAAGAGTTTTTCATCTAAGTGTTTAGTTGATTTTGTTATGGAATTAGCAAATTTGTTAATGTCTGATATTTTGACTGCATTCTTTTTTGTTGCTCGTGTTAATGTCGCTCGTTTAGTGAATTGTGCAAGTAATTTATCGCCATCATGCATGCGCATGGCATCAAATAGATTGTTAATGGGAGTTAGTGGCGTATTTTTAAACGCGAAAGCCTTATTTGAGATAGCTAATAGCAGCAGTGACAAAATAGTCATTAACGTAAAAATCGAAAAAGTTTTCATTATATAGACCTTAGTTATGATTTATCTGTTAGATACACGTTATAATAATAACGTATTTTCTATTTATTTTTGGAGTGTAGTTTGCAGTTTAGTGATATGCGTTTGGATAGCCGTTTGATGTCAATGGTAGAGCATTTAGGTTTTGAGCAACCAACAGAAATTCAACAACAGGCCATTCCGGCAGCTATGGCGGGTCACGATTTAATTGCGTCTTCAAAAACAGGCTCAGGAAAAACCTTAGCGTTTTTACTTCCTGCAATGCAAAGACTGACTACAAATAGGGCGTTAAGCAAAAAAGACCCACGTGTTGTTATTCTCACGCCGACACGAGAGTTAGCAAAGCAAGTTTTTACACAATTACGATTGTTTACATCGGGATCGCAATTTAAAGCCGTACTTATTTTGGGTGGAGAAAACTTTAATGATCAAGTGAAAACCCTCGAAAAAGACCCCCATTTTATTGTTGCTACTCCTGGACGATTAGCAGATCATTTAAGCCAAGGGCATTTTTATTTAAATGGTCTTGAATTACTGATTTTAGATGAAGCAGACCGTATGCTTGACTTAGGTTTTTCTAAAGAACTTGATCAAATTAATAAAGCAGCCGATCATCGAAAAAGACAAACTTTAATGTTTTCAGCGACACTTGATCACGCTCAAGTTAATGATTTTGCCTTAGACTTACTGAAAAAGCCAAAGCGTATAGCGATAGGTTCAGCCCATACTGAACATAAAGATATCACCAAGCGATTTTATTTATGTGATAACTTGGAGCATAAAGAAGCATTGCTTGAACATTTTTTAAAAACAGAAACCTATCAACAAGTCATTATATTTACAGCGACACGAAGTGATACTGAGCGTTTATCTTCAATATTATCGGAACAAGGTTTAAGTACCACAGCATTGAGTGGTGATTTAAATCAAGCTCAGCGTAATCAAATTATGGATGGTTTTAGTAAAGGGCAACAGAGAATTTTAGTAACAACGGATTTGGCATCAAGAGGCTTAGATTTGGTGAATGTATCGCACGTTATTAATTTTGATATGCCTAAACATACAGAAGAGTTTGTTCATCGTATTGGCCGAACAGGGCGAGCGGGAAGTAGTGGCGATGCCATTTCATTTGTTGGTCCCAAAGATTGGCTAAGTTTTAAAAATATTGAAGCATTTCTACAACAGCGTGTGCAATTTGATATTGTTGAAGGCTTGAAAGCAAAATTTTCAGGGATCAAACCTAAAAAGCCTAAAATAAATAAAAACAATGTTAAAAATGTGACGGAAAAACCCAAGAAAAAAGCGAAGAAAAATCAAAAAGCAAACAAGAAAACGTTCCATATCGCGCAAGAAGCAGGTGACTTACCTGTTTTACGACGAAAGGTGGCTTTAACTCCTGATCAAATTGATGCAAGCAATATTGAAGAGACTGACTAATATTTAATTACAGCTCCCTTTTTATCTGAATAGTCATACTTGCTGTTGCAATATGACTATTTTTTTTAGCCACGGGTGGGCATTAGCTCTGACTGATGTTTTCGCTTTATTTGCTACAAAGTTTGCTAAATTAGAAATGTTCTACAATACTCGTTATCGATAATAACTTGTCGATAAAGAAATTCTTTCTTGGGTAGTTTGTTTTCCTTGTTTTCTTTTGACTATAAAATGAAGGAATCACAATGAAAAAATTAATACTATCAATTATTATTTTACTCTTTTCTTTTAATTCTTTAGCTGAAGAAAAACCTTATACATTAGGAACCGTTTGGGATGTATCATATATTCGTGTTAATGATGGCAAACTGGATGATTATTTAAAAAACCTCAATGCTGGCTATTATCCAATTAATGAGGAGTTTAAAAGAAAGGGCTGGGTTGTTTCATATAAAGCTATCAGTTTTACACGTAATAACCCCGAAGATTGGAATTTAATGTTATTAACAGAATTCCCGAATTGGGCGACATTTGACAGAAAAGAAGCCGAGTGGGACGCTGTTGTTGATAAAGTCTTTAAAAATAAAAAGAATCAAAAGAAAAGTACTAAGGATAGAGAGAATATAAGAACAACATGGGGTTCAAGAGTGGGTAGGGAACTTATACCTAATCGCTAAGAATTATTATATTTATTAGCCAAAGCAGCCTATACAGGCTGCTTTTTTGTTTCTCAAATTAAAAAATAGTTGCACTTATAACTGTCGTCAATTATCTTGCTCCACTTACCTGAAGCGTTAAGTTCCCATAGAGTTTAGTACATGGACAAATATGAATAACACAAAAGTCATTGCCGTTAGCGGGGCCTCAGGAGCAGGAAAAACAACGATTATTCAACAATTGGCTAAAAGATTTAACAGCCCATTTTTGCTCTTTGATGATTACACAGATAATGATACTTATCCTGATGATATGAAGAACTGGCTTAAAAATGGAGTTAATGTCTCCCTTATTAAAACGCCAAGATTTGTACGCGCATTAGATGAACTAATCTCAAAAAATACAAGTGCCTATATTTTCATCGAAGAACCTTTTGGCAAAGGACGTTATTCGTTATCCCATTTGATTGATTATGTTGTTTTGTTAGATCAGCCATTAGAGCTATGTCTGATGCGTATTATAAAAAGACATACCGATCACCCTAATTCAAATTCATTAAATCGAATAGCGAGTTTTTTGGTTAAATACGAAGATTATTTACGAGATATTTATATCTCAGCAGTTAGTCAAGTGAGAAAGGATAGTGATTTAATAATCAGTGAGGCTCTATCTGTAAAAGAGACTACGAGCCAAATAGATCAGTGGTTAAATACAATCGAAAGATAAATTGACACGCTAACAAATGCAGACAAGCAAAACCTCAAACTTTCCCTCGAAATTATGGACATTTTTTGGTCGGTGATAAATCGCTTTGCATTATGAGGTTATAAGTCACGACTTTAATCTTCCAAACTAGCAATAAAAAGTACTTACTTGTTGAAAGCAGTCTTTAGATAGTCCGATTTATTATACTTCTTTGATTCGTTGTCCAAATTTCAATGAAAGTCAATTTACAATAGCAAGACGCTTAATTGCTCCCAACTTGGATGTTGGTTATTAAGGTTACGCAAGCAGTTGTTGATTAATTGTTAGTTATTGAGCATGAAAGCAACGCCGGATAGGGGATTGAGTCCACTTGCTAATGATTAAATAATTGATGTTATTGTTTTTATCAAGCTTTGACTAAAAATAACACCTGTCATATAGTGTTTGGTATTTAATCAATTAACAGAATAAAGATTGGTTTTACTCTTGTTATTAAAATAATGAACCGATTATGGGTGAAAAGTTAGGTCGTAATACATCAGGATTTACTTTGATTGAAATGATCTTAGTGATTATTGTTCTTGGCATTATTTCAGCCACTGCTGCACCTAAATTTATTGACTTGACCACGGATGCACGATTATCAGCATTACAAGGCCTTAAAGGAGCGTTAGTTAGTGCCAATAATCTTGTTAATGTTAAAGCCATTTTATCTGGAGTTGAAAGAGATAAGTTTGATATTGTTGGCAATGATGGTATCGACTTAGGCGGGGGAGTGATGCTTGATACACAGTATGGTTACATACGTTCCCACGGATATGACATATATTTATCATTGGGGATGAGTGCTGATTCAACGCAATGGCTCATACCAATAACTGGCTATGTTACTGAGATTAATATTACACCAGCTAATGCCCCTGAAAATTGTTATCTCACATACACACAAGCAACGGCTAATAATCCCAGTGCAACAATTATTACGCCGCCAAAATATAGTATTGAATCATCAGGATGTTAATTCTTAAATATAACATGTTGTAATTAAACTTTGTGAATGATTCTCAGTTTATGGTTATGCAAACCATTATTTAAGTTTATTGCTTATAAATCACTGTATTTTCTAACGTCTACTTCAAGGGGCGGGGAATTATTAACATTAGAATTTACTAGCGTTGTAGCTTAGTTATTTAATAGTAATAAGTTATATTAAGAGCGTTTTGTAAAAACGAAAAAATATTATTTTATTTATATACGACGGCTTCGAACAGCTATCTGCTCTTATTCCTGTTGAGCCTGTTGGGCTACAAAGTCAGCAATAGGTGAGATAACAACACCAATAATACTGGCTTCTTTGCTTGAGCTGCAACTTTCAGAATGCTGATTGTTTTTCGATATTTTGATACACATTAAGCCATCTTCAACAATAATGAGTGCTACTGTAATGTTTTGCATATAGCCATTAGAGCCAAATGTTGAAGACCAATGTGGACTAGATACATCCCTTACCGCTTTAAATAAAGCACATGAACTATACCAAGGTGAATAGTTCATTAATTGTGGCTTGTCTTGACTATAAGGCTGGGCGTAGTAGGTTAAAAAGTGCTGGTAGTTTGCATTAATAGTGACTATATAATTTGTAGATGCATTATCATTATCATGGTTGGGGATCTCTGCAGAGACATTTAAACTCATCGGTTTGCTTTGATTTAATTGGCTGGTGAGCTCATCAATGGTTTTATTCCATGCATACTGCTTCTTTGCTGAGTCAAATTTTAGAATAGCCGCATTTATTTTACAGTTTTTGTCAGAGGTTGCTTGAACGGGCAAGTTATAAAGTACCATTCCATAAGCGGACGAAAAATTATTAAGTTGGATTGGGTTATAATAAATGCTTTCCTTATTATTAGACATCGCATTGTAAATGTTCCAAAGTTGAAAAGAAGTATTATCGAGGGCCATATAGCCTTGAGCTAATTTTATGTTGTCGGCATGGATCCCTATAAAATTTGATAACTGCTTATGCCAATAATGTATGCCTGATATTTTTGTTTTGTTTGATAAGGTAAGGGTGTCAGCAGTTGAATAGTTGGAGAAAGTAAACCAAATACATAAGAAGATTACATTTCTCAAGTTGATTAATTTCCTTTTAGCGTATCATTGTTGATATGTAAAAGGCTTAATTCGTGAAAAATAAGCCTTATAAGTTATCTTAGTCTTTAAGAAAAAATTGTAGAAAGTGGTGATTGTAATATACCTAATATTTGAGGATTACCAGGTTCTATTTCGGTGGTTGCAGTAAAACGCCCATCATCAGTAAATTGAACGTCGGTGGTAGAGCCACCGCCGCCTGAAGCACTGAAAAATGGCCAAATCCCCGCTTTAGCTGCCGCTGTAATTTCTGTACGTTCTGATGTGCTATAAGAAGCATTTGATGTCATTTTGATCGTAATACCATCAGCGACCACCATAGAAGACGTACTGCGTTGTAAAAATCCACTACTACCAAAAGCGGTTTCCCAAGTAGTTGAGCTCTGATTATTCCAAACAGTATTGTCTTTTGTTGTATATGCTTTTGCTAAGGCGGCACTTTCATACCATGCGGAATATTCGGATAAAATAGGATTGTTCGGATCATTGGACTCAAGAGGGCCCGCAGTAAAGGTGGTAACTTTACCAAATTTAGCATCAATATTTAATCCTGCACTGGTTGTTTTTGTGGTGAGCTTGTCATAGCCACCACCGCCGCCAAAAGAAAATATATCAAAGAAAAAGGAGGTACTGCCATTTGCCCAAGTATGAGATACGCTACTGCTTTCTGTTTTACTGTCTAGACTAAAAGATTTTGGCGCACCGCCTGCTAAAGCAGATTTCATCTTATCAACGGTCTTATTCCAAGCAAACTGTCCTTTGGCGGAAGCAAATTTATTAACCGCAATATTAATTGGATTAATATAAACGTCGGTCAATCCCGTCACACAAGCAGCTTGTCCGGGAGCATTTCTCATTGCCCAAGACGTAAATAGACTTGAAACACCTTCAGCATCCCATGTTTTTGGATCATTATCTTTAAAGTAGTTCTTCCATTGCATAAAGTAATCACCCATGCAATTTTGAAAATTTGCGTCAGAGCTCACTTTAAGAGCCCCTAAAACCAAATTATAACTAGAAGAGAAATTGTTAAGTTGAGCTGGGTTATAGTAGTTATTGATAGACTTAGGTGGGATGGCATTAAACAAATTCCACATGTCCTGAGATGTATTCATTGCTGAATTGGGACCTTGGTAAAGTTGAAAGTTATCCGCTGATAAACCTAAGCCGGTTACTACCGCGTTATACCACTGTGCGGTTAATGTATCCATTGCTGAATTTACCGATGTTGTTTCAGTTCTTTCTAATGTAGCTGTATCTGAAGGCATAATAATTTCCATATAGTAATTAATTTGATTTCAACACTTTATACATAAACCGATACTACGGTTTGCTAATGCAAAAGCTGTTTACAGTATAAAGAGTTACGGATGTAGGAATCCGAAAAGAAGGTAGGGTAATTCACAGCTATTTCTATCCTTTCCTTTGGGTACTAATTGCTCCTAGCCAATTAAATATAGCAATGAAGTTTGGTATGTAAAGGCAGATGGCGAACAAAAAATCACTTTAAATTAAAAGAGCGGTTGTGGAATTGATGCATAAAAATTGAGGTTAATTTTTTTTACTAAAAATACAACCCCTTAAGACACGAAGGGTTATGGAGTTCATCGTTATTTTATTTTATTTTATTTTATTTTATTTTTGTGAGCCATTAAATATTAATTGGCTTGGTATTAATATATAAAGTTTAATTATTACCATCTCCCTATTGTTATTACCGATGTAGTAAATATTTCCTAACCGGAAAGGGAGATGACAGTGAAAGACGTGAAGATGTTATTCAGTAAGTTGCGTCAATGAATAATGACACGCTAGTTGACCAATATTTTCTTTCATAAATGGTAATATTTCTTTTAACTGCTCTGCAAGTTGCCATGGTGGATTGACGATAAACAACCCTGTTCCTGTCATGCCGTACTCATCAGTATCTGGGCTTTGGCAAAACTCTACTTGCAAAACGTTTTTCACATTGCTAGATGTAAAGTCATTAACCATTTTATCAACCAGCTCTCGTTTTACTACCGGATACCAAAGAATATAGGTGCCAGTAGCAAATTTTCTATAAGCTTGAATAATGGTTCTCACCGCTTTTTGGTAATCTTCTTTTAGCTCATAAGGAGGATCGATTAATACCACACCACGTCGTAAAGGGGGCGGCAATAAACCTAATACACCTTGGTAACCGTCAGATTGTTTAATATGTGACTTATGCCAGCGTTGAGCATACTCACGTAAATGTTCAATGTCTGTAGGATGTAATTCAAATAAATGTGCACTGTCTTGTCGACGAATAAGTTGCCTCGCAATGCCTGGCGAACCTGGGTATAAGGTTAATTCATCATCATTATTTAGTGATGTTATCAACTCAATATAAGGCTGCAATGCTTCAGGGATGTTCTTTGCTTCAATAATTTTGGCTATACCGTCTTTGTATTCCCCTGTTTTTTGAGCATATTCATCTTTTAGTGAATACATGCCTGCACCGGAATGACTATCAATATAATAGAAACCTTTTTCTTTACGGCTCATATATTCAAGAACTAGTGTTAATACCGAATGTTTTAAAACATCAGCGAAGTTTCCTGCGTGGAAGGCGTGGCGATAACTGAGCAATGGAATGGCCTTAAATTAGTTTGAGTAGAGGTTTTATTGAAAAAATATTATACGCGGTATAGAAAAAAATATAACAATCTTTCTTCTTTGTTAGCTTAGTAAGTGTCATTAATAATATTAAGAGGCTGCCTTTTATACCAATTGAGTACTTCTAATTCAGGTTGTTCCAAAAATTCTTTTACATAACCTAAACATAGATAAGCAATTAACTTGTTTTCTGGCGGAGCGTTAAGTCTAGAGCTAACGGTTTCAGGGTTTAGTATACTGACCCAACCTAAACCTACATTTAATGACCTTGCTGTTAACCACATGTTTTGAATGGCACAAACTACGCTATATTCGCCCATTTCAGGCATAGAATTTTGGCCTAAAATTGGCGCAATACTTGGTTTATAAAAAACAGCAATATTAATAGGTGCTTCTTTTATTCCCTCTAGTTTTAACTGGCGGTAGAGCTTCTTTTGTTCATCGTTAAATAATTGCTCTGCTTGCTCATTTTCACGTTGATGGCTATCAGCAATGTGTTGTTTTACTTGTTGATCGCGAACAATAACAAATTCCCAAGGTTGCGACAAACCCACAGATGGCGCAAGTGCCGCAGAGGCCAATATCTTATCAATAATGACTTGTGGCAAAGGAGTGTTTAAAAAATTATTGCCACGAATGTCTCGACGATGATAAATAATATCGGCCAATGAGGCTTGTTCATTTGATGTGAATTGTTTATTTTTCATAAAAGAGGGTCATATAAATAAAGCTCGATAAAGTCACTTATACCCGTACCACTTCAAAATACGGGATTTCAGAAACGCCATAATCATAAATATCAAGGCATCAAACGCAGGAAATGTAGGCACCTTTTCAAGTATGATACAGATGACTCGTTCCAGACGTAATCTAAGTACTTACATCCGTGTAAGCAACGCTGAGATTTATAAAAAAAGCGCTTCCCTTTGGGGGGATTTTAAAAGACTTTATGCAGCGTTAGATAATTTTTACATAGAATAACTATGCCTAAAACTATCTGCCTTACCTAAAGTCTTTTAAATTTCAACTGAAACCCGCATTTTGAACCTGTACGGATAAAGACATTCATCGAGCTTTTGGGTCGCTAAATTTATGCTTGGCTTGCTAGGTATTCATCATAAGTACCAGCAAAATCAACATAACCATTTTTGGTTATTTCGATAATACGAGTTGCAATGGTCGAAACAAATTCACGGTCATGGCTGACAAAAAACAAGGTACCTTCGTATTGCTCTAATGCCATATTTAATGACTCTATAGACTCCATATCCATGTGGTTGGTAGGCTCATCTAATACTAACGTATTTGGATTTTGCATCATTAATTTACCAAACAACATCCGACCTTTTTCACCACCCGATAATACTTTAATTGATTTTTTGATATCATCTGCTGAAAATAATAGACGTCCTAAATATCCACGAACTGCCTGTTCATCATCAGTAGGTTGACGCCATTGGCTCATCCATTCAAATAGGGTCATATCGGTTTCAAATTCATATTCGTGGTCTTGCGCGTAATAACCGATATTAACGTTTTCTGACCAAGTAAATTCACCTGATGTGGGTTCATAACCAACTTCATTCATTAATGTACGTAAAAAGGTGGTTTTACCTATGCCGTTTTCACCAATAATGGCGATACGTTCACCTACTTCGGCCAATATTGAGATATCTTTGAGAATATGAGCATCATCAAAACTTTTATTTAGTTTTTCAATCACCAAAGCATTACGAAATAATTTTTTCTCTTGGGTAAAACGAATAAACGGGTTTGTACGACTTGATGCTTTAACTTCTTCTAACTGAATCTTGTCGATGCGTTTTGCACGAGATGTTGCCTGTTTAGCCTTAGAAGCATTGGCGGAGAAGCGGGCAACAAATGCTTGTAATTCGCCTATTTGTGCTTTTTTCTTAGCATTGTCAGACATTAAGCGTGCACGTGCTTGAGTTGCTGCCAACATGTATTCGTCGTAGTTTCCAGGATAAACACGTAATTCACCATAATCTAAATCGGCCATATGGGTACAAACACTGTTTAAAAAATGGCGATCATGGGAGATGATAATCATTGTTGATTCACGAGCATTAAGTGTTTCTTCAAGCCACTGAATGGTGTGAATATCCAAGTTGTTGGTAGGCTCATCAAGTAATAAAATATCAGGGTCTGAAAATAGTGCTTGAGCAAGCAATATACGTAACTTAAAGCCTGGTGCTATTTCACTCATTAAACCATAATGTTGTTCAACAGGAATACCAACTCCCATTAATAACTCACCCGCACGAGACTCTGCACTGTAGCCATCCATTTCCGCGTATTCAGACTCTAAATCACCAACTTTCATACCATCGGCTTCACTCATTTCAGGTAAAGCATAAATACGGTCACGTTCTTCTTTAATTGCCCAAAGCTCAGTATGACCCATGATCACGGTATCAATAACGCTATAGTGTTCAAAGGCAAATTGATCTTGACGTAACTTACCTAAGCGCTCACCCGTATCAAGACTAACATTACCCGATGTTTGTTCTAAATCGTTGCCTAGAATTTTCATTAAAGTGGATTTACCACAACCGTTAGCGCCGATTAAACCATAACGGTTACCACCGCCAAATTTTTGTGAAATATTTTCAAATAAAGGTTTAGCGCCAAACTGCTGAGTGATGTTATTTGCTGTTAACATATAGGATCCGTAGAAAATTGATTTTCACTGTATTTATAAGCCTACAGGAGAATCTATCAGTAAAAATAATGCGCGCGATTATACGTGAAAAATACAGATGAAGATATTAATGTTTTATTAATGTTGTTTGGGTTCTGGATTTTAGCGTTGTAATTATCTGGCAATTGATGCAGGGTATTATCAAAAAATTAAAAGGATTAATTATGACATTCTTTATGAAAAACAAAATAAACAAATTAATTAGAAAATCAATTGTTAGCAGCCTTTTTCTATCATTACTCTCGCCAGTCGTTTTAGCCGCAGAGTCACCTATTTCCATCGCTATACATGGTGGAGCGGGTACCATTAAAAGAAGTAATTTTACACCTGAAATGGAAAAAGCCTATCGCGCAAAATTAAAAGAAGCGGTAGAGACTGGCTATGCCGTATTAGCTCAAGGAGGAGATAGTTTAGAGGCGGTAACAACGGCGATTAACATCCTAGAAAATTCACCTTTTTTTAACGCTGGTAAAGGGGCTGTTTACACTCATGAAGCTATACATGAAATGGACTCCTCAATAATGTTTGGTAAAAATCGACAAGCAGGGGCTGTAGCAGGAGTTAAACGTATTGAAAACCCCATTAATTTGGCACGTTTGGTGATGGATAAATCAGTACATGTGATGTTAAGTGGTGAGGGAGCAGAGCAGTTTGCACAAACTCAAGGTATTAACTTGGTAGACAATAGTATTTTTGATACTAAAAAACGTTACAAATCATTGCTACGCGTGCAAGAAAAAATGAAAAAAGCAGAACAAAAAAATAACGATGAGAAAGGAAATAAAGACTATCAAGCAGCACATAATGCCTTAGATGTTGAATACAAAGTAGGGACTGTAGGCGCTGTCGCCTTAGATAAACAAGGAAATATCAGTGCAGGAACGTCTACCGGCGGCATGACCAACAAACGTTTTGGCCGTATTGGTGATTCACCGGTTATAGGTGCTGGTACTTTTGCTGATAATGACTCTTGTGCTGTCTCAGCAACAGGCCATGGAGAGTATTTTATTCGTTACAATGTTGCTGCTGATATCTGTGCTCGCGTGCAGTATCAAGGTAAAACGATTGCACAGGCAGGTAATGAAGTTATTCATGATGTTTTGATGCCAGTTGGCGGTACAGGAGGCGTGATCATCATTGATACTAAAGGCAATATGAGTTTACCGTTTAATACGGCCGGTATGTATCGCGCGACAAAATCTAATACTAGTGCGACTTACGTTGGTATTTTTAAAGACGATTAATATTGTACTCAATTGCTTATCCTTTAATTGCAGCTATAAAGGATAAGTTTATTTTTTGATATATTAGGGCGTGTTGACGTTTCGCGTATGAATTTTGTTCAATTCAGTAGGTTCTGATCGCGGCACGAGGAAAGTAGCATAGTTATTCTATGTAATAGACGAGTAACAAAGAGCAGGACTTACTGAGTTGAACCCTTCGGGCAGCAATTAATGAACATTTTTACCGCGTTATCACCTATTTATGTGGAACAACCACACTGCATAGGCTCTGTCTTGTATAAAAATTCATTAACTTGCTGCAAAAAAAAACGCGAAACGTCAACACGCCCTATTGATGAGACTCGTGCGGGATAATTGTGTTATCTAGCAAAGAACATAAAATAATTTGAATGTGATATTTTTTTTACTAGTATTAAAGGAATATTATCAAACGTTGAGGAGATGATGCATTGCGGTTATTACTCGCTAGATTGATATGTATTATTTTGTATTCTTTTTCTAGCCAATGTCTTTCTATAGAAAATAGTTCATTAACACTTCGTGTCGTAACAGAGGAGATGCCTCCTTATAATTATACTAATGAACAGGGGGAGTTTAGTGGTATCGCTCTTTTAATTTTAAATGAGCTTTTTAAAAAAATTAATATAAATCCTAAAATAGAAATCATGCCTTGGGCCAGAGCCTATCGAATTTCAACTCATGAGCCAAACGTATTGATCTTCTCTATGGCAAGAACACCTAAAAGAGAAAATAAATTCCACTGGTTATTACCCGTATCACCTACCAATGTATGGTTGTTTACACTACCCGAGCAAGAACATCTGCAGGTCAAAAGTTTAAAAGATATCAATAGACAAACGATTGGCATTGTTAGAAATAGTTCTTACGTTAACTTTTTACTCGCGCATCCTAATATTGATAATTCGATAATTATTAAGGGGGTTATCTATGAGAGTCTATATAAAATGTTGGTACACGGCCGTATTGAATTGTTAGTGGCTCCTATCCAAGTGATTAACTTTTTAAATACAAAACTAGTAAAAGATAACAACGTAAAACCCTTTGCAAGTTTTGAATTACCAGTAATACAGGGAGGAGAGTTATATTTTGCGTTGAGTAAAACGACACCACTTGAAACCGTTGCTTTTGTGAAAGATGAACTTGCAAAGGTATTAAAAAGCGAGAAAATTAGACGTGCAATGCAAGCATTTAATAATGAGTTGTATTGACTAGCTCTTAATACGATGAAAAAGCCTGAACATTGATATCAATATTCAAGCTTTTTCCTGCATAATTTCATTAACCCATATTTTGAAATTATGATAAATAACGTTTATTTTCGTTTTTTAGCAAAAGGTTGTTTAGGTTTTCGATCATTAAACTGATCATCAGAAAAACGTGTTAACCCTTGTTTCCCTTTATTATTTTTGTTGTTTACAGGCTTCTTACCAA